>ENA-ORUF01000270-ORUF01000270.1-human-gut-metagenome-genome-assembly--contig:-NODE-270-length-80962-cov-4.506433_pt1 | contig 80962 bp, 77 predicted proteins | sample MGYA00242077_ERZ509203 | MGnify/ENA primary metagenome ERZ509203 (study PRJEB26280, sample SAMEA2338834) | human gut metagenome | biome: human gut; feature: human-associated habitat; material: faeces... | reverse complement strand
CAGGCAAATATGCGATTTACCAAATGTATATTGGAAATATTCTTAACCATCTTAAAAATACACACTTAAATATTTTATAATCAATATGTTATAAGAAAGGTGATTTTAATGAAGAAACAAATAAGGAACAAAAATAGGAATTAAAGTGATTTCTCATTTTTCTATTTGCACTCTGTTTCTTTCTTTTCGTTTGTTTGCTTTCAGAGTGCATTCCGAGCAATTTTATCTGCTCTCATCATTCGAAGAATTTGCTCCTAACTTTAACTAACAAATTATTTGCAGCTCATAAAGAGAATACAAATTATTATCTCTTGAAGTTGTATTGCTTGTAGCAAAGATAATCTTTTTTGTACAGGCAGCCAAAAATGCCTGCCTATATTTAGTTTAATTTAGTTTAGCATATATAAGGCTAACAAACTAAACCAAACTGGATTTTCATGTTACTTTTTGTGATTTTCCCATTCTACCCATACAGCCAAAAGAGAAGATAAGCTCTTGCCTCTTTTCTCTTTTCGCTGCGATACTCTTTTACTTCATAGCCACCTTTTACACACATCCGTACCGAGCAAACTCCCACATGCTCGCATATCAACTTTCGGTCTGCCCGATGGGAATTGTGTCGCAAAGGTATTTGCCATGTCTTTATTGTATGCAAGGTTGTAACCTGAAGGTTCACTACAAAATCTCCACGCTCCGCTTCGCAGAGGTAGTATTTTGTAGTGAAACCCTGCATACATAGCCATGCCACCTGTTGAAGCGACATAATTTCAATCAAGCCCGAAAGTAAGTGAAATGCTACAGGAGGGAAAGTAACAAACTTAAAACTTGGTATTTATGGCAAATTATGCAACCAACATTTTCCACGCAAGAACGGAAAATAAAACAGACCTCGACAAAATAGAGGCTTTCTTGGATGACACTTTCAGCGAATTTACCAATCGATATGGTGATAGTGTAGATGCAGAATTTTCCTCTCGTTGGGTGTATCCAGAAGAAGAAATCAAAAAATTGGTAGAATCGTTGGAGGACAAAGATAAAGTCTATATCAAGATTCTAACCTATGAATTTGAAGACGAGTACGTGAGCTTTAGAATATTCTCTCAGGGAGAATGGAAGGTCAAATTAGTAACTGAATGAGTAGAAGAAGATAAAGTAAAATTATGCTCTATCCTACACTTTGCTTATTCTATAAGAGACACACGGATGGAACGATTGTCGGTGATTTCGACAACAAAATCACTGTTCGTTTCATCTGTGGCAAAGAGAGAGTATTAAATACTGTGATGAAGTAATTTTTACAATTTTACAACATAGAAACCATGACACAGATAGCAATGAAATTCGTCCAATGGGATGTGCCCGAATTGGAAAAACTGAAAGATAGCAAGGTTTACAAATTACGGGAACGTCTTGATAATGGCGACAAGTTGAGTCGGGAAGAAAAGAACTGGCTCACCCGCAATGTGAAAGAGTGCTGCCATTTCAAAAGAGGTATCGCTTTAATGGGCTACCGTTTTGACTTCTCCGATGTTCTCAAACGGTATTTCGTGAAACAACACGGACATATTGCCGAATATTATGCCATTGACAAAACCGCACTACGTTCTGTCCTATATGGTCGAATTGAAGATATAATCGAAGTACAATAAAAATCAAAAGAAGCATGAAAGTAACAATTGAACACAGCTTTTGCCCCTATTGTGACGAGGTAACTGAACTTTATTTCCGAATCATTAACACGATTCTTTTTTCTGGCAATGAGGCGGAATTGCGTGAAAGCATGAGACAGTTGGAGAAAAAAACTCCACTTGATGAATATTTCACATACGGTTACGGTGCACGACACCTTTGGGTTTGCCAGCGACGTCCCAGCGACAAAACCAAAATATTCGAGCATCGTATTATGATGGTTGAATTTCAATGACACCTTGGACAAATATCATCGACTGGCTGGAATGGAATCACCCATTTCAGCCTTACTTCCATTTTCCTTTTATAACTTTTTCTTTTGGCTGCGCCACTCCCTTTTGTAGAAACCAGCCATTCGCACAAAGCGAATTGGAAACCACTTTGTGAAAAGTCTGGTTCTTCCTGCCGTTTTTCCTTCCAGTTCCATTTTTTTTCGATGCGGATATCACTATCCTCCAAGGATGGGCTACCTACGCTTCTGTCCACTCTTGGCTGACACATTCCTTATGCAGTGGCCTTTTTTCTGATTGGATGGTATTCTGTTTGTTACAGTCTCAATTCAAGCCAGGCATGTCTCGCTTTGGCTTTGCTATTCTTCACTGACTTTCGGACGGATGTTTCGCCTTTGTGCCGACATTTGGATTTGCTCTTTTTCCTTATCATTACCGGTTTACTTGTTTCCCATTTTCCATAATCGCTTTTTATCGAAGCAATCATCATTTTTCCTCTGCAAAGATAGTATGCCGACGGGAACGACATGGTTGTCTTGACCAATGGCGTAGCCGCTTCAATCTTCCTTTATCGAGCCTTCGATTTTACCTGTGGCTAAAAATAAAGCGTATTGACGCGCTATCCTTGGTGCATCCCTTAAACGACATCTACTTTTTAGGCAGTGTAAAAATTGATTTAATAACTTCTAAAAGCAATTCAACATGAAAAAGATTGAAAACAATTTCACAGTAACCGGATTCTTAGGTAAAGACGCTGAAATCCGAGAGTTCACCAACAGCAGTGTCGCACGTTTCCCATTGGCCGTAAGCCGTCAGGAAAGGAATGCCGAGGAAACCAACCGCATTTCAGCCTTTATGAATATTGAGGCTTGGCGTAAAAACGAGAATACTGGGTCATTCGACCAACTGACCAAAGGTACGATGCTCACCATTGAAGGCTACTTTAAGCCTGAAGAGTGGACCGACAAGGTCGGTGTGAAGCACAATCGTGTTGTTATGGTGGCTGTCAAGTTTTATCCTCCTATCGAAAAGGAGGATGTTCCTGAAAAGCCGGTAAAGCCCGTGAAAAAAGGCAAAAAATAATTCTTGCCTTATCATGAACAAAGCGATCTTTTGGTCGCTTTTGTTTTGCTCATGACCGGATTAATACGCATCATACTTTTATAAGTGACTGTTGCGATGCCAAGCTCCAAATGAAATCTTCACCCGGTAATACTGTTATACTTAGCTCCACTTGATGAACAGGCAGATTACGATTTTCAATAGAAAAAAGAAGACTCTCTCAATTCCATACCTCTGAGCAGCTTTCCAGTCCCTCTTATAACCATATTTCTTCCCAAAAGTGAGGTTACGTCCGCCGTCCATTAATTTTACAGTGCGAAGTTAAGTCGGACGTGAACCTGCAAGGCGCGTTTCATTTGCAGTCAATGCCGTTCAAATGAAATCCTTCGGATTCCGCTTCCTCCTTGCATTGTTCTCTTCTTCCGCCTTGTGGTTTGCACGTAAAATCAAATCCCACCGGACGAGGTAAAAGCCTCTGAAGGGAAGGGAAAATAAAAAATTAGAATGTATGAAACAAATAATTTGGTCAAGTGATGCTCTATTGGATGAAACAGCAAGAGAGTATTATCAAAATTTCAAGCGAGAAGAACTGGACGATGATGCCTACAAGGTCAGCGATGAAGAGTGGTCGGACGAAGTGTATAATGAATTGGGGGATGAGCGGCAGAACCTAAACAAGGATGTCAATGGAGTCATTATTGCATTTGGAGATTTAGGATTGTGGAACGGACGCAAACAAGGCTATCAAATTTTGGGTGACAACATTGCCGGGATATTACAATCTACACAGTATGATGCAGAGTGGTACGGTGACGGCTACGATATACGAGGCCGTATGTCGCACCATGATGGCACGAATTATGTTTTGTACCGTGTCGCTGAAAATCGTGACGACGCAGAACGGATTGCCGCAAAAATCTACAACTATGAAATTGACGAGAATGGTTTTCGCCAAGTTACACGTTCCCTCCACCCCTATGTGGCCGCAGTGTATGGCTGGAAAACTCTACAGGACAACCTCGTTCAGGTAAAATAGCCTGTAACCTGTACTTAAACAAATGCCGTAACGCTTTCTCAAGAGGCTGTTACGCACTTGTGTTTTATGCCGTATATATTCTGCATAAAATGTGGTGGGAAACTATTCCTTTTTACACATTTATGAATGTTCCCGCCCAACTGTTGTAGGTGGCCGCTTGTGCCAGTTTCCTTTTTTAGACTCCGGCCCTCCTTTATAGCCCCATCCAGCTACCCCCTATATTTCTATCCCGCAAGCCTGGTTATTTCCCTGCAAAATTCGATTGCCGGCTGTCCGTCCTGTCAAGGACCGCTGACACTTGCTGCTGTAAAATCTTCCTCTCCGAAATATCGAAGAGTGTATTTTCCGCATCCTCCTTGCCCGTTCTGGCCGCCAATCCCGTGGGCAGAAAAATAATCAACCTTTCGGTACAGGAAGTATCGAAGGGAAATAAATAAAATATTAATCTTAAAATTTGAGGCATTATGACATTCAGAGAATTTATGTTAGAGAACGGTTATGAATTGCAAACAACCTTTTGGAATGATTTTTCCATTGCTGACCGATTTGGTCTTTCGGCGATACAGGACACTTTCAGCCGTGCTTTTGAGGAGTGGAAAGAGAACTACAAGTATCTCACGGAACTGGTTTTAGTGCTTAACCATAAGATATGGCAGCATTATGAAACAAGGCCGGAAATTGCGACATTGTATAATACCCTTTGGGCACAAGCCAGTCAATATGCAATGGAGTATCTGAAAGATGACGAGCTAAGCTATTATTATGATGTAACGGATTAAATGTCCCAGCTCCTCCCACAGGAACAAAAGAAAGCCGGCTTTTGTCGGCTGCTCTTTGTGGTCATTCCCTTTTTTATCACTCCGTTTTACCCTTGTATAAAACGAAATTATTTCGTTTCAGGCTGCACCAGTCAGGACTTGTTTTTTCCTGTGCAAAGGTATTGCCACGGAAAAACATTCAAGTACCGCTACGCTATTTGAACACAATTTTTCAGTAGCTTTCCCGATTTTCAATCGCTCAAATGTCGTATACGCTCCATACCGCAACTGTAAAAATTCTGTCCAAATTCCTTGCCTGCTTTTCCTTAAAGGCAATCTTGAATGCACGTAAAAATCAAATCCCGACTGGAGAAGCCTAAAGGCTTCCGAAAAAAGGGAAAAAAAGAACATGATGTTTAATAGCTAAATTTTAAAAGTATGGAAATTCAATTTGTGATTGTTCGTTCAGAAAATGCAGAGTATTTGTGTCACAATGTAAATGGAACGTATGTGGATGTCAGCGACCCATCAACAGAATTTGTTTCTGGAGAGGATGATTTTCGCTTGGTAGAGCCGGACAGCTCCCTAACGCGGAAAGAATACGAGTTTCGTGGAGAACGCTTTTATCTCATGCCTCAATTTTATGGCAATGGCTGGTTAGCACTTACTTTGCAAAGTGTGGAAGATGAAACAGAGTATATCGTGCTATCCGTCAATTTGGAGAGCATGGATGCACTCGATTTGCCAGACCGTACATTTATTGATGTGAATCATTATCCGGATGCAATGGAGTTTCTGGAGACAAATAATTTAGCGACCTATTCAGGTTACAAGCGTAGAAGCGGATTTGTGGAATATCCAATGGCGGTATTGAATCTTCCTTTGCTTTATCAGCACGCCCCGCAGATTTTCCAAGAGGCGAATATCGAATGTTTTTAAATGGTTTTCTGAAAGTATGGTACTGATGACTACCAAAGAGATACCGTATCGGTTAAATCATATCGGTATGGTATCTTCTTTTGCCCGAAGACAGGTGGCATCCCCCTTTTTTACAGATTGCTCCGTGCCCACTTTTTTAATTTCCTTGTTTCCCTTTTATAGCAGCGTAACTGCCTGCTTCTCTTTTACAGTCCTTATGTAATGAATGTTGATGTTTCCTGTCGTTATCCAGACTTTCGCCCGGTCTTGTTTTCGTGTGCAAAATTACGGCGAACGAACGCTATCCAAGTATCGCTACGCTATCCGAAATGAAATTTGACGTAATCTTCCTAAATCATAGATTTCGGTATTCATAAAATTTCATTTCCGATTCCTTGCACTGCGTTCCTGCTTCGTCGTTTGGGACGCACATGAAAAACAACCCTTCCGGCAAAGTCGAAAGACTTGAAAAAAGGGAAAATAAAAAACTTAATTAAAAACGAAAACGAGTATGACAATAGAAGAAGTATTACAGCACGATTTAAAATTCAGGTATATGTTATTGGGGCGTTTGCAAGCCGACTGTGAATATTATCTTGGCTTTGGAAACAAAAGTTCTCGTCGTTTGTGGGCTGGTTCTGAAAAGACACAAATTGAATACATGACGAAAATTCACGACAGCTTCCGAGAAAACGAAAAACCCGAATGGCTGACAATGGAGCAAATCAAAGAATACAGCAATGCTATGGAAGTAACACAAGAATAATTCAAAAAAAATACCGTAATGACCTTTAACGGAGGTGTTGCGGTATTACAGTATTACAGTATTACAAATAAGGGGCGCGAGTTTGAGAACATACCCTCTTATAATTGAGAGGGTAATAATAGCCCCTCTTTTATAATTATATCATTCTATTCCTTTTTTATATTTCTGCAAAAGGAATAGCATTCTTCTTTTATATTAATTATTTTTCATTTTATCTCCCATCTATTCTTCATCCTATCACCGGTTTGGTTTTATCAGAAGCAAAGGTCGGCTATCGCGCTTGATCCTGCTACTTGAAGTGTATTTCTTACAAAATTCTTCCTTCCTGCGCAAGAGTAATTTGGCAAGAAAAGTTGCCGTATGAAGCTGTATCGACATCCGTTTACCGCATCCATAAATCCCAAAACGGTTCAATCAGTAAAGAACCGACAATATGGGAAATAAAAGTTAATACTAACCAATTCTTTAAACATTAAAATCATGCCTAATTATGTAACAAACCGTTTAGAAATAAACGCAGACAGAGAAACAGTACAAAATGTGATGGATTTCTTAAAAGGAAAAACTGATGAAGACAGTACGCCTTGCTATATTGACTTCAACAACATTATCCCTATGCCAAAGGACTTACTGATAGAAGCGTCCACTTCTGGGGAATTTGGTATGCAGTATATCATAGCACAGCAACGTAAACCGTTCAATTCACAGGACGACCTGAAAGTCATTCAATGGATGGAAATTCAGGAGGAAAAAGTCAGGGAAGAAGCATTACAACTTGGAATGACATATCTGAGAAACTGGGGAAAATACGGTTATCCTACTTGGTATGAATGGTCTATTGCCAACTGGGGTACAAAATGGAATGCCTTTAATCAGAATTTTGAAGAACCGAACGTGCTTTGGTTTGATACGGCTTGGGAAGGTGTGCCTCTGCTTATCCAAACACTCTCCGAGATATTTCCGGACGTCGAGTTTCAATATGCCTATGCGGATGAAGACCTTGGTTCCAACGTGGGCAAAGGGACTATCCGAAATGGAGAAACCGACATGACATTCCCCGATAACGGAAGTAACGAAGCCTTTGAAATTGTCTTTTTCGTAAAACCGGGATTAGAGGAATACTTGGAACTGACAGACGAGGGGTATAGGTGGAAAGCCTAAACATCTCCGGACAGACAATATCCGACATGTATTCAGGGTATATCTCAACCGATATATCCTGGATTCCTGTTGCCGGAAGCTCCGTTTATATTTATTCCATTCCACTTCCTTCTTACAATTTCACGCCTCTTGAACCAGTCTTTTTTGACCGTATTTATCCCATCCCTTGGCTGGCCTACTTATCATCTTTGAAGCTGCTTTTACTGAAACCGCCAAACACGCCCTTCAAGAGCTTGCCGACAACCCAGAATACCAGCAATACAATTATAATATCTCCCATAAGTCTTACTTTTATAGTTTTAACAATAATAAAAATACAAAATAATAACCGAAAAACAAATATACGATCCTGATTATCTGAAAATTCTATCAGGAGCCACCTTCATTTGTTCCGTCCTCTTTCGGGTTCTGTTTGACACGCGGACCGCTGGTTTGGCCACGATCAAGTTTTACGCCATATTTATTGAGTATGCGCCAAATAGAACTTTTGCTGCTAAAACCGCTTGCAGCCCAAATGTCATCGAAAGAATGCCCGTTGATATACATATCCACGATTGTCTTATCTCGTTCAGCTTTAGGTAATACCTTCGGCACAGCCGGGGCTTTGATATTCTGGCGTAACTTCTCGACATGAGCGGAATATTTTCGTAGTGCGGCAATTTCTTCCGGAAATGCCCCTATTATCCACAACACATCGGCTGCTGTCGTACCGGGGAATAATTCACCGCGAGTATCAACTCTGTCATGAATGGATATGACACGTACAATTTTGATACGGCATAGTTCGATGAACGCGGCCAGTTCTCTTAAACCGCGTGCAGCATTGCTGAATTTGGATATGACTATTTCATCGCCCCTTTGAAGATTCGCCATAAGCTGTTTCCACATAGGTCTCAATGTTTCATGTTCAACTGTTTCCTCTACGATTTGTACACAACCGTATCGCTGCATCCATTCTCTCTCAGCATCAAAACTGTCATTATTTTCCTTGAATATATAGCCAACTTTTGCCATTTTAATATACACTGTTTTGATAACAAGTGCAAATATAGCACTTTCATTTTAATCTAAAATCATATCGTGGCAAAAATCTCGCTGAATCCTTTTTTTAGCTTTTTTTCTTGCACTTGTTTTCATTGATAATCATATTATTAATATGATACCAAAAATTATACTAAATGCGATATAAAAGAGCTTTTACAATAAAAATAATATATAGATTTGCATCGTTAAATATGAATTGTTAAATATGAAAATTTTAAAATCATACTACAAGACTCCATCATTTTTGACTGGAAGATGTATCGTTTCATTGGCCATATTGGGCCTGATATCATGCAGCGATAGAAATGGCAAATCATTGTCTGAAGCTACGAACGATCCTGCCGGAATATACAGGGAGTACTTATACAATATACGACGTCAGAAAGATTCCTCATTTCAAGTATTGACCAAGCATATCCTACAATGGCAAACTGTAAAAGACTCTGTTTTTAGGTATCTCCGGAATGATACGCTCAGCCACCCCCATTCCAATCAGCGTGAAGAGTGTATCAGACTGCATGATTCTATCCGCACTGAGTTCTCACGCTTAGCCCTCTCAAAGACGCGTACTTATCAGGAACTTTTGGCTCTCAAAGGAGAGTTCTCACCTTATAACAATGATGAGGAACTGCATCATGCCGCTGGAGAAATCCGCCCGTTTTTCAACTCACTGGATAATCTTCCGCTTCATAAGGGTAACAAAGAGGAAATCCTTGCGGCTTACCGTATGTTACTGACTCGAACTATCCGTAACGGCATACATAGCCGCAATGAACTGATTACTTATATCACTAAAGAAGATGCTATATTCCGTGCGTTCCTCTCTCACTTGCACGATTTCGAAGGTGAGAGTATGGCTGACATCACACGTGGTACTGAACAGTGTTGTTCGCAGATATTCTTTGCCGCTGAGAGAAAGGAGATTACCTATCGGGAGGCTATGCTTTATTTGACAATGCGCACCAATCGTCGCCAAATACAAAATATGCAGATTTGTATAGAAGATGTTCGGAACAAAAAAATCAAGACTTCTTCGCAAGCACATGCTTATATATGGATGCTTATCCACCCTTATACTTCACTGGACGGATTCTCTATGACATTGCTTTCCGATAAAGAACGGAAACAACTTGACAGGATGGCGGCACAGACACCTGTGGCGTTCAAAACCTTGAGCCGAATCCTGCAATCGGAAAGTGGTCAACTGACTGAACTGCCAGGAATGCTTATGGATATTTTCATACAGACGCTCTAACAATATAAAAAATGAATATGTTACGACATTTTTTCAATGACTTTATGACATTTGTCCCTCTGCAACTACCGCAACTACTCGATGTGACGACAATGGAGGAAGCACAATTCTACGGTGACTACGCTCTACTGACCTTCCCGCTACGCGACCCTTACGATTTGGAGGAAGTGATGGATCTGTTTGAGGACGATATGGAGCTTATAACTCTCTACCACCACATCCCCACGCACGCTGACAAATTCGGGCATAGCACCTGTGCATACTCCAACCCGGCATTTGGACAGATGTTCAAGATGAATTGCAAGACAGATGCAGACGGTAAGGTAAATAGCATTCTTGTCACCATCTATGATTCTCTTGAGCAGATGTACGGCGAGCTGTGCCTTGATTTGGATCTTCATTCCAAAAGTGGCACATTCAAGTATAAGAAGAACAAAGACGATCTCTTGATGGATTTCCTTTAATGGTCATGTTATGCGGGACACACTATACCGACAAATGGTTTATTGGATTAGGGAATACCGGACATGGATAGAGGTTGTTGATGACAATTTCTATAAGGAGTATGCTTTGTCAAGAAACGGATATATCAATTACATTGTTTCCCGCACGTTGGTACTGCGGGCTTACAAAGACAAAGGCTCATACGCCAAAGGCATGACATGGACAATTCCGGAACATAAACTGGATAAGGCATTGGCAGCCTACCGTAAGCAGGAGCATACGTTCAAGCAACGTATTAAGAAAGCAGCGATATACCTTTCACCGAGGGACGCCGAAGTTATCATCCTATTGGCCACCCACAATATTGTCCAATTAGAGTTGATGATATCCCCCATTCAAATACGCGAGAAACCCTATTATTTATGATTTGGAATATACTACAACTTATCTTCTGTATAACGCTTTTCGTATTGCCATTAGCATTGTACAAAAGCCACTGTTCTTTTATGGTAAGGTTCTACGATGCTATGATACACAGTGTAAAGGCTCGTAAACTATATGTACAGGTCGTATTGATTCTGCTATTGCTCTTCCACTATGTTTACATCAGCGGACATGTTGGCGAGTTCGGTGTTTTTCTTTCAACTGCTATCTGTGCCACTATATATTCATTTAGGAGAGCGGACAGATTGTTAAGAGGTTTATGTGACCGACCATGTATGTTTGTCATACTCTCATTGGTGGCTTTGGCCATCAGTTTTGTTCCACACTTGTACACAACGGCGGTAACTGCCGCCTATCTTCTTTTGGCTGCCCTGTTCTATCCCTCTGTTCGGGTTATGACCGAATTTCAGGACATAGGCATAATCTCTGAATGGATGAAATTCCCCAGACTATTAGCCGAAAGTTATTATGACCATCATCACGCGATATTGCCGCAAGATGCGGATAGCGGCAACACTGATATATCCGCACAATAGTAATAATTAAAAAATGAAATGAAAATGAAAACCAAGCAGAAAATAGCTGTCCCTATATTGGCAGACAGAGAAGTATTTGACTACCTCAAGGAGAAAGTCGGTGAACGAAAAACAAAGACAGAAGCCTTCTGTGATTTATTGGATAAATCTTTGGCAGGTTTTGTTTCCCCTTTTTTAAGGAACAAAGGCTACGAACTTCAACCCAACCAGTGCCACGTGACTGTTTCTGACCTTTCATCGGAATGGCATTGGCATAGGGCTACTGTCCGTTCTTTTTTGGATGTAATGGAAGAGTTCGGCTTGTTGAATCGCATCCGGCTTTCCAAAAGCGTCATCATTACCATGACTGTGCAAACCAGCCAATCCACGGAGTCTTGCAATGGACAGAAGAAGTTGAACCTTGCAGAACAGCTACGTGAGGCATTGTCCGATTGGATAATCGGCAAAGTGTCCCTTGACGAGATCGGAATCAAGTGTGAGCAACTTGTTCGTCGGGCAATGGATGAAGCTGGCATATGCGATAGCTGCCCATCTCCGGACAGTATCACTCGCATCAATCCGGCAGCGGATGATGATGAACGAGCTGTCAAGATTCGTATGGTAGCTTTGGAGTGCATTACATTTGCCGCTATACAACGGGCACTGCGTAAGTCGAGATTCGATGACAGTGCAGAGTTTATGGACTACTTCCGATTGGAATTGTATGGGGACTGGACAGGACTTATTGCAACTTCGAAAGGTATTGCCGGGCTTATTCTTGATGTAGATAGGGATGAAAATTCCGATTATGATGAAGATGACAGGGAGTTCCTTAAAACGCTTTTTAAGCCTTTTCTGGCATTTGCGGCAAAGGCACAGGAGGCAACGTATCAGATTGGAGGTTGAAAACAGAATGTATAACCGCAACAATCCACTTTTGTATCCAGTGAAGCCCCCCTGCCAGTTATAGAAGGCATCCGGGCTTGCCCGCCTGCCACGAACAAAGGGAAGGGGGAGCCTAATACCCCACCTGCCTGACGTTGGTGGGAAGGGTGTCCGAACAAGCAGCAAGCTGGGACACGGTAGATTGTCCGAAACAATATGAAAAACGTATGGCAAATCAAAAACAGGTACTCGACGTGCAGGTGTCGAAAGGGATTACCACCGCCCAAAGTAATGAACATCTGCGTGACCGTAGTGAAAAGGCAGAGAAGTACGCTATGAGTAAGGGAAATTATGATCCTACGCGTAAACGGCTGAACTTCGAGATTGCGCCCGGAGGTAAAATACATCCCATCGACACAAGCCGTAGCATTCCCAAACGGATGGCGGACATATTAAGTCACCGTGGAATCAAAGATCCTAATGAGGGGCTGCTCGAACCAAAATACCGCACGGTGGTAAATATCATCTTCGGCGGTTCACGGCAGCGAATGCAGGAACTTGCTTTCGGTACGCAACAGGTGGACTTTGAAAAAGGTGCGGACAATACCCGCATCGAACGGAAGCGTGACATTGAACGCTGGGCCAAGGATGTTTATTCATTCGTTTGTGGCAGATATGGTGAGCAGAACATCGCTGCATTCATTGTACATCTGGATGAATTGAACCCGCATATCCACTGTACGCTTCTGCCAATCAAGGATAGTCGCTTTGCGTACAAGGAAATCTTCGCCGGTAAGGATAAGTTTGAATATAGTGCAAGAATGAAACAACTTCATACGGACTTTTTTGCAGAAGTCAATACAAAGTGGGGAATGTCAAGAGGAACAAGCATATCCGAAACGGGTGCACGGCACAGAACGACTGAGGAATACCGCCGAATGTTGTCTGAAGAGTGTACAACAATCGAGGATAATATCAAACTCCATCAACAGGTATTGGGTGAACTTCAATCAGACATCCGGTTGGCAGAACGCAGAGTCAAAGGGCTTACGACAATGGTTAGCAATCTTGAAAAGCAGAAAACTGAAAAAGAAACCTTGTTATCGGCAGCCGAGTACAATTTAAAAGAAAACAAAGGCAATGCGGCAGAATTGGCAATCCAAATACAAATGTTGGAAAAAGAGCTGCAAGGAATCATCAGACAACTGGCAGACAAGCAGGAAAAGTTGCAGACGGCTGACCGGCAACTCATCGAACTGAAAAAGGATATGGGAGCCATTGAAGAACGTACCGAAGAACTCAAAGAGGAGGCCTATCAATATTCCCGTGATGTACACTCCAAAGTGGATAGCTTGTTTAAAGACGTCCTACTGGAGAGTGTAATCAGCGAGTATCGTAACGCATCGGCACAAATGAATGTTTCAGAACGGCAGCTCTTTGACGGTTCACTGGTACAGTCTATCGCCGAGCGGGGTACGGAAATAATGCACTGTGCGACAATGCTATTTCTCGGAATGGTAGATGATGCCACTACATTTGCCGAATCACATGGTGGTGGAGGCGGAGGGAGTGACCTCAAATGGGGACGCGACGAGGACGAGGACAATCGAGCATGGGCACTTCGCTGTATGAGGATGGCGAGCCGCATGATGCGCTCGACTATCGGCAAGAAATCTAAACGGTAAATGGCATACGCTTTACACCAGATTAAAAGTATAACTAATGAAATCATTGGAATATGACGAAACAAATTATTTTCATCTTCGCTTTGCTCTGCACGTTGCAGGCACAAGCAAGTGTACAACCCGTACAGAAGGACACTGTACGACACACTATTCATTATGAAGTAGCGGAATTGCTTCAACCGATGCAGCCCGTCTATCTCAACGGGGTGCTACTTCCGGCATCTCGAACCGGCAACTGGTTTGTTAGCATATCCGGAGGTGCGACAGTTTTTCTTGGTACACCTCTCGGTTGTGAAGACCTTTTTGGACGAGTGAAACCTTCGTACAGCCTCGCCGTCGGCAAATGGTTTACTCCTTTGGTCGGCGCAAGGGTAAATTATAGTGGCTTGCAGTTTAAGGATGCACAATTATCTACGCAGGACTACCATTATATCCATGCAGATCTCCTGTGGAATCTCCTTGGACGCAGATATGCCCGACAGGAACAGGTACGTTGGAGGCTTGCACCCTTTATGGGTGTCGGTCTGCTACATAACGCCACCAACGGGAACAATCCCTTTGCGCTTTCTTACGGCATACTAACACAATACCGTATTTCCAAACGGGTTAGTGCTATGCTGGAACTCTCTAACACAACTACATTCCAGGATTTCGACGGATATGGCTATCCAAACCGTCTGGACGATCACATGCTTTCGCTGACTGCCGGATTCACCTTTCATCTCGGTAAGGTCGGCTGGAAGCGCGCAGTGGATACGGCACCATACATCCATCGGAACGAACTGCTTGTCGATTATGGCAACTTCCTTTCGGAGGAGAACAGGCGTTATGTGGGACGTCACAATCAAGATAAGCGAACGCTCGTGGAATTAAAGAAAATTCTGGAAATCGAAGGACTACTCGATACATATAGCCATATCTTTGACAACGACGATATAACCGGATGCAGATATCCTATAAATAATTATAGCGGTTTGAACTCGCTTCGTGCAAGATTGAAGCATAGCTATTGGGACGGGTCGTCACCTCTTGACACGACTATTCTTCAGACAGAGAATGGAAAGCCATCATATAATTACACGGCTTCCCGAAATGTGCAGTCCGCCCATCAGGACACCCTCGCTATGGATTCCACGGTTCTTTCATACGCTGATGGAGAGTGCATCGGTACACCCATCTATTTCTTTTTTGCTCTCAATACGACACATCTGACGGATACCTCACAGAGGCTTAATCTTGACGAACTGGCTCGTGTAGCTAAGAAATACAGTTTATCCGTGAGGGTAACTGGTGCTGCTGACAGTTCTACAGGAACATCAAGTATCAATGATTCTTTGAGTATATCGAGAGCAGGTTTTATTACCGCAGAACTGGAACAACGTGGAATACCAGCCAAGCGGATTATCAGAGTTAGCAAAGGTGGAATTGCCGACTATACGCCCGTGGAAGCCAACAGACATACGAAAGTGGAGTTGTTTTTTCCAAAAGCGAAATAGAAATTTCGCATAATTGATGTTTAACTTTGTCATAATCAATGAAGCCTCTCCGCTGTGAAGCGAAGAGGCTTTTTCGATATGGTACACGTGAAGTTCGCCATTTTCCTACTGTCAGAACCAGAATGAAAATTATTTCGATGCTTCGAGTGACTCTTTTCTGAACTGTTTGAGAAGTTTTTCAAGTTCAAGTGATACTTTGCGGGCACGAGTTCCGGCAGCTTTGTTGCTTTTCTCCATCTGGAGGTTGGCATCTTTTGAGAATTGATCGAACAATTCACAGATTTGTGTAAATGTTTTTTCCATTGTTATGTTCTTAATATTATATAATACGCTGGCAAAGATAGCAAAAATATTTTTTTAGGACTTATATTAGCTCTGTTATATATTTCGCCTATAATATGATACCCCTTTTTATGTTTTTCCATTCTGAGTATTCCCTTATCGCACCATCGGCAAATCTGGCCGAAGAGATTTTATATGCAAAGGTACAGTGTCCGGACGATTGTCAAGCACCGCTATGCTAACGGTTCCTGGATATTTTACGGCAGCCTTCCTCAAATCAAAGATTGACTTTCAGTCCCCTTCTCATTGCAAGGTATAAAAGGACAAGCCTGCTTCTGCTCTTACATTCGAAGGTTGGGTATTCCGTTCCATTCCATTTACTGTTTACTTGTCTTATCGCCCTTATTCCACTGTTAATCCTGCATAAAAATCAATCCCCGGCAAGAAGCCGAAAGAGCTTCAAGCAAAGGGAAATAATAAATCAAAGAATATGGGAAAATACGATTTTATCAAGTTGGGTAATCTTCTTTATTGGCATGACCCAGATAGTGGTCTGTCTAATGGGGTTTACCAAGTGGCTTCTATTCCGGAAAACATTGAAGAGGATAGCGTTATTTTGATTGCATCTGATACTTCGGAAGCGGAGGTTTTCCTTCTGAATTATCACCGATACATACCGGTAGAAGTCATAAAGAAGACTTTTTGCGTTGGAAAACAGAACGTGAAGCTGAAGGTATTGAGTTTTACGACCACCTTTCCAAGGTGATGGATACGGAAAACGACTTGAGTGTGGGAGATATGGTGGCGTTTACAAACGATTATGGAGTGATATTTGGACCTTGTGAGGTCTTAGCTTTTGGGAATCTCTGTAATAGTGGCAGATGTGTATATATTGACAGTGATTCTTATTGGTTTCCTAACCGTCCCGACCAACTCACCATCATGAGAGGTGCGGAATGACAATAACATATCCACCTGTAGCCAAAGCGGGTGGATAGCATTTCCTTGTATTGTATATTCAGCCCGATTACTCTTATAGCCATGCTCCACCGAACTCCCACAACCGGTCCTATTCCTTTTTTACTCGTCGTACTCCGTTTCTAAACAGTATAACACATTTATTGGCCTGACATTCTTGAAATTCACAACGGAAACAGCTTGGTTTCCGTGTGATGAAACACTTGAACTGGTATGTGAGAAATTCCCAACACTATGTTATTTCTATCAATCGGAAGAGTCGGGTCTGGCGGAGTACTGGACAAATGACCAAGAGGGTAAATACTTTCCCGACAAGTACATTGCAGACCTATGTACTCCAGACGACAAATGGTACAAGGAATATTTTGTCAACCAGACAGAAGTATTCAAGTGGTTTGAGGTGATAAGCGGTCAGTCTGTCGAATCAATAACAGAAATTCTTGCTATTGCCGAACAACGGAAAGATGAAAACGACAATTCTTTCTGTAACATCTATGAATATGCCGCAGGCTAAGACTAATCCGATGCAGAAAACGAAATGACGGTATGCTGACAGCGTGCAGCGAACTATCATTATCCGATAAGCTTCTCTGATTTGCCATGCAGATTGGGGAGACTTTGTCGCCTTCAGTCCTTTTATACAGTCTCAGAGTGCTTCTCCAGTCTTTTATATTCTTCCAATCCGGATATTCTTTATATCGCACATCGGCAGTTCTTATCTGAGAGATTTTGTATGCAAAGATACAGCTTTAGAATGGTCGTCAAGTAACGCTGCGCTAACAGTTCCCGGATACTTGTGGCAGCCTTCCGCATATCGAAGATTTGGGTATTCCACTTCATTCCATCCACTGTTTACTTGCCTTATCCATCCTTTCCTTGCTGTCAATTTCGCATAAAAATCATTCCTGACAAGAAGCCGGAAGAGCTTCAAGTAAAGGGAATAAAGTTTAATCATTTAAATTTCAAAATTATGCACAGCCGAATTTTTCAGATTTCTAAAATGTGGATAGAAAAAGAAAACTATCTGAATGAAGACACTCTCCATCAAGGAGATGGCAGTTTCTATGACTATTGTGCGGAGATAGATGACGAAGAACGTAAGGAGGATATTCGTTATTTGGTCAATACTGCTCTACCAAAAGATATGTTCGAACTTGTAGGTGATGACACCATACGCTACATTGGTGGTGTGGAACAATGGAAAGAGAACTTTGTGACTAACATCCGTAAGAAAGCTGAAGCTATTACGACGGAAAATATGTTGGAGTTTGTAGGCCCTGTTTATCAACTTGAAAAGGCATTGGAAAATCCATTGGATATTGCGTATCATTTCTATTTGGACGGAGAGGGATACCAGTCATTTGCCGAAAAATCTTTTGCATTTATGGAGTTTGTCTGTACGCTTGAACCGGGAACGATACTCTATATCGGAGGAGTCATCGACTATCACTTCTGATACTCCATATAATTTTTTTAAAGCCACCCGCAACTCAAGCGGGTGGTTATCATCTTCCTATATAACAGTCCGGTTACTTTTATAGACCATGTTCTGCCGAACCTCTGTTACCAATTCACAGCCTCTTTTACCGATTCTATATTACCTGTTCTAATTGTATTACATTCTCACAGTCCCGACATGCACCATTGTTTGTTTCGTGCGCAAAGGTACGGTGGCAAACGATGTTCAAGTACCGCTGTTGCTACCTGAAATGAAATTTGACGTAACCTTCCGCAATCACAGATTCCGGTATTCATAAAATTTCATTCCGGTTACTTGCTCATAGTTCTTGCATCCACCGTTGAAAATGCACATGAAACAACCTCTTGGGTAAAGTCGGAAGGCTTCAAGAAGAGGGAAATAAAAAACAACTTAAAAAAATAAATGCAATGAGAACTAAAACACTCTACAGATGCGATGCACAGAAAATAGACATCAGTCGTTTCCCTAACTTTCACATAACAGGAAGTATAACCGGAATGAAGAAACTCTATTATGGCAAGAATGCTCTATTGGTACGTTGCGGAAGCTGGATTTACAACGTGTCAAGTGAACCCGAAGTTTATTATAATATAGCACATTAGTAGTATGAAAAAAGGTTATAAAAAAGATTTTCAGAGTTGGAAAGGTATAGTAACTCTAAAATTACTTTGCTGCAATATAGCAGCAGGTCGTTTTGATTGGAAGAAATATTGTACGCCACAGCCTTATTGTGGTCAGGAGATTTGCGTTATACCGCTACATTGTTCTTATGGACAGATAGGCTACACTGTGTATTTCCCTTATTCTGATATGCCGGAAGTGGAATACGATTGGGAAATGAACAAATTAACTATTGACAAAGAGAATTGGGAGAATTATTTACAGAATTAATATTAAAAATATGGCACAGAATTTTTATACCAAATGGCAGAACGCAATCCTTGCAGATGCAGGAGTCTATGTTTCAAAAAAATACCGCAGTTTCCAAACGGCCTTAGTACGTGAGATTTCCAAGTACGCAACAGCCGTTGGCGCAAAAGTAACATTCAACTTAAAGGGGCATTATAATACCTCTTGTTTCATAGAACGTAACGGTAAATTCGTTTACATCAGTCACTCTTCCGGTTTGTCCCGAATGGGTAGCGGTGTAAAAATAGAACTCGATTCTTTCTTAATCCGGACAGCCCAACACGCGAAAGATTACAGAGGGGGACATAATCAGTATTGCGATATAACAAATTTACAGTCTATGATAGATAATTTGTTAGAGTAATAAAATAAATTCAAGAAAAGGTACGGAGCAAACAGCTCCGCATCTTTTTCCGTTTTATCGGCGCATTCCGCCGCTGTACTCTGCTTCTTGTAGCTCTTCCCGGTATTCCTCCATATTATTCAGCTTTTCGTTCACGGTTTGCAGGTTGGCATCCAACGAAGCATTATGGTCGTATGGGAAACGATGTTGTGCGACAAGTCCCGCATTAGTAACTGGCCCGATATCTATCATGTCGGATTCTTTATTATAGCTGACATACAGCACATCACCATTCGGCATTTCAAATGCAGGAATCTTTTGTTGTGTCATGATAGCGAATTGTTCCGCAGCCATCTCCTTGGCTACCCCTTTTAACGTATCTCCAGCATGTTCGATACCATAACGCCTGATATGGTCGCGTACTTCCTTTTCCGTGAATTTCAGCATCACTTCATAAGTTCCTCCGACACTCCCATTGTACACCACAGCAAAATCCTTGTCCTCAATCAAAAGATTGTCTCCTCGGTTCTGTATGGGAGAAGAATAAGTATATTCTTCGTTAATGCCGTTACCGTCATAATACTCCTTGGCGAGAGTCAGCAGTCCTTCGTAGTCCCCCTTATCCTTGAATGCGTCCAACCGCATCGTGTCATCGGTAAGCTGAAGATAGGCCACGGAAGAATAATACACTTTTTCTTTCGGTGCTACTGTTTGCTCTTCATCAATGTTCTGCTCCAATTCCAGTGCAATCTTATCCACCTTTTGGGTAATCAGAGAAGCCGCTCTTTTCACATCCAACAGAGTTGTCTTGATGAATTGTGGCGATTCCTTCAATTCGTCGAGCCATCCTTTGAGGTAGGCACAACTGTCCTCTTTTATATGTTTCGTCATGCCGTAACGTTGGGCAACCAATGCGCTGCCTAACTCGGCTACCAATTCTTCGCGCGCATACTCTGCCGAGCCGAAAGTTGTCGGCTTGATACGGTCGAGAACTCCTTCCGCACCGGTCGAGTGTGTCATCTCATGGAATAGTGTTCCATAGAACGCCTCTCCAGATTTGAACTGTTCCTTTTCCGGCACAACGATTTCATTTCTCGATATAGAGTAGTAAGCGTTATCCTGATGCTGTGGTTTGATCGGACAAATCCACAGATTGTCCTTTATCAGCGCATCGACGGGAGCGAAGCTGAAATACTCTCCGTTCTCAATATTCGGTAGCGAATACTCCTTTTCGAGTTTTTGCCACAGCTCCGGTCTTGCCTCCTGCAAGTTGGTCTGTGCCACGTTAAAGACTCGGAATACCTGCATCTTAGGATAAACATTGTATTCCTTCTTCTCGTTATCAGATAGTTTTTTGTAGTCATCATACTTAATCTTCTCACCAGAATCCTTGTGTATGCAGGTGAATGTAGTCAGCATGATTGGGAATGATTTCTCTCCACGAAGTACAGAAACACGAGGTTTCTCCTGATTGTCCTTATCGGATTTGTTGAGCCGTTGTACACACTTAAAAGTGCAGAAGCGCGGAATCTTGTAACCTTCCTTTTCACAATGTATAAGCAACATAATGGCATTCATACCATTATACTCGCGTCCGGAAAGATTGCAGGGCCATTGTAACGCTCCTTCCGTGAACCATGGCTTTCTCCAATCCTTACGGATACTCTCGATTTTCTCAATCATCATTTCAGCGAAGAGGTCTAATGCTTTATCTTCGCTGTTCGGCCCGTCCGTGTGCTGTTTTTTATATCCGGCCATATCCTTTACTGATTGGAATTAGACGAATCTGCTACATACTGTACAAGTTCTTCCACTTTGCATGAAACATTCAGCTTTCCGTTATATGCCGAAAGGGATATTTCACCTTTGGCATCCACTCGCACGCCCGGCTGTAACCATGCTTCGCGTTCTTTGCCAAAACAGAAAAAACGTACCCATTGGTATTCAAAGCCATCCTCTACTTTCTCCGTACTGAATGCCGAAAACATTGTGTAAGGCTGGTCTTTCTTATCCCTTTTTTCCTCGATATGCTGCCCGACCTTACCTCGAAATACTAATTCGCCCTTGACCGTATCTTTCGCATCTGCCGTAGCTGTACGAATTTCGTTAATAAAAAGATTGAAATAAAGTTTGTCACCACGGTGTTTGAGATACATTGTCCCCGAAACCTCGATGCGGGAACCATTTCGATATTTGGAAACCTCCTTTCCGGCAGTATCTTTGCTGACATCCACCTCAATAGGCATAGTCTTCCCGTCAGTGTCAGGGATCATTACTCGAAGAGGAAAAACCAGGAACGTTTTCCCTTCCTTATTGGTGCGTATCGACGCATCACGTCCGATAACGCCACATACCGTAACATTACATTTTATCATTTCTATTGTCTTTTAATGTGATACATAATCACCCGACAACTGTGTTGCCATGATTTGTTGTTGAACTGCTAAATCATTGCTCTTAATCGGGTGCTCGTATCATTGCCCAGATCAGCCATCCGGCAAGGAACAGTTGAACGCTCACGATAATGAGCGTTGCTACCCAGCCGAAGAGTTGGTAGCAGAGCAGGACATACAAGGCAAGGTAGGACAGTCCGAACAGACATCTGCATAGCTGTATCATCACGCATTTTACCATATCGCCACGCTTCTATCTTTTTAGGTTCTCTGTCTGTCCCTGCTGTTGGGACATCCCTTGTTCAAAATTCTGTGAAGCCGCTTCCGAGAGGATAACCGTATTCAGCATACCGGTTACACGTATCCTTTTGGCTTCTTCTGTGAGAGTATTGTTATTCAGTGTTGCCGACAGACGGCTTAACTCCGCAGTAGTCAACTCACGTGACATGCGCAGTTCTCCATTGTTCACTCGCAGAATAGCCTTTCCATTTTCACTGATTGCCAGTTCGCAGTTTTTCATGCCCGGTAATAATGATTTCAGATTGATGCTTCCACTATCCATTTGTTTGGATATGGCAGTCTTTTGCTCCTCCTCGTTCTTGTTGTCGATTTGTACGGCCAATAGCATAAGGGAACTAAAGGCTGTCATCGCCATCTCTACTATAGGGTCATTGCATCCTGACATTCCCACACCGCTATCCTCTGACGAAAGCAACTTCTTCATCCATCCGTCGGGCGAAAGGTTTTTGCCAGCGGCATTCTCTTCTGTTCCTTTATATCGGGTGAGCAGGCTGTTCCCGTTGTGCAACACTTCCAATTTGATATTACCTTTCTGTGCGATTTCAGTCAGATAAGCCGCAGGGTCGATGTCACGCTTTGTTCCGTCTGCATAGAAGTTTGTCACGCCGAAATGTAGATGTTCGCCCGTTGTACGTGTACCTGTGTTGCCCGATGTGCCGAGCTTCCCACCGGCTTTTACTACATCACCGACCTTTACAGTAACCTCCTTAAGGTGCATATAAGTACATTGTACCTTGCTGCCATCCGTTCGGGTATATTCCACAGTCAGCGATTTCCCACCGGGCGTGTTCTTATTCTGATTCACAGCCACCACCTTCCCGTTGTTCTCAGTAGCCAGTACCGCATCGCCATTGCAACGGATATCAATTCCCTTGTGCATCTGTTGTTTCGTGTTGTCCATCGGATCTTGCCGCATACCGAAAGGCGAGGTAACAAAAAGAAACTCTTCACGCTCTACCGGGAATGAGTACTCCGCACCATACTCTGAATTTTCAGACGTTCGGAGAGGATTATGTTCCGTACCGAACCGCTTACCCTGTGTCTCCATTTCCTGCATCACCAGTTTGTCATACTGCTGTAAGCCATTTTGCTCTATAATCCGTTGCAGACTCTCGGCATATTCTCCGCCTGTGGCATAACCGGCCTGTTCGATATTTTGTGTCCAACCCTTGTAATCGTCGGGCGAAAGTGCAAAACATTGGGCATAGCGGCTGTTTTCTTTTAAAAAACGGGAGTGGTGTTCGTATGAATCACCCACACTGTCATAACTGCAAAACTTCTCATTCGGCTTATCGTCAGTATATATACCATACCTTCCTCCTTCGGCAATCCATGCAGGCGTAGCCTTGATGCCAAAATGATTGTTCTCGTTCTGCGCCAAACGGCTTTGCCCGTTGGAACTTTCCAGTATGCCTTGTGCCAACGTCACGGATGCGGGGATTCCGTACCGGCGCATCTGCTCCATAGCATACTCTGCATATTTCATTGCGTATTGTTGGTTCTTGCTCATTTCCTTACTTCTTATCTATGAAAACCTCTGTGTGTTTCTTGTTCCTCCATGTCACTTATAGCAACCCGTGCCCCGGCACGGACGAGCTTAGACAGATAGTTGTCGAGCTGCTCCGTTGAAAATTCCGTTGAAGCCGTAATGTCCCCTTCTGGATACTCTTTTAGGGTTATGCCCAATATCTTTGCACCCTGTACCGCATCTTCGTTATAGAGCCGATAACCATCTTTCGTGCGAAGCAGTTGCAAGGCATCGGGATGATTCGCTTTAAGTTTGTCCCACAACTGCCGTTCCGGTGAAATACCCTTGTTGTCTGATTCCGTCCGTTCCTGCGCTACCGTTTCTATCGGCCACAACTCTGCTTCTTTCTGTTGTTTCTCTCCGGTGTGTGCCTCCTGCGATTGTCCTTTTTGTAGTACGTCTGCGAATAAGGTAGCTGCCAAATGACGTTTGTAGCTGTCACGCTCTTCCGCTATCCACATCCGCTGCCACTGTTGTGGAGTGACACTTCGGGCAGGCTGTTTCTGCCCATCAATAGTTGCGACGCATTGTATGCCGTCTTGTTTGGTTTTGAAAACCGAAACACGCTGGATACGGTTCAAGTCTATTTCCGGCATTTCGCTGCTGAACAAATCCACCTTCAGGTCAGGTTTGACCTCGGCCAGCGCATAATACTTGTGCGCCAGTTCCATCCGAACCTTACCGATGTTATCCATCGCTTGCTTGAGTGTTGAAAAGAAGCGGTTTATATCTTCTTTATCAGGATAGATGCTATATCCGCTCTTATTTTCGGGTTTGATATAAAGTGCCCATCGTTTCTTATCATCTTGAATCATCTCTACGTGGTCAAATCCGATCTCATTCGCCTGTTTGACCGCTGACGCCACGTCCAGTGTGGAGAGCTTCTCCATCGCCCAGTTCTTCAGCCGGGCCAGCATAATCATCTTCTCGGCAAAATAACTGTCATCGGGTCGATAACCTAATGCACCATCCGTATTGTAGAAGCGTACCTGCTCGATTCCATCTTTCTGCAACGCTCGCATGATACGTCCCTTGTTCATTCCCGGTATCTCGTTATCTACCTCTGTAGAAGCCCCTGCTGGAAGAATTACATCTGCGGTTTTTGCCTGTGGATCAATAACAAGCACAATTTTTTTCGTTTCTTTATCCGGATGCTGCCGAATCTCGTTCGACACAAAATAATGTTTGGGCATTTGCTCCTGCATGGTTGAAGTGTCTCGCCGGTTGCGCATGGTGGCGTATTCGATTTTCTCGCCCCGTTCCGCTTTATTGATTACTTCGATGGCATTGTTCACGTCACTTTCGAGAGCGTCCATCAAGTTCGGGTTCTCTTTCAGCTCCCGGCACCAGTATTCCACTGTCTTCAGACTTTCTTCAGACAACCGTGCTGGCAACCCCAGTTCCAACATTTTAATCCCTGAAGCCAGTTCCACTACCAACCGTTCCTGTCTGACAGCATCCTCCGAAGGAGCCACACCGTTCTTCATCACCATACCTTCACGCGCTAACCGTTGTTGGTGTCCGGTAGCACTCACGATTTGCCGCAAGGCTTCCTGTATATAGTCGTGATAATGTCTGAACTCTCTTTGTCGCGGCATATAGACCGCATCCTTATCTGTTTCGTAGTGGGGTACACCGCTTCCATCCAAACGAACAGGCACAAGGTTGTCTCGCATCCTCAGTAGGAAGTCGTTGAATTGAATATGCAACCGTCGGTTGTCAGCTTCCGTATATCCTCTTTCCACTGCACTTCCATACCGCCGCAACGTCGTTTCGTATCGCTCCTTATCCACGTAGGGTAGTGTCGTCTGGTCAATGTTGAACAAAGTGCGAATTTCACGGTTATGTACACCTTTATATAATTTTTGTTCTTCTTCATACAGTTTCATGTAGTCATCACGACTGATAACCTGTTCTGGATTATTGCGGTGAACGTACTTGTTCCAATTATAAAACAAAAATGGAACGCCTTGTTCATTCTCACGCACCGAGGCTCCTTGTGCCTTGGCATCGCTGAATAGCGTGAACTGGTTGGTTTTGCATCCATTTTTATCAGAATGCAGCGTCATGAATAGTGCATTGAATGCGCTGACAGAAACACCCTTTGGATAGAGGCGCGGGTATCCCTTTCCTGATGCGTTGAGCCAGTGTCCACCGGCATTCGAGGCTTCACTCAAAGCCGTAGAAAGCAAGGTGATTTGTTTTTCCTCGGCTTTCTTTTCGATTTGCGATTTTTCTTTCATATCGTTTATTTGATTATAGGATTATTGAATACCCCGTGGGCGCACGATGGTTTCCAGTTTTCCGTCCTCATAATTCCGTGCGGCAGCCTGGCGAAGCTGGTCGTTCTTGGCAAGGACAGCATTTGCCAGCGTGTTCAAAGGCAATGCCCCGGTACGGTAGGCTTCTGCTACAATCGGTGACAACTGGATGGTACACGGTACTCGGTCTATCGTGGCAATCAACGTACTATCTTGCAATACAGGGTTTACTATACGTGGGTTCAGAGTTTCATTTGTATAGCGTCGGTACTGCACATTGTTCTCATTTGTTACGTTCAGTTTTCCCTCTGTTCGTTCTTTCAAGGCTTCGTGTCCTGCCTTATTCAACAAGTTCATACCTCCCAGGCCTATCAGGAGCATTTTCAGCAACGGGTTACGCACAAACATACCCGCCACAATGCTCGCTATCGGTAACATATTGTCTTCCAAATGCAATGATTCTGTCTTGCCTGTGAATATTCCCAGTAGAACATCAGGGAGCATGGCCATTACATAACCGAGATTGCCTGTGATATTACCTATGCCATCCAGTCCCAGCATACCAAGCAGTCCGCCCCAACCGTTTCCGTTTCCCTGTGCTACTTGCGCACTTTGTATCGTTTGTACATGTTGTTCCGCATCATTGGCAGGAACAACAGTTTCATGCTTCTCTTCTTTCATAATTTCATCCTGTTCTGTCCTGACCATTTTCGCTTTGTCACATTGTTCCAAAGACTGCAAGTAGGCTTCTTCCTGTCCGGGAGCAACAACAATCGGCACATCCTTGTACCGTTCCTCATATTTCTGTTCTTCCTTGCTCTGTACATTCGGCCACAATAAACCGCTATTCTGGTTTTGTGTCCATTCCATGAAGCCAAAGTCCATGACAGGGATTTTCTTTTTCAGTTGCTTGTTGTCTGTACCAATCGCCGTGTTCTCTTTGATTTGTATTTGGGCTGCCTCTTTGCGAAAATCGTCGAATACGTTTCTGTCTCTGCCGAACACTCCTTTACTGATGCACTGTTCTACTGAAAGGGTATCAGGCTTCTTGCCTTCAAAATGATTGGTGATGGCTGCAATAGCCACATCTGCACCGGTAAACTTTGCCAGTGCCGTCCATGAACCAGTACCACCCATCATCAGGGTATCTGCGGCTGTACCCAACATCCATCCCGTACCTTTTTCCCATCTGTTCGGGCGGTAAGCTGCTTCGCCTCGTGCCTCTATTTCATCGGTCAGCGGTGAACGGCTTAACGTCTGCGATAATCCCAGCAGACTCGATTCGGCAGCCTTTCGGATGATGTAGTCAGCGGAAGACTTGGGCATACGTTCTTTCACCAACCGGTCAATCATCAGTTCCTCTATCCGGTGGTCCATATAGGCATAGGCGAGGTCACAACCGAGCTGTTCTGACAACTCATTGTAACGTGCCCTTCCGATTTCCTGCACGACGGTATCCCGCCACTGCCCGGCCATATACGCAAGGTCTTGCTGCATTTCCTCGGAACCGGTAATCTCCGTCTTGCACATCTCGATATAGTCCTCTGTTGTTTTGGAGTTCCATTCGCCTGTGACCTTGAGTGCTTGATAGGGGTCGCTCATTGGTTGTGCCGAAGATGCCATCATACTGAGAATACCACCTAAAGAGGTGGAATATTCTTTCATTTCCTCTCCCTGATTCCGTATGAGGTCAGTCCGCGTTTTTGACATGATGGGTGCGATATGGCAGTTGAAATAGTCGTTCACGAGGCGTTCCATTTCTGCAAACCGTCCGCTATGCTTGATTCCGTCCATAGTGTATTATATGTTTATCCTATTCTATTCATTAATAATTGCTCTTTTGTCTGCTCGATGGCGTTGTGGTAAATTTCCATCTGTTTGGGATAAAACTCTTCCAGCCATACATCCTTCTCGATGTTGTCGTGAATGAAGCGTATCGCTTGTTCTCGCTCAATCTCCACCGATGCTTCGCCCTCTTCCCGGTTATTGAACCATGCTTTCGTCCACCAGCGCACACCGGCCCGGTCAGGATATACCGTGACTGCTCTCGGTATGTCAAAGCTCTGGATGTCTATGTCTAATTCTGCCAGTGGGTCAATGATACCACTATGGGTCAGGGCTTCGTCGTAGAGTTTTTTTTTACATCATCGCCCATCGTCGATAAGTACACGCCATGCCGTAGGGCAAGGTAATGCAGGAAGTCCGCAATGAGTAGGTTCTGCACCTTACAAGCAAGCGGCATTGCTTTATGTCCCAGTCCGAGTGGGTTGGATATACTTGGCATATTTTCATAGAAATATTCTTTGACTGCTCCCATTGTAAAGACATGGCGGAGTGACTGCTCCGTATGTGGAGGAAGTCGGTATGCACCACGCTGTAAGTCTTCCATGTAGTAGGGCAGGAAACGTAGCATCAATTCCTCTATTTCCTGTCTGTCCTGCTCGTAATCGGTGGTCAGTGCCATCTCCATGTTGGGAGATGTTGCCGCTTCGCCTCCATCAGCATGACACAATGCTTGGATATTCCCATACAGCATGGTTAGAAATTCCAGCGGATTCAGTTCCTCACCCTTGAAGCGTATCCCGATATGCAGCTTGTCACCGCTTAAAGCTACAGTCTGTCCGGCCTTGACACGCTGTCCGAACTGGGCGAAGACATTTGACAAATGCCCATAGGTCACTTCATACTCCCCATAGCGTATAGTTTGGCAGATGCCGAGTATAGGGTCATTGCCTATACCTGACACGATACCGCTGGCGACAGCCGCCAGCGTGTAGCACCGTACATCGAAGTCGATGCCATGATGAAAATATGTTTTGCCCGTTGTCGGATCGGTTTGTTCGCCGTAGCCGAGCGATAGTTTCACATCCTTGCCCTTCCGTTCTTCAAAAGGCATACAGTATCCACTTTCGGATTGCAGGATCATTTCTTCTGTATATTTCATTATGTGATTATATTTGATTCGTATTCTTATTCTTATCTTTTCATCCCTCCGCTATTCGTCTGTTCTTCAACGGGAAGAGCGGGTGTCTGTATTCGTTGTATGCTTCTCGTATCAGGTGTGCGGAAAATACCGGCATTGTTGCCGATAAGCATCATGCCGAGAAATGCACCGGCAATCTTGCCCAGCCAGCCGAAGCGTCCGAATATAAGAAATGCTGCTGCGACCAGTCCCGCTATACTCAATCCCGACACGTTACCCTGTCCGAGATTACGGAAAAAGTTACCGAACATATCGGAAACTCCGCCATTGGAGACTTGCCGTAGAAAATTCGATACTCCACCCAGTTTTGAGTCTATGCCGGCTACCGTACCGCTGACGGAACCGACTGCTTCTCCGGCTTTGCTTGTCAGTTCTCGCACACCGTCCGCTGCATCTGCAAGGGTATCCGTAGCCGATTTCCCTATGACCGCATCGCTTACGATATGTACCACGCTCTTATCTGTGGTTAGTTTCTCCCAACCCACATAACCGACTGCACCGCCGATGGCTGCGGTCTTGACGGCTTGTCCTGTGCCCCGTAAGGTTTGTGAAGGATGCAGTGCAGCATGTCCCATACTTCTTCCGGTAGCTTTTGCTGCTTTGCCGCCATATTTTAATATTGAATCCCAAATTCCCATATCATTACATTTTTAAGGTCTTACATTCTTTCCAATCTGTCGCCAACGTCGCTTGGCTGCGTCCACGATACTACGTTTATCGGCTTCGGGATGTGCACCCTCGTCGATTTCCCGCCAAATATCGCCCATTGTCGTGTACTTTACCGCTTTGGTCAGTCGTTGCAGCTTTGTGTTCATTGTTTTGAGCTTTGGACGGATGCCAAAGACAATTTCCATACGCTCTTTTTCCGTCATCTTGTTCTCCGAAAGGCACGCTGTGCGTATATCGTTCACAATTTCCACGCTGTTCATCATCAGTTCCCTATAAATCTTGTTGCGCTGTGTGGATAGGGCTACGGCAAGCGTATTGGCTGGACTTCGCTTCAATTGTTTGGTGAAGTCGCCCATATTGTCTGTCAGCCTCGATACCTCATAATAGAACCCATAAGTTTGCGCCGCATAGCAGACTATTGACCGGAAAGAGTTTAGATAGTTATTAAACTCTCGTTGCAGGTCTGTTGTCGCCTGCACTTCTTCTTTTGTCCAAATATGTCCGGTGGTCTGCATCAGCATGACCTTTTCCTGATTCTTCAGCTCCTTCTCTGCCTTTTCGGTATATACTGCAATCATTCCGGCCAGTACAGGGTCATTCTGCGCTTGTACCTCACCGATACCGGTAAGACACAGCAGTAATATACTTATCCAAATTGTCCATTTCATAACTGATATATTTTATCGGACGAGAGCTGCCGCCCTGTGCCAATGGGACAGAGCCATACGAGCTGCCTCACCGTTGTCACGGTCAAGCATTCCTGCCGTTACGTTGTTCCACACATCATTGAAAGTATAGTACCGTATGCTCAAATAGAGCAGATGCAACTTCCGGCTAAAATCCGATAGTTGGTCGTTCAACGCCCATAGCGTCTTGCTGCGTTCTGCCCCCGTAAGCATGTTTTCGTTGCTACCTTTGGCCACAGCGTCATTCAGCAATGTAAAAACAGAGACAAGTTCCGTTGCTGTTTCTATATAGAGGTTGTTCATGTTCATACTGGCCACAATGCCCTGCGGATTGTTTTGGATGGCCTTGCCTAATTTCCCCAGCGTGAGGAAAATCCGCACACCGTCATTGTAGAGATGCGTACAGGCTTTCAGTGATGAAGCGTAACCGCTTGCTGTCTTGAGGTAACTGTTGTACTGCTTCTCCCACTTGTGGATTTGGTTGAACTCGGTAGCGATGCTGTTTTGGAGCAAGGCTGTTTGTGTCTGTCCCTTTATTTGTTTTTCAATCTGCCCGTTTATCAGTTCGTTACCTTCGGCCAATGCAGTCCATTCCAACGGATTGGAAGCCGCAATTTGGGCTTCTGCCACCTGTGGAAGCAGGCATACCAGCGGGGCAACCAGCCCCAGACTAATGATTCGTAATTTCATATATTCCCTTTTTTCGTTTGTTAGTTTCTACCCGTTCACGGATAATTGACACGAGGTCGTCCCTATGAAAGATACCGATCAGGTCAAGACGGGGCGTGTTTCTGTCCATTGAAAGGATACGTACGGTTTTCAGCCCACAAAATTGTTGCAGCAGGCTTTGGTGCTCTTGAAAATCCACGATACGATATAGCTCCATATAATCTACTTTGCGACGGATAATACCGTATTCGCTGACAAGTTGTTCCGTACCGATGCAATAACGGATTCGCCGCAGGTAGAGATAACGGTAGAGTAACAGTAACGAGAGCATCAAGGCAATTACTGTGGCAATAGCTGTCAATGGCAGCCCTTCCATGCCTCCGTACACCCATACAGTGCCGCACAGCACGAGAGTGGGCAGCTCGTTGATGATAAATTGCCCGGTATGTGGATGGATGACAATGGTTTTGTGACAAGTTCTCTGCATAGGTTTTATGGATTATCGGTGAAAACGGGAATGAAAGTCTTCTCTCATTCCGGAAAGAGAATTGGTTATATCCACTTCCAACCGGGCAAGTTCTTCCCGTATCTTGTACATTTCCTGAAAACCCTTATCTGACATTCCTTGGTCATTGGTTTCAAAGGAGAATATTACTCTGTCCGCACGTTCAAGACGCTTTCGCACAGCCTCATGGTCTGCTTCGTCGTATAATCCGTTTCGGATATGTTCCGGATTGACTTCGGGCAAATCGGACAAGGCATGATTCAGCGTGGCTTTACCGCTGATCTCCCAATCGTCAAGGTTGTCCTTCTCTGGTTTTATCCGTTTGCCGAGTAGCTGGTCGTTCCAATCCTTATAACCCTCTGCGGCAGATTCATACAAGATGCATCCTGTAGCTTCCGGACCGGAAATGGAAGCATCAATCGCTTTTTCGATGGCTTCCAGATTGCTTCTCATTTTCTCTAATTCTTCCTCACTGGCAGAACCTTCGTCACGAGCCATTTCGTACTCATCCATACAAACCATTCTCATTTCCTGTAGATAGCCGTCACCAATTCCCATGTCGTCACGCTCCCCATTCTTCAAATTTTGTTTTGCATCATTTATACCCAGAATGGCTGTAATCTTTTCAAAATTGAATGGTTCAAGTTCTATTTCATACTGTGAATAGTCTTTGCTGTTGTTCTGTACAATCAGTCTGCCGGTTTGTGACAGACAGGTGGAGAAGTTCCAGCCTGCATGAGTGAGAGCAAAGTGGATAGCATAGACTTGTCCGGCACGGTCATGATCGAAGCAAAGATGATGTGAGGCATGGGGAGTTGCTTTTATCGCTCCTTTGAATTGCTGCTGGCTCGGTGCCCCTCCGGTAGAGATGAATACCGCCTTTCGCAGATCCTTGTTCTGTGCCTGATGAAGTTGGTAATATGCCATCGCATCATAAGCACTTTCGAACCAATAGATATGTTTGGCGGAGGTGAGAGAAGTGCGGGCAGGGCTGGCAATCCACAGTCCCTCGCTTGAATTGCTCCCTGCGGCTTTGCCTTTGTAGCTGCCGCTCCCGTCCATACGGGCACGTCCTCGTTCTTCAAGTCCCACAATCGCTCCGTCGCCTTTGGGCAGGGTTAGTGGAAAGGACAGGTTCGTGTAGGTCGCACCGTCCTCCCGATGTTTCGTAGCCAGATAAAAATGCCGATGGAAGGCATATTGTGTATAAAGGTCGATACCTCGGCTTTTAAAATAAGGATAAAATTTTTTCTGCGTTTCCCGATTCTGCGGATTGAACTTATGAATATCGTAATCCGCTATGTCAAATGGCTTTACATCTCGTTTAGGGTTCACTATTCGGGTTTTCCGTTCAGTGACAGGAATGTTCAGTAATCTGTTACAGACAAGATTCACCAGTCTGTCCGGAGACATACCCGCATGGTACTCCGTGAAAAAGTGCGGATGCTCCTTGATGAAGGAAATGATGTTATAAACTTTCTGTTGTTGTGCGTGGAAACAACATTTTCCTTGTTGTGTCACAATAAATTTGTCACCACGGATACGTCTGCCGTCGCTGTCCAAACGAACATACGAGGGATAGCGCAGACCGTCACGACGGTTCAGGTGATACCCTGCGTCAATCAATACGTCCTGGATGTTTAGTCGTTGCAGAAAGTCATCGTATGTAAGGTCTCCGTCTCTCATAGGTTTACCTCCCTCTTCTCATTTCATTAATATCTTGATTCATCTGTGCCTCGAAATTACGGATGGCCACATCTCTCGGTGTATCTACGCCGGGCTTGAAGTATGGATGTGGCGGTCCGCTGAAACGTTCGCCATAGAACTCCGGAGAGTGGTGGTGATGGAAGCCATGTGCGACTTCCGATGCCACCACAGCACCGGCGGTAAGGGCAGCGAATATCTTCACGCCAAGCCCCTTGTTCGCTTCAGGACGTGTCTTCATATCCACCTCGTTGAAAATCTTCGAAAAAAGTTTCATCCGGTGGTAATCATCCACAGCAAGAAACTTGTCGTAGTCTTTCTGGCTGATTTCGTGGCTGATGACCTGTCCGTCAATAACAGCGGACATCTTGTATTTACCCTCCGTCTGTGCCGGTTGCACGGCAATGTCACTGACCTCTACTTCCCGGCCATGTTTCTCCTCACGATACCAGCCTTTGCTTTCGTTGAGTAGTTGCAGGTCACGCCCGTCCACGGCCGCACCGATACTGCCCTGTATGTATTCCTGCCGCATCGGAGTTTCTTGCTGCATGAATAATTCTTGTTCCTGCCGCTGCCGTTCTTCCAGTTCATGCCGCACTTCGGGATGCAGGCCGATACTGATGCGTTGTTCGCTGTTGAGCTGTTCCATCGTTACTTTATCGGCAAAGTCCGCTCCGATAATGCCGTTCAGCAGATCCAACCGTTTCTCCACAGGTTGTTCCTCGATGGATGCGGTAGCCAGTTTTTTCACTTCTTCTTCCGTCAGGTCATAGACCATATCGGCATTGACACTTTCCGATTGTACGGTCAGTGTCCTCCGTTCCATATCCACGATAAGACCGTGCGAAGTAAGGCACTCCGACCATTTCTCGTTGGAAAAATAGACTGGTGAAGCAATCAACTCCTTGTATGCTTGTGCCGGTTCCTTGCTGCGCGGACGGCTGACAAGCGGTGTAATGACCTCCTGCAAGTTCTTCAATACATCTTGCTGTACAATGGGTTGCTCCTGTTGACCGCCTTTGTAGTAAAAGCCGTAGCCACCTGATTGCAGTTCGCCGGGCTTCATGCGCCCGTCTGGGCGTTCGGGTACGATGTATGGCCCCGGAAAGAAAAGCTGCCCACCAACTCTGCGTAGGTGGAAACCCCACTGTTCGCGTGGTGTCCAACCAAGGAATGGAGGGGGCATACCCAGTCGCCCCATGTGTCCGTACTCACCGATACCGATGCGGTAGCCATGTAGCCCCATTGCCACGCGACCGTTGGCATTGCGGGCATGGACGAAATTTTTCGGCATATAGAAGTCTTTTCCTATGATACTCGTGAGTATGTTGTAGGCTTTCTTGTTGGCCGTATTCGTTCCCCAGTCCGTCAGAGCCAACATCTGTCGTTCTGTTATAGGATAGACCAATAACGGTGAATCATGCCCTTGCACAATCAGCCGGTAGCCGCCTCCGTCAAATGCGACATGGGCTTGAAGTCCGTTACGCATCAGTAGATTGCGCATTTCGGGTTGCAAGTCCATCTGCCGAGGATTAGTATTTGTTCGTATCGTCATAGTCTGATGTTATGATGGTTACTTGTTATGCGTTGCCGTATTTCATAGCCGCTTCCAATTGTTCGTCTTTGAAACGGACAAACCCGGCGGCAGAATCTTCGCAGACCGTGAGTCCTTTTTCCTCACAGTAATGGGCGTACTCCTCCTGCCACTCGGCAGAAAAATGGTTGATGTAATCGAGCCAGCCGTATTCGCCGCTCTGCATCTTCTCGACGAGAATCTCTTCGGGATAATATTTCTGTTGTGCCATACGCTTATATTAAATAGGTCTTATTTGTGAATACCTGCCGCTCGGTTACGCTCACCGCTTTTCTTCTGTTCGTTCCACAGTTCTTCGGTGTATTCCTCCTCTGGAACGTAGTCGAGATTGCCGTCATCATCCATCACCCAGCAACCGTAGCAACCGAAGGTGTACTTATCCCATTCACGCTTGGGTTGCTCTTTCCATTTCTGCGCGTCACCTGCGCAGAAACGGATGCCTGTCTTGTTGTGAAGGTCGATGCCTACCGTGACAGGTTCGCCATCCACTGCCACCGTCAGAGGCTCACCATGCTGCATTCCGTTTACTTCTACTGTACCTAAGTGCATTACCTCTGCCAGCACTTTCAGGTTACGGGCGATGATGGGTGTCGGAACATACATCACCTGTTTTGTTTCCTCGTCGATTTGCACGAAAGCTTTACTGCGTCGTCCGTCCGCCATAGCCACGTCTGCAATGATGGATTTGCCGTCAAGCAACTGTTTTTGCTGTTCCTCGTTGTAGCATTCCAGTGGTGACGACTTCAGTGTGGGATAAAAGACCACATCCACCTCGCCACTATCCATACGGATAAAGGCAAACCGACTGCGACTCTCGATTACTTCGCCATTCTCGTTAGTGACACGCATGGGCAGTACCGGCGAGTAGCCGCCTTTCCCGATTTCTTTCAGGATACACAGGGGCAAATCTTCAATCATTTCTTGGGTAAGCCCAAAGCGGGCCAATGTCGGATAAGGCAGTTCGTTGAACTCAAATTGTTCTTTTTTCATATTCTGAACGATGTTATAAAATTATACTCAGCAAATATAGAGCGATTTCTTATCTGATGACTAAAACATTTCTTTATAAGTGATTATAAAGTGGTATTTTTAATGTTTTGAATATGATTTTTCGCAAATAATCATATTCAAAATTGATTAAATAGTTATATTTGGAGAAAAAACAGTCGGCAATGGACAGACCATAAGAAGAGCGTGCTAACTTTGCTGCCATGAGAAAGATTTTATTATTGATGATGACGGGTGTCTCATTATGTATCACGCCAGCCAAAGCACAATTCAATACCGTTGCCGTTACCCCAACACGCTACAAGATGGAGGTATTGGATATGGGGGTAGACCAAGCGGAACCGGCATCCGAAAGCGAGATTTCCGTACAGGAAGTTTCAACAGGTATCCCGGTATCCGCAGATATGGATAAGAAAAAGTGGATGGATCGTTACTTGAGTGTAAGTTACCCGTTACGTTATATCAAGGTCACTTCGCCTTATGGCTACCGTAAGGACCCGTTTACGGGAAAGAGTAAATTTCATGGCGGACTGGACTTGCGCGCACGTGGCGACAAGGTGATGGCCATGATGGAGGGTGTGGTCGTGAAGGTCGGACAGGACAAGACTTCCGGCAAGTATGTAACCTTGCGGCATGGTAGGTACACCGTCAGTTATTGTCATCTCTCTAAAATTCTTATCGTCAAAGGGGCAATAGTTCATCCTCGTGATGTGGTTGGCATTACCGGCTCCACAGGACGCAGCACCGGCGAACACCTGCATATCACCTGCAAACTCAATGGCAGGAGTATCAGCCCCTCGCTTATATTCGATTATATCCAATCCATCCGGCAGGAGTGTATATCAGCATTGGCAGGTTTGTAAAAGAGAAGTGAAAAGGGCTGAAAACGTTCCGGTTACTTTGTCATCCGTTCAATAATATGGGCAATATGGTTGCCCCAGACGTGTATTTGTACAAGGAGCATCGAAGGCATGGAGAGCGTCTTGCCATAGAAGATAGCCGCCACTACTTTGCCACCGCACCGTTCTATCTCTTCCTTGTAATCCACCACGCTTTGCCCGGTTGTCAGCACATCATCTATGATGATAATCTCTTTCCCTTTGATTTTTCCAGTAATGAGGTAGTTTCGTTCGAGGATACGCTTCTCTCCACCTTTGGCCTCATGCAGGCTTTCTCGTGCATCGCAAATATCAACGTCGTACAGTCCTGAAGTTAAATCCTGTCGGTGCTTTCCGATGTACCAGTCGAGCCGTTTGAACCGTTGACCGTATTTTATCCAGTTGCTACACGGCATGAACATTATATGGTAAGGTCTCTTTTTCAGTTGCAAGGCATTCATACACGTTTTAAAGAACTCGATTCCGTGTATATCTCCTTGTTTGAACTGGTAGATGGAATGGCAGAAAGCCCTCTGTTCATCATTGAGTAGCGCATTGTATCGTGACGGATAGTAATATCCGTAAAAGGAGATTCGGATGCCTCGTAACTTGAACGGCTTATGGGGAGAATGGCCATCAAACCGTTCGGGATGCAAGAGACAGAACATACGGCAGGCTTCCCGATGACCGGCCATTACCGCCAGACGACAGTAACGTTCACGTTCCTCGCTTTTTTCGGTCAACCGTGCGGCGGCGAATGCCGCTTCTCCTGCTTTTCGTCGCCAGTAGCCGATAATATACCACAATGTCCCAATTGTGAAAAGCAGGAGTATGAACAATAGTCTTGCATTCATCGTATTTTTATTTGAATGAAGCAGCCCGTTTCAATCTGGTTATTTACAACATTACGGTGTATTTCGACATAATCGGATATGGGGGTTATGGCTTCATTACTTATATCAAATTCGTTTTCACTCACTTGCAAAGTTAGTAAAATCGTGGCACTAATCTAAAATAGCACCGATAATTTATAAGTCATATCACTTTTATATCATAAAGTCTTACCCATACAATTTCCTCTTTTAATTGTACATGCTCAACTTTTATAGAAGATGTTCGCCCTGACCGGTACACGGCAAATGGCATACAAGTCTGCTATATGCTGTGTACCCGTCTTTGGGGCAAAGCAAGGACGATGGCACATTTGCCACAAGTGTCAATCAAGCCAATCTGTTGTCCTTGCAGCGACCTCTGCTATCTGTTCTTTTGTAACCGGCAATGCCGTCTGTTTGTTTTTATAGCTTCGCCCCACACCATCAGCGGAGCGTCACAGGACTTGTCCGCAAGAGACATTCACTCACCTTATGGCAGCAGAGCTGCTATGGGGTGAGTGAAAGACTCTTTACGGAAGCCAAACATGAAAAGACCGTACACCTCGGTCACAAACTGCCAAGGCTTACGCTTCGCCAGATTTGAGACTAAGTTGTACGGTCACTTCATCGGGAAGTTTGGACCGGCAAGCCACAGACGCTCCACTGCCCACCCATTCCTTTTATAAATCTTGCACCTATTCTACATGTCTATATGACAACCGCCTGTAGTAAGAAAGCATATTCTGTTTGTCGGTTAGCTCTGCTGTAGTCATATTTTCCGCAAAGTAAGCCGCCTTTTACCAAACATCAAATCGCCACTATCGCTGGAACGAAAAATCTTCCTCTGACACGTCAGAGCGTATTTCTTGTCCCCGTTTTGTCTTATCGGTATTCTTGGGCGGCAGTTGATGGCAGAAAATATCCCTCAGCAGGCTGAACAGCCTTCAAAAAGAGGGAAAAAGAAAAATTATCAGAGTTATGGCAAAGACGATAGACATAGAACTTCAAAAACAGTTGGACAAGCCACAGGCATGGTTCTGTAAGTATTTTCCTGCACGCATACGCAATGTGAGTGAGCGTGAGATAGCAGACCGCAAGTTAGTCTTTGATTTCAAGGATGGACGGGCATACGAAGAGGTTGCTCAACGCACGGCAGCCAACATGACCGAACGTTATGGAACATCATGTACTAACATTGTATTTTCTCCCGTACCGGCATCCACCGATAAGAAGAACGAGATACGTTACAAAGCATTCTGCCAAAGAGTATGCGAACTGACGGGAACTATCAATGGTTATGACCATGTATCAGTGAGTGGTGAGAGGCTAACCATTCACGAAAACCGTAAGGCAGAGAAAGAAGTCCGTAAGGTAAACGTCATTGAGTTTGATTCGGCTTTTTTCAACGGCAGGTCTGTGGTAGTCTTTGATGATGTGATAACCAAAGGGCTGAGTTATGCTACCTATGCCAATCAGCTTGAAAGCCTTGGTGCTAATGTACTCGGAGGTATATTCCTCGCAAGAACCCATTACAAAGTGAAATAATATGACCCAGACAAAGTATGATAAGGCAGTGTCCGTTTGCTTCAGTGGACACCGCAATATTCCATTCCTATACAGGAAGCAACTGAAGCTGCAATTAAAGGCAGCGATAACCAAGGCATACGCTGGAGGTTATCGTCATTTTTACTGTGGTTGTGCCATGGGGTTTGATATGCTGGCGGCAGAAGTTGCCCTTGCGTTGCAGTCCGAATTGTCAGGTCTGCAAGTTATTGCCGTAGTACCGTATCGCGGACAATCCGAGCGGTGGAACGATGCGATGAAAGCCCGGTATGATACTATTCTCTGTAACTCGGATGATGTTATCATCCTGAGCGAACACTACTACCATGGCTGTTTGCTTCGACGCAACGACTATATGGTTTTTCACAGTTCGTCTCTTATTGCCTGGTATGACGGAAACCCCAAGGGTGGTACGTTTTATACTTATCGTAAGGCTACAGCGAATGGACTAAAAGTTCTAAATCTCTATGGCAGCTCAATCGTATAACAGCCATCTTGTTTTCGCATATTCCGAGTCGTAGCGGTGACTCCTTTGCCATTCATGTAAAGGCTGTTTTGTCAGCCATAGCGTGATATGGCAAAGTACGCTATTAGTTCTGATGTATAGCCCGGCTTTACCTATGTGCCGGTTTAGTTGGTGTGCTGTATTTTTATATCTTCGGAGGCTCCATCCTCCTTATGTCTTTCTCTACCTTTTTTAGTATTCGGCTTAAAAAGTAATATACTTGCCTTACTTTTCGCCTATTTAGCATGTTTAGGGCACGTCTTTTATAATAAAAGTGCAGCAATTGGTTGCTACACTTTTGCTATAATATCTATTTGTCATATTAGACCTTCCCGTACACCGTCCTCATTTTTCCGTCCACCAGCACCTTATTTGACCGCACAATCCAAGCTCTGCCGTCATTCAATCCGCATTCCAATGCCTTTTCGCCGCCGCCGATTAGTACCGGAACGGTTGTCACTGTGATTTCGTCCGCCAGCCCGTTATCCAAGAGTAAAGCCCCGATTTCCTCACCGTAAGCCACCACCATACCGTCGCCGTCTTCCTTCATCTGTCTCAGTTCTGCCACTGCATCTCCTTGGATAAACTTCACTCGTTCATTCTCCGTCAGGTCGATGCCGCCGTTCGTCACAACCAAAGTCTCTTTCGCCGTAATCGGCCAACCCAAATGGTTCATATAAATACGCAGGTAAGTTTCTTCATCAATCAGCACACAACTGGAGGCATCCACAGCCGCATCAAAATGCTTGTCCGAAGGAGCCGGACAACCGTCGATGGACTGGTACACGTGCAAGGAAATCTGTTTCATATTCAATGTGTTTTTAAGAATTATGTCCACCTTACACCCTAAAGGACAGCATGAACCCACGCTATTCCAAGACGTTCAGTGAACGTATAATATATATCAATCTCCGCCTGTTTCCAAGCCGAGTATGAATCTTCCATGTCACGACAATGACCGTACCCGAAAGTACCGTCTGCTGTCTTCATTTTGACAAAGATAACGAAAGATTGGCGGATAAGCAAACAAAAAACATTGTTTTTCTGGTTGCCTGTTCCGAACTGCATTCTGCCTTATCAAAAAGACTTACTCATTCCCTATGATTTTATACAGTCGTCATTCTGCAATTATCAAGAGATGGGCCAATCCATCCGATTCCACCTCCCTTTATAGTTCACCTTCCTCCGATATAGTACGGGCAATCCGTTCCGGTTGTCCGTTACCCTGTTTTAACACCCCTGTTTTACAGTTTTATTCATCCCTTTCTATTTGATTGTCATTTATTATCGTTTTGCTGCTGCCGTGCGACCTCTCGTGGACTTATTTTCCCGCAAAGGTAATAGGCTGCTCCAATCTTGCCAATGCCGGCGTTCCACCGCGAGTGAGCCGCAAAAATCTTCCTCTCCGTCTGTCGGGCGTATTTTCCCGCATCAGCCTTGTCAGATTGTTTCCGCCACCTTTTGGAGGCAGAAAAATAAATCCCAAAGGTCGCAAACAGGTTGAACAAAGGGAAATAGTAACAATAAAAACAAAAATAACATTATGAAAACAGAGATTAGGCAGAATGGCAAAGTGATACTATCGAGTACAGACGATATATCCATTTCGATGATTTTCAAAAACTTATGTGGTAAGAACTTTTCTGGAAACGACTATCAAAACTATCTCAGAACAGTTTGTCAGGATATTGGTGTTACGACGGGGGCGATTGAGTATTATGCCGACAACGTTTTGATTGAGAAAGCAACTATTCCTGAATTTTAAAAACTATATACAATGAAAAGGAAAGAGAAAGCAGCAGTAGATGAATTTGTTGCCCTTGTAGGAGGCAAGACATGGGAGCCTGTACGACATAAATGTATGGGTAAATGGAGTGGTATGACCGATTACGGTTTTGTCATAGACGGACGGATAACGCTCTTTGTTTCCAATAGTATGGCATACTTTAAGAAACGGATTCGTGAGTGGATTAAGTCGATACATACTTTTGAAGCGAAGAAAGATTGCTACCTCCGCTTGCTACGTGAACAAATTGAAAAGGACAACGACAAGGCAAAGGACGAAAAGTTAAATCCTGTCAGACTGATAGACATCGGCATCTTATCCCCCGAAAGCAATAGCCCGTTTGATTTTTTTACCCCTTATGTGTTAGTCGAAATAAACGGCAGGCGGTTCAAGCATCAAACAGCGGAGTTAAGTTGCGCTATTATGGTGGATAGTTTGGCAGGATACCTTGAAGAATGCAACTGCAAGGATATATACACGGCAAGGGCAGTGCGTACACCTGACTACATTTTTTGCGGTGTGCGGTTTGACTCCCGTGATAATATGTATAAGATTGGAAAGTAGAGATTAATGATGTCTGAAGAAGTTATCACTTACAACGATAACTCCAGTCGTTTTAAAGGACGGCATCAGCATTTGACCTACTAAATACATAAGTTCCCAATTTACGATTGGAAACTTATGTATTTTTCTGTATGGAAAACTAATCAAATAATCGCTGACTTATCATCCAGTCATTAAGCACGTCCGGATCTACACGATTTGTAAGATTCACATTTTTACTCAAACAACCGATTTTCTCACCTCTTAAATAAATAACTGGTGGGGTTAATGTATTCGGATTATATGGACTTAATGATGAACTGGGACTTCCATATATGGAATACCGATTCTTGAAAGATATACTTGAAAAGTGACTACCGTATATATTCTCGTTGTTGGATATGGAATCAGGAGTAGATGTGTTCAACGACAATCTGCCTAAATACAAACCGTCATTTGCCAATAGAAACGATTCTTTCCTTGAAATTCTGGTATCTAAACCTATTCTATCCATTCCCTATGATTTAACGCCATTATTTAATAATGCCATAACGTCTTTTAGTTGCATTATCGAACACCTCTGTCTCTCTTAGAAACTGCATTACCCGTTCCCTGTCTTCGGAAATCAGGCAACCTTTCAGTTTTCCGTTCTTTTCCGTGATTTTTAATTTTGAAAGCTCAAATATATCGGAACAATCCAGCCAACTGTCATAGTCCAGAATATCACGATAGTTCCGAACCATCAAAGGATATTGGCAGTCCAGTAGCTCTTCCGACCTCTTGGAAGAGTCTATTTCCGAATTTATCAGTAAGGCACCGATAGCGACACCTTCCGGAGTAAAGCCGATAATAACAATATATTTATTGCGGTCTTTATATCCGTCTTTTAGTATCAGTCCGTCCTCTTCGTCCAAGGGGACATAAATAATGTCACCAATTTTGACTGATGACATATCTACTTGCTCAGCTTTGGCCATTATAGCTTTCAGCTTTTCCAATGCACCGGTTTTGTCGTCCATTTGATTTAAGATAAAGCGTTCTTGACAATCTGCTTTTCTCGGATATAATCTACCATGTCCTTGGTAGCTTTTCCTGCCCGGGCTATATCTATAATGGTAATGAAGTTTTTTTGAGGATCATCCTGAATGCGTGTCATCGCTTCTTCCCATGCCGAGTCATGCGACAAATCGGACAAGTCATAAGGGTCTGTATCCTTATATTTAGCGATAGCAGCGTCAAGACAACGTTTGTTGGCACCTGATATATAGTCCATATCGGGTACGGCAGAAGTATATACCTTCTTGTCACGAACCTCTATGTCTGAAAGGAACTCGTCAAAATTCCCATCCAAGGGTTTGCCTTCTGCAATTTGCAGTGCCTTGTAGGTATAGGCTGGCACCGGGCCATGCTTCAATGCTCTGAAAGAGTCTTCGACAATCACTTTGCCATATTTGACAAGATGGTCCTGTTGGGCAAAATAAAGTATTTTAAATAACTTTATATAGTCCACTCCTTGAGTGAAACTCTGCATGATGTAGAGTACCACTGCTCTTATTTTAGCAATCTGTATAGCTGTTTTCATTTCAAAAAAATCTATGCGATTACAAAGATACAACTAATTTGCTGAATAATACGCTCATGATACAAAAAAAATAGTCCGTTGCATTTTTTTACGACATTTAATATAGTCGTCATTCTGAGAGTAATAGTCTGCAATTATCAAGAGATGGGTCAATCCACCCGATTCCACCTCCCTTTATAGTTCACCTTCCTCCGATTATAGTACGGGCAATCCGTTCCGATTGTCCGTTACCCTGTTTTAACACCCCTGTTTTACAGTTTTATTCATCCCTTTCTATTTGATTGTCATTTATTATCGTTTTGCTGCTGCCGTGCGACCTCTCGTGGACTTATTTTCCCGCAAAGGTAATAGGCTGCTCCAATCTTGCCAATGCCGGCGTTCCACCGCGAGTGAGCCGCAAAAATCTTCCTCTCCGTCTGTCGGGCGTATTTTCCCGCATCAGCCTTGTCAGATTGTTTCCGCCACCTTTTGGAGGCAGAAAAATAAATCCCAAAGGTCGCAAACAGGCCGAAAAAAGGGAAAAAAAGAAAGGTTAAATTATGAGTTACAACAAATTGAAATCATTGGTAGCGAACGTGGAAGCCATAGAAACGGCAATGAAAATCCAAGTTCAAGGCAGGCAGGCCACTGCGGAAGAAAAAGAAATTTTATCCCGATATTCTGGTTTCGGGGGTATCAAAGAAGTGTTGAATATAGGTACGGACAAGCCCATAGGTGGTGATATGCAAGAACCGATACAAAGATTGCAGGAGTTAATCAATGCTTACCCTCATTTCACAGAACCCATGCGATACAATGTCATAGAGGGTATCAAAGCATCTGTACTGACAGCATTTTACACTCCTAAATTCCTTGTTGATGCAGTGGTGCGGCAGATACACGCCACGTTCAGCGAAAACGGCCTCAAAATGCGTTCATTTCTCGAACCGAGTGCAGGTATAGGCGGTTTTCTGCCCATAGCCATGTCCGGCACGTATGACTATGCCATAGAGAAAGATCTCATTTCGGGGATGATACTTTCCCTGCTCCATGAGAACACGCTAACACGGACGGCTGCATTTGAAACCATTGGAGAACAAGGTTTTGAGCATACAACTTTCGATGTCATAGCCTCCAACATCCCGTTTGGCAATTTCCGGGTATTCGATGCGGAGCTGTGGAAGAAAGGCGGTATGTACGAACAGGCCACCAAGACCATACACAACTACTTTTTTGTCAAAGCGATGGAGTTGTTGAATGAGGGTGGATTATTGGCTTTCATCACATCGAGGGGCATAGCCGACACGCCCGGTAACAAGTTCGTGCGTGAATATCTTGTAAATCATGCAGACCTGATAAGTGCAATCCGTCTGCCCGATATGCTTTTCATGCAGACAAGCGGTATAGAGGTAGGCAGTGACCTGCTGATATTCCAAAAGCACACGCACAAGACGGTACTCTCACAACGGGAACAACTGTTTTTACAAGTAGGCAGGGAAAAGGCGGACGCCATAGGCACAATGACCGAATACGCCAACAAATTGTTTACCATGCCGAAAACTACCCTTGCAACAGGTAGCCGCATTGTACAGAACCAATACGGAAAATATGTGCGCAAATACCAATGGCAGGGAAATGAAAATGCCATGTCGCAATATCTCGCTGCACTGCTGAAACTCGACTTTGGCCGATATTTCCGCAAAAGTCTTTTCACAGGGAACGGACAGGGCAGCGAACATATGCAAATGTCCCTTTTCGGGAATGTAGCGATGAAACAAGTAGTAAAAGGTAAACGAGCCTACACGGATGGGGTGGAAGCATGGATGAAAGATGGCGCAATGGTACTGTTTGAGGGCCAGGTGGGTACTATCCAATATCGAAAATCAAGTCTTTATCAAGAGGTAGCCATTGATTTTGTGCCGGTGGACGAGGGTAAGGTCAATACAGATAGGGCGAAAGATTATTTTCCTATACGCAAAGCATACTTTGAACTGTCAATCAAAGAAAGGGAAGAACAAAAAGAGGATAACGGATTGCGTAGAGAGCTGAACGCTCGATACGATGCCTTTGTTGCCAAATGGGGCTGTTTCCACGAGAACGACAACAAGGAGTTTATCATGCTTGACAGCCTCGGCGTGGAAGTCTTTACAATAGAAATGCAGCTTGGAAAGGATTTAGTCAAGTCCGACATCATGCGTGAACCTGTGGCGTTCAAGAAGATAGACCCGAACAAACGGCTGACACCGATTGAAGCGTTGGCAAGCTGCTTGAATTTCTACGGCAGGGTTGATATGGACTACCTGATGCAGTCCACGGATAGTGCCGAGGAAGAAATCATCGGCGACCTCAAAGGTGAAATATTTTACAATCCCGCTATCGGGGAGTGGGAGCACAAAGGCAAGTTCCTTTCAGGCAATGTCATAGCCAAATGCAAGGAGATAGGTTCTTACTTATCCGAACTCACGGACAGGGAAAAAGATTGGACGGAAACTGCTGTAAAGGCTTTGGCGGATGTGACACCCGAAGCGATACCCTACGAGGAACTCGACATTAACATGGGTGAGCGTTGGATTGACACTAAGTTATATGCCGATTTTGCAACTGAACTTTTCGAGACCGAGACAAGTGTCATGTATTTCGATGTGAACGACACCTACATGGTACGCCTGCAAAGTTACTCTCCGGTGGCTTACAACACCTATTTCGTTCGTAACTATGACGGTGGGGATTTGTTTGTTCATGCCCTGCATGATACTGTACCTGAAATCACGAAAGAGATATACCGCAATGGTGATAAGGTGCGTGTACCAGACGAGGAAGCCATACAGGAGGCAGCCACCAAGATACAGGAGATTAGAGACCGTTTCAATCGCTGGCTTGACAGGCAGCCGATAGAGGTTCGGGACGAGCTGGTGAGGGTGTATAACGAGCGTTTCAACTGCTATGTCAGGCCGCACTATGACGGTTCGGCACAAACCTTTCCGCAGCTCTCTTTCGAGCAATTTCCATATGATAGCCTCTATCCCTCACAGAAAGATGCTATCTGGATGATTAAGCAGAACGGAGGCGGTATCTGTTGGCACGAGGTAGGCACAGGCAAGACGATGATAATGTGTGTTGCCGCCTACGAAATGAAACGTCTCGGATTGGCACACAAGCCGCTTATTATCGGGCTGAAAGCCAATGTACACGAAATCGCCGATACGTTCCGTAAGGCATACCCTACGGCCAAAGTTCTCTATCCGGGCAAGGACGATTTTACCGCTGCCAACAGGCAAGAGGTCTTTTCAAAAATCAAGAACAACAACTGGGACTGCATCATACTCACGCACGACCAGTTCGCCAAGATACCGCAGTCAGAAGAGACCATGATAGATATATTCACGGAAGAGCTTGCCGATGTAGAACGTAACCTTGAATTTTTGGAGCAGTCCACTATGCGTTACCGTAGCGGAAAGATGCAGGAGGGGTTAGAAAAGCGCAAACAGAACCTTGGGGCTAAATTACAAGAACTGCGTATGAAAATCAATAATCGGAAAGACGATGCTGTGGACTTCCACACAATGGGAATAGACCATATTTTTGTAGATGAATGTCATATTTTCAAGAACTTAATGTTCCAGACACGCCATAACCGTGTGGCAGGTATCGGCAACACCAAAGGCTCTCAAAGGGCAATGAACCTCTTGTTCGCCATTCGTGACATCCAACTTCGTACAGGTCGTGACCTTGGGGCTACGTTTCTGTCGGGTACAGTGGTGGTAAATGCACTGACCGAACTATATGTGATGTTCAAGTATTTGCGTCCGCAGGAGCTTCAACGGCAACGGATTAGCTGTTTCGATGCGTGGGCAGCCATATTCACAAAGAAAACGGCAGATTATGAGTTGAACGTGACAGGCTCGGTGAAGCGCAAAGAGCGTTTTCGTACTTATATCAAAGTACCGGAACTGGCAATGTTCCTGCGTGAGATTACGGATTACCGTACAGCCGACATGATAAATCTTGATGTGCCTGAGAAGAACGTGCGTTTCCTCTCTTATCCCCCGACAATTGAACAGGAGGAAATGATAGGACGTTTGGTATCTTTTGCCGGTAGCGGCCAGTGGGAGGACTTGGGGCTTGACGTTCCGCAACCTGACAACCTCGACAAGGCGAAAATGTTGGTTGCGACCAATGTAGCCCGAAAAATGGCTCTTGATATGCGCTTGTTGGGTTGCAAGTTCAAGGATGATGCCGATAATAAGGCTTCTATCTGTGCGAGGACAATCTATGATTACTATATACGCTCGAATGGTAATCGGGGTACACAGTTCGTGTTCAGCGACCTTGGTACATACAAACCGAACGAATGGAACATATATACCGACATCAAAGAAAAGTTGGTACGGCTCGGTATTCCTGCTGATGAAATACAGTTTATCCAATGCGCCACTACCGAGAGGGCAAGAAAAAAGCTGTTTGAAGAAATGAACAACGGCAAGGTGCGAGTTCTTTTTGGAAGTACGACCATGTTAGGCACAGGTGTGAACGCCCAGCAAAGGGCTGTGGCAGTGCATCACCTTGAAATACCTTGGGTGCGACATGAAGTCGCATAGATAATTGTTGGAATGATACTTTAAGTATCAGCTTTAACCCGCTGTTCCGTCAGCGGTAGCCTACCACCGATGCACCTTAATAGTTGTATTAAGCGGTTGGGACAAAGTACACTTTCGCAAGACAAGACAGAACCGTGAGGGGAAGTCAAGTACGGTTAGTATCATATCGTAGAGTGGCGAGGCTGGATAGTATGGTTAGCGCAAGCGAACTGTTAGTTAAACTTCGTAATGTCGTAAAAGAGTGTAAGATACTGGTACACTCTACCCAAAAGGGAAGCGGTCGGTTAATCCTTTCCATGGTAGGATTACACGGATACAAGCACCGCCGGAGGATGAGACAGAACCTAACCTATCCGTTAGTTATCTATGTGGAACATGGTAAGCCTGTATATCTCCTGTCATGTAAAAATGACAGGTAAGCTGACAGCAATGAAAGCCGAATGGTGTGCAGGTATAAGATAACAGAAAAAGCGAATGCCGTTCTGTAATGGAACGGATACGGATTGAACCGACATCACGGGCTGATGAGGGCAACATCATCCGACACGAAAGTGGGCAGACTTCTGTGGTGACATTCGGTAGGCAAACAAACTGAATGTCATCAAATGGTGATTCTTTACAATTAACTTTTAGAACTTTCAAAAGGAGGAATGCAAATGAACGAAAACAAGACATCGTGTGCGCCTGCTGACAATCAGCAAACACTTTGGGACAGCATAGACTGGACTAAAGCGGAGCTGGCTGTCAGAAAGCTACAAGCGCGTATTGTAAAGGCTCAGAAGGAAGGCAGATACAACAAGGTGAAAGCCTTGCAGTGGACGCTGACCCACTCTTTTTACGCAAAAGCCTTAGCCGTAAAGAGAGTTACTTCTAACGGAGGTGGCAACACCCCCGGGGTGGACATGGAAACATGGGAGAAACCCGAAGCAAAAACACAAGCGATAAGCGAACTCAAACGCAGAGGCTACCAGCCGAAGCCATTGAGAAGAGTCCACATCAAAAAGAGTAATGGTAAACTGCGACCGTTGGGAATACCGACAATGAAAGACAGAGCCATGCAAGCACTCTACCTCATGGCATTGGAACCAGTGTCGGAAACAACAGCCGACACACGTTCATACGGTTTCCGTAAAGAACGCCGCTGTATGGATGCGGTGCAACAATGCCATAACATTCTCCGTAAAGGCTATTCTCCCGAATGGATTTTGGAGGGTGACATCAAGGGGTGCTTCGACCATATCAGCCATGAATGGCTACTTGCCAATATTCCAATGGATAAGGCAATGCTCCGTAAATGGTTGAAATGCGGCTATATCTTCAACAAACAGATGTTCCCGACTGAGGAAGGTACGCCACAAGGTGGTATTATCTCTCCTACGCTCGCCAATATGACGTTGGACGGATTGCAGAAAGTCCTTGCAGAGAAATATAAACGAGTTAGAATCAAAGGCAAGTTATATTCGCCAATGGTGAACCTTGTCCGCTACGCTGATGACTTTATAATTACCTGCGAGAACCGTGAAACACTTGAAAAGGAAATCAAGCCATTGGTAGCCGACTTTATGTCTGAAAGAGGTTTGACCTTATCAGAAGAAAAGACGGTGATAACCAATATCCGTGACGGTTTCGATTTTCTCGGTTTCAATATCCGCAAATACGGCAATGAAATATTGACCAAGCCGACCAAGAAAGCCGAAAAACGCTTTAAGGAAAATATCCGTAAGGTGACAAAAGGTCATAAGGGTTGCAAGCAGGAATCATTAATCAGAATGTTGAACGCAAAAATCCGAGGATGGGGAGCATACTATCAGCATGGGGCGACACGTGATTCATTTCACAGAATCGACCATCAGATATTTCTCGCCTTGTGGCAATGGGCTAAACGCCGTCATTCCAAGAAAGGGAAACGGTGGATAAAAGACCGCTATTGGCACAATATCCGAGGGAACAGCTGGACTTTTGCTGCTAAGTTTAAGAAATCAAACGGTAAGGAAGACCAACTCACCTTGTTGAAACTGGCATCCTCGTTTCCTTTCCTGCAATATACGCAGATAAAGGGGGACATGAATCCGTTTGATGCAGACTGCCGCCTGTACTTCAATAAAAGAATGAAGTCGAAGATGCTTGTGACACTGAAAGGACGCAAGTCTCTGCTTTACCTATGGGAAAAGCAAGGGCGGAAGTGTCCGATATGTGGTGAACCGATTGATACGCATAAAGCATGGAATGTAATGCCAACCGTCCAAGACGGACGGAAATGCAATCTGTTGGTTCATGATGAATGTTTCAAATTATCCCGTAAATCCAATGGAAACAAGAAGTAGTATGAGCCGGTCTCTGCACACGAACAGAGACTTTGAAAAGCTTGAGCCGTATGAGGGGAAACCCTCACGTACGGTTCTGAGGGGGGAAGAGGGCAGTAATGCCCTTGACCTACCCGATCGACCTGCTGACATGGAGCAACGAAACGGCAGGGCGGTACGCAAAGGCAACACTGTAAAGCTGTGGGGTGGCAATGTGGTAGATATTGTAATTTACGGCACGGAAAAGACCCTTGACGCCTACAAGTTCAATCTGTTGAGAAACAAGCAGATGTTTATCAATCAAATTAACAACGGCACAATCGCCGTGCGCCGTATTGACGAGGGAGGCATGGATGAGGACAGTGGTATGAACTTCGCCGAGTTCGTGGCTATTCTGTCAGGCAATAACGACTTGCTGAACAAGACGAAGCTCGACAACAAGATTATGCAGCTTGAAAAGGAACAGGCTATTTTCAAGAAAGAACGCATCCGTGCCGAGCGTAAAATAGCTGCCGGTCAGGGAGAAATCGAAAAGGCAAAGCGTACTGAGGCCGATTTCAAGAGGGATTTGGAATACATCAACTCGTATAATGGGGCAAAGGCAACCCTGCTTTTGAACTTGCCGCAAGCCAGTACCGAGGAAGTTGGCCGGGAGTTGCACCGTATCGCCAAGACCTACCGCAACGGAGCGTATGGTACAGTTGGCACGTATGCAGGGCTAAACTTGTTGGTGCATAGCGAGTATAATATGGACGGTACGTTTGACCGCAATACATTCTTTGTAGAGGGTATAAGTGGATTGAAATACCGATGCGGTCTGAGCGGTGCGCTGCCGCTTGGTTTCGTTGAGTCGGCACAATATCCGCATGGAGCATTAAGCAAATTGCCCTCTCTTATCGAGAAGCAACAAAAGGCGGTAGAGCGGATAGAAAGCGAAATTCCCACATTGCAGGACATCATTTGCCGTCAGTGGAGCAAAGCCGATGAACTGTCAAGGCTCAAACAGGAATGTAAGGAACTCCAGCACAGGATTGATGAAAGCCTGAAAGAGGCCGAACAACCGCAGGCTGCCAAACACGAAGCTATTGCCGAAGCTGCTTGACATAATCATAATTCAACCGTTCCCTCTGCATGGTCGCGATGACTGGGCAGAGGGATTTTTTTGCGCTCCGGTCTGCCGACGGCTCTACTCTTTTATGGCATTCTTTCTCCCTTTATAACCTCCCGATTCCCCGCCACCACCCATTCTCATTTATAGCTATTAATATCTTCTGTTTTTAGTCAAATAGAGATAATATTCTTTCATCGCATATCCGTTTTTTGCGATACGCCATTTTTAGCTTCTACATTGGTGGCAATGTATCACTTTTGCCTTCACACCTCCTAATAGCTTCAATCAAGGCATCTTTTAATCTTATGAAGGCAAGTTTATCCACTCCTTTTGATATACTGATTTCATTACCGACCAAATCTTTCAACTTGAGTAAACAAGGAACATCTGCCTTATATCTGTCTCCCACATCTTGTAGGTCATAGTCAAAATTATAATGATAAGCAAGAAATTGCGTAAAAGTATTTCTGCTTTTATTGCTTAGTTTGCAGATAGCATCAAAAAGAGCATTGGCATCTTCATATGCAAATATAGCACGAAGTTCGTATGTACAACTTTTATCTGGATAAGGCAATCTGTCTATGATTATAAGTTGTTCTACTGTTCCTTCAGTCAAATTACGCAGTGCTTTTTGCATTTGATCCGGCAACTCATTTATCTTTGATTTCATCTTCTGCAAGAAATAGTCCACAATATCATCCGTTATTGGGGTCTTGGAATCTGTGGTTACATAATTACATCCACTAATAAAAAGCCCTCTTAGCTGATAAAGTTCCTCTAAACTGGTTTGACTATTAATTATTTCTGCTATTCTTACTTTTATTAAAGAGACATAAGCCTGTATAAAATAGAAAATGCCAATAGCGTGAAAATATGATAGATACGCAATACTATAACCAAGTTGATAAGCGTCTTTTATCTCTCTATCCAATATGGATTTTATAGTGTCCTGACAAATACTTTCAAGTTTTTGCTGCTCCATATCGAAAAAGCCGGATAACATTTCCCAAGGTTTCAATTCTTTTTGCTTATCCCTTATCTCCGTAACAATAAATTCTACAAGTGGAGCACCTGTAATAATATAGTGTATAATAGCCGTAACATACTCCGGATTTAAGACATCATAAATTAGCTCTTTGTTTAAAGAGTGATATTTTTCCCTTAGATGCTGTATCCTTTGCTTATCTTCGTTATTATCTTGGAGTAGTGAAATCCGACAATCTCTACTCCAATTACAAATTACCTCTTTGTTCTCACTATTATTATACTCTGCATACACTGCAATAAATGACCCAAGAATATTTTTAAGAAAGATATTATCCTTTTCAACCAGTTCGGGAGGAAGTTTGTTTAAGTGGCTTTTAAAATCATATAAACATTGTCTCAAAACCCGTAAGTTGTCGGATTTTGTACACTTAAAACAGGCAATAATGAAATCACGCATTTCTTTCAAATAATCGGATACCGGTACTTCGCCAAGGAAGTATTCGATGGCTTCTTCTATGTCAGGTTGTATTTCAAATTCCCTGCCTATGGTCTTTTCCTTAAACTCATCCCATACAGCCTTGGGAAGTTCTTCAAGGTGGTTCTCATCTCCAATTACGACAACATGACAATTACAATGCTCTACAAAATAGTTGATAAAGCCTAACAATTCCTTCATCTCTATCAGGCACCTTTCGATGTCATCGAATATCAGGAACTTTACACCTTTTATACTGTCGTCTTTCACTTGTAGTAACGACAACGAATCCAGTGTTGCGGAAAATGAACCATCCTCTTTAGAGTCTTCATTAAAATCCATACTCGTCTTGAAGACTACCTTACCGGCTAATTTCAAAACTCCCTTTATGAAACGCCCCGTTTTCGAATAGAAGAAAGGATTTAATTCCCTATCTATAGCGGTCTTGATGTCATTCACGCTATCCATTCCATAGGTCGAAATGTAGATGGGCTTTAGCGTAATTTCCCCGTCGGTATCTGCGGTTCCATCAAACCTCTTCTTCCATTCTTTTATAAGATGAGTTTTGCCACATCCCCATTTTCCTTTCAGCATCACGGCATACTGAGGATTGGTATTATCAGCATAGCTGTTTAAAAAATCAAGAATCAAAGTATTCATACCTTTGTTATTAACATAATTCTATTTTAACTCCATTGAAAAACAAAAATGTAGCAATAAGAACATTAAATATTGAAATAGTAAACGACGCTGCAAATCCATTATCGCCACATCCACAATGAACAAAGTTAGTGATATTTCTTAATACAATAATATCCAAACAACTAAATTTCATGTTTCTTCTTTGAAAGATCCAATAAAGGCTTGCAGGAATCGTCAGTCTTACCATTGATTGCTTAAATATGCGTCTCCTATCATAATAATATCCGCAGAAAATGTGATGGTGGAATACATTTGGCGTTTCCTGTCAACATTGTAAACCTCTTTGTAATATACGATATACGCGTATTTGAACTCCACGACATGAAAGATTGAATTATCCTTAGTGTTGTAATAAATCACCTTGCCGCTTATCGCTTTGAAAGGACTGTTTACCATTGCTTCAAGAATAGTAGTTTCTCTGGTAGATTCAACGGTAATGGTAATACGTCCGCCAATAACATTTGTCACTGGCCTTCCTTTATTATCTGTCTTGCGGTTAAATTCAATGTGTGATGAAATCACTTCTATATCCTTCCCTTGCAAGCACACGGTTGCCTTTAATTCTGCCATGCTGATCTTATTATTTATTATAAAACCAAGACATTTCGCCTTGGTTAAAGCAGTCAGACCGCTTTCAAGACAAGAAGGAGGATATCATATTTCGCAAATATAGAATTTTCCCTTGAACTTAACAAGCAATCAATTAAATTTATTAACCGACAAGATAGAAGAAACACTGCTTACAGGCTGTCCTCCCTTTTAAGTAGTATGTATACAAAGTAGAGAAATGCTTGCAGTTCAAGATGTACCACGAAATTAAGACTTGATGTAATTTTTTCAAGCTGAGAGCCGAGCTATCCGCGTAATAGCTCGGCTTGTTTTTTTTAAAATGAGGGAAAGGTTATTTAGGCAGATGATATTTGTCCTTTATATGCTCGGCCACGTGTTCGACTTCTGGGAACAACGTTGATTTGTCTATGCCGAGGGCTTCAAGTTGCTTCCTGATTTTCTGCTTCTGCGCTTTATTGATGATGTACACTTTGTAACTGAAGTTGAGTGATGCTGGTTGGCTTTTATTGCCATTGATACCATAAAGGAAAAATGCCCCGGACTGCCGAATTATGCGAGGATTGTCAAACATAGGTTTCACGCAAAAAACTCTTTCAATATCCTTTGAGTCGATCACATTTTGGAAATGAGGTTTCTCGTACTTAATTTCATGCAGAAGATATTGGATTTCTTCTTCGGAGTTGAACTCATTCCTATCCAATTCTCTCAAATCTTCAATACTGAAATCTATTGGGCGTTTAGCGATATTAGAAACGACACTGACAGCATCACTGTCGAAATATTTAATATCCGATGTTTGAACTTCGAATCGGAACAGTTTACCGTCAACGGCATCATTCTCGCACGCAAAATACAGAGCTACCAAAGGATTTGTAGTAATATCCAAGAGGCGTGTCGGCAAGGAGTAATGCTGCATCTTGACCAACTTCTCAAAGGTAGATGTACACCCTTTGAAATCAGCCGGACTTTGAGCGATAATATCTCTGAAAATTCTATTTTCATTTTGGATTAAGAATTTCTCTCGATAGATGGAGGGAATCAATCCAAAACTCTTATCTGACTGTCCTCGATAAAAGATATGGTAATCCATATCGTCCTCTAATTCATCTTCAAGTTTCTCGAATAGAGTCCGGATGCTACCAATACTTGATGAATCACTCTCCGGTGTATAATTATATGCCTCGTATGAAATCTCCCACGGACGTTTTCCAAGAGTCTTGACTATTTTTTCTGACAACCCATTATATGATGCAAAGCTATCATAAGTATAGCCCAGTTTCTTGCTTCTTAAATACGATGAAGTGTTGGAATCCAAAGGAACATATTTTTCTGGATTAGCGTAGAACAGAACAATGCTGAGCTTTCCCTTTCCGACACTTTTAATGTTCAATGCCGTTTGAAAAAGTCGTTCATCTACTTTCCCTTCTTTTACCTGTCCGAACAATTCCCATAATACATTTATATCATTGTTGCCCCTGATTGTCTTCCATGAGAATAGATGCACTTTCATGGGATGTGTGGTCGGGATACCTGATACATCTGTCGGTTCTGGACAACTAAAATTTAGCTTATGCCTTAAATCCTGTAAGATTTCGACCCTTTTTTCATCGGAGTGAAACTTGTTGAGATACGCCAAGAATGTGAACGGGTCTATTTCTTGCAGTGTAATCTCTTTGCCTCTTTCTGTGCCATCGCGAAAACCGGTAATACCAATTTCTTTTAGCGTAGATATAAGTTCTGGCTGGCTATTCTGTTTTCCAAGTAGCCAATCGGATAATTCTTTATAGAATGGTATCCATGTAAATTGCTTATCCATTGTATCAGTAATATTAATTTAAATTCTTACATAATGACGTTTATAGAGCCGAAAAAATCCCTTAAAACCATCGGAAGGAAAGAGGGAAAACAAACAAAAGACCTGTTGATATTTTTTTGTGAGAGGTTGTATAAAAGTAAAAAAATCAAAAACTAAGTATATTGCTTATGAGAATAATTTTCCAAGAGTGCTATTGTTAAGTTAGAGTAAAATAAACGAGAAACGTAGTCTATTTTTTTAATTATCCTCCACATTTACAAAAACATTTCTATCAATTATTGGAAATTTGATTTTTCTGTATATCCTATAATTTTTATTCATACAAACTTTGATGGCATTTTTTAGTGATAGTGCATTTTGTGGGTAAAACTCCTGTAAGGCTAATAACCTGTTTCTTAATTCCTCATAAGATTCTACTAAAATATCTATTCCAATGCATGAATCTAAACTTCCTGCATAGTCCATTGGATACTCCATATTATACTGATTTATAGTACTCTCAAGTTGTCCTTTGCTCAAAGTTATCTCACCTCTCTCATTAGTAATTAGTGGTCCAATAGTATAGTCGTTTTTATTTTTAACATTTAAAATAAAATAAACTATAAGATTTGGAATATTTACTCCCTCATTGGAGAAAATAAATTTTATATAACTTGGAATCATATTATCAACCTCCTTTTAGTTTTGTGATAGTAGATATATCAACAGGAATAGAATTAGATGTAGTGCTTTCTACTCCACCTCCTATTCCCCATTGAGGATTATCTTCGGGATTTATTTTAGTAAATGCCTTATGGTCTGGTATATTTGCCGGGTCTATTTCTACACGATATTTGGGTTTAGACGGCAACTGGTTATGCGTTTTTGCACGTCCTGCTGTTACATACTTACGATTGGTATAATATACTTTTTTGAGATTCCCCGCTGCATCTGTATTGGGTATTTTCCCCGTTCGTTTTATTACTTCGTATTCTCCTTCACTAAAATACCGATAGAATTTTTCATTCTTCTTTTTCTTCTTCGTTCCATAATTACAATCCAATCCAAATGGGTCAATCTGTGTATTGGGGTCGAAAACATATCCGTATAGTGTAGGATTACCACCCACCAAACCGATGGGGTCTTGGTTTAGATAGTTCCCAATATTAGGATCATAGTACCTGAACCTGTTGTAGTACAATCCCGTTTCTTCATCCTCGTACTGTCCCTGATACCTGAACGGCACGAGCGTTCGATCCCCATGGCATTCCTTCACCTCTCCGTACACATCCAGCAGCATCTCCCAGACAAGCTCTCCCTTGCTGTCGTATGCCTGCGTCGGCGTACCCAGGTAGTCATGCACTATCGTGTAGCGTTCCCCGTCCGTGACCTTCGCCACAGGCGTGAACGATGTTCCGTCATAGACCCATGTCACAAGGTTGTCCGGCTTCTCCGTGCCGTCGTATTCCTTGCGTCCGGTCTCGTCCGTGACGAGCCTCGGTCCCAGGGCTTCGTCGGTGTCCCATTCGTGTAGCACCACGTTGCCGTCCCACCCGAAACGGTGTACGGTGTCGCCCGTCCTCTTTGACACCCGTCTGCCGAGGGCGTCATAGCCGAACGTTACCGTCCTGCCATCGGGAGTCCTCACCCCGGCAAGCATACCGTTGGCCTGCCACTCGTAGCAGGTGTCGCCCGGCTGCCAGCAGGCGAACGGGTCGGTCTCAAGGCTGTTGTCCTTGTTGTCGGCATCATCCGCAGAGAACAGCATACCGAGCCATCCTTTCTTTCCGGTATGCCCGTTTTCCGGAACGGACACATCCCTGCGGCTCTTGTGTACGAGATTGCCCTCGCAGTCGTAGCGGTAATGGTACTCGCCGTCCCACAGCAGACGTCCGCCACGGTCATACTCGCGCCCCTTGCATCCGTCCTCCCGGTACAGGTTGCCCACCTTGTCGGGGGTGCGGAAGATGCTCTCGTGCATGGAGTAGTCGCCCCTGACGAGGTTGCACATCGAGTCGTAGTCGAAGATGACCGGCTCCGGTGACAGGTTGCCGCGCATCGACATCAGCCTCGCGCCCACGTCCCAGCGGTAGCTTCTCCACCCCGTGTGGCGGTTGCCCGAACGCACGTGGCGCGAGCGGACAAGCCCCATGTCGTTGTAGTCCGTGGTGATCCTTATCCCTCCTGTTGCGAAACGCTCCACCTCACGCCCGGCGTCGTCCCTGCCTATGGTGCTTTCCCATGGCCGGACGTCCCCTCCGGCATCGCCGTATGCGGACGCATCATCCGCTTCCGGTTTCCCGACGGTGGCCTTTATCCCGCCGACAAGTCCGAGCCTGTCGTATGACAGTTCCGTGTCGGCTCCCAGTGAGCTTACCACACGGATGCGCTCGCCGTATGCGTTGTATTCCGACTCCACCGACATGACCTCCGTGAACCTGTCGCCTCCGGGAAGCCCCATCGTCTCCCTTGTCATACGCCCCATCGGGTCGCGTTCGAACACCATGCGCACCTCACCGTTGTCGGCGGTGGCCATCAGCCCGTTCCTGTCGTAGCCGTATTCCTCTTTCGTGCCGTCGTGGTACTCGGCTGCGAGCACGCGTCCCATGGTGTCGTATGTGTAGGCGGTGCTGCGCCCCCCGGGACGATCTATGCGTGTCACACGTCCGCAACCGTCCCTGTGGTATATGCGCTCTATGCCGCCGTAGTCCTTTTCCGACGATATGTTGCCCGCAAGGTCACGCCTGAAGACATACCCGACACCGGCCTCGTTGACCACCTCGCGCAGGCGGTCCATCCCGTCGTAGCGGAAACTCACCCTGTTCCCGGCTTCCTCGCGCCATGTCATGCTCCCCACGGAGTTGTAGCCCATGCGGACATGGCGTCGCGCGTCACGCGCCTCCGTGATGCTGTCGTAGCTGTCGTAGCCGAGGTGTATGACGTTACCGTCACGGGCGTCTATGCGCCGCAGGCGGTCCAGAGTGTCATACACGTAGAACTCCGTGCGGTTGCCGGGAGAGCTTCGCTCGATGAGCCTGCCCCTGGCATCATGCTTCCAGCCGCCGAGCAGCCTCCCGTCCTCGTGCCATGACACGAGGTTCAGCGAGCCGTCGTAGGACAGTTCGGAGCGGCGGTCTCCCTTGCCGACGCCCACGGGCTGGCCGTGGCTGTCGTAGGTGAACTCCGTGACGCCGCCGTCACGGTCTATGAAGCGGCTGACAAGGTGCGGACGCTCCGTGTCGTACAGGCGGACGGTCTTGTTGCCCTCACGGTCCACGTGGATGCTCAGCCGTCCCTTGTCGTCGTATATGTACATCTCGCCGCTGCCGTCGGGGTACGTGACACCGGTGAGGTTGCCATCATTGTCGTAACTGTAGCCCGTGACGCCGCCCTCTGGGTCGATAGTGCGGTAAGGTTCCATGAAGTCCGTGTAGCTGTGGCGCGTCTCGTTGCCGAGCGGGTCAATCTCGGAGGTCACAAGCTGGTCGGATGTATATCGGTAGGTGGTCGTGCCGCCCGTGGAGTCGGTCACGAGGTTGTAGCCTTCGGACGGGTGGTACTCGATACGTCCCTCCATCATGCCGTCCGTGCCGTAGGTATGGACGCACCGTCCCTTGCTGTCGTATTCCCAGCGGTAGGTGTCGCCGTTGCGGTCGGTCTTCTCCGTCATCAGGTGGCCGCTATACGACATCTCCGTGGTCTTGTCCATGGCGTCGGTGATGCCCGTCATGTTGCCGGATTCGTCGTAGGTGTACGACACCAGACGCTCTTCTCCCTTGCCGGTGACGAACGACAGGCTCGTGACGCGTCCCTTCGTGTCGGTGGCGGCGTGTACCGTGCGTCCGGCAGGGTCGCTCACTCCGGAGAACCTGCCGTTGCTGAAACGGAGCTGTATGTGAAGCCCGTCGGGGTTTTCTATGCGCGTCATGCGCCACGCGCCGCCGTCCCGCATGTCGAAGCGGTATGTGAGCAGGCTGTCATGGCTGTATGCCTCGTAGCCTTTTTCGGTGCGGCGCAGCGTCGTGCGTTCCGTGCGCATGTAGAACTCGCCGCCCGGTGCTATCGGTGGGAAAGCGACGGCACGGCCGTCCTCCATGCGGAGCATCGTCACGCCCTCGTCCTCGAAACTTTCCACCGTGCGGTCATAGCAGCAGTGTACGCCACGGCCCAGCCAGCCCTCGTACTCCGAATCGGAGTACCATGCCCGGCTCCATTCCAGCGGAAGCGGTGACGGGAAGCCGAAGTCCGTGCCCTCGTAAACCACAACTCCGTTAACGAGGTTCACAGGCTCGAAGCCGTTCCTGCACAAGTATGCGCTCAGCTTCTTCGTCGAGGGGAAACGCTTCTGTATGTTGGTATTCTTGAGAACTTTGTGGTTGAATGTCTTTAGTGCCTTGCCAAGTCCCTTGCCTCCGAGCTTCATCAGGGAGCTGAACCCTATGCTCGCCGCAAGTCCCGTCAGCATTCCGCCCCAGTCGGGGACATAGGGACCGCCCACCATGACGGGCTTGCCCGTGGGGACAGGGAGGGAAAAGGAGGTCGGGGCGAAAAGGCTCGGTATGAGCCGTGTCTTTCCGGCCTTGTTCTTGCCTATGCCTGCCGACAGCGGTATGCCCACGTCGTTGCACGTCATCACCATGTGACCCTTCGGACTCATGCGGCTGCCGTCGCAGAACACGGTCTGCGAGGCGAAGAAGTTCATGCTCTCGTGCCCGATCATCGAAGCCATGGCGAAAGGACCGGCAAGCGGGATGTGCATCAGGGGGATAATCATGCCGCCCGTGTCCGAAACGCCGCGCTTCAGCCCGTTCACGCTCACGTTCGTGCCGAGGAACGGTATGTAGTCGGCGGGGTCCATCACCATACCTATGTAGGGGTGGATGGGATTGAAGGGGGGAGCTGTCGTCACATGGACGTCAACCCCGACTACCATAGTGATATGACTGTCCGCAAGTAACATAATCAGACTATTTTTGGTTTCTCAGTGAGTATTCCGCATCGAGTTTGGCTGCCAGTTCCTTTGTGGAAAGCTGCCAATCCTCGCCATATAAGTCAGACATACGTTTTGAGATTTCGTCTCTTTTTGACGAATCAAGGCTGTATGTTTTGTCAAGATAGGTAGAGGCAATAAATGAGAGATTGATAATCTTTAAGTCTTCGTCAGAAAATGAGTATCCATACTCAAATGCCTCATTTAAGATCGGTTCGTATGTAAGCCTGTCTTTTTTCAATGCCATAAGTAGCGCATAGTTGTACTCATTTACAACCTCGGTTTTCATATTGACCTCCTTGGCTATTCTGACGGCTGTCATAAATTGTTTGATGGCTTCTGTTATATCTTTATTGTAACTGTGTACAGTTCCTTTGTAATTATAGAGTTGTAACAGGATTTGTGCGCAATCCTGCTCATCATGGTATTTGGGAAGGACCAAAGCTATCCCTTTGTCAAACAAATCGTGGCAGAACCCGGCTTCGCGATGAAACTTCACCATGAAGCCCCCAAACATAAGGTAGGACGAAGCCATAAATGCCGTTCCGCCAATTTCACGGCTTAGCCTTATCAGTTCATGTCCCAGCTTCTTTGCTTCATCCTTGTTTCCTTTCGATGCCGCTTCTCCAAGTTCAAACAGGCATTTCCGATATTTTACGTTCGGATCTTGTGGATTACCTTGGGTCGCAATTTCTTTGTATGCACCGGTCATATTCTGATTGGGGATGTCTATTAAGCATATCCTGCCTTTCATTTCAGACAGCAGGATATCATAGACTTCTCTCTTTTTATAGTCAATTAGAATAAGCGCAACCCCTGCGGGCAGTCGCTCGGCAATGTCCTTTATTACTTCATTCAGAGCTTCCACATCGCCAATGCGGGATATGAAGAGGGTTATGCCGAGTAGATTGTCGTTTCCGACAAATGTCTTGAAACTTGTAACAAGACGAATATATAAGTCTCGTAATTTATCTGCACTTAGAGAACTGACAGATGTCAACTCTGACTTAAATGAAGAAAAATCCGCCCAATCCCAATCGGGATTTTTCTCTACATCCATGGAAAACGAATCTATCCATGCTTTTATCAAGAACTTATAAAAGTCTGTTTTATCATCATAGTCAGCTTTGAAACCGACAATTATATCCGACGTGCAGCCATGTTCGGAGGCTTCAAGCCGTATGAATCCTTCTACAATTTGATAATCAGTCGGTTCGCAAACGAGACAATAAATCTTTGCATCGGGAAATTTCTCCCGATTTTCAATCCATAAGTCCTGTACGTTGCTGATTCTTATGGCTATCGGATTATGTTCGTTGTTTATCATGGATTAAAATTAAGTAAACCACCTTTTATATTTGTCATCGCAGAACCATCCACATCAACGGTTGCTCCCGTTGCTTTCAGTGTTGCAGATGCTTTTATATCTATCGTAGCTGCCTCTTCCTTAATGGACGTATCGCTTTTTATTTTTGCCTCGGACTTACCTTCAAAAGTGGATGTTTTGCCAAGTACTTCAACCTCTGAATCGGCTTCAATTCTTATCTTTTCGTCAGCAAGTATCTCCAATTCTTTGGAATGGATGGTTATTTTGTCCTTTGCATCAATGGTGATGGTATTGTCACCGTTCAAGATAATTGTGCTTCCGGTCGGATCTGCAATGGTGACACTTCCTTTTTCATCATCAAGCGTTATGGTACAACCGCTGCGGGTGGTCAGGCTTTTTGTTTTGTTTGAACTGCCGCCACCGGTGCCTGACTTTCCATGGAATAAGCTGCCAAGTACAAACGGACGGTTCGGGTCATCATATCTGAATGCCACCATGACTTGGTCTCCCTTTTCGGGTATGAATACAAATCCTCTGTTTGTGGCCACTTTGTCGCTTGTACCTGCGTCAGGAGTGAGCACCCGTATCCACGAGGTTTGCATCGGACCGGTCTGCCAGTTCATCTTGACTTGGACGCGGCCTAACTTTTTCGGGTCCTCGTTGCTGACAACCACAGCCTGCTGTGTATGAGCAACAGGCAGAGGTACATCCGGGCATGGAAGGGTGGGAATAGAGGACGGAAGTGCGGTGAAATAGTTCTGGTAACTGTCACCCATACCGGCTACGTGGGTTATTTCCGTAATGATATAGGTGCCGATGCTATTTTTTACGTGGATACCTATTCCTGTATGGATAGCGGTATGGACATCTATGATACTGCCCACCGTGAGGATGCGGCAATCGCTTTCCCCGGTGATGAAACTGGATGCGGCGCTGTCGCTTTGCTGCCTGCGTTGGAAATAGGCGTCAAGTTCACCCTTATTGGTTATGCGCGGCTCCGCCCGTTGGACAGCGGGAGCGGTAAACAAAGCCAATGACGACTCAAAGGCCGCTTGTCCCAATGTGTTTTGTCCGGCTGCGGTATCGGGGGATTGGCCGTTATAGGTCTGGTCGTTCACCGAATGGTAAGAACTTCCCTTTATTGGTCGGGCAAGTGTCTGCGAGCAGACATCGAGCACGGATAGTTCCTCGCCGTATGTCAGCTTGGTCGTCGAGCCGGCCTGTGGCTTCCCGAATACAAGGTTCTGTCCGTCGTAGTAGAGCCATTCCTGATATTGGCGGGCAAGCCTTTGTATGAATCTGAAGTTGGTTTCCTCGTACTGGCATTCGTATTCCAGCTTCGATTTCGTTTCCGGATTGACAAGAGCTTGCACTCCCGCCTTGTCTGTAAGTTCCTTAACGATGTCAGACAAGGATTTGTTGCACCATGAGGCACAAGTGTGGTCTGACTCCAATAGGAATGTTGACGAATATCCCGTCACTTTTATATTTCCGTGTGTTCCACCGGAACGATGAAGTCCCACCATGGTGGCCACGCCGACAAAAACAGTGCCGCCGAAGTCCATGATTACTTTTTTCCCAACCCAGTCTTTTGACGCCTCCGGGATTTCCACACCATAGGCTTCTATGGCTTGGATATCCAGCGTTATCTCAAAGTAGTGATGCTCATTGATGCTCTGTTTGAGCATCAACTGCACAAACGACGGCATGGGTATGCCGGCTATTTCCAATGTGACTTTTTTTTGTTCCAGCATGGCGGCATTATATTTGACGGTTTATATCCAAATTGCCAAAGCCGCCCGGCGGAAGTCCGTCGGACGGCCTGACAAATGTTTTGATTTAGGATTTACCTATGTACGCCGATTTATTTCTTCGGCCAACGGTTGTCAAGAGCTGCGCTGCCGACGATGATTTCTTCAGCGGAGAACGTAATGGTGATTGTCATAGGCACATCGTTGTTCGCGTCCAGAGTTTCCGAGTAGTGAACGATGTATGCGTTCTTGAACTGGATCTCCTTCATCTTGGCATCTTCCTCCGTTTTTTTGTAGATAATCTTTCCTTCTACAGGTTTGAAAGGGCTGTTCAACATCGCTTCGATGACCGAAGTGTCTTCTGTTGATTCGATGGTTGCTTTTACTCGACCGCCCAATACGCTTGAAGAGGGCATACCTTTAGAGTCCGTGTTACGACTAAACTCATAGTTTGAATAAAGGACGTCAAATTCCTTGTTGTTAAGTTCCAATGATGCTCTAAATGCCATAATACTTGGATTTAATGGGTTAAACTTAATTATTTTACTTCGGTTTCTCCGTCCTTGCGCCCTAACCGGTATAGATGCAAAAAAGAGAAAACCTCAAAAACGATTTTTTGAAATTTCCTCTCAGCCTCCGGATGACTCAGTTTTATTGTGGGAAAAAGAGAAGAAAATAAAACATCATCTTTGATGTGAGCAAATATAAGTGCTTATATTCATTTTTTCCAAATTTTTTAGCGCGTTTTTTTTGCTGTTATTTTCATTTTAACACGTTTTAAACTAATGTTCGTGTATAAAGCCACTGTCCTATATGATTAGAAACACGCCCCGTTGATGATGTGTCGCTATTAAATTGATTCCCGGTATTGTACAATAACACTTGTAGAAGAAGTTTCATCAGGAACGGACGAAACCGTCGGGAAGCAAACTGCTGCCGGAATGCAGAAAAACGGTATCCACCGCATGAAAGTGGCAGATACCGTTAGCAGATTGACTATGCAGTCTGAATGTTTGCGTATGTCCTAATTCTTACGCCCGTATCGGCAGATGAGCAATGAACTTAATACCAGGAGTGCAAGAGCAATCATCCATGTGTAGATTTTCCGTTCCTTTTCCAAATGTTCGATGTCCGCCGCTTGTTGTTTGGAGCAAGTTGTCAGTATATTAATCTGGGATTGTTGAGCCTTGCAGATATCCATAAGTTCAGAATTAATCCGTTGCTGTGTCTCCAGCGAAGTTTGGATGTTCTTGAAGTTGCGGTTGGTCGTATATGCGTCACGGATATATCCGGGCGTGCTTACCTGTAACGAGGGAACCTGTATGCTGTCCGGAAGGTATGTCAGTTCTGCATTATTGCGCCGTTCCGTTGCGAAGCTGTTGAACAGGAGTATGCCAACAAGTGTGCCGCTGATCAGAAAGGCTATTAATGCTATGATGGCAAACATTGTGTTTGATGATTTCGCGACAGGTTGTTGGTACTCTCGTTCAAGCCATGGATGATGGTTCATCGTGTGAGGCGGAATGGATGTTCCATACTCCACAGTCCGGACTTCGGCATTTTCTTCGGTCTCTTTTTTCTCAAGAGCCTTACGTCTTGATATATCCATAAATTCGCGCTTGGCAATCTGGTATTTATCCGCTTGATAAATTACAAGGTCGTTTTTTACCAGCCAGTCAAGAACGTCCTTGACACTCCGTTCTGATACCTTGAGGTTGCTGATGCTCCAAAATATTTCTGCACAAGATACCCATATTGGCTTCTGGAGGCACTTCTGATATAGGATTTCAAGAATCTCTGCCTGTAGTTGTTCTCTTGTTGGTTCCATTTTATTTACAGTATTAATTGTTTCGGAATAAAATAATATTTCTTGCCGGCGATGAATACAGGTCTGAAAAGGTTGCGTTGATATATGTCTTCCAGTCTCTTCATCTTTGAAATCAGGGTTGTATAGCCACTATTAAAGTCCGTCAGTTCAACCTTTCTTTTCTTTAGTTTCTTCACCTTTGTTGAATTTAAAAGGCTGTCATTGGCCATGACTCCCGTCTTACAATAAAAGATTTGAGCCAAATATGGATTTCTGGGCAATACTTTTCGATAGAAACTTCTGTTTATGCTTTTCTTTTGCCGGTTAAATTGCTTGCGAAGCACTCTTAGCTCCTTTTTCCCTATGTTATCTGAGAACTCCGGGAGCAGTCCCCTGTAGCTTTGCAATAGTTCCATCACTTCCTTGTCATCGAGTAGATATCCATATTCATACCCGTCCATTATACTGTCCGCTACGGAGGCCTTTATATAGTAGGTGTCATTCACGCTGTTTCTATCTATATCGTCAAGGCTCATACTGTCAGGATTTTCCGTATGATGGAATATATGCGTCAGTTCGGATGTGGGACGGCTTCTTAGGACACCTATATTTCGCTCATAATCTTTAAGTGAGTGCAACAGTAGGCTGTCCGTCTCGAAAGATTGCCATAATACGGAATCCAAGGCTGTTTCCAAAGCGTTGCTTTCCAGTCTGTTTCTACCTTTAGGGAATAAGATTCCTCCTACCGTAAGGCTGTTGTATGGAGCATCATACAGGTATAAGTTGGCATCCGTAGCTTCTATGTTCTTGAACAGCTCCGTCTTTACCAGTCTGCTGTCTGCGATATAATTGGATATATGGTCTATGTATTTCGTAGAATGGCTGTCCAGAATGGATTTGGCCTGCAATAGGAAGTCCTGATAAGAAGTGCCTGACGCTCTGTCTATCTGGACAAACAGAAGCCTTGCCGGTTGGGTTGCCAGCCACGAGAGTTGTTGCTCGTGCAAGGATAAAGTTTGCTTTGACCCTAAAATGACAAGTACATTGTTGCTGAAACGGCTTTCGTTATCATAACGGGAGATTTGTTTGATAGCCCCGCTAAAACCGTAAAACGATGATTGTTCCTCTTGCTCGTTTTTCCGTTTGGAAGAAATGGATTGTTTGATATAGTCGAGCCAGGCTGAAAAGTCCTTGGTTGGGGCCAAATGTCTGTTTTCTCCGTTGGAGGATATGCAAGTTGCTGAGAAAGTGTAGTCATATCCGGGCTTCATTTTCAGCTTTAGGTTCTGTAGTACATTGATATATGGGGATAGATAAGGCAGGTCGGCATCATTGAACAGTACATGTATGTTCACGTTTTTGTTTTCCGCTTCCATCTTTCGGACATCGGAAACCATGATGTCTCCGCCTTTGATATTGATAATCTTATTCCAGTTCTTGTCCCAGACGGACAAAGGATAGTTCAGCCGGATATTCCCACTCGTCATAGGCCCTGCCGGGTTTCCATCCAGATTGAACAACATCGTACCCTGAATATTCGCATTATGTAATGCCAACGTATCGGGATACATTAGGTTGACAGCACACAACAAAGAATCACGGTATCGTGAATAATCAATATGATACACCTCATTTTGGCCGACTTCTGCAAGAAGGTCAGCGGGAACCCACCCTAAAAAGCGTTTGGTACTGTCTGATAATGCGGGAACATTGGAAATCAATGCGGATTTGCCGCTCTTGTCTAACTTGTATAGGTAAACAACCTCTCCGCTGACAACTACCGCATCCGTTGTTGTTTTCAAAAACGGCTCTCCGTATATTTTCAGGGTATCTCCATTGAAGAATTGATGGATATCGAACAGCTTGTTAATGCTGTTTATGCCTATACGGTACCTTATCGGCTGGTTGTTGTGGGGATTGATACGGGCATGATCGTACATCAGTACATTTTCCGATGGTATCCATCCGGCATAATTGACTTTACGGGGTTCCTTAAAGTGTCTCTTGCTGTTATACAGGAAACCTATTATCGACTTGGGCTTGCCTGTAATGTCTGGGTCAGCCTGAACGAGCTTGTAGGTTCCGTTCTTTTCACCTACTATGTAATAGGGTGTGCCAATCCCGTGTGAAGACCGCTTACGCTGGAAATACGGGTCTTCATAACTTTGATTTCCAGTCCTGTCCGAATAGACAATTCTGTTTGTCTTGCTTTTCTTTGTTTTGACAGGAGCTTCTGTTAATTCCGGATAATTGAATATATCCCTATCCATTATTTGTATTCTGTCGCGGATGGACACTTGGGCAGATACGTTGCACGCAAGAGTAATCATCACGGCCACAGAAAACAGATTTCGTATGAGATTCAGTTGTTTCATTTTTCAATATAACTTTGTGTCACATGGATGGACTTGACGCAATTCAAATCGTCAATTTTTACATCATCAATACTCACACGCTTTTTCCTGTTGCTTTCAAGAAAATGCAGTCCTTGGCAATAGCCGTTGAAGTCATTGTATTTTTCATCATTGATGACGACCACTACCTGGTCTGCATCAATGCAAAAATATTTGTTACGGATATAATTCGTATGTTCGTAATAGACCGACCTTTGTGAGACTTTGGCGTCAGCTATGGCTTGCAAGTGTTTTTTTATATCATTCTGTACCAGTACCAACGAATCTACCGTGACCAGTTCCTCTGCTTTTTCAAAGCGTGGGAGAATGGTTATACGGTGCTTCACCGGATATTTCGTCGTATTGGTTTGTAATGAGATGGTGTATTCTCCCGGAATATCATACGAATACACGACTTGCTGCTCGTATGCGTCCACAGTACCGCTTTCTCCAAATTCCCATAGCCATGTGTCCATACCATAGCCTTCTGCCGAAAAGACCAGCTCTTCACCTTGATAACCCTCTGACACTCCATTTATACGGGGTATGGAATCAATGGCCTCATGCTCCAGCCCTGAGATAACTTTGATATACTTGTTTACGGAGTGTTTTCCGTCTATTTTCAAAGTAATAAGATATTTGCCGGCCTTACGGTAAGTGTATGACACATCCGTATTTCTCATCAGTGTATCACCGTTTCCCATTTCCCAAATGAGCCGCTTGCCTTTAATCGCTGCCGTATCGTTGACTAATAGCTCCAACCGCTCATTGACCTCATAATGAAAATTATCATTGGTGTCATACACATAAAAGTCAATATTGGCAAGGTGCGACTTCGAAGGCAGGAACAAAAACAAAAGGATACCTGCCATGGCAACCAGTCCCAATATGATGATTGTTATAGTTTTCTTATTATCCATCGCGAATGTTTTATAAATTGGCTTTACATTCTTCCAAATCCCGTTCAATCAGTGCATTGTTATGTACCAGACTGTTCAATTCTTCTTTTATGTCGAATTGGCATTTAAGCATTCTGGAGGACAACACGCCGAAAAGGAATTTCGTATTCATATTGTTTTCCTTGTATATATGCTGCAATTGATAAATCCCATCCTTCACCTCGTCCATCTTTTGTACCTGATGAATGTTGAAGTCCAGAGAGTCAATCTCATTCCAGATGTTCTGCGCCTGCTGCATATGTGTATGCTGGATTTCAAAAATGCGTTCGGAATGGTTGATTTCGTTTATCAACTCCGAACTGTCCTCTGTCGGTACGTTGAGTATATACCGGCAAAGTATGATATAAATTGCGGCTACTGAGAAAATCAGCAGCAGGAGGAAACGGATGTTTCCCCATAGCATTTCGTCTTTTGTCATGGCTTCGTCAGTTTATTCTTGGTTAATTCCTGATATTTGATTCTACACTTTTCAAGTTGCTCCATGTTGCTTTCACGCTTTTTGCTTTCGCGGTCAAGGTCATCCATTGATGATTGGATGACACGGATCTGTTCAAGCATAGCTTTATACACTTCGTACTTGCTTTTATCGGCCTGCATCGCAATGTCATTTTCCATTAATAACCGTTTTTTGGTTATCAATTTTTGCATGTGCTTGTGTTCACTTGAATTTCGCCGCTTGGTCTTCAGATTGTTCAAGTCCCGGAACAATTCTTCTATCTGGAAGTTAAGTTCTGCCTGTTTCTTGAACACATTGTCATATTCGGCCTTCTTGCTTTCAAGAAGGGATATTCCTTTTTGTGCAGTCACAATCGTTACGATACCTCCGGTTGTGGTCACAATCAGTGCGATAGCGAATACCAAAGTAAATCGGAGTTTCGCTTTCAAACGAGCTATTTTGTTTTCTGCTTCCATACTTGCTATGATTTAATCGCTCAACCTATAAACGACCATGATCGTTTCTTTTGAGCCTCTATTGTTTCGTGACTTTCGTCTCCTACTATAATATTCTCACGAACCATTCCGATGTATTCCAGTTCACTCATTTTGTGGAACATATTGCTGAGCAGTGTCACAAATGCCCCTGCCGTCTGCAATGATTGGTTTATATTGGTATGGTCATACATAAGCTTGGTTACACTCTCTATCTTCGTGATAAATTCAGAGGGTGTGACATTGGTCCATTCATAGAAGTATTGGAGCAATTGTTCTCTTTCCGTTTCGGAAAGACTTTGAAGAGCGGAGTTCAAACCGTTTGCAAGCTCATTCACGGCCTGCACAAGATATATCGGCGGTTGCTCTAAGGCAATTTGCTCGATAAAGAAGATTCTTGAGTTGTAAAAGGCAGAGAAAGCCTTACACAGCTCAAAAGTATTGTTGGCAAGCGTATCTCTACGCTTGTCAGCAACATTCCTGCTGTAAATGAGTTTCACGTCTTCTTTTATCGACTGTAGGGTACGTGCCAATTGGGAAATGAATGTTTTAATCCCATCGTGGCAAGCGGAATGTTGTACCGGTGGAATATATTGATGATTGATTTTATAGGTATTCCCTTGTCTGCATACCTCTGCCACCAGCAAAAAATTCTGGCTGTAGAAAGATTTGTTGACTTGGTTTTTGGGAACGATATGGAGTTTTATGCTCGGCAAGACATACGGGTGATGCAAAGGCACCTCTTCCGGGTCCGGTTCACCGACAGGTATCAAGTGATACGGATCTACGGATATTAGTACCATATACTCGCTGTCCTCGGCTTGCAGACCGGATTCTGAAATGGTTGCACAGGGTTTCTCATCCCCGTATAAACCGTCGTAATAAACGATGGGCAGACCGCCTTTGGTGATTGCGTTGCAGCTTTTCAGGCGGACACAGAGAGTGGACATGGTATCACCTGAAATCTCTATTTCAAGATTGTCACCTATCCCTTCAAGGACCTCTCCAAGACCATAGTTATAACTGGTCAGACTCCTTCCTGCTTCGCGGTTGAGAGCTTCGGTTTGGCAATACTGGTTTGCAAAGAAATGCTGGCTGGTCAGCTTCAGACCATTGACCCAGTTTACAGGCAAATATGTTAGTGTTTTCATATATTATGATGTTTTTGTTTCTACTTGTACACGCCGGATATATATCGTTTGATTATTCTTAATCTTATTGCCCTCACTCGTCAGAGTGGGGTCAAGTATTCTTATGAACAACGGGAAGTTAAACCATTTTGAGGTATAGAACATCCATCCGATTTGCATATCTTCCTTCTCTGTTTCAATCTTGTTTTGGGGGAAACGCCTGTTTTGGTCTTCGATAACCCAATTGAACCAATTCCCAAGGGATATTTCATTGGGTAGGCGGACAACCAACGAAGCGTATGTCGGGTCTTTTATATTCCGTTTGATCTTGACTTTGACCGTTCGGAAGCCGAAGTTGTCTATGTTGTCCCAATATTTCCGGTCAAAGGTACCATAGCTCAATTCCCATGGGGTATATATCGGATGCGGGATGCCCAGGAACAGGGTTCTGCTGTACATAATCAGATACGGGATTGCAAACCACAGGATATTTGTTGTGTTCCATAGCGAATAAGGTAGCTTGCTTATCAGTTCAAACAGCAGATAGTAGCACCATCCGCCTAAAGCGCATATTGTGGTTAGAGTGAGAATGACCGCTGTTCGGGAACTGCCAATACCGATTGCTCCGAACAAATCGGAGGTTGACAGTTTGCAGAACAATGCTCCAAGGAGGATATAGGACAATATCGTGAATGTCAAGCCTCCCCAGACGTATTCGTTTTTTAGGAAACCGAACAGGCTGGGTAAAGAGACAGCAATGGAAGCCAGAAGAATGAATATGATTAATTTCTTCAGGCTAAGTTTGCTCTTGATCGTTTTTATTCCGGTCAAGACAAATATCATCACGGCTACAAATAATGGAGCCAATAAATAACGTGCAAAGAAATATAGCAATATCTTCATATTATTAGATTTTTCATAAGTTCATATTATATCCTAATCGGTTTTCTCCGAGTATAAAATCCGTTTCTCCATGTACCAGATAATCAACTTCGATATTTCTTGCTGAAAGGATGAAAAATTCAAGTATCCGGCGGACATTGGATAGATGCGTTTTTACCTCCTCATAGTCATCTGTCGGAGTATCAAGGATGATTGTCGCCGTCAAATCATCGGTTTCACTTATCATTAGACCATTAAGGCCTAATGTCTGTCCGACACATCCGGAACCGACGGAAAGGTAAACCGTTTCATTAATCTCATGGACTTCCAGTCGCAGTTTCACCTTCAATCCCAAAACGATAAGAAGCAGTTGCTCGATAGCAGGCAGGTTCTCTTTATACCGTTCTGCATTGCAGAGGAATAGGAACAGCTTATATTTCTGATGGGAAGTAATGGATAGTTCGACATTTTCCATTACTTCAATCATCTTGATGAAGTTCTTCTTGGAGTCCGGGTCTGAAAAGAAATTCAGATGGCGGTTATTGATACGGACCTTTTCTTTGAAAAACTCTGTATCAAAGGGTGCAAAGAATTGTATAAGCTCTTTATCCTGTTTTTCATTGGCTCGGATGGCTTCAACTATCTCCTTGTTGCTCATGCCCGGTGTGCTAAGCACCAATGGATGAAATAGTAATTCCGGCAATTGATGGTAGATGCTGTTTCTTGCCAGATTCAGCAATATATATTCTTTGTCGGCATTTGTCGTTGCGATATGCTGTACCGAAACGCTTAATACATCTCTGGATTTCACACGACTGTTCATACCATGGCAATTAACCATAGTATGGTCCAACAGCCGCCGGTCAAGAATAAACTGAAGTTCATCATAAAAGATTTCTGCGACAAAGTTTATTGCCTGACTTCGTTGGATGCTTTCCAAGGGTTTCTTTTGCGCTAACATTGTTCCCATATCAGTTCACCGTTTCGATAGTTTATGACGATGTTGTCACCCGGCCTGATTTGTTCTGAGACAATCAGACGAGATACGGACTTCTTGATATAAGTTCTTATGACTCCAGCAATCGGACGTGCGCCGTATTTGGGAGAATACCCTTTGTTTGCCAGATGTTGCAATGCTTCATCCGACAAATTCAACTGGATATTTTTCTGTTTCATCAGTTGTTCTTGCAATCTTCCAAAATGGAGGTTGAATATCTGTTTGGCAACATTTTCATCTATTGGCGCAAACGGAACCACTTCGGTGAGACGTCCCAAAAATTCAGGTCGGAAATACTGTGCCATAACCTCGATGAGCTTTCCGGAATCAGGAATATGTCCGGATTGTATTTGTTCCACAATCCACTGGCTTCCGATATTGGAGGTGAAAATGATTATGGAATTTGAAAAATCTCCTTCCCGGCCCAGTTTATCATGTATTTTGCCTTCATCCATCATTTGCAGGAAAACATCATAAACGCTGCTGTGGGCTTTCTCAATCTCATCGAATAACACTACCGAATAAGGTTTCTGTCTGATTTGAGTGACCAGTAAACCACCTTCCTCATATCCTACATATCCCGGAGGTGCACCATACAGCAATGCAGCCGAATGTTCTTCCTTGAACTCGGACATGTCAAATCTGATCATGGCTGATTCGTCATCAAACAGTAACTCGGCCAGTGATTTTGTGAGTTCTGTTTTTCCCGTTCCGGTAGGGCCAAGGAAGAAGAATGAACCTATAGGCTTCTTGGGGTCACTCAGTCCGCTGCGTGATTCTATAATGGCATCTGATAAAGTCGTAATAGCCCGGTTCTGTCCTTTGACCCGTTCTTGCAATTTGCTCTCGATGCTCAAAAGTCGATCCTTCTCGCGGGCTTGTATTTTTCCGATAGGTATATTGGTGCACTCCGCTACAATCGCCTCTATTTCCGAAGAGCGTATCTCTTCAATAGACTGGTCGGATAGTGCCTTTAATTCTTTGATGATGCCCGACAAACGTCCTGCTTTTATCGCGATGTCATCTTCTTTATCCCATACATAGTTGTCTGACAGTTTGGTGGTCAATACGACACTGATTTTGCTGAATACAGAACGGTATAGTAAGTAAAGCGGCCCTTCAGATATTTTTTCGTCGAGACTCTTTATTTCCTCAAAATCCGCTTCCAAATCAGAAACACTGGCTCGTGCATTCTTATTGCATAGCCGGACGGCAGCAGCGGTTCTGTCAAGCAGGTCGATGGCGGCAGATGGCAGGCTGCGTTCCTTAAAATATCGTTTGGAGAGTGCGATTGAATCTTTAATACACGCATCTGAAATTCTCAGCTCGTAATAGTTTTCAATCCTTTTTTTATGTAATTGTATGGCACTTTCAAGTGTAGCCGTATCCAGTTCTTCAATCTTTATGATATCAAGACGCCCTTCTATCGGATGCTTTTCGATGTTCTTCCGGTAAGAATCGTTCGTGAGTGTGAGAACAAGATTTGCGGCTCCCTCGCTGATTTGCGCACTTAATATGTTGATAAGTGTGGATGCTTTGCCTGATACGCTGTTCTCCAAAAGAACCTGTAAATCATCAATCACCAGCACAGCTTGTTCCAATTGGTTGAGCTTGTGCATCAGATTGACAACTTTTTGTGCTATCTCCGTTTCAGACGAGGTTGATGCGAGCAGTTTTGCCGTATTGAGTCCGACAATAGATATTTGCTTTAACATCTCATCTTCATTCTCACAAATATCTTTGACAAAGGCGTTGATGATGGAACTCTTTCCGATACCGGATTCACCGACAATCAGTATGCCCTTGTTCTCTGAGCGTTCGAGGCATTCTAAAATAGTACGGACCTCTTTTTCCCTACCGACGACAAAGCCACCGGCATTGATGGTTTCTTGCTTTTTTAGGTTGTCGGCATAAGGAACGCTTGCTGTTATCTGCATTTCCTCTCCTTGATAAGAATGCAACGGGGTAAGGGCATTGTAGTGGGACAATATGTCATCTTCCGAAACATCCAGCATCTCTATCTGCTGATGCGAATACACGACACCTTCACGCAATATGGCGGTAAACACACAGATGGAGTCTATGGAATCCGCTCCTAATTTAATTTTAGACCGTTCGGATTCATCCAAAACCTTTGACAGTTCTTCATCAGGTTCCACTTCTTCTGTGGAAGTGCCACTGGACCTATACATTTCGCGGTGGGTGTCAAACCATTCCATTATGTAGCCGACATCCTTCTGCATCGAGGATAAAATTTCCTTTAGACCCGTGTTTTCTGCAAACATGGCCATGACAAGATGTGACACGCCGAACGTGTTATGCTTGTCTTGAAGTGCCATTCCTCTTGCTATCTTAAGGGCAGACACCAAACTTGGGCTATAATTGCTATCATTCATACGAATTTGATTTTATAGTTTGAATTACATACAGAGCGTTCAGTCAAATCTTTTTCAAGATAATGGGCCAATTCTTCCAGATTGGGAATTTCATCTTTATCAAATTGTCCAAACTTTATCTTGACCTCTGTCACTCTGATTAATCCTTTTTTGCTGTCAGGAGATATAGTCACGCCATTACCGACTTCGACTGATTCAACGTGTTTTCCCAGCTTGTGCAACAAGTAGCTTTTGATGTCTTCTTTAGATATAATCCGTTCCCGGGACAACAGACCGTACCTTAAACTATTAATAAGTTCCTGTTCGCTATCATGCGTTGTTCCTCCTTGCATACAAGTGCGCAACATGATGCCTGAAGCGTCATATTTTTCTATGTTGAATTGTTGTATCAGTGTGCGTTCATTGAAACCGTTCGCCAGAGAACCGGAAGTCACCCAATATTTTATCTCGGCATTGGTCGCATCCTTTTGGGGGACACTTAAAACAAAGGCCTTTATTTTGTTATCTCCTTTTAGCGTGGCCTCCAATCCTTTCTCTATATCATTTATCTTGTTGAACAACTCTTTGAGCTGCGTCGAAAGTGCATCCGGATTCATTGAGGCAAAAGCACTCCCGTCTTCTTTCATTAATTGTAACACTTTTGAAATTAGTGAGCGGGCACTGTCCGAATCAAATCGTTCAAGGTCGCCAAAATACAGGCTGAATATACCTGTCGGATTTTCCTCATACTGGTTCAGTCGGTTTACATATTCCCGGCCTTTGTTGTCTTGAAACGAGCGTATGTTCAAGAATTGTGTACGGTCCGGACATTTCAGGGGTATAATTCGTCCGGTGGAACGGAAATTATGCTGTTTGTAAACGATTTGTCTGTTTACAACCGGAAATGTGTTCAAATATACTTCCAGATTTTCAAGACTTTCTTTCGTGAATATTTCCGGAAAGACTATCTTGACCCAAAAGAGATTCTCAGAGTCATCCGGGACCTCGCAGTCGGCCACATAACCGGGAAACATTTCCCGGTAGGAATGTTTCTCTTTGGAAGCATCTTTTATACTCACATTAAAATATAGGTCACTATAAAAATCGCGGATTTCATCAAAGTAGTGCGCATTACTATATGGATCTTCAACATGAAGGCCTGTTTTTGTATTCAATCGGTTTCCTGTGCAGTCATAGAAGAAAGCCATATTCATATACGGAAGCAACCCCATATCGGAAGGCTTGATACAAAACATTACAGAGTCCATTTTTTGCAGGACTTCTTTAGACACATCCAGCCCGACCCAGACGCAATAATCCGCTATCCGGTTTTTAGGGCCAAGGAAGCGTGTTGGAGTGCTAAAGCTATCGGTTGAATGCCTTATACTATCGTTGTATGCGATTGCTTTGACTTTTGCATCAACCAGTTTATAGGAAAACAAAGGGGTTATAAAGACTTGAATATCTCCTTTGCCAAATATGTTTTTCTCTGCATAAAAATGATCTTCGGCATCAAGTTCGCAACATTCCCCATGATTGGGGGTAATAGTCATAAGCGCATGGGCCGGCTTTGGCAGCGACCATTTGTTTCCTATGAGTATTCTGGACAGGCGGTGAAGTATCCGTGAATCGGACTGATCTATTTCTTGATGCAGCTTGTTGGACTCATGGGCAAAAACTTCAAGCAGCAAATCTATCACGGGGTCCATATCGCGTATATCGGATACACCCCAAAACTCCATAGCCTGCTTTAATATTCGTTCCTTTATTGCAATTTGTTTCTTGTCTGACATAGTTCGATTATTGTGATAAAGGGCTTATATATAATGAGGTGTTAAAACTGAATTTCTCGTTGGTTCTATCCATTATTCCGGTCACGGTTATTTGTGCCTTTCTTCGGATATGAGATACTTTATCTATATTTTCTTCTTCTATTTCCAAAAGGGTGACGTTCACATCTACATTCCGTAGTCTCTTTTCATATTTCTCTATCGTTTTTATTAAGGAGTTTTTTACTCCTTCCTCCCAATCGCTGATTTTCACAAGTTGGTTGAACTCAAGGTCCCATATCATGGAACCAAAGTCTTCTCGGCCGATAACTTCCCCATGGTGAGAAAGAATCAGTAGCATGATGTGTTGGGCTATCGATTCCTGATAGGAACACCTTTGCAATTTCTTGGCAACAGCCGATTGCAATTGTAATGGCATTTTCAGGTAAGTCATACTATTCTTTTATTTTATTCTATTTCGCAAATATACTCTTTTCCTTGTTAGATGCCAATAAAATGCTCCTAAAAATTTGACGGTTTCAGAAATAATTCATATATTGCGCACGGTCACAAAACCAAGAGAGAGCTATAAAAAAAGTATGATATTAAAAAGTAAATTCTATGGCAATCTACAATTATGGAATTGGAGGCAACGAAGTAAAAGTCGATGCGAACGAATCCATCGCGGAAATCCCCTCCAACCGAACTTTGATAGTTCAAAAACTGACAGATGAAGCTCCTGCGGCTCCGGAAAGCGTGTATGGTTTGGAAACCATTGAAGATGTGTTCCAACGTTTTGAACCAACAGTTGACTTATGCCACGTGGATGCGGAAGGTAATGAAATCAAGGAAATCATGACATTCACCGGACTTGGAGACTTCGGAGCCAAGAAGATTAAAGAGAAGAGTGATTTCTTGAGTAAACTTGACATTGAGAAAGAGCAGGGTGTCAGAATAACTCGCCAGCTTACTTCCAACCGCGCTTTACAGAAAGCACTTGAAAATCCGGAAGTCAAAAATGCCATTATGGACGTGATTGAATCATCAATCGAGGAGATTCTGGCAAATCAAAAGAAAGTAGAACTTTAATCTTTTACTAAGATGAAGCAGGAAACTCAACAACAGACAGCCAGTACGACAACCTCACAGAAAGTCGTATCACAACAGGCGCAAAAGTCATCTGCATCGGCAATAGACAAACTCAAAGAATTTGGTGGCTTCGCTTTTCTTGAAAATATCATAGATGGGTATTCCAATCTTAATCCGGCACGAAAGGCCCGTCGCAACATCTTCCTCACGGATGAACAGTGGGAAAATGAACGTAAGGCCTTGGTTAATCGCTTAAGCGTATGGCTCAAACTCTTACGTGAGAATGACACTGCCGAACAAATGCGGGACAAGGCCAAAGAAACCGCAGAAAACGCCGAGAACCTTCTTAATCATAACTTGAAGAATGCTCTTGCCAGGACACGGGAACTTGAAAGCGCATATCGCACTATTGCGTTCTTTTACAAGAACACGGAAAGTGATAAGGTGAAGAATGTCACCATTGTCAATGCGACCATGGAGCAGCTTCAGGATTTGGACAATACCATTTTCGCTGACCACATTAGCAACGAACTCAAACAGAATTTTGACCGTCTTGACCTGCGTCGCAACTACTCCTTGCTTGTCGTTCCTGGATATATAGGCTCAAATGCCATTTTGGATAAGTGGTCTAAAATGGCATACGAGAACAAGGTTTTTCTTGTTACAGACTTCCAAGACCTTGAAACTCCGGACGATGTAGTAGATATATTCTTCAATGCCAATCATACGAGTGGAGATGTGTTCAAATCGAATACTATTATGACCTGTAACTGGTTGCTTGGTCGTCAAAGAGAGGAAAGCGTTGGAGAAGAAGAAAATCTTTATATTCCGCCATCTTCTTCACTTGCCGGAAAAATATACAACACCTTAATGTCTCAGGTAGTAGCCGGAAAGAAATTTGGTGGACTTAATGAAGTAGAAAGTGTACGCTTCGACCTTCGCAAGAGCGAGATTTCCGAGCTTGAACGTATGGGTCTTGTGCCGATGGTGAACGAGTACAGCAAGGTTATGGCTTTCTCTGCCAAGACATTATTTAATGGAGATAATCTTGGCTTGCAGACCTACTCCGTAGTTCGTGTATTCGACTATATAACGAAGGTACTGATTGACTTCCTGAACCGTCGGGCATTTGAAAATTGGACTACTCGCACGGAAGCAGATCTACGTGGTCAGGTTGTGAAATTCCTCGATAGTGTAATGGGCCCGAACAAGCTCATCGAACGCTTCAAGGTTATGAAGATTGAACAAGACCCGAATCAGAAAGACCGTGTGCTTCTTGACATCCACATCACACCGTATTTCCCGGCAAAAAGCTTCGTGATACAGCTTGCCGGTCATAAAGGCGATAATCCGGAAGATGCTATTTGGGAAAGCGAATATCATCAAGAATAGTATTGAATAATTTTGAATTTACAGATGGGCATAATGTATGTCCATCTGTAAATCATTTATTCACTTATTTGAATAAAGAAAAGAAAGAGTATTGGATAAGAATAGGTGTCCGATCAGATGAGTATCCTCAATAGCGTGGCGAAATCGGACAAGCTCTTGCACACTTTAATGTAAAAGTGAACGAGGGTTAAGTCAAAGGAGCCATACTCTTTTAGCCTCATGCTATATCGCATATTCACAGAAAAAGCATTATTTATGCAGCTTGCCATAAGGATTGGTTGCTATGAAGGTACAATACTGGACGGTAAATATCATCAAGAATAAGTAAAACATTAACGAGTTGTATATTTGCCACTTTAGACAAATATTTCTCGTTCATATAATAAAAAGGTCTGAAATGGAAATTACTTTGCAGCAATTTGAGGCAATGTGCCAAAATCGACAATTACATAATGGTTATGTTGAAGGTTTAGGATGTGTATTTTGGCGGTCTCGCTATGTCATATCATCTGATACCACATCTACTGAATCATTTTCCACACCTTTCTATGAATTGGTAGTGATAAAGGATGAGAAAAATATTGAAAGTGGATTGCAACCATTAGAGGGGCTGATAGACAAGGGAACTACTGCTTTGTCTTTATATGGTATTGCAAATTCTTTTGAGCAATTATCTCAAAAACCTATTGTCATTGGAGAAAAGTATATTCAGATAAACAGACAAGGTACTTTGGTTCGTAATCCCAATAGAGTATATACAACAAAAGGTGAAGTTGCGAAAGGTGTAGGTAGGAAAATCTATTTTGCAGGGCTTATTATTGATACAGCACTATGGATTTCTGGTAAACAGACTTTTTCCGAGGCGGCATTAAATATGGGAGTGAACACGGGTATTTATATTATCGGTGCTTATTGCCCTCCAGTTGGAATTGCTCTTGGTATTTTATGGTTCATAACCAGTGTTTCAAAACGTCCATATATTTCCCCGCCAAGTTATGAAGAAATACATGGTACTATTACTCCCGCAGATGCAACAAGAGTTGACCGTCCTTATTATTGTGAACCAATGAAAGTCAGGCCCAATCATAAAAAACATATATTAAGACAAGGAAAATGATACCACAATACAATGAATATAAAACGTAATACATCCTCTTTCAAAGAAAAAAATAGAGTTTCATTTTTCGATAATATATTTTATTGGATTTGGACAACTGTACCGTCAAAGGGGTTTCCTGACCG
>ENA-ORUF01000260-ORUF01000260.1-human-gut-metagenome-genome-assembly--contig:-NODE-260-length-82355-cov-3.687108_pt1 | contig 82355 bp, 100 predicted proteins | sample MGYA00242077_ERZ509203 | MGnify/ENA primary metagenome ERZ509203 (study PRJEB26280, sample SAMEA2338834) | human gut metagenome | biome: human gut; feature: human-associated habitat; material: faeces... | reverse complement strand
ACGGCCACGGAGCCGTGTCCGTCGTCCTCAGTCACGATGGCATAGGTGCGCTCGTTGTCAGAGGAGCCGCCAGAAGGCTGGTCGCTGTTCTTTTCCCACACCGCAGTGAGGGCATGGAACACGCTGGCCTTGACCTTTTCACCACCCTTATAATGCATACCGTCTTCCGCCTGCCAGTACAGGAAGGTGTAGCCCTCCTTGGTGGGGGTGGGCAGAATGATCTCAAGCTCGGGATTCTCTTCGGTGCTGCTCACAGTACCACTGCTTCCGGCAGCATCCAATGCGTCATCGATCTTGGTGTGGTAAGTGTAGATCCCGTTGCTGTCCTTGGCCTCAAAGTTCAGGCCATCGGCCAGGTACTCCGGAGCCACAGGTGCGGTAAAGCTGCCGCCGGAGACTGTCACATCCACATTCTCTCCAGATGCTACATTCCACGCAGAAATATCAAAGTTCCCGTTTTTCAGTTCAATACTTGGTTTTTGACCACCAGATGTTTCTTTCCGAACCACAATCTGTCCGGTTATTGTCACATTTTCACCGTCAATCACAGTACTACTAGCCGGAAGATTGTCGCTCCAAGTCCCTGTCCAGATCGTTCCATTGATGGTACCACCTGTAATGGTCGCCTTGCTCCAATTTTGAACTGCGGACGCAGTATGGGTTGCAGTATCGCCACTTGTTGTGATGGTACCGCCTGCAATATTCAAAATACCATAGTCATCATTTTTGATGGCAATAAACCCGTCATGCCGAATTTCGCCACCTAAAATATTCAATATTGCTTCTTGATTCCCAGCATTTCGAATCAACGATGAACCCTGGGGCATTGGTCCTGTCCTGTTATAAACTTTACCATTTTCAATGGTCATGGTGCCCTGATTATCGATTGTATAATAGCCGGAGGTTCCATTATCCTCACGAATAATTTCACCGCCGCTCCCGCTATCCCGAATCACAACTGTTCCATGATTGGTCAGTGCCGCCCGACCAGCGATCGTTCCACCACTCAGCGTACAGCCATTCAAATCCAACGTAATGGTTTTAGCTTTGGGAATGGTCACATTTTCCGTCACATTCTTCAAAAGGATTACTGTCGCACTATCTGAAGCAGCGATGGCTTCTGCAAGAGACGGATAGAACTCTGTACCGACTTTTGCAACTGCAAACTGTTCGCTCAAACTAGAATCCATAGTTTCATCTTTACTGACTTCTGCTGTGGCGAGATAATCCGGATTGATGGCTTCACCTTCTCCATTATAATATCCTGGGGTTTGAAATTGGACCTGGGCCTCTGTATTTTGAACGAGCAATTCCACATCGTACGACGCTTTCCCTATGCGGCCATCTCCAATCAAAATATCGCCATTGGTACCAATCCGATCAATAAATGTAGTCTTCGTTACAATGGCCTTCAAAGTACCGTTCTCATTGTTATTGACAAAGCGCACAGGAGCAAAGTAATTGTTGGTGCTGACCTTTCCACACTTCGTAAAGGTACTGCTATCAATCACAACCTCCATTACTCCGGACTGTTTATGTGCGATATTTACCGGAGCACAGTTATCCGCAAACGAGCACCCCTTGATTCTGATACTGCCATCAGCCGTGGTGTGAACAGTGGAGTCAGTATATCCGGTAGCCCTGCAATTCGTCAGTGTCAGGTTGAGCTTTGCTGGGCTCTTTTCTGCACCCCGGTACATCAGGAAGTTCCATCCATCATTGACACAATCCACAAAATTGATGTTCCAAACATCAGCGCGCCCTTCAACGGGCTGACCCCAGACAACCAAATTCTTCGCATCATAAATGTTAACACTCGTGATCTCCTTTTCGGGAGCCTGGTAGGTTCCAATGGAAAGATCATCACCAGTGAAATCAGCGCCATTGGCATAGATAGAAATATTACGGGTCACATCGATATGCGCAGCACTATCCGCAATTTCAGTTTCAGGTTTGCAGATTATTTGGATATTCTCTGCCGAGTGAACTGCATGCGCCGCTTGCACAGCAGCTCTCAGCGTATCCGCAGAACCACTCTGGTCTCCAGCCTGCCAATAGATATTCTGGTATGTCCATGCAGTCTGATCGATGAGCGTCAGAACATGGTTCTCTGCAGACAATGCCGAGAACGCATCTGTCAGTGTGGAATACTCAGTATTCCCAACTTTCGCCACTGCAGGCAACTTCACTTCATAAATAGTTTCTAATGTGCCATCCGCAGCTTGCTCCTGCACTTTGACCGGTTTTTGAGTGGACGTTATTTTCGATGCCTCAACCTGATATAGCACAGAGCCGGTTGTTTGATCTGCAGTTAATCCCTCTACACTGTTGGTTCCAATAAGGATGATATCATATGCCTGTGTGTTATTTTTGATGTTCAAGAACGCTTTGTTAGACGCAGAGGATTTGACTGTGCAGTCTTTCATCGTCACGGTACGAGGTTCTGCCTCGCCAGACTCCACATAAACATTGACGCCCTTTCCGCTGATGTTAAATGTACAGTCATCAAACACCATATTCTTGGTAGAATAATCCCACAGAGCATAGTCTCCTTCAGGTGCATTGAATGTACATCCTTTAAATGTAGCTGTCTGATAACCCCAAAAAGCGGTTTTTCCTTCCAAGACGCAGTTGTCTGCCACAGTATTGCCAATGCGGATAAAGCCTCGATAATCTTTATCATCAGACTTTAAGGTCATATTTTTGAATGTAATGCTGCCACAACCATCAAAGCTATAGTCACCATTACTCTCTCCCGCAGTGTTGCTCTTCAGATCCCCAATCTCCCAAATGGTTTTAGGTCCTGCACCAACAAAGGTCAGAGACTTCCGAGGCGATGGGTTATGAACCGTTTTAAATGTCCCCTCCCCAAGCACGATAGTAGCACCATCAGTGGCAGTCTGAATTCTATTGGCTAATTCTTCGCTAGTTGTAACAACATCACCATCAGTTGCAGTGGTCCCAGTTTGTTCTGGAAAATCTTTTTGATTAAAGATCTGCATGTTGAGTTTTTTATTTTGTTCAGTTTCCGTTGAACTTTTTCCGATTTCCATTTCGGTCATACGATCATCGATAGGCTCCACCGAAATTTCCATTTTGTTTTTCTCCGCCTCATCTACCGGTTCAGCGAAAGCCGATAGAGGAAGCAGTGAAAATGTCATCGTCAAGGACATCGCGATGGCCAAAAGTCGCTTTTGCATTCCTTAGCACTCCTTTACATATATATGATTTGATCCTGTACATTTTTCAATCCGCAGAAACTCCTCCCTCCATTTCCGGAGAGAAACAGCTACGCGGGGCTGTGCTCCACATAGAATAACCTTCGGATTTCTTCTATACTAAAGTATATCATATACAGCCAGTATTTTCAAGAAAAAACAACACGACTCTCCCGTCTCTTTTCCATCCTCCCGGCAGATGGCGCGCTGCCTCCATATATTTCCCGGGAACGTCGCAGGAGCTCCACACCCATCCATCTCCATTTAAGTCAGCTCTAAGCCGCATCCCCCATGGATGCTGGCAAAAGTACATAAATAATAGGAGGGGCGCAAACCACCCCTCCTATACGATTACAATATGTAAAATATTATGTCAATGCCGCCAAACTTACAGCTTCATGGGAGGATAAAACTGCACAGAGGTCACCGGATTCAGGCCCACCTTTGCAGCCTTCATGGTGTACTCCTCGGTGCTGCCGGTGGTAAAGATGTCCAACTTACCCTGACCAGGCTGATCATTGACCAGTCCCTTCTCCTCCAGGTAGCGACCCACAGTCCGGGCCATCTGCTCGGCGGGGTCCACCAGCTTCAGCTGGGGATACAGACGGTTGATATTCTCCTCCACCAGGGGATAGTGGGTACAGCCCAGAACGCAGCATTCCACCTTCTCCTCATTGACCAGCTGCTCCAGATTCTCTCGGAGGTCATCATCAATGGCAGCCTGTCCGGCAGGGTTTCCTACGTTACGCTCCACCAGGTTGGCCAGGTTGGGGCAGCCATGGCTGATGACCTGCTTATCCGGGGCCACCTTTCCAATCAAATCAGGATAGCAGTGGGTGGAGGCAGTAAAGCAGGTGGAAATTACGCCCACCTTATGGGCAGGCAGCTGGGCCACCGCATCCGCACCGGCCTGGACCACGCTGAGCACCGGGCAGCTCATCTCATCCCGGTACTGGTCGATGAGGCAGGAGATCGTATTGCATGCCACCAGAAGCGCCTTCACGCCGTGATCCTCCATAAAACGCAGCATATAGCGGGTCATGGTGAGGATCTCCTCTGCGCTATGGTTCCCGTAAGGCGTATTGGCTCCGTCTCCCAGATAGAGCAAATTTTCATGGGGCATCAGCTTCTGAACCTTCCGGGCCACGCTGAAGCCGCCAATCCCGGAGTCGATCACGCCAATAGGACTTTCTTTGGTTATCATGATTCCATCCTTCTTTCCTGGGAGCTTCGCTCCCAATTCTTCGTCCATCATAACATACCACAACCTAAAAGGGTAGCCCCTTTTTTGAACGTTTTTACTTTCCCCTGATCTCCCATGTCGTTCCCTAGTACAGAAGGCTCGAATCACCAGTGTCGGCCCGGCTCAGTTCACCGGTCAAAGTGTCCAGCAGATAGGCCCCAGTATCCGTGGAAACAGACCACACCGGAACGAGAGCGGACGGCCCGGCCCCATTTGGCAGCGGATTTAAATATCCCTCTGTGATGCTGTCGATCCGACTACACACATCTCCCAGGGCAGTAACGCCATGATAGAACTGGAACAGGGCAGTGGGGATTGAAATTGGCTCTCGGCTGGTATCCAGTTCTGGCTCTCCATTCAAACGACGACCTTCAACCTGTACCAGGCAGCCATTTTTATAGCTCAAAGTCAGTTCTTGACGAAACAAGGGCGCCCCTCTCCAACTTTGCTGCACCACCACTGTGGTCACAGACTCCTCTCCCGATATTCCGGTAGAGGCCACAACATCCCCCTTAAACTCCAACAGGCGGAGAACCTGTTGGACATAATCCATAGACTCCGGCTCCTGGACCGGAAACTCTCCTTCCACAAACTCTCCTTTTAGGGCCCCATCCCGATGAAACTGGAGGTATCCCTTCTCATTATAATACCGAAATGCCTCTGCTCCCCAGGACAGTTCCTGAACCGCTCCCCCCAGAAAAGCAGTGGCGATCCGCGCCTCCTGCTCCCGATCCCGCTTCACAGTTTGTGGCAGCAGCCTCATCTGCAGCGGGATGACAGTTGGGTCCATCTCGATCCCACTGTTCTGCAAAAACAGAATGGCATTCTCCCGGGCCTCCTGCTGCATCTGCCGACCCTGATACTCCCGCTGGAGCACAAAAGAGAGCAGGCCAATGTTGGTAACCAGCAGAATCGTCAAAATAATGGTCTTGATCCGCGGCCATTCCATGACACCTACCCCCTCCCACTTAGTTCACTGGCCGCTGCCCAAGAGGCGGTCACCATTTCTGAGCCAGTATCCAAATAGACCAGCAGCAATTCCTCATTTTCATGTCCCTTGACCTCCATGGCCGCCATAGCTTGACGCTCAGGCAACACCACAGTAGTGGTCCCAGTATCTGTATAGCACCGCATCCGGAGTTGGAAGCCAGCGATCTGCCCCTGCTCTACTGTGAAGCGGGCTGCCCAGCCATCTTCACCCAGACGAACCTGAACTCCATCCAGGCTGTATCCAAACTGGATCTCCCAGCAGCCCTCCGCCGTCTCTTGGACCGACATCAAAAACAGACGTTCCTCTCCTCCTACAGCTCCCACAGCCTGCTGAGCCAAATCCCGGCAACCCTCCACCGCCTCATAGATCCCCCCGCCAGAGAGTCGATAGCGGTCGCTTCCCTCAGCGGCCGGCTCATAGGTCACGGTCCCGTCCGCGCCGATCCGCAAAGTATCATTCCGACTTCGGATGACCTGTTCTCCCGCCCCGCTGAAGGATGCAGAACTTTCAGGAAAACCAAGGACTTCCTGAAGATTGCTCAGGCCCTGCCCCCCCCCCATAGGATCCACACTGGCATAGATAGAAGGGCTCAACGGTTGCCCCATAACCAGAGTGTAAGGCTCCAGCCCACTATATTCCTCCATCTCAAAGGCAAAACGCGCCCCGTTGTCCCGCAGTGTTTCTACAACTTCCTCCAGGCGGCTGGCGCTGACTACGTCTGAACCACAGGCGTAGTATCCTTCGGCCTTCTCGTCGAAATAGCACAGAAACACCCGCCCATCCCGGGCGGCCAGCACCATTCGACGCACAGATCCAGTCAGCAGCGGATTGTCCACTGAAAGCCAGCCATCCAGCACAGCAAGGGGAACCTCCCCCTGCCAGTCAAAGTATAGGCCGGGGGCGGCTGTCAGCGCCTTCCGCCACTCCGCCTCAGTTACCTTCTCAGGCTGATTGGCGCTGCTCAGCGCCTCCACCAAAATGGTGTAGCCCTGCTGGAACAGATCGGCTGTGTTCACATCGCTGTATTGCACGCCGAATCGCTGAATCTCGCTTCCACCAGTTGGGATGACCGCCGCCATGCGCAGCGGCCGTGCTGTCTCGGCAGGATCAGCCACCGAAAGGATCCCGCCTCCTCCCGAGGGCCGGGACAGCAGGCCGGAGGGCACTGCAATACTTTGCGTCAGCACCACCAGATACACCGCTGAACAGCTGAGCAGCAGGATCAAAACGCTTTTGATCCGCTCCACAATCCGTTTTCTTCTTCGTTTAGTCATGGCTCGGTCCCTCGATCTTCAGTTCCATACGCACCGACAGACCAGGGCCCTCCCGATCCACCAGCTTCAGTTCACCCTCATGCCGTGCTACGATCTCCTTGGCGATAGACAGTCCCAGACCAGTGCCGCCTGACTGGCGGGAGCGAGCCTTATCCACGCGATAAAAGCGTTCGAAAATGCGGGGACGGTCCTCTGGCGGGATCCCTATGCCGTTGTCATCTACCTGCATCCAGACACGATCCTCGGTCCGGCCAGCAGAAATGACAATTCTTCCTCCATCTGGTGTATACTTGATGGAGTTGGAGACAACGTTCATCATCACTTGAACAATACGCTCCCGGTCAGCGGTTACCTCAGGCAGACCATGCTCCAACTCCAGCTCTATGGTATGGCTGTGGCGCTGGGCCTCCATATAGACTGCGTTGTATAGATCCTGCACCGCCGCCTCAAAGGAAAATCGTGCCAGCTTCAAGTCATCCCGCCCGGAATCGAACCGCGACAGGGTAAGCAGATCCTGAACGATATGGGTCATGCGGTCACTCTCTCCCAGGATAACGCCCAGAAACTTTTTTTCCATGGCCGGCGGGATATCACCAGCACTGTCAGAAAGTGTTTCAGCATAGCTTCTGATGTTGGTCAGCGGAGTACGAAGCTCATGGGAAACATTGGCCACAAACTCCCGCTGGAGTTCCTGGGTCTTTCGTTGTTCTGTCACATCATGGAGCACCGCCAGCACTCCCCCCTGCTGCTCCCGGTCAAACGGGGCCATCAGCAGTTCCAGGCACCGATCCCGCACTTGACGTTCCGCCTCCAGGTGATCGGGCGCAGCCATCACTTCTTCCAAAGTGGCCAGGTCACCAAACAGCTGACCGTAGGTAGTGTCCCCCCCGATGGTGCAGCCCAGCATTACGGCCGCCGCCGGGTTTGAGTGGATCACCTGCCCATCCCGGTCAAAGGCCACCACGCCGTCGGTCATGTGGAGAAACAGAGTATCCAGCTTGTTGCGTTCATTTTCCACTTGGCGCAGGGTGTCTCTCAGCTGCCGGGCCATGTCATTGAATGTGTCGGTAAGTACGCCGATCTCATCCCGCGAAGTAACCTCGATCCTTCGGGAGAAATCTCCCTCTGCCACTCGCATAGCTCCCTCTGTCAACTTCTGGATGGGGATAATCATGGTTTTGGACAGCAGGAAGGACAACAGGATCGAAATAAACAAGCCAAATACCAGCGACTCCAGGATCAGCACAAAGATCTGGTTGATCAGGCTGTTCACCGTGGTCTTGTTATCCAGGATATAGATCACATATTGGCTGTCTCCCCGGTTGAAGGGGAGCGCCACATCCATGTAGTCCGCCGCAATATTGGCCTGCGTTCCCTCTTCCTTTTCCACCAGTGCCCGGGTCAGGTTGGGGGAGTTGTACTCCAAGCCTCGGCCCTCCGCCTCATCGGTTCCGGCCAGATAGGCGCCAGTCTCCCCGTCCAGGATGTACAGGGTGCGGCTCCGGCCGTCCAGGCCCAGTTCGCCTGAATAGGCCTGCATGATCTCCAGTACTTCCTCCGCCCCGTTCTCCTCCCCGGAGTTCTCTGTTTGGAGGGTCCGACTCAGGGCCGGGTTCTGACTCTGGTCAAACACCTGGCTCATCTGGGTATAAAACTCCTCCAGATAGAATGCCATCACTGAATTGATCAAAAATGCACCCACCACTGCCATCAGGGACAGGATGAGCAGCACCATGATCATTACCAGCTTCATGTGTACGCTGCGCAGCATCGGGGCTCCCCCTTCTCTTCCTCAAAACATTCCTGGCGCGGTACGGTCCGCACTCATATCTTCTCCGTTATCCAGCTCCATCCAAATCAGCTTGGCTGGCCGCTAAACAGATAGCCCATTCCTCGCTTGGTCAAGATAAACTTGGGCGCGGCAGGGTCGTCCTCAAGCTTCTCCCGCAGGCGGCGGACAGCCACATCCACAGCCCGCACATCACCCACATATCCCTCATAGTTCCATACATGTTCCATCAGGGCCTCCCTGGAGAACACCTTCCCCGGCTGGGAAGCCAGGAAGCAGATCAGTTCATACTCCCGCTGAGTCAAATCCAGCGGCTTTCCATCCTTGAACACAGTGGCCCCGTCCAGATCGATGGCAACCCGTCCCAGGTCCAGCCGTTTTCCCTTTTCTTCGGTGGGCGGAGCACTCTGAACTGGGGCCATATCCATCCGGCGGATGTTCGCCTTTACCCGAGCCATCAGTTCCCGCATGGCAAAGGGCTTGGTGATGTAGTCATCGGCCCCCAATTCCAGTCCAAGTACCTTATCAGTTTCCTCTTCACGTGCGGTGAGCATCAGGATCGGAACCGCCGAACCAGCCTCCCGGAGTTTCCGGCACACATCGAAGCCATTCATCTCCGGCAGCATCAGATCCAGCAAGATCAGATCCGGGTTTTGCTCCAGCGCCAGCTGAAGACCGGTCTTTCCATCGTATGCCTCCAGAGTATCATATCCCTCCCGGCTGAGGTTAAAAGAGAGGATGTCCACAATATTCTGCTCATCCTCCACAATCAGGATGGTCTTTCCCACAGAGTTTTCTCCTCCTTACAGTTTCAGCAGCACCTTAGTCTTCAGCACTCCGGCCACCGTCTTGGCATCCTCAATGGTTCCGTTCATAACCTGCTCCAACAGCTGCTCAAAAGGCATAGTAACTACATTCAAAAATTCATCATCATCAGGATGACTTTCAGCGCGGGACAGCCCCCGGGCCAGATAGAGATGCAGCCGTTCGTTGCAGAAACCGGGAGATGCCAGCAGACACCCAAGATAGGTCAGTTCCTCCGCCTCCAGTCCGGTCTCCTCACTCAGTTCACGCCGGGCTGCCATCTCATGTGGTTCATCTTCAACATCCAGCTTGCCTGCCGGCAGTTCCAGAATGACCTGATGGAAGGGATAGCGATACTGCTGCACCAGTGTCACATTCCCGTCCTCGTCCAGCGGCAGAACCGCAACACCGCCCGGATGGAGCACGACCTCCCGGGACGCCTGTTTCCCATCGGGCAGCTGGGCCTGATCTACCAGCAGGGTCACGATTTTTCCTTCAAAGATCCTGCGGCTCTCTACTGTGCGTTCTGTCAAATCCATCGCAATGACCTTCCTCTCTGCGCCGCATCGCCTGTGGCGCATTTGTTCACGCTTTGCGGCTCTGTTTCTAAGTTTCCTTTCTCCAGCAGCCACAGTTAAATTTATTATACCACAACTTTATACCCGGGGTAAAGCAAACGGATTGGAAATCCCTCCTCTCTAATCGGCGGATTTTAAGGAATGCTGCGAAATTTTTTCGTCTTTTTTCCTTCTTTTTCTCGTTTATTTTTCGCATCTTTTATCATATTTGTGCATTATTTTGTATGTTTTCTGTCTCTCGAGAATACCTGTTCCAAAATTTGAGCGCCTTCCCACTTGCATTTTTCCCTCATACGGGGTAAAATAGGATTAGAAGAAACGCAGGAGGTATTCCCCATGAGCGAGACATTCGGCCCAGACTTTATCACCGTCACCGATGAGGACGGCAATGAATTTGAGCTGGAACTGGTAGACACCTTAGAGCACAACGGTGTTACCTATCATGCCCTGTTCCCTGCTGTTGCAGAGGACGAGGAAACCAGTGAACCCGTAGATGTAGACGCCGATGATGAGGAATATGGCCTGGTCATGATGAAGGTCGTGGAGGAAAATGGCGAGGAACTGCTCTCCACCCTGGATAGTGATGAGGAAATTGAAGAGATCTACAATCTCTTTATGGAGCGCTTCTTCGAGGACGAAGACGAGTAATTCTTTCGATCTGAGGTGAGTTTTCCTGCTCGGTGCGTGATGGGTCTTTTTAAACCCACATTTTTCAAACGGGACGCCCCCTCACGGCGTGGCTTGCAGGCCTCCCGGCCCCCTTTGAGGTTGGTTGGAAGTTGGAAGCAGAAAAGCGTCGTGGAGGCAACCCACCTGCCATCACGTGCAGGTTTTAAACAGGTCCACACGGCCAGAGCGGGGTTATATAGAATTCACTTGGATATGGGCCGCGGCTGATGCCGCGGTCTTTTTTATCCCTCTGACTCATGAATAAAGTGTAAAAGCTGGGCCACCTCACCCCTTTCCCACTTGAATCCACCGGTGCTTTCTTGTATAATACAGTCTGTTCGGGCCGTTCCCTTTTCTGAGACGGCCCGCCAGCGCCGCACCGACGGAGCCTCCGTCCGCAGCGGCCAATTCTGAGAAATGATGAGAGGACGGAACCAACTGTGAGTGCATCTAAAGACAACAAAGAGCGCGCAGACTCCACCTATGTCCAGCGCAGAAATAACCGTGAGGCGGATCAGGATCGCCGCAAACACATCCTGTATGGCGTCGTTGGCGGCGTGATCGCTGTACTGGCCGCCGCCCTACTGGTGTGGGACAGCGGCTTCTTCCAGAAGCGCTCCACCGCTGTCACCATTGACGGCGAGGACTTCGGCCCCGCAGTCGTTCAGTACTATTACCAGCAGGCCTATGTCAACGCCTATTATGGTGCTATGATGGGGGCCTCCACTTTTGATCCTAAGACGGATCCCGCCGATCAGATGTATGATGAAGAGAAAGGCCAGACCTGGCATGACCATCTGCTGGAGCAGGGCATCGACCAACTGACTCAAGTGACGATGCTCTGTCACGCTGCCGAAGAGGCAGACTATGCTATGACTCCTCTGGACGAATCTAATCTCCAGCTCCAGCTGGACTCTCTGGAGCGCTCCTGGCGGACCAGCGGAAATTACGCCAATCTAAAGAGTTATCTCAAGACCAATTATGGCACCTTTATGGATGAGGGCACGTTCCGCGACATCGCCGCCGATCGGGTACTTGCTTCCTCTTATCAAATGAACTATGTAGATGGCCTGACCTGTACCAATGAAGAGGTCAATGCCTATTATGCTGAACACACCAACGAGCTTGACACCTTCGGTTACTCTGTGTTCACCGTCCAGGCCGCTGCACAGGAGGAAACCGACGAGGACGGCAAACCCGTGAAGAAGTCCGATGAGGAGAAATCCGCCGAGTTTGAGACTGCCAAGGCCAACGCCCTGACGTTGGCGCAGGAGCTCCAGGCCAAGCTGGCTGCCGGTTCCGATGCCAAGGCCCTGGCCGAGGAGTATGGGGATCGGATTTATAACTCCTCCGCCCATATCTCTGCTGTAGGCTCCAACTTCTCCACTGCCCAGTATGCCGACTGGCTGTATGATACCTCCCGCAAAGCGGGTGATATCACTCTGGCCGAAAACGATCGCAGCGACAGCTTCGTTTACAACTACTATGTTGTCCAGTTTGACAGCCGCACCCGGGACGAGTCCAGCACTGCGGATGTCCGCCACATCCTGATCTCCGCCGGCAGCAACCCCACCGAAGAGCAGTACGCTGCCGCCGAGGAATCCGCCCAGGCGATTCTGGATCAGTGGAAGGCTGATGGTGGTACCGAGGATGCGTTTGCCCTGCTGGCCATGGAAAACACTGCTGACAGCGGCTCCCAGGCCACCGGCGGCTTGTATACCGGCGTCTCCAGCGCCAACGCCTGGGACCCGAACTTCCTGGACTGGACCCTGGATCCCGCCCGCCAGAGCGGCGACACCGGCCTTGTGAAGAACGAGAGCAGTTCCACCAAGGGCTGGCACATCATGTACTTTGTGGGCTGGAACGATCCCGCTTGGATGTACTCCGTCAAAACCACACTCAAGGCTGAGGATATGAGTGAGTGGATGGACTCTCTCACCGCTGACGTGGAGGTCATTCAGGGCTCTGGTATCACCCACGTCGCCTAAATTCTTTCTCTACGGCTAATCATACGATCATTCCCCCGGAGCATCTGATAAGCAGGCGCCCCGGGGGACTGTCTTTCCACTGCTTACCACGCTGATTCACAACTCTCAAAACCGGGACTGGCCGCAAAAGCAATACTTTTGCGGCCAGTCCCTCATACTTTCCTTTTACATTCCAGAACTTAGGAGCCGCAGCATCCGCTGCGAGCCTCTTGATAGCTGGTAGCAGTCTTTGGGGCAACACAGTTGGGCGGGAAAAATTCATTGACCGGGAACTGTACCTTTCGGAAGATCTCACAAGGATCCTCCTGACCGCACTCACAGCCGCCGCAGGTACATTCCTTATCCGGCAGGCAGTAGTCATAGGCAGGAATCAGCAGCTGGGTATCCCGCTCCATGCGGATGATGGAGAACTGCCCCAGGGTAACATACAGGCGGTGGACATCGCCCCCCAGCACCAGCTCTTCCGGGAAGCAGGCACAGATGGCGGGGGGGATCTCGCAGCAGCAGTCTCCGGGGCGGCACTCGCACACATCCACCAACTTCATACTCAGGATGATGGGGTCCACCGACTCCACCACCGCAGTAGGATTACTCCGACCGGGCAGCGCCTGGAGATCCAGAGCCCCGCTGGCCGCCTGGGAGGAAAACACCTTTGCGCTCCCCTCACTGCCAAACAGGATGACCCGCTTATCAAATACTGCCAGTCCCGTGACCTCCACCGGGCGCGCCGCTCCTACAAATGCGTCTGCAGTGATGCGGTAGAAATACCGCACGTCCACAGTATAGAAGCCCCGGTTGAAACTGACCGGCTCCACATCGATGTAGGCATACAGCAATTCCGCGCTCCCTGCCTTCACCGAGACCGCCCGATCAATCACTTCCTGACAGCCCCGGGTTGGGTAGACCCGCAGGTCTTCAATACAATCCTTATCGAATGATATAGCGCCTTTAATACTCCTGTCCAGCCCCCCCTCGAAAATCATTTTATTTATTTTCTGTTTTTGTGTTGACATTATTTAAACTATATGCTATACTGTAGTCACAGTAAGGGACACGACAACAGAACGTTAAAATAAACAGGCCCCGGCAACCCCGGGAGGAGAGGAGATCACCATGAACATGAACACATTTTATTTCCCCAACACCGAATACACCGACGCATTTTTCGGCAGCGAGTCCCCCGTTTGTGTAGACGCCGTTGAGCTGGACAGACTGGCCGATGAGTGGGGCCTGGATTCTGATGAGATCCGCGCCCAGGTCCACGAGGCCACGCAGGACGAGATCGCCGAGTATGGCGTGTACTGCGGCTGAGCAGCTAGCTGAATAGATACGTTTGAGGGAGCGCAGTACCATGAAAAAAATCATCAACGGCCGGGTGTACGACACAGCGACCGCGCGGGAGATCTACTCCTCATCTAACGGCTGCACATACCGGGACCACCAGTGGATCGAGGAGACGATGTATCAAAAAAGGACAGGAGAGTTTTTCCTGTTTGGCCGCGGCGGCCCGGCCAGCAAATACGCGCAGGCGCAGAAAAACAATGGCTGGTCCAACGGAGAGAAACTCATCCCGCTGACCTGGGAGGCCGCCAGGGAGTGGGCAGAGGGGCACATGAGCGCAGAGGAGTACGAGTCCGCATTCGGCGCAGTGGTAGAGGATAACAGCCGGACGGTCGTGACAATGAGCCTGTCTGTCAGCGCTGTGGAGCGTGCCAAACGGGCAGCGGCCCAGGCGGGCTTGTCGCTGAGCGCATATATTGAGTCTCTGATCGGATAAACAAAGAGGGGGAGCGCCCATGCGCTCCCCCTCTCTTCACTTTCTCGCCGCCTTGAGGATGGCCACACCCATGGTGGCCAGTTCCTGCCTGGTTGTGTGGGCTCTGGGCCTGGCGATGGTCACGCCTCCCTGCCCGTCGTCCACGCCAGACAGGATGTTCTCCTGGACGGCCTGCCGGATGAACTCCAGCGCCCAGCCGTCCGCCGGTGCATTGGCCAATTTGGCCTCCTGAGCCGCCAGCTCCTCCCGGACGATCTGCCGCACTCTGTCCTCTGTCAACTCCGGTCTCTCCTCTCTCACCGTCCAGCGCAGTACGCTGTTGATCCGCCGGTTTTCTCCGGTCCTGGAGACCACCCCGTCCCGGCTCTGGTAGTAGCTCCCGCCGCCGTCTAATTTGAGCACATCCACGAACCCCAGCCCTCGGAACACCCGGGCGGCCTCGCCGCTGTCCAGCAGGTTGGCGGTTCTGGACTGCCACCCCATGACATACACCACCATGCCGTCTCCCTTGAGGCCCACCAGCGTGTGCCAGGTGGGCCTCAGCGGGGAGGTGTCCCAGCCCTGCCCCTTGGCCTGGGCGGTGGTGCAGGCTTTCCCAGCCCGCAGCACGGGGATGCCGGACACGGCGTAGTCCGTCCCCTCCGGCACCGTCCGGATCTCCTCCACCCGGGCCTTGCCGCCAGAGATCAGCAGAGTGGAGATCGCCTTCCCGTACATAGGGTTGGCATAGACCCACCGGCCAGCGTCAAACGTGAACCGGTCCCACTGGAACCGCCCGCGCTCCTGGCAGTAGTGCCGCGTCCACTTGCCCGCGGCCTTGTAGTCCGCCACCAGATGGCCCGCAGGCAGGGTGAAGGGCTCCCCCGCCTCGGAATAGTTGGCGAAATACCCAGCATTGGCGCAGTTGTCGCCGCACTCGGATTTGGGCCGGTCCACCAGCTCCACCGTCAGATCCTCCGCCGGCACCGCGGTCATCAGGACCTGCCCGCCGCCCTTGGCCTGGAGGTCATACACCTCCACAAGAGCCGCCGCCAGCCCTGCCGCCGCTTGGTCGGCAAACTGCTCCGTCAGGATGATGGGGGTGTCCGTGGTGGAGTCCATAAACCCCAGCTCGATCAGGGTGGCCGGCATGGTGGTGTAGTTGAGCACATACAGGCTCTGCTCCGCCAGAGGCTGCGCCCGGTTGCCCCGCAGGCCGGTGGAAGCCACGGTATAGCGGTACACCGCGTCCCGCACCACCTCGCTCTGCTTCTGGTGGCTGGGGGCCACATAGGCCACGATCCCGCCGCCGGAGCCGCCGTTGATCCCGGCATTGTGGTGAATGGACAGATACACATCCGCCTTGGCCCGGTTGGCTGCCGCCACCCGCTGGGACAGGGTCACGTCCCGCCTGCCGGTCACATCGTCCACCCGCATGGTCTGACAGTCGTACCCCGCCAGGATGGCCTCCAGGCGGTCTGCCACCCGGCGGTTCAGGGTCCACTCCCGGGTCTCCCCGGGGTCGATGCGTTTCAGGCAGCGTTTCCCCGGGGTCCCGATGTAGTGACCCGCATCAATGCAGATCAGCATGGGCTCAGCCCTCCTGGCCGGCCTGGTGCTCCTCGTCCTCCTGGATGCCAGCCTGCACAGCTGCGGCGAACGCCTCCCGGTCGTGGTCGGCGAATGCGTCCACCAGGGCCTCGTAGTGGTTGCCCACAAACTCGTTGATGCCCTGCTCGGTCATGCCCTCGGGGATGGGGTGGGCCTCCTTGTGGTGGGCCAGGGCAATGGTCAGGTCGGGCAGGTCCAGGTCCTCACAGGTCTGGAAAATGTCATAGATGTAATTGGCGTTCATGTTGTTATCTCCTCTCATGTCTTTTTTGTGTTGGTACGTTAAGTTCCGCTGTTGGTGCGCTTTTCGGCCTGCGTCCCGAAGTAGAACGCAATGACCACGGTGAACACGGTCAGAAACTGATCCGCGCTCACCCCGCCGGAGCAGGTCAGCCAGGCGAACACCGCCGTCAGGATCAGCGTGACCATGCTCTTGATGGTCAGCAGGTTCCCCAGCCGCTTGTATAGCTGTTCCACATCTCTCACCCCCTTCCAGTGCTATGCATCTTTAGATGAAATCGTGCTTTTGTAGCCGCTCGTCATACACCCTTCCAATGTTGGAAATGGCATGGGTGGCCCGGCTGTTGGGATATTCCGGGTGATTCCGACAAAACTGCTGATAGCGGTCGATCTCCGTCAGCACCTCAATAAATTCTTCTCGGGTGTGGGGGATCTGCCGGATCAATTCCTGATTAAAACGCAGGATCCTGGCCCGGTGCATATCCGCCGCCCGCGCATCGTCGGTCTTGATGTGGTCATCCAGCTTGATCCGGGTCCGCTCCAGCTCGGCCAGCACCTCCGCGTTGATGGCCCGCCCGATGGCCTTGGCAATAGCGGACCAGGGGTTGATTTTGACGGGGGCGACCTGGATGACCGTCAGCGCCAGGACCACCAGCCCGCCCCCGCCTGTCAATAGCTCCTGGATGCTCAATGTCCGCCTCCTCTGCCTAGCCCGCGGCGGGGGCCTGTGCCTCCCGGCGCAGCTGCTCCCCTTCCGCCTGGGTCAGCCGCCCAGCCTGGACCAGCGCGTCAATGCGGGCATCGTCCCAGAGCCGCGGGTAGTATTTTCGGGCCAGCTCGTACACGCTCATAGCTCCACCCCCGTCATAGCAGCCAAAAAGTCCACGTCCGCCCGCAGCCGTTCCGCCTCTGTGGGTTCCGGCTCCGGCTGAGGCGGGAGGGAGGATTTCCACGCCTCCCAGGCCTCGGTGTTCGGCACCACCGTCACCGTGCTGCCCTCCATCTCCGGGTCCGGCTCCGAGGTGATGGACACAAAGCCGTTGTGCCGGACCAGCATATCCGCCTGCTCATCCGTCAGGGGAATGCACTCAGGGAACCAGTCCTCCTGCGCCGGAGGATATGCCCCGGATTGGTTTTGAGTCGATTGGATGTATCTCATGTTGCCTCCTCATCCGATCACGGTATAGTAATACCGGGTCCCACTGGTGTTCAGCTGGTTGGCTACACTGTTGCCGTACCAGGACAGACTGTTCCCATCCGCAGTGACCGTTTTGGTCCCCACTGTTGGGTTACCCGTCCAGACCATGCCCGTGGACTCCCCCATAGATGCCGCCCCGGCAGCCATCACAATGGCCAATTTCGGTGCAAACACAAACCTCAGCGTGTTGGGGCTGCTCTTTCCGTATGTCCCCGTCCCCACATAGCTGCCGGTGACCACCTGGGCCGGATACTGGGTCACCTGGTCCAGTGTTTTTCCGCCCGGTAGCCGCACTGCCTCGGCCACCGTGGCGGGGTACTGGGCCGTCCCCCCGGCGTCCAGCAGCCGCATGACGTCCACCCGCCCCGTTTCAAAGGGGATGGCCGCCTTTGTATAGGTCCAGCTTCTCACCGCGCTCACCGTGCCGCTGCTGGCCTGCACCTCGGCCTTCAGGGTGATGGTGCCCGTCCCGGCGGCCAGGTCCAGGATCAGCACCCGGTTGGCGTAGCCGCTGTCGATCATCCGGGTGTAGACCTCCGCCCCGTTGACCAGCAGGGTCAGCCGGATCTGCTTCCCTGTGTCCGTGCTCACCGAGTAGGGCACGTCGTTCACGATGGTCCCCAGGTCCCCGTCCTGCCCGGAGATCACCAGCGCCGCCGCGCGCACCACCGGAATGGCCGCCGATGCGGCCCAGCCTCCCGGCACGCCGCCGAACACCGCCTGCACCCGGTACTGCACGCTGGTCCAGGCCCCGGCGGTCTCCGTAAAGGTCAGCCCCGCCCCGGTGTACACCTGCACCCAGTCGCTGTCTGTGCTGGCCTTTCGCTGGAGGGTGTAGCTGTCCGCCCCCTCCATCTTCAACCAGGACACCGCCACACTCTGTCCCTGCATCACCAGCTCTGGAACAGTCAGCGTGGGGGACAGCAGCACCGCGGCGTCTGTTCCCGTGACATAGCTGCCCCACTGGCCGTTGCTGTCCTTAGCCCGTACCCGGAACCGGATGGCGGTCACCCCCACCGGGATCTCCGCCGTCAGGCTCGTCCCGGTCACGGCGGCGTTCACCACCGTCCAGGAGCCCCCGCCGTCGGTGGACCGGCTCACCTCATAGCTCTGCACCGGGTAGTCCGTGCTGCTTGTGGCCGCTGTCCAGCTCACATCCACAGAGGAAAAATGAATCCGCTCCGGATAGGTCAGCCCGCTGGGGGCGGTGGGGCTGGTCACCGTGATCCGCTGGTCATAGTAGTAGCCGCCGGATGCCCCGCCGTTGGGGTAGGCGGACGGATCGGTGGAGTAGACATACTCTACAAACGAACCCGCTGCAGCCTTGACCCCATAAACATACAGCGGGGCTCCATTATTGGTGTTTGGGTGAATGCTGCAGGAATCTCCATTATGCCGGAAAACAGAAAAATTGTACTTTGTATCGCCGCTTACAACGGCAATATCGCTGGTCGGGCCACGTCCAATAACCTTGGTGGCGCCATAATAATTCCCATCTTCTTTATCGATTGGTGACCTTGTCGGGAATGTAAATTTCCCATCCACAATATTTTGTCCGGTAAACGACTCATTTGGGCCATACTCTCCCAAATAGACCGTATTGTATTCGGTCAATCCTGTCATCGTGTAATACGTACCATCGATTGTTTCCAGCAAGTCCTTGACATATTTGACGTTGGTTTTTCGCCATTTGTAATATGTCGCCATCCCTACACCCCCTTGTTATAGCTGACCAGCACTCTGGCGGTCACCATGCTGTTCCGGATGTCCTGATGGGCCGCTGGGTCCTGATTGTGGCGGTCCACGCTGCCTGCCGTTTCATATTCCATCTCCGGAAGCTGGCTTTTAGGGACTCTCCCGTCCGGGCCCAGAGACGCTACCCCATCCGGCCGCCCCTTCTCCGCCAGAGGGATAAACACCAGGGCGGTGTCCACCCTTCCGGTCACCTGGGCCTGCCCAGAGAAGACCAGCTCCGTACCGAAGATGAACTCCCGCAGGCTCTCGCGCCCGGCCTGGATGGCCTCCCCAGCCCCAAAAGCGTTCCCATAGCACATTAGGACCTCACCCTCCTCCGGGTCGCTGGCCCACAGGCCCAGTTCCTCCCACACAAAGGCGTTCATCCCTGTGTTGACGAACTGCCCCAGCACCAGGGCCTGGCTGTCCTGGCTGCTCACCCCGCTGATGGGCAGCTCCTTCAGCGGCCTCGCCAGTGCCGTCCGGTCCAGGCTCTCCCCCTGGGCAAGCGCCCCCGTCCCCAGCTCCCACCGGGTCACCGGGATCTGCGCCCCCGCCGGCGTCCTGGCCAGCAGAGCCGCCCCCTTGCCTGTCAATTCCACCTTCGGTATCATCTGCAATCAACCCTCCATACGATCCTGTCCCCCTGCCGGGGCAGTGTGCCCAGCCTCACCTGGGTTCTGGTCTCCTCCCGGTACTTGACCTCCCACGCCAGATGGGCGGGCTTGAGCTCATTGACGATGGCCGCCAGATCCTCCGGGCTCTGGATTGGCCCGATGGTTTCGGTGTACCAGATCTCAAACCGGTACTGGTCAAATCGTTCCACAATTTCCACCGCGCTTGTGGAAAACGCGGCGGCAATGCCCATCAGCCGCTCCACGGTGGTGCTCCCCGTCCCCTTCACCTTGGCCAGCACCCGGGCCCGCCGCCGCTCCTCCTCCATCGTCCGGCCGGCGGGCAGGCCCAGGGCCTGCTCCCACAGGTCCAGCCCCCAGTCCGACGTGGTGGAGGGGTGCAGCTGCCGGAGGGTCAGGCCCCGGTCCGCCCGGAGCCGGTCCGCCAGAAGGGAGAGCACCCTCTGGAGCTCCGCATCCTGGGGGCTGTCCCGGTAGTGGGCGGGAAGCATCCGGATCAGCTCTGTCATGTGACGTGCACCTCCTTCAGCTTGGGCACGCTGCCGGCGGGGATGGACACATCCGCCGTCCCATCGTTGATGGTCAGGGTGGAGAAGGTCTGCACCCCCTCGATGGTCAGCAGCAGGGCCAGCACCCGGTTGTAGTACAGGGTGTAGGGCAGATCCGCCTCCGGCCCATAGTAGATGGTCCCAAACTTCTGCCGGACCAGTTCCCGGAAATAGTCCCTCAGACGGCGCTCCAGCTCCTCCTGCACCTGGGGGGCGGAGATCCCGGACAGGGTGACCGCCGCGATGACCGAGACCTCCAGCTCCCCTGCGGCCTCCACCGACACCGAGGCCCCCACGGGACGCCTGGCCCGGATCCTGTCCTTCACAGCCTCCACCATCTCAGGAGAGGCCCCCTCGAAGCTGCTGTCCGTCACCGTGATCCCCACGGTGCCCGGGCCGGCAGGCAGTTCCACCACCTTGGCCTCGCCGGTCCCCGCCACCTCCATGGCCCAGCCCCGGTAATCCCAACCGTTTCCGCTGGTGCGGGGTCGCTTCCGGGCCTCGTCGATCCGGGCATACAGGGCGGCGTCGCTCTCCCGGTCGGTGCCCCCCTCCCCCTGGGTGTTGACATAGCCCTCCAGGCCGGGGAGGTTGACGAACATCCCCGTCAGGCTCCCCGGCGCGATGTTATAGGCGCTGCCCGCCTCCGCCGCCTCCAGGCGGCCTGCGGCGGTGCCCCCGGAGCCCAGGACCACCCCCTCCATCAGCAGCAGCTGAAGCCCCGTCCCGGTGAGAAAGACGGTCCCGGCGGGGATGGCGGTCCCGGCCTTCCCGGTCAGCGTCACGCCGCACCGGGCCTTCGTCCCCTCCCGGCGCGTCAGATTGTGATAGTCCCGGCCCACCAGATCCAGAAACCGCCCGCTGCTCTCATCCACAAACAGCATGGACAGCACGGCAGGCAGGCTCTGGTACACCTGGCTCACCTCCCGGCACAGTGGGCCCACCACGCCGTCGGCATAGCTGCCCGCCATGGTGGAGATCCCCGCCTCCGGCGCGATGGCCGCCAGGGTCTCCTCTTTCAGCTTTTCTGTGGTGCGGTCCTCAAACATGGATGCGCTCCTTTCCATAGACGGTGGACAGCTCCACCGTCAGATGCAGGGTGCTGCCCTCAAACCGTGTCTCTGAGACCTGGACGCCCCGGATATAGGGGTTGATCTCCAACGCCTCCCGGACGTACCGGGCCGCCTCGCTCAGCTTGGTGTCCGCCCGGTAGGGCTGTCCCACCAGGGCCTCCAGCTCACAGCCGTAGGACCAGGAGAAGTGGGGATAGCGGTACCGGGCGGTGGCGATGGCCCGCCAGGCCCAGCCCTTCACGGCCTCCAGCCCGGTGACCATCACCGGCTCCCCGCCCTCCCAGACGGGCCGGCCTGCCTCATAGTCCATCAGGACGTCCCGGTACAGGGGCAGCTGTCCCCTCCGCTCCGTCCCGGTCTGGGGGAACATGGGCCACAGTGTCGTGCTCACAGCTTGACCATCCTCCCCACCAGATAGTAGTCCTGTCCGTCCCGGGTGAGCAGCACCACCCGGTCCCCGGCCTTCACGCCAAGCTCTCCCCGGGTCAGCTGGTCAGCGGACACCGGCGTGAGGGTCCCGCCGTCCGGACAGGTGCCGGGCAGCGAGCCCACCAGCTTGGGGCTGTACCCCTCCAGCAGCTCCGGAGCCACCCACAGGTCCTCCGCCGTCAGGACCAGGCCGTCGCAGGCGATCCTCACATCCGCCCACCGCCCGGCGGACTGGACCTCTCCAATGGAAACCTGACTGGGCGGCCTTGTCCGTCCGCCCACCGCGGCCACGGCCTCCAGGATGATCCCCGCGCTCTGCTCCATTTCCATCTCTGTCACTCCTCTCAGCTTCCTCCTCTTGTTGAGGAAGGCCGGTAAAGTCCCGCCTAAAGCGCCCCGCCGGCGCCGGTCTCGTGCATCAGGTTCCGGAAATTCAGCTTGAATTTCCCGAAATGCTGGCCGTTCTTGAACGTGTGGGTGTCCCCGTCCACCCAGAACAGGCCGCTCACCCCGCTTCCGGTGTCCCGCAACAGAACTGCGGTTCCTGTGATCAGCTCCATGGGCGGGTCCAGCACCTCCACCGTCAGGCTCTGCTGAAGGCCGTTGTCCTCCAGCCAGGCCCGGGCCTCTCCGGCCGCATCCTCCCCGGCCCGCTGCCGGAGCACGTGCTCCAGCCGCCCGTTGACCGCCTGAGAGGCCCCGTCCTCCACCCGGCGCACCAGCTGTCCGTCGTCGGTGTAGATAGCCACGCTGTTGCACAGCCGCTCAATGCTCCAGCTGTTGGTCACCCCCATGGTCCGGACGATCTCCAGGCTGGCCGACTCGGCCTTCTCCACCACCTCCAGGCGGCCGTCCCCGGTGATCCGGGGCAGATACCGCCTGCCGGTCTGCTCTCCCGCCAGGGTGTACAGGGTGGCGACGATCTTGTCCAGGGCCACGCCGGGGAACTTCCGCCGCACCGGCACTCCTGTGGCGGCCAGCCTCCCCACCGGGATCCCGAACCGCTGGCACAGGGCGGCCGTTGCGGTCTCCGCCGTCACGCCGTCGCACCGGAAAAAGGCCTCGTTCCGGACCAGAGCCCGGCCGCCGTCCAGGGCGGTCAGGCTGGCCGTCACGGTCCGGGTGCTTGTGGAGCACCGGACCAGCTGCCCGGTGAACCGGGCCGCGCCCCCCTGCTCCAGCCGCAGGGCGGCTCCCTCCTCCAGGGCGGGGGGCTTCACGCTCCCGTCCCGGGGCACAGCCATGGATACTGAGAGCGTTCGTGCGATCTGCCGCACGTCTCCGCTCCAGCTCATGGTCTGCACCAGTTCCGTCACATCCCGGGCGCTCCCACCGCCAGGCCCCGCCAGGGTGAGGGTGTAGGTATGCTCCATCTCACCACCTCATTTCAGGGTCCATCTCCCCGTCTCCCCATCCCAGGCGGACACGGTCTCCGCCGCCAGCACCGCGCTGGCGCTGTCCGCCCCGGCGGCCGGCAGGTCGTCCGCCGCCGGGATGGTGAGCACCTGTCCCGGATAGATGAGGTTCGGGTTTTTAATGTCCGGGTTGGCCGCCGCCAGGCGCTTGTACTGGCTGCCGCTTCCATAATACTGCTCCGCGATGGACCACAGACAGTCCCCCGCCTTCACCTGATAGGTCTTGGCGGACGCCGCCCCCGTCTGGCTGTCCCGGGCGGTCTGCACCCCGCCGCCGGTAACGGACAGCACAGGGGCCTCCGGCCTGCGGTACTGCCTCAGGGCGATGGTGAGATACAGGTCGTTGGTTCCGTCCTGCTCCCCCTGGGTGATCTCCCCGATCATCACCGATGCGTTGACGCTGGTGCCGGAGACGATCCACCGTAGCTTGGCCCCCCGGTCGCTCCACACCTCCAGATCATACAGGTATTCGTACGGAGCCGCCCTGGCCCCCGGCACACAGAAGGGGTATATCTGGGCGGGGAGGATCACGTCCTCCAGGGTGCAGTCCCCCATCCTGGCGCCGCCCGGCAGGTTGATCTCCCCCAGCTGATCCAGCTGGACCGTCTCGATCCCGTTGGGGTGCCGCCAAAAATATTTCGCCGGGGTCACTGGCAGCACCAGCTCCTTCCCCGTGGCCTCCTCCAGAAATGACATGATCCGCAGCATCGGGATCTCCCTCCTTCCCTGTTCCTCAGGCCGTGAACCCCGCCTGGGCCTTGATCCACACCGCTTCCGCGATGTGCTGGGCTACCGCCTCCTCGTCCAGGCCGGCCCCGAAGGTGTTGCCGGACACCTGAACGGATATGGACGGCCGACCGCGGCCCCGGTCCTGCTCCCGGGCCTCCCGGGCGGTGAGCACCCGCTCCCCCTCGTGGAGCAGCGCGGCATAGTTGTTGTATGGCACCCGCCGCAGGCCGTAGGCGTGGCCCGCTCCGGCGGAGCCGCCGTCCAGGTCCGCGTTATAGCTCCAGTCGCCCGCCGCCGGGTCTGCGCTGCCGGCCTCCGGGTCCCCAAACAGGGAAGCGATGGCGTCCAGCACGCCGCCCCCAGCTCCCTTGGTCCGCTCCTGGGCCAGCTCGTATGCGGTGGTGGCCGCCTCCAGTGCCGAGGTATTGCTCCGGATCGCATCCAGGGAGTCCTCCTGTGCGTCCTGGAGCATCTTGTACTGGTCGCTGTTCTCGTATGCCGCCTGGGCTATCATCTCTGCCGAGCTCCGTGTAGACTCCATGGTGAGGGCTGCGTTCCGGTCTCCGGTCTCCTCATATTGCGTGGACGCCTCAGAAAACTGCTGACGCAGCTCTGCCAGCTGGGCACGGTCCTCCTCAGAGAACAGTGTGGTGCCCTCTCCCAGCAGCACAGAGCCCAGGGCCTCCCGCTTGTACTGCTCCCCCAGGTTCTCCAGATAGGCCGCGTTCTGGCCGGAGATCCCGTTCATGGACTGGATGGCCTCACCCAGTTCGCCTCCATAGGCATCTATCTCGGCCTGGAGCCCGCCCTTTCTGGTGTCGTTATAGCCATCGCCATAGGCTGCATTCAGCTCCGTCATGGAGTCGGACAGGGTGGAGGTCAGGCCCTCGAAGGTTCTGGCCATCTCCTCCATGGACCCGCTGTACCGGCTCTCCATGCCCGCCTGGATGATGTCGGCAGCCCGCTGTCCGTTGATCTCCCCCTTGGAGATCATGCCGTAGATCTGTCCCTGGGTCTTGCCCATGGCCTCTCCCAGCATCCCGATGACGTCCACGCCCCGGTCCTGGAAGATGTTCAGATATTCCAGCGTGGCCTTCCCGCTGCTGTTCATCCGGCTCATGGTCTGTGCCATGACCGTCATGTCCGCCGCTGTGACGCCCACCGCACTTCCAGCGTCTCCAATGGCGGACATCAGCTCCAGCATCCGCTCCGGGCTATCCCCGAAGCCGGTGGCCAGGGCCCGGGACATCCCGGTCAGGTCCTCGTACTCCATGGGGGTCTCCGCCGCCAGTCCCCTCAGATCGGCGAGGTACTGGTCCCCAACGCCCGCCCCCAGCAGCCGGTTGAAGGCGATGGCGTCCAGCTCCCGCTGGGCCGCCGTGGCGCTGCCGGAGGCCTGGCTCTCCGCCTGGGCGGACTGCTGCTGGTCATAGAGGCCGCTGTAATAGCCGGCAAACGCCTGGTCCCGGCTCTCCGCCGCCTGTGCGCCGCCGGAGGCCAGCCCGATGACCCCTCCGATGGCTGTGCCCACTGCGGTACCGATGCCGGGGATGACAGACCCGATCGCGGCCCCGCTGGCCGCTCCGCTCAGGGCGCTGCCGAACAGACCGCCGGCGTCGCTGCCAAAGGCCGACCCAACCAGCAGGTTCCCCCACTGTCCGGCGGCGTCCCCGGCCATGGAAAAGAGCCCCGCCTTGCCCAGGGCGGACAGCACGCTCCCCGCCCCTCCAACCAAGTTTCCAGCCCCGCCCACCGAGCTCCCAGCCCGATTCTCCACCTTGCTGATGGCTCCGGTGGCATCCAGCAGGTCCTTCTGGGTCTGGCGGGCCTGCCTGCTGGTGAGATCCAGCTGGGCCCGGATGTTCTCATAGTTCTGGCTGGCCCGCTCAAAGTTGGCGTTGGCCGCCGCCCGGTCTGCCTCAGTGGCTGCGTCACCCAGCTCCCGGATCGCCTTCTCCGCCTGCTGGAGTTCCTGCTTGGCCTGCTTCAGATCCACATTTTTCAGCTGGATCTTGGTCTTGTCCAGCATATCCAGCTGCTTCTGAAGTCCCGCCGCATCGTTTCGGAACTCGCTTAGCGAGTTCTTCATGGAAACAATGGACTGGGACAGGTTATCTGTCACACTGAAGGCAATGCTGGCATCCGTCCTTCTGCTACTGGGCATCCTGGGCCTCCTCTCTCCGCCGGTTATAGTCGATCAGCATCGCGCAGACCACCGCCCGCTCCCCCGGCGGAAGCCGGAAGTAGGCGCCCGGGAAGATCCCGTGCTTGGCCAGCAGTAGCTCCGCTGCGGCCAGGTCTGCGCTGCTGGTCAGTTTTTTTCCAGTTCCTCCACCGCGGCCTGGATCGCCTGCCCCATCAGCTCCTCATAAGACACAGGGGCCACACTGCCCACCCCATAGCCGTTGAGCAGGTCGATGGACCGGCAGATCTTCTCCACCTCACCCGGCCGCAGCAGCTTTTTCAGGGCGTCCACCGGCGTGGCGCAGCCCATCTTCTCCCGGTACCATTCCTCCTGCTTCAGCTCCGGGTGGTTGGTGACGCTGGCCAGGATCAGATGCATCTGGGCGTCCTCCTCCCGCCGGATCTTCATCAGCTTGTCGTATGGGGTCTCCCTCAGCGCCAGCACGATGTTCAGCCGGGGCAGATGCACCTGGGCGATCTCCGGCTGAAATTCCGGCAGATCCAGCAGGCTCTTGATCACATGGATCTGGTCTTGCTTCTTTTTCTCCATCGTATCCTCCAATCTGCTTTCCGATTCCGCCCTCCCGGCAGACCGGGAGGGCGTCGTCTTACTCCGCCTCAATGGTGTCCAGCAGCTCATACCGGGTGAAGGTGAAGGGGGCCGTCACACTGCCCTCCTTGGCCGCCTGCCAGTCCGCCAAAGTCAGGTCGTCAAAGCTCACATTGTACAGGGCCACCCGCTCCGCGCCCCAGCTGTCCGGGTCCTTCAGCTTGGTGATGACGGTCCCCCGCTCATCCACGCCGTCCTGGAGTCCCCTCTGCCGCTGTAAAAAGCCGCTGTCCACATGATACAGGGTCAGGCTCCCGGTCCCTTTGGCGCTGAGGGCCTTGGTGTCGCTCATAAACTGGCCGCACAGGTTGATGGTGGCCTTGTCCTTGCTCACCTTGGCCTGACAGGCGGTGCACTCGGCGATCTTCTCTCCGTCCACCCAGACCTCGCCGAAGGTGCCGCTGATGACCCGCTTGGCACTGTCCATCGTTCTTGCCATATCGCTCCTCCTCTCTCACTTACGCCGCCAGAGCCAGCGTCTGGGCGTTGAACAGGACCTCGAAGTCCTCCATGGCGTCCACCAGCCGCCCGCCGCACCGGATGAACACCCAGGAGCCGGTCTGGTGCTCCAGCACCTGCTGCCGGGTCAGCCCGGACACCTCCACGCCCTGGGACTTGAGCCAGTTCAGCTGCCGGTCATAGTCGATCTCGCAGAAGCTCTCCCCGGGGTTCAGCACCCCGGCCCGCTCCAGCTCCTGGAGGTACTCCAGGATATAGGCCACCAGCAGCTGCTTGTTGTCGTAGGTGTTGGGGTACTGGCCCACCCAGCTGTCCTGCACCGTGGTCCGCAGGAAATAGGAGATCAGGTCCATTCCCTCCACGATCTTGATCTTCCGCCAATCCTCGCTTCCTCCGGACGGGATGGTGGTCAGGCTGTTCACCCCTCTGGCGATCTTGGCCTTCTGCCCGTCGTGGATCAGGATCAGCTTTCCCCCATCGATGGCCTGGGTCTGCTCCGCCTCCGTCCGGGGGGTCACTGCCGTCAGTTCCGGGAGGGGCGCGTAGGTGGCGGACATCCCCATGGGGATCCCGGCCAGCAGCCCGGCCAGACGGCCGCAGGCGGTCCCGGCGGTCACTGCTCCATCGGCGTCCGCCATGCCGCTCTCATCCAGCTCGATCACGCCCATGCTGTCGCTCCCCTTGCTGCCAAAGGGCCGCACCAGCTTCACCGTCCGGTACCGGGCCCGCTGGTCCGCCACCCACTGGTTCAGGGCGGTCAGCTCCCCCTCGGTGGCGTCGGCGGGGGCGGCCAGATAGTCCACCGACACCGACTCCAGCAGCTTCAGGCCGCCCTCCAGGGCAGAGGTGTCCTCCGTTCCCGTGGGGATGACCACCAGATACACCAGGCTGGGCTCTCCCCGGTCGCTGCCCACAAAGGCCGTCTTGATATAGCTCCGGTTTGCCTCCCCCAGCTCGCTGGGGATCATGGTGTCGCTGCTCAGCCTGTGCAGCCCCTGGGCCTTGGCGTCCCGGACGAATACCGCCGCATAGCCCTTCTTGCTCCGGTTGATGGTCTGCCGGGCCGCCGCCTCAAAGGCGATCTTCAGCTTGGGCAGGCCGATGCTTGTCGCGCTCATGTCCTCTCCTCCTTGTTGCATTGGTTGTTGATCTCAATGTGCTCCATCTTCGGCGTCTGGGCCGTCTCCGGATCTCCGGGGTCCTCCGGGTCGTGATACCCGGGCCGCACGTCGGTCCAGGCGGCCGAAAAGGACACATAGGCGCTCCCCGGCCCCGGTGCCTCCGCCGTGGCATAGACCGGGATATGCCGGTCTCCCACCTGGATCGACGGCCCGCCGAACAGGTCCAGCACCGCGTCCTGATTCCGCCGCAGTGCCTCCGTGCTCTCCACGGTGTAGGCGTCCGTGGCGGCAAACAGTTCCAGTTCCGCCTCCACAGACCACCGCACCAGCCCAATGTTCACATCCTCAAACCCGGCGCTTCTCACATAGAGAAAGCTGGAGGGCCGCTTGTAGTCGTTGGGACAGAAGTTGCGGTACAGCATCCGCTCCGGCCATAGGGCCGCGATCCGCTCCGCAAGGTCCTCCATCAGGTCTGTACTGGTCACAGTTCTCCCTCCAATCCGTCAATAATTGTCTGGAGCAGCTCGTCCATTTCCGCCTGCCCCATGTTCCCCAGCTGTTCGCGCACCGTCTGGTACATCCACCGCCCGGGAACGGCGGCCACCTGGATCCTGGACCGGTGCCGGTAGCCCGGATTTCCGCGCTCTCTGGGCCCGCCGTGGCGGTGGCCCCCTTCGATGGCGTTGGTGATGAGGCCCACCGCGTACCGCTTCCCGCTCTTGGTGGTCTGGTATTCATTGGCCTTGGCCCGGATGGCCACATAGCCGCCGCCGCTGCCCAGATGGGGGGCCTGCCACCCGACCACCTTGCCGCTGCCGCCGATCTCCTCCTGCACATTCAGAAGAAGATCCCGGCCCATCTGCTCCAGGGCCTGCCTCTTGGCCTCCGGGAACTCCTTCAGCAGCTGCTCCCAACTCTTCAGAAGCCGGTCCAGTCCGCTGGTGTCTACGGTTTGAGCCATTACACATCCCCGCCCCGCATCAGCTCATACTCGTTTTTGTATGGGTCCAGCACATGGCGCGCCGCCACATGGCAGACAGCCTTGGCCGGCCCCTCCTGCACCGTCACCAGTGTCCCCTCGGGCAGCTGGATGGGCTTCCCAGTCACCAGCACATAGCTGGCGTCCGTCTCTGCATGGGTCTCCTCCCGCTCATAGCGGACGTACTTCTCCGTCAGGATCCCGGGGAAGGTCACCCGCAGAGTCTCCGCCGGCACAGGGCGGCCAGCCGGCCCCACGGTATCCTCGGTGCGGGTGGCCAGGCACTTCACCGGCTCCGTCAGGGCCGCCTCCACCCGCAGGTGGAGCCTCCCCTCAGGCCGGATGGCGGTGAGAAACAGGTGCCGCCCGCCCCACAGCAGGGCGTTGTGGAGGGTCAGCTCCTGCCGCCGCAGGATCAGTTCCGCCCCCCGGGCTCCGATCCCCACCGCGGAGAACAGGTTCCGCCTGGTGCTCTGCTCCACCTGGGCCCAGGTCCTCCGCACGGTCCGCCAGGCCCATACTCCCGGCTCGGCCTCCACCAGTTCCTGTACCTCCAGCCGCTGGTTCAGCCGCCCGGCGTCAATACTCATCTCCATACCAGCCCACCTCTTTTCCAATTTCCTCTTGACATTTTCACGGTATCGTGATATAATAATCACAGAAAGGGGGAAAACCCAATGCCTGTTATCTCACGGTTTTACGGAATGACCATCAAAATGTATTTGCTGGGGAAAGAACACAATCCGCCCCACATCCACGCACTCTATGGCGACTATAACGGCGTCATCGACATTCAGACCCTGGACATGATCGAAGGCGACCTGCCCCGCAAGGCCCTGAATATGGTTCGGGAATGGGCCGCCGATCACCAGGCCGAGCTGCTGGAGATGTGGATGACCCAAAACTTCAAGACGCTGCCCCCGCTCGAATGAGCGGGGCGCTGCGGCAGAAAGGAGCTCCCCATGTTTCATAAGATCAAATCCGTTACCCCGCTGCCCGGCTATGCCCTGCTGGTCCACTTTGCCGACGGCTGCGCCAGGCAGTACAACATGGCCCCCCTGTTGGATCAGATAGACGCCTTCGCCCCCCTCCGCACCGTCCCCGGCCTGTTTGAGCAGGTCCGGACGGATCCGGGCGGCTATGGGATCTCCTGGAACGACGACATCGACCTGGACGGCTCTGAGCTGTGGGAGAACGGCCAGCCGGTCTCCTCCCCCTTTGACGGCCTGCTCTCCTTCGCCGACGCGACCTCCCTCTGGGGCCTGCATGACAGCACTCTCCGCAAGGCGGTGGCCTACCGCAGGCTGGTGGAGGGCGTCGATGCCCAGAAGTTCGGCAAGCAGTGGATTGTCACCCGCACCGCCATGGAACGGGAATACGGCCCCCAGCCCTCTGTTCAGCCCTGACCCGCCGCCCCTTCCGGGGGCGGCTTTTTTATGCCTCCGGCTCCGTCAATTTCAACTGCGTCAGTGCCCGGCGGAATGCCGGGTTGTCCGTCACCAGTTTTCCAGTGATGCTCACCGCCCGCTGGTCATAGGCGTCCAGCACCAGGCTGTTCACCAACAGGTCATACTGGGCGGCCCTGGGGGTCCCGGCGGCGGGGGCTTCCACCCCTGCGTTGGTCATGTAGTCCACTGCACTGTCGTACAGCACATCCAGCAGCGCCAGTTCCCCGGTGTCCGGCTCATCGATCCTGCAATAGGCCAGCAGCACCGGCCGCTTGCCCTCTGGGATCCCCATGGTCCTCCCTCCTCTCTATCAGCCGCCTGCGCCGCTGGTGGCCACAACGAACCCCTTGTCCACGATGAGGTTGCCGCCCACCATCACGTCGCCCAAAATGGCGTACATCCGCTCGACTGCCTTCACGCTCTCATCCACCCGAATGGTGTAGTCACCGAACAGGCCCAGCTCATAGTTCATGGGGTCGCCATAGACCATGGTCTGGATGGTTGCGCCTGCGCCGTCCAGGGCGGTGAGGGCGGAGGAGATCACATAGGGGATCACGGTGCCGCCGTCCACGATGGTGCCCCGGTTGGGGTTGCCGCCCTCGGGGATGATCTTGAAGATCCGCTCCTTGTCGCTGTTGCGCAGCTTGCCGATGGCCAGCAGGTCCTTCTTGTTCAGATACAGCTTGGCGTTGGCCCCCAGGGTCTCGTCGCCGCCATAGGCGAAAAACAGCTCAGTCAGCAGGTTCTCGTCCAATTTGGCATTCTCTAGTTTTTTGAAAATGGTGCCGCCCGCCACGTTTTTGGCATTTTTCACGCCGAACATATCGGGGCTACTCTGGCCGTCGCCGTTGAAGATCATGGCGGCGATCTGCCGCTTCATGGCCCGCATGGCCATGCCGTGGATCTTCTCATAGTAGCTGGCGGGGCTCAGCCGGTTGATGTTCCGGTCCACAAAGCTGGTCACGTTCAGCTCGTATGGGGCGATCTTGGCCACGCCGAAGGTGGGGTCGGTGGAGGCGGTGCGGGCCTTCCCGGCGTTGGTACTCACCTTGCCGCCCTTGGCGTCAATTTCAGAGATCACATAGGGCTCCAGATAGGCGCCCATGCCGGTCAGATCCTGCACATAGACCTCGTCTACCACAGAGCACACCATGTTGCCCAGGGGGTCTCGGATGTCGCTGCCTGCCCCGGTGGGCTGTACGATGCTTCCGGTGGCCAAAGTCACCTGCTTGCTGGCCTGGTACACATCCCGCATGGTCTCCCGGGCAGAGAACTTCACTTCGCCGCCCTTGCGCAGAATCTCGGCACGCTCCAGGGCCTTGTCCTTCTCCTCGGCCTGGTTTTTGCCCTGCTCCATAAACTTCCGGTCCTGCTCCTCCAGCAGCTTCTCCACGTCGGAGATCTCGCCGTTCATATTGGCGACCTTCTCCATCTCGGCGCGGTACTCCGCCTGCTTGCCCTCCTTCAGCAGGGCCTCGGCGTTCTCCAGCAGCGTGGTCCGCTGGCTCTTCAATTCGATCAGTCTGCGTCTCATCTCATGTCCTCCTCAAAATCTCATTTTTTCCAGCTCCAGCAGGGCCTCGTCCTGCCAGGAGATATTGTGACCGGGCGCCCCGCCCGTTGGATCACGTTCCGGACCCTCCGGCCCGCCGTAGCGTTTGACCACTCCGGCCTCCGGCTGGGCCGGGACCGGCAGCAGGGACACCTCGTATGCGTCCACCGCCTCGTCCAGGATGATGATGCACATCCCCTCGTCGTATATCTGGCCCTTGTTGTGCTCGCACCAGTGCTGCGTCCAGTCGGTCCCGCAGATGGAGCACACCGCCCGCCGGACGGACACCCCCACGCTGCACTCCCGCAGAAGGCCGCCCTCGATGGCGGCAATGGTGTCCTCGTTGCCCTTCAGCCGGGGCATATAGCACCGGAGCACCAGCTGTTTCCCGCCCTCCGTCTCCGGCATGGGCTCCACGCCGGCGGCATAGACTCGGGCGGTCTGGCTCCCGGCAGACCAGCAGTGATCCATCAGCACCGGGCGGCCCACAAATTTCTCCGCCAGCCCCTCCAGGGCCGCATCGCTGAACCGCTCCAGGTCCCGGTCCACCTGGTTGTTGCACGCCGCCAGGCGGAAGGTGAACACCTCCTCCGCCCCCAGCTCCCGCAGGGCCTGTGCATTGATGAGGGCCATCTCCCCCTCATCCGGGGCGGCCTTCATCAGCCGCGCCGCTTTCATGATCTGATCCATCTCATTCCTCCTCCCGTGCTCCCAGCTGCGCCCGCAGCCGGCTCAGTTCCGCCCAGTCCCGCAGGGGCACATAGTTCAGGCTGGCCCGCCGCTCGTCGCCGCCTGGGACGTGGGGCATATCCTCCAGGTCCATGATGTCGTTGACGCAGAACCCGCCCACCTCGGTCATGTCCCGGTACCACTGGCCCCGGGCGGCAGTGTCGCCCCGCAGCTCCGCCATCATGTTGATCCGGATCTCCAGCCCGGCGTTCACCTGGCTGGGCAGCAGCAGCTTCCAGGTCTGCTCCTCCTCGTACTGGGTCACATTGGGGTGGAGGGTGCCCACCACATACTCAATAGCGTTCTGCTCGTTGCTGCCGTAGGCCTGTTTTCCCTCCTGCAATTTGTACAGGGGGACCCCGAAATACCGGGCAATGTCCCGCACCGTGACCTCCCGGCTCTCCACGAACTGGGCGTCCTGGTTGCTGGAGGCCAGCGGTTTATAGTCCAGGCCAAAATCCATAATGGCGATCCGGTGGCCGTTCAGCGGTCCGGCGTGGACCCGTTCCCACTCCCGGCGGAGCAGATCCTTTCGGCTCACCATCTGCCCCGGGTTTTTCGGGTCCTGGACGCTGCCGCCCAGGTCGGCCTCCGTCCGCAGGATGCCGGAGGGCTGCCCGCCGCTCTGGTAATAGCTCAGTTCATACTGCTGCTGGGCCCGGGCCGAGGCGATGGTCTCGCTGGCCCTTCGGAGGACGCCCACCCCCTTCAGCCCGTCCCGGGTCGCCGTCTTGTAGTGGCATATATCCTCGTTGGGGAGGACCATGGGCTCCCCCGTCCAGGGGTGGGTCACGGTGTACCACACCCGGCCAGAACTGTCCCGCCAGGGCTCCACCAGCTGCCCCGGCACCGGGATCAGCTCCACCGGCCGGCCGCTTTTCGGATCTCTGACGATCCAGTCATAGCCATTCCCGTTGACCAGGCGGCTGGTCTCCAGTACCTTTTTCCGGATAAACGGGGTCATGGCCTCATTGGGCCGCACGTTGAGCAGCTGGAGGATGGGCAGGGCCACCCGCTCCCGGCTCCGGCTGTCCATGATGAAACAGGGCAGTTTCCCCATGGAGTCGCTGAGGATCTCAATGCACCGGTCCACCGCCGACAGCTTCCGGGCAAAGCTCTCCCCCGTCTCCGTCCCGGCGGCGGGGTATCCGGCCTCGACCAGCATCTCCGCCGTCAGCCCCTTCTGTGCGGAGGGCGACCGGGCCACCGCCCGCAGCCCCTTGGACACGCTCACTGGTCACCGCCTCCTCCCAGCGCACTGAGCACCGCCCCCGCCAGCAGGAACACCCCCGCCGCGATCAGGCCGGCCGGGGCAGAGTACAGCCCCACGCCCACGCATACCAGCACCGCACCTGCGGCCATCGCCAATTCGGTGGCGTATGCCGCCGCCGCCTCTCTCAATCGTTTCATGTTGCCTCCCCGGCGGCCCAGCCGCCTCACAGTGTAAAATCTGCCCGTCCCAGCGCCGCCGCCAGATCCGGTTTTTCCGTGTCGCACAGCATGGCAGCCGCCATGGCGATGATCCAGGCCACCGCAATGTCGATGCGCCCTACGCTGCGGGTTTTCATGGGCTTCATGTTCTCATTGCCGTCAGTGGCGCACCGCACATTGCCGAAACACCACCGGGCCGCCGTGTTGTGCTCGTGGAGCATCATGCCCTTGCGCAGCAGCAGCTCCAACTGTTTGGTGGCCGGGCTCATACCGGTCATGTTCTGGCGGATCTCCACCACCTGGATGGCCTCGTGCTCCGCCGTGCTCTGCATCAGCCGCTGGGACAGCGTCCAGCTCATGGCCGGGTCCAGCCCCAGACAGGCCAGGTCGAACTCCTCCGCCGCCTGCCAGATGGTCTGCTCCACCGCGTCGTAGTCGATGATGTCCCCCGCACAGCCCTGGAGAAAATCCGCCCGGATCCAGTCTCCGTAGGGCACCCCGTCCCGGGTCTCCCGGGCCTCCAGGTCGTCCAGGGGCACCCACCCCCAGAACAGGGCCACCCAGGTCTCCAGCCCCTCCTGGGGCGGGAAGAGCAGCGCCAGGGCCGTCAGATCGGTGCTCTTGGACAGGTCCAGCCCGCCGAAGCACCGTTTTCCTCTCAGATACTCCCGCACCGCCCGCCTCCGGGCCAGCACGTTCATCCCGGCCCACTCCGGCCGGTTGAACTGGGTCTTGTCGTAGATGGTCACCGGCACCCAGCCCACCGATTTGACGCTGATCCACTGGTTCAGCCGCAGCCAGCGGAACAGCCGCTCCGCCGCCTCGCTCTGCCGGGCCGCCCGGGCCTCCCGCCGGAAATCGCTCAGGCGCAGGTTGTGTCCCAATCCGGGGTTGCAGGCATACCACAGCTTTTCGTCATAGATGTCTAGGGCATCGATTTTGTCCGGATCGTCTCCGGTGAGGATCCCAATGCCGAACATGATGGGGCACCACTCGGGCAGGTCGCTGTCCAGCTCCCGCTCCGGCTCCCCCCGCCGCCAGGCCAGCAGCCTCCGGCATTTCTCGTGGATCTCCCAGCCGATGCTCCGCCGGTCCGGGTCGTCTCCCGCCGTGGTCAGCACGATCACCGCCTGCTGCCGCCGGGCAGCGTCTGAACCGGCGGTCAGCACGTCCCACAGCCGCCGGTTGGGCTGGGCGTGGAGTTCGTCGATGATGATGGCGGAAAACGAAAACCCGTGCTTGGTGGAGGCGTCGCTGGAATAGACCTTCATCACGCCGCCGTCCCTGCTGCGGATCTCACGCACGCTGTCCCGGCACCACACCAGGGGGTCGTGCTCCGGCTGGCCCAGGGCGGTGTGCTCCACCATATGCTTGGCACACTGGTAGATGATGTCCGCGTTGGTCTTGTCTGCGGCGAAAATCCCCACCTGGGGCCGGGCCTCCCCGTCCGCGATCAGGTGGTAGAGGCCCAGCCCGGCGGCAAACTCTGATTTGCCGTTCTTCTTGGGGATCTCCTCATAGAGATAGCGCCGGTACCGGCTCCAGGTCCCGTCCTCGTCCTGGGCCTGGACCCCGTAGAACTGCCGGATAGCCTCCTCCTCCCACGCAGACAGGACAAAGGGCTGTCCCGCCCACTCGTTCTGTCCGAACACCAGCAGGGAGAAAAAATTCCGGACCAGCTCCACCTCGTCCCCGCTGTACCGCAGCCGGGTGCCGTCATCCGGTCGGACCACCTCCACGCCCGGGGCCAGGGTCAGCAGCTCAGGCACGCCGCCTCGCCTCCATCAGCTGGAGGAACGGGTTCTCCTCCTGTTTCTGCGCCCCCTCCGGCACCACCAGGCGGCACCGGCTGGTGATGGTCATTCCCAGGTCGTTGGCACAGGCTCTGGCCTGCTTAAAATACCGGTCCTGGACCCGCCCCCAGGCCTCCACCATTTCAAGGTTTTTCTGGGCCAGGGCTTTCTGGGCCTCTCCGGAGGCCATCACCCACTCCGCCTGGGCCACCAGATACCGGCCCAGGTTGTCGGCGTCCAGCTCCGTGTACAGCCCCGCCGCGATCAATTTTTTGCCCAGGGCTCGAAAGCCCTTCTTCAGCCCCTCCGGCAACCACTTGGGCGGCCTAGCGGTCCTGGCCGGTTCCACCTTGACCTCCCCCGCCCGCCGCCGGGCCTCCTCCGCCTTGGAAAGGTGTTTCCGCCCGTTCGCGAGGATTACATCTGTTGTCTGCCTGGGTCCCGGCATTTTTGTTCACCTCTCTCTAGCCAGGGGGCAGGCTGTCCACAATGGCCTGCTCCTCCGGGCTCAGTGCCCACACTGTTTTTTCCTTCTCAGCTGCGGCCTTCTCAGCTGCGGCCTTCTCAGCTGCGGCCTTCTCAGCTGCGGCCTTAGAAATCAGGAAGCCGCCTCCATAAATCGCCTTTCGTTCCGCCCGTTGTGCATCAAGCGCCCGCACAAAGTGCACGTTTTTAATTTTGATATCCGCGCCTCCCGCGCAGTATTTCATGATTGTGCTGGCTGTAACCACCTCGTCAGGGTAGATGTACCCTGGGTTTCCCGGACCCATGTTCCTAGATTCAGCCACCGCCTGAGTTGCCATTCTATACAGATCTGGGGCAGTGTCAATTCGATATGGCCCTAGATTGGTGACAAATGACGTGGCCACATTTGCCCCGTTTTCATAGATGACATCAACGCCTAGAGGTAGGTAATTAAACTCCCCTGCCCCGACTGAAAACAATGTCAGCGCTGGTGCGAACAGAAAAAATTTCACCCCCGCCGCCCGGTAGTACCTACAGATCTCCGACAGGATAGAGAATGGGGGATTGTCAATGACCACACACCCCTCCGGGTACTCCTCGTTCTGGTAATCGCCCCCGGGATAGAAGGGCCGCGTCACCGCCATTTCCTCCAGACCGTACTCCTTCACGGCCCAGGCCTTCACCGCCTCATAGACGGCGGGCGGGGTGTAGCAGTCGTCGGTGGTCAGTTTGGGGGCAAATTTGGCCACGAACTGGTCATATTCCTCGTTCCCAACCCCCTCCTGGTCTCCCCAGAAATGTTTGCCTCCGTCAGCATCACAGGAGGGTGCCTGCTCTGGGAAGAATGCCTCGTCAAATCCAATCAGATCCGTGTCGAACTCCATGGCCCTCAGTCCCTCTATCTCGATGCCCAATAGATCCAGATCCCACTCGCCTGTTTCGCTCAAACGGTTGTCGGCCAGGATAAATGCCTTGCGCTGCGCCTCCGTCAGTTTGGACACCATCACACATGGGACCTCGCGCATTTTCTCCGCCTGGGCGGCCAACACCCGGCCGTGTCCGGCGATGATGTTGTAGTCGGAGTCTATGAGCACCGGCGTCACAAAGCCGAACTCCCGCAGGCTGGCCCGCAGCCGCCGGATCTGCTCATTCCCGTGCCGCTTGGCGTTGTTGGCATACGGGATGAGTTGGCCGATATCCACTAGCATCAGCTGCTCCGCCGCCACACGTACCATGTGCTCCTGCTCCCTAGGTGCCTGGCCTCCTAGATGCCCGGCTTCTCTCCCGGAATTTTTCTCCATTTCGCTCTCCTTCCTCGACCCCCATGGGGAAAAAATCCCCCACGGAGGGCTGCATACGGTCTTGGGCCCCTTCCGTCAAAACTTTCTCACCCCGGGGGGAGGGGCTGAGGCCTTCGGCCTCCCCGGGCGCGCCCACGGACGCCCACGTCCAGGCGCCTGCGCCCAAGCGTCACCGCGTTTCCCCGCGTCATCCGCCTCGATCAGCGGCCATTTCCCTGCCGTTTTGCGGCCTGTTCCCGGGCCGTTTTCTGGTCGTGATGGCGCTTGCACAGGCTCTGGTGGTTGGCCGGGTCGATGAACCTGGCCCAGCTGCCCCGGTGAGGCTCGATGTGGTCCACCACCGTGGCCCTGGTGCGGTGCCTGGGGTCTCCGGGCGGATATTGGGCGGCGCAGGCGCGGCAGAACGGCTCCCGCAGCAGCTGCGCTGGGCGCAGGTCCTCCGTCCAGATGGGCAGGCTGTACCAGCTGTGATATTCCGCCGAAGCCCGGCGCGGGGCCCTGGCTGGTTTGTGTTTTGGGCAGTAGCCCTCCCGGGTCAAGGCTGAGCAGCCTGGGTGCCGGCAGGGCCTGAACGGCTTCATGGCCACGGGCTATCACCTCCGGGCAAAACAAAAAGCGCCCAAGCCACGACACCCGACTGATCGGGTCGTCATTGGCTCAGGCGCTGGTCTCTGTGGACTCTGGCTCAGGCGCATCGATATTCGCAATGATCTCCTGTCCGCAGCGTTTGCATTTCACAGGCAGGTTTCGGACAGCTGTGTCCGGCAGGAGCTTCAGCAGCTTCCCCTTCCGGCAGACTGGGCAGATCACCCATCCGTCCTTCATGCTTAGTTTACCACAACACACGTTCGATTGCAATCTTTTTCGCCCCTTCCCATTGAAATTTCAAGAGAATATACTTACCCCCGAGACTGAAAAGAATAGAAAAGCCTATTCTCGTTTCCGTCTCCGTCTGGTACGACGCCGTTTCCGGGCCGGATCCCTTGGCAGGAGATACTTGATCCACGCAAACTCCCCATAGCCGTTGACCACAGGACCCTCCCGGGAGAGGATGTCCGCCTCCGGTGGGGCGGACAGGGTCACACAGTCCGGCACCGTCTCGGTCTCCGGCTCCGGATGGGCCAGCCCCAGAGATGGCGTCCAGGTCCGCTCCCCCACCTGCGGGTGGCCCCACTCCCGGGGCTCCTTGGTGAGGTAGCTGGCCAGATCCTCGTATGTGTGATCCCGGTGAAAGGTCAGCCGCCGCAGTTCCAGGTTGTCCCCGTAGATCCACAGCCGCCGGATCTCCTCCAGATCGTCCCCTGTGGCGTTGAGCACCACATGGTGGTGGAGGCGCCCTCCCGGATTGCACCCCTCCGTCACATAGATGTAGTGAAGCAAATGTCCCCGCTCTTTCCTCGCCTTGCGCAGCCGGCTCAGAAATGACCGGATCCGCCGGACAGCCGCATCGCGGCCGTCCGGCAGGTGCTTGTCATCGTAGGTCAGGGTGAGAAACAGGGCTCCATCGGCAAAATTCGCCGCCAGAGGCCCCTCCAATTTCTGGAACGAGGTCCTGGCGTTCAGCTTCTCCCGGGCCGCCGTGCTGGCCTGCCGCTTCTGGGCCCGCTGCCGCGGACTGTCCCCTGCTGCCGGCGCGGTATATACCACCGCATACACCAGGCGTCCGCTCTGGATCTTCCGCAGGATTTTACTCATCCGTACCCTCCTCCAGCTGGTCCAGGGCCCGGCGGATGAGGCGCCACTGCTCAATGGGTAGTTTTTCCGCCCCGGTGAGGACACCTCGCAGCTTGTCCGCTGTAAGATCTCCGCCGCACCGGCTGGCCACCGCCTCCAGACAGCCCAGGCCGCCCGCCTGGCGGTACTCCTGGAGCCGGGCCAGAACCTCCTTCTTCTCCCGCCACGGGTTCGGCCGGTCCGGCTTTGGATCCGCCTTGGGCTCCGGGACGCTGTGGGCCCGGAGGATCCCGGAATCCCGCTGGATCTGAACCCCGCCCAGACTTGGGACGGTCTCCACCGCCCAGGTGGTTCCGGAGCCCAGGACCAGCACGCCCTGGGACAGCGACTCCACCACATAGTCCCGGTACGCCGACAGATCCGACTCGGCCCGGTCTCCTCGTGGCAGCTGGATCACCATCACCTGCTGCGTTAGATCACTCGCACAAATCTCTGCTGGATCCATGATGTCTCGCCTCCTCCCTCTATCTCTGCCGGGGCATCCCCGGTCTCCATCTCTATGCGGGCCTCCAGGTCCCGCAGTTTGACCAACGCACCATACACCCTAGGCGGCAATGCAGCCAGCTGGTCCCAGCTCACACCATGCAGCCCCCAGCTGCCATCAGCGTCCTGATAGGTCAATCGCGCCATGTTCCAACTCCTCTCTCAGCGCCTCCACACTGTCAAAATATTTTGTGATGTACACCCCCGGCCTCCATCGTTCCAACCGGATCAGATAGGGCACAGACCAGGCTCGGGTGGCGGGGCAGGTGCTCACCCGCACCCGCAGCGCCTCCAGCGTCCGCTCGATCTCCATCTCCCGGCAGTGCCGGTGGGCCCGGGCAATGGTGTCCAGGTCCTTGTCTGTCAGAAGATCATTCATCGGCGTCCATCTTCGCCCCGCAGTGGCAGTATGGATAGTGGTCCCACACCGCAGCCCCTATGTTCATCACTGACACTTTCCGCTCACAAACAGAGCACTGGTACGCCGTAGACGCATTGGTCCGGCGGACAGCAACCCACCGCCCGTGCCGCACCGGGGCTACATCGGCGGCTGGCAGGCCAGATACAGATAGTATGGCCTCCTCTGGAGTATCAAACAGCACGCCCCCCATAACGCCATACACGCCATCGGTACACATGATACATTCGCCCCATCCATCATGGTGCAGGGCATACGACAGCCCGCTCCATGGCGATTTTTCATATTCACAGCCAACACGGCCATGATAGTTCCCCTCATCATCATGCACACCAACAAAAATTTTATCGAGGCCACAATACGGGCATTGGCATAGGTCATCCATCCCTGTCACTCCCCTCCTCCGCTGTCTGCTGGAGCCATTCCAACAGCCGTTCCTCTCGGTTGGGGGGGGTGGCCAACCGTCCCCAGAAATATCGATACAAAAACTCTGCCAGCGTCTCGTCGTCCATAGCCCGGATGCGGTCGGCGTTGGTTATAATCTCAGGATCGTCGTCCAGACCGTAAGTTCCGCGTAATGCCGCGCACGCAGACCCCCGGTAAGTTACCATGCATTTTGCGTAAGCAGGACAATTCTTGCACCCTTTCATTTCTCTTCCTCCCTCAGCGCTGCTTCGGCTTCCTCGCGGGTCAGAAATACGGTTTTCCCAAATCGTTGGAATTTCCACCTCCGGAATGTTTTAGATCCGTATTTCCCGACATAAACAGTAGACACATTGTTCCTGTTATCGCTTGGGTACCCCACCGAAAACCCAGCAACCTCATTTTCAAACACTCGACCCAGATGGTGATTTAGGACATACACGGTGTCTCCAATCATGCACGGCAAAACCACGCACCGCCCCTCCCGGTCGGCCTGTACCAGCTCCCGGAGGCGGTCCAGATTGTAGTCGCCGCCCAGGATGTCCTCAATGGATTTCAACCGCTCCCATACCCTGCGCTGGGAGCAGTAGCCCTCCTCACAAAACGACCCTCCCGGAGTAAACTCACACATGGCGATGTCGCAAAATTTCCCGTCAAATGTTAATCTATCCATACGTCTCCCTCATATTTCCGGTGTAGAGCCGTGCTCTACCAGCCACTGTGCGCTCCTGCGTCTCTGCTCTGTGGATGCTGAGGTGATATTACAGATTGCCTTGTGGACCGACAGCCAGAATACTTTATCACTGCTCGGGATAGGCACGCCATACTTCCGGCAGTATCCCTTTATCTTCTCCTCATCCAGGGACATGAGTGCTGCATCTCGCTCCTGTATAAAATTTTTCATGTCCATGCTCACCCTACCTCCGGTGGTTCTGGAATTGGCCGCCAGTAGGTGACAGTCGGGCCTTCCCACTCTGGATACGCATCCACGATCCACCCATCTGTACGGCTGTACGAGGCAATCTCAATCGCCTCATCCAGTGTGAGATTCGTCCGTGGTTTGCCGCTGACCACGCACAGAATCACGTCATCCTCCGGCGGTAGCTCCACCTCTGCGTCAATCCATTCCATCCCGCACAGCTCGTCCACCGCCGCCCGAATGATGGCGCAACCACTGGTGGAACAGTTGTGCTCGTGCCCGCAGCCCAGGCAGGCCAGAGAGCCGGTCTGCACCTTCAGCCGCCTCAGCGCGGCAACCAGATCTTCAATTTTCATTTTGGATCTCCCTCTCCTCATCCTCAAGGTACAGCGGGCATCGGATCACCGTGTAGGAGGTCATCCCGTGGACCCGCACCTGTTTTTTGGCTGTCCAGCCGGGGACCGGCTCAAACCGCACCCGGTGCTCTATCTCGTCATACTCACACCAGGGGCATCCCATGGTCCCCAGAGCCCGGCGGCAGCTCCAACATAAGGTCATCATAGCGCTCAAAACGGCAGTTCGCCGTCGTCGTCCAGGTCCTGGAGGTCCCCGGCCGGCGGGGGTGGGAGCGTCCCCTCGTCGGCGTTGCCCTCGCTGGGCGGGGCGGCCTTGGCCCCGGCAAAATAGATGCCGTCGGCGATCACCTCGGCGCTGCGGCGCTTGCCGCCATCCTTGTCGGTCCAGTCCCGGATCTGGAGGCGGCCCTCCACCACAGCCATCTGGCCCTTGTGGAAATACTGCTGGACAAATTTTGCCCGGGCCTCCCAGGCCACCACCGGGATCCAGTCGGTGGCCCGCTCGCCGCTGGCCTTGTCCTTGAAATCCCGGTCCACCGCCAGGGAGAAGGAGGCCACCGGCCGCCCCGCCTGGGTGTACCGCAACTCCGGATCCCGGCCCAGGCGGCCCATGATAATGATCCTATTCAGCATCGTCTACCTCACAACCGAAAAAACAGGAATCGCAGCTCACAGGCGGGTCCTCATTTGGGTTTTCGCAGGGACGGGGTTCGTTTTCCCATTCCGGGAACTCACATCGGTATTTACTCATACAAAATTCTCCTCCATACACTTTCCAGCTTGTCGAGCCGGTTTTAACAGCTGCATTATGCCAACTCCACCAGCCAGATCCCTACGCTCATGCCCAGCGCAAACACGCCGAATAAAAACGCAGTGACCAGCGCGATCCATGCCAACTCCTGCACCCGTTGTTTAAACTCATGTCTCGCCTGATTCGATTTGTTCCCGCAGACTCGCCGCTCATCCCGGTTAACGATTGCAAATGTTCTCATGGTAATTCCTCCGTTTTTTGTTCAAATGGGACCGGCACGTCCGGCAGGTCAAAAAAGTCCATCTGAGCCTTGGACGGCCGCTTGTAGGTCTGCCGCTTCGCCGATGGGGTGGGCTCCTCCAGTGCGCCCTCCCGGAAGCGCTGGTACTGGCCGTCAAAGGCCAGATAGATCCGTCCCCGGGTGCCCTCCTTGTTTTTGGCCACCTTCAGCACCCGGCGGCTCTTGTCCGGCCTGCCGGGCTCCTCCAGGTAGAGCAGCAGGATGGCGTCCGCGTCCTGCTCGATCTGCCCGGACTCTCTCAGGTCAGACATGGTGGGCTCCACCAGCTTGTCCTCCCCGGCCTTGTCCGCCCGGGAGAGCTGGGACAGGGCCACCACCAGCATCCCATGTCCGTGGGCCAGCTGCTGAAGGCCCCGGCTGATGCCGGACACCTGCTCCGTGCGGTTGGTTTTCCGGGTCTCCGGCTCCACCAGCTGGAGATAGTCAATGTACACGATCTCGTACCGCCGGGCCAGGGCGTCCGCCTGGATGTCCTGGACGCTCATGCCGCTGGCCTCGATCAACTCCAGATTGTGGGCCCGGATTCGGTCGGAGCAGGCGGCAAATCTGGCCCACTCCTCCTCAGAGATCTCGTTGCGTTTGATGGTCGGCATCTCGATCCCTGCTAGGTTGGAGATCAGGCGGTCGGCCAATTTGTGCTGGTTGGTCTCCAGGCTGTAAAATCCAACCCGACGCGTCATGGACTGATGGTAGGCCATGGACACCGCCAGGGCGGTTTTGCCGGCGGAGGGGTATCCACCCAGCACCACCATGTCCCCCATCTCGGTGTATGTGCCCTCGTCCAATTTTGGCAGGCCCCATTTCATGTACTCCACTGGGGTCCCGCTATGCCGATCAGTAAATGCCAGGACCATCTGGTCCATGTCCATCCGCCGGGCACCCCGGCGGTCCACCATCAGCCCGTTGAGCTGGGCGATATACTCCCGGGCCCGGTCACTGTCGCCCGCTACCTGGAGCAGCCCTGCCAGCTCTGCCACCCTGGCCATTCGTGCCTGCTCCCTCATGATGGATGCATACTCCCATACGTTGGCGGTCGTGGGAGTGAGCTCCATGAGTTCCAGCAGGTACTGGGTCCACCCGTCGTCATCCCGGCCCCCCAGTTTGCTCCGAACGGTCACTGGGTCAGTCGGTTTCCCCTCGGCAAACAGCGCTCGGATGGCCTGGAACACTAGGCGGCATTTAGGCGTGATAAAATCCTCAGGGCGGATCCGCTCTAGGGCCTGTCCCACCAGTCTAGGATCAATGAGCAGGGCCCCCAGCACAGCCACCTGGGCAGAGAGCCTGTCCTCCTCCTGGGCTACCATGTGGGCACCTCCTCCCGGGCCACCAGGGTGGGCTGGGATGGCTCCGTCCGCTGGCCGCCCTGCTGCCGCAGGGGGAACACGGACTTCCAGCTATTGCTCACCGACTGGCGGATCAGCAGAAGCTTGTCCTCCCGGCGGCCCTCACTGAGCCGGTCCAGCTCCCGCAGCAGGGACACGATTGCCCGCCTGGAGTTGATTGCCTTTTTTGCCACCCGGATCTCGATGAGGTCAGCCAGCGCCCGGGCCAGTTCCCCGTCCTCCCCGACGTAGGCCTGGAGCACCGGCTTGGCGTCCTCCGCCAGATCGTATTTACTCCCACACCTGCCCCCACTGGGGGCTTTAGGGGGTTTTTTCTTATCTTCTACTGTTAAGATATTCTTATTTTGTGTCGGGAAACCCGTCGGCGATGTTTCCCGTTGACGGGGTTGACCGTTGTCGGGTTTCCCGGACAACGGTGGCGCGTCGTCCTGTATGATGTAGATATTTCCACCGAATTTTCCGTTACTCCCGTGGCTCTGCTCCCTGGCCAAATAGCCCACCTGCTCCAGCTCCCCCAGGATCCGGCGGAGCTTGTCCTTCCCACAGCCTGCCTTTTTGGCCAGGCCGGAGACGCTGTACTCCCAGTCCTCCGGCAGGGAGGCCATGAGGACCAGCAGCCCTCGGCTCTCCAGGCTCAGGCGCCCGTCCTGGGCCACCTCACGGTAGAGGGTGGCAAACGCTTTTTTTCTGCGGAACTGTACCGTCCCTTCACCCACAAAAATTCCCCCTTGTCAAACACATGTTCTCATGATATAATACATTTGTTCTCATGGTAGACCCCCTGTCTACCACCCCGGGAGCCGAGAGGCCCCGGGGATTTTTTATGCCCACAGATCGGTCTCACGGACAGCGATCCGCCCGTCCTCACGGACTACCGCCAGGGCCAGAGCCCCGCCGGCCAGCATCCCCCGGAAGATCCCGGGGGCCAGCTCCTCCACCCGGAGCAGCCGCGCCGGGCCGTACTGATCCAGCAGCCGCCGGGTCACCCGGGCCGCCTCCGTCAAATTGGGTGCGCGCATGACGTCAACCTCCCTTCACCGTCAGATAGACCCCCAGGGCCAGCAGGAATGCCCCCACTGCCAGGGCGAATGTCACCCACTCCAGGGCCTCGTACAGGCGCGGACGCTGCCGCCTCAGCCTGTCCCACATGGTCGTGCCTCCTCTCTCACCACACACCAGCCCGGATCATCAGCTGGGTGGCCAGCTCAATGACGCGCTCCCGGCCTGCTGCCCGCTCGGCCTCAGTAAATGGGGTCTCTCGGTGGAGCTCATATCCAACCGAAACCCCCAATTTGGGCCCGCAGTCCGTGATCAGGGACTCATCCACATCCATCGTCTGATCTCCCAGGACCAGCAGGTGGCGCCCCCTCCACCGCACAGGACGCCGTGTGTACTCTAGTGCGCCCAGCGTGGCGGGATAACTCTGCTCCGTGACCACTACAGGGCAGCCCTCCAACTCTCTACGGTAACAGGTCTGATTTTGGTGTTGAAATTCCTCTACTCGCAGCATGACGCCACCTCCCTCCTTGGATATATTCGACGCTGGTTGTCCCCTATGCACTGGTCTTACTTGATCGCGCTGTTGTTTTTCACAAGCTCCCCAACTGGAACAGAAAGGGCCTCTGCAATCTCCACAAGATACTTAGTATAGGACCTTGCCCGGCCAGTTTTCCACGCGCTCACAGTTTTGTCTGAAACCCCGATTCGGCGTGCAAACTCCTTCTGTTCAATGCCCCGTTCCCGGATCAGATCAAATATCTTTTCCGCCGAAAACACCTGTTTCACCCCCTCTCCTCCCCCGGCCCGGCCGGGGGCTTTTTGTTGCCTGGCGTCCAAAACAACTCGTCAATAGTACAATTAAATAACGATGCTAGCTGAGGGAGTAAATCTGCCCTTGGCTTTGCCAGGCCACTTTCCCATCTTGCCACAGCTTGCTGGCTTACATGGACGGCTTCGGCAACCTGTTGCTGGGACAAGCCCATCTTCTCTCGCAACACTCTAATGTTGTGCATAAGTCACCATCTCTTCCGTTTAACTATCTTTTGTTGTGCGTTTAATATAATACTATTTTTTGTTGTTGTCAATAGCGAATTTCATTTTTTCTATTGCACTATACAATTTTATGTTGTATTCTAAGGGAGACAAGGGGGGGGTATCAGTGTTTAGTGGGCAACTGCGCAAGTATCGGCTGGCGGCTGGTCTAAGCCAAAAAGAGCTTGCAGGCAAATTATTTGTAAGTCAGCAGGCCATTGCCAGATGGGAAACTGACAAGGCAACGCCAAACCCGGAAACTGTGGTAAAACTCGCAGAAATTTTTGATGTTACTACCGATGAACTGCTTGGGAAAGAGTCCATCCCATCATCAGACGAAAGTAATGCCAAAGAGAACCTCCAGGCCGCTTTCTGGGGCGGGGAGAAGGATCTGTCTCAGGAAGATCTGGACGCCATGTGGAACGATGTGTCTCGGTTCGCCGCCTTTCTGGCGGATCAAAAGAAACAGGAGAAGGGGAAAAATGATTGATCTTTTGGATTTGTACGACCTGGCCGAGGATCACGGCACGCAGGTTGTCTGGTTCGATCTGGAAGCCGCTGAATCCTTGTCCATGCCCCTGTCCGACGGCTCCTGTGCTATCGCCATGAACCCATGGCGGATGCCAACGGTGGCCGACGAAACGGTCAAGCTGGCCCATGAACTGGGCCACTGTGAGACCGGGGCATTTTATAACCGCTATGCCGCCCGTGATGTACGACAGAAATATGAAAACCGGGCCAACAAATGGGCAATAAAAAAACTCATCCCGGAGGATGAGTTGAGGCAAGCTATTCTCCAAGGCTGTCGTGAGCCTTGGGAGTTAGCAGAATATTTCCATGTAACTGAGGGCTTTATGCAGAAGGCCCTCTGCTGGTATACATACGGCAGTCTGGAGGCAGATCAGTATTTTTAGAGAGTCTATCAACCAGATCCGGGTCATAGGCCTGGCCGTAGCCTACACCCATGTGATTGAGTGATTCCACGGCTGGATCACGAAAAATGTAACGAGGAGGATGGAAATGGGATTCCGATTTCGTAAAACTGTGAAAATCGCCCCCGGGGTAAAAATCAATTTTGGGAAAAAAAGCGTCGGCATGAGCGTTGGGAACAAATATGCCGGAGTTTCTGTCAACTCCCGTACTGGTGCGCGGGCCCGGGTCTCAGCCCCAGGGACCGGTCTCTCCTATTCTACAAAAATTGGTTCGTCGGCCGCTCACAGAGGAGGCAGTTCTCCTCTCCCTGCACAGTCCGTCATCCCCCTGGCCGAACAGCGGAAGTTGCAGCTCAAGATATACAAAATAACCTTAATGCTCACAAAGTACATTTATCCATTGCTCGCAGCTACGTGCGTTCTAATCGGTTATGTCCTCCCCATCTGCTTTGGGTTCGCAGCGCTCCTGCTCTATGTGTCCATCAAACAGACCGCAAAATATGAGGCCGAACAGATCATGCTGGAGCAACCAGACTCGCAGAGCACGGAGATGTTTGAGGGCACGCTGGAGCAGGCCGACGCAGAGCAGCTGTAAAAATGTTGAGGAGGGGAATTGTTATGGATCGGCAACCGCAAACTCATTCTAATGGATTCGGCTGGTTTCTCTGTGCGCTGGGTTGGTTCATCATTGTCATTGGCGTTCTCGTCACAGTTGTCAGCCTCATTCCGGGCCTGATTGGTGTTGGTTTCGGAATGTTTTTCATTGTGAAATACTCGCCGAAAGGGTCCTCACGGCCGATTTACAAGCGGAAATGGCCGTTTGTGGTCTCATTGTTTTGTATGTTGTCCGCGCTAGTAAATCTGACTGCCCCCGATGCCCCAGAAATCACTTCGCTGTCGATCGACTGTGAGAGTGCCATCCAACTGGACATCTCAGAAACAGCCACTGTCCCCCTCACCGTAGAGGAGGAAAATGCAGATACTAACTCCATCCAGTTTTATTCCTCAGATGACTCGGTGGTTACATTCGCTGCCGTTGCAGATGGGGCATTTTCCGGGCAGGTCACCCCATGTGGAGAGGGAGAGGCCGACATCTCCATCACAGCAGGTGAGGTTCAGAGCAATGTGATCCATGTCACAGTGATTGATTCCGCGCGAATCGCCGCAGAAGAAGCCGCAAAAAAAGCGGCTGAAGAGGAAGCTGCTCGGAAGGCAGCCGAGGAAGAGGCCGCCAGAATCGCAGCTGAGGAGTCAGCGGAACAGGCAGCTGCAGCAAACGACGCCCCTCAGGAGCCTATGGTCTGGATCCCATCCAGCGGGAGCAAATATCACAGGAATCCTAATTGCAGTGGAATGAATGGTCCAACTCAGGTGCCGCTCTCCACAGCGGAGGCCCGTGGATACGGCCCATGTAAGCGCTGCTATTGACGTATGCCAAATCCGACAACGTTGTCGGATTTCACATTAGGAGGTCCACCATGAACGATAGGAGATCGCCGGGAACCGAGGGGCTGGAGGCAGCAGCATACCTCCGGAAATCCCGGATGGAGGAGGGCATGGCCACCGACGAGGTGCTGGCCAAACACCAAAAAACCCTGCGCGACTATGCCGCCGCCCACGGCATCCACATTATAGAGGAGTACCCGGAGGTCGTCAGCGGTGAATCTCTCTATGCGCGGCCACAGATGCTCCGGCTCCTCCAGGATGTGGAGGACGGGAAATACGACGCCGTCCTGTGCATGGACCTGGACCGTCTCTCCCGTGGCCGGATGACGGACCAGGGCATCGTTCTGGACGCATTCCGGGATTCCGGCACCCTGATTATCACCCCGGAAAAAATCTATAATCTGGCCGATGAGATCGACGAGGAGTACGCCGAGCTGAAGACCTTCATCAGCCGCCGGGAGTACAAGATCATCACCAAGCGCCTGCGCCGGGGCCTCCAGATGTCGATCCAGGATGGGTGCTATGTGGCCAACGCCCCCTACGGGTACCACAAGGCCGTGGTGGACCGCAGGCCGACTCTGGAGATCTATGAGCCAGAGGCCCGGTTTGTCCGAATGATGTTTGAGCTCTACGCCAAGGGCTACGGCTGTGTCGCCGTGGCCCGGCATGTCAATGCACTGGGGGCCCGGCCACACCGCTCTGAGGAATTTTCGCGGAATAGTGTGGCAAAAATACTCCGCAACCCCACCTATATTGGGAAAATTGTCTGGAACCAGAAAAAACACATCCGCAAGGGGACGCAGGGCAACCCCAAAACCATCACCATCTATCAGCCCAGAGACCAGTGGACGATTACCGACGGGATCCACCCCGCCATCGTGGATCGCGAGCTATTCGACCAGGTCCAGGCGGTCATGGACGGGCGGTATCATCCGGCGCGGAACGATGGCACCGTGCGCAGTCCCCTGGCTGGCCTGGTCAGGTGCGAAAACTGCGGCCAGAACATGCAGCGGATGGTCATGAAGGGGAGCGCCTATCTGCTCTGCACCCGGGCTGGCTGCTGCGCAGGCACTAAAATAGACCTGGTAGAGGGGCAGATCCTCAATTTCCTCAGTGATACACTGGCCCAGCTGACCCTAGAACAGCCCGATCATATCCCCGGCCAGGACACCGATGTACTGGAGACCTCACTGGCCCAGATCCGGGACGCCCTGGCCGGAACAGACCGTCAGAAAAACCGGCTGTATGAGCTGCTGGAACTAGGCGAGTATGATCTGGATCTCTTCCGGGAGCGCATGGCTGTCGTGAAGGCCAAACGGGCCTCATTGGAGAAAAAGGAGGCTGAGCTGGCACGATCTCTCCAGGAGATCCAATGCTCCAACCCCTCCCTGCTGGCTGAGAGGATCCGCGCCGTCCTGGATGCCTATGACACCGCCGATGCCGCCGGGAAAAATGCGCTGCTGAAATCTGTCCTGGAGACAGTCTGGTACAAAAAGGGGAAAAAAACCAAACCCGCAGATTTCCAACTGCGCATTCATCTCCGTGCCATGTGAGGCCGGAATTTATTTTCGGCCCGAGTATTAAAAGCGCTATATCCTCCTCTTTACAAGAATCAAAAATCTTCTTTGTGTGTATACACACGGCCTCCCGGATGCAGCGCTCCTCGCTTACGGGACCGGGTACGACCTTTTCCGGCATCATGGAATCCCTCCTAAACTTGTTAGCCGGGGGCTGGAGCCTCCGGCCCGCTGAACTGGGTACACACCATACTATGAACCGGCAAAAATTTGGTGCTCAGCCCAGAGGAAAGAGCCTTGTCCTTTCCCATCTTTTCCGATATAATAGGGAGCGGACGATTTTTGTATGCCCATCCTACACACCATTTGGAAAGAGGAGGTTCCCATGTCCCGGACTGGATTCATTCAAAATGAGCTGGACCTGAAGCTCCTGGTCCTCTATATCATGGCCCGCGCCGCCGCTCCCATCACTTTTTTGCAGCTGCTGGATCTGGCTCTGTGTGATGCAGGAGTGGACTATTTCTCGCTCACTGAGTCAGTGAACCACCTGGTGGAAACCGAGCATCTCACCCAAGATGGCGACCTCTACTCCATCACAGATAAGGGCCGCCGCAACAGCGAAATCTGTGAAAGCAGCCTCCCCTATTCTGTTCGAATGCGATGTGATGAGAACTTGGTGCGGCTCAATGATGTGCTCAAGCGGGCCGCCTTGGTCCAAACCGACCTGAAACCCAACGAGGACGGGACATGTACCGTCCGCCTGTTCTTCTCTGATGACAGCGGTCCCCTGATGGATTTAAAGCTCCTATCCCCCTCTCTGCGCCAGGGACAGATCCTCTCCTCCCGCTTTCAGGAAACACCAGAGTCTATTTACCATGATATCATGGCTCTGCTGGCCAGAACCATTGCGAAAGGAGATGACCCACAGTGAGACGAACCGACCGCCAACGCGGCAGCGACTTCGCCCTTGAAGTCATCGACCGGTGCGCCTATGGTGTAGTCGCCATGACCTGCGAAGACGGCGCCCCTTACTGTATCCCGCTCTCCCTGGTTCGGCTTGGAGACTTTCTCTATTTCCACTGTGCTATGGAAGGCACCAAGGTAGATCTCCTACGCCGGGACCCCCGTGTCTGCATCTCCTTTGTGGGAGCAAATCAGGCCGCTCAGGACGACTTCACCACCTACTTCCAGTCGGCCTGCGTAGAGGGCGAGGCCTCTGAGGTACTGGATCAGGATGAAAAGATAAAGGCGCTCCGGGCCCTGTGTGAGAAACTGACCCCGGCCCATATGACGGGAGACAATTTTGACCGAGCGATGGAGCGCAGTCTGGCCCGCACCGGTGTTTGGAAAATTCGGATCCAGGCTCTCACTGGCAAGGAGAAGCCTCGCCCCTAACCATTCCGAGACTCTATTGGAACGGCCCCTAAGCGGGGCCGTTTTTTATGCCCATTTCTCTGCTCCATTCTGTAAGAAACGACCAACCGACAGGCCCTTCTATCCCCAATTTTTCAGATTGACAAACAGGTCCAAATATGTTATGATTCGGTTTGTAAAGTTCTTAAGCTTTACATTTAGCCGAAGGGAGGGCACAGACATGAAAAGTCAAGCATACCGCATGGCCATGCTGTTCGACTTCTATGGCGATGTGCTTACCCCCAGGCAGAAGGAATTTTATGACCTCTATTACAACGAGGATCTTTCCTTGGCTGAGATCGCCGAAAATAATGGCATCACCCGCCAGGGTGTCCGGGATGTAATCGTTCGGGCTGAGGCCATCCTCACTGATCTAGAGGACAAGACCGGCCTGATCAAGCGTTTCCACGCCATGCGGAAACAGCTGCAAGAAGTGGAAGCAGCCGCGGAAGACATTCTGGCCTGCAACACCCAGTACGAGGACCCTGGCATCGACGCATTGGCACGGAAGATTCTTGACATCTCCCGTCAGATGGAGAAGGAGTGACCCATGGCATTTGAAGGACTGACTGAAAAGCTCTCCGCCGCCTTCAAGAAGCTGCGGGGCAAGGGCCGGCTGTCTGAAGCCGATGTGAAGGAGGCCATGCGTGAAATCCGCCTGGCCCTGTTAGAAGCCGACGTCAGCTATAAAGTGGTCAAACAGTTCATCGCCCAGGTTACGGAAAAGGCTGTCGGCACCGATGTATTAGAGGCTCTGTCGCCTGCCCAGATGATCGTCAAGATCGTCAATCAGGAACTCACTGATCTTATGGGTGGGACCAGCACCAAGCTGACGATCGCCTCCAAGCCCCCCACGGTGGTCATGATGGTAGGCCTTCAGGGTGCGGGCAAAACCACAAACTGTGCCAAGCTGGCTGGCCTGATGAAGCGGAAGGAGGGCAAGCGTCCCCTTCTTGCCGCCTGTGATATTTACCGCCCTGCTGCCATTCATCAGCTGGAAGTAGTAGGACAGCAACTGGATATTCCTGTATTCCAAATGGGTCAGACCAACCCGGTGGATATCGCCAAAGCCGCTGTGGCCCACGCTAGGGAGCATGGAAATGATCTGGTTTTCCTGGATACCGCTGGCCGGCTCCATGTGGACGAGGAGCTGATGGACGAGCTGCGGAACATCAAGGCCGCGGTGGAACCCACCGAGATCCTGCTGGTGGTAGATGCCATGATCGGCCAAGATGCAGTAAATGCAGCCAAAGCCTTTGATGACGCTTTGGATATCGACGGCGTGGTCCTCACCAAGCTGGACGGTGATGCCCGAGGTGGTGCTGCCTTATCGATTAAGGCGGTTACTGGAAAGCCCATCAAATTCGCCGGTGTGGGCGAAAAGTTGGATCAAATCGAGGTGTTCCACCCCGATCGAATGGCCAGCCGAATCCTGGGCATGGGCGATGTACTCTCCCTCATTGAGAAGGCAGAGCAGAATTTCGACCGTCAGAAGGCTCTGGAACTCCAGGAGAAGCTCCGGAAAAACAAATTTACCCTCACTGATTTCTATGAGCAGATGGCTCAGATCAAAAATATGGGTTCCCTGTCTGAATTGGCGGGGATGCTTCCCGGCGTGAAGGCCTCCGACTTGGAGGGCGCTTCCATGGACAACGGGATGCTCCAGCAGATGGAGGCCATCATTCTTTCCATGACCCCTTATGAGCGGGAGAACCCATCTGTCCTCAATTCTAGTCGGAAAAAGCGCATCGCTGCCGGTTCCGGCACTCAGGTGGTGGACGTCAACCGCCTTCTCAAGCAGTTTGAGATGCTCCAATCCCTCACCAAGCAGTTCTCCGGCGGCAAGCTGCCTCGGAATATGCGCAAGCTGATGGGTAAAAAGGGAGGCATGATGGGCGGCGGAATGCCTGGCGGACTCCCCTTCTAATCTCGCTGCAGCCCATCACTCTGTCATGTTGGTAAAGCACGAAGCCGTGTTTTCCATATAGATTCTAAATTCATTTGGAGGTGAATATAAATGGTCAAAATCAGACTGCGCCGTATGGGCGCCAAGAAGGCTCCCTTCTATCGCATCGTGGTGGCTGACTCCCGCTATCCCCGGGATGGCCGTTTCATCGAGGAGATCGGCACTTACAACCCCGTGGTCCATCCCGCCGAGCTGAAGGTGGACGCTGACCGCGCTCAGGCCTGGATCAAGACCGGCGCTCAGCCCACTGAGACCGTCCGCGATCTGCTGAAAAAAGCCGGCGCACTCTAAGGCGGGAGGTCCTGCACAATGAAAGAGCTTCTGACCTATGTGGCCCAGCACTTGGTGGAGCATCCGGAGCAGGTCTCCGTCACGGAGACCGATACCGACGGCGAGGTTCTTTTGGAGCTGCGCGTCGCACCGGAGGACATCGGAAAGGTGATTGGCCGCCAGGGGCGCATCGCCAAAGAGATCCGTACCCTGATCCGCTCCGTGGCCCAGCGGTCCGGAAAGCGCGTCTCGGTGGAGATCGTCGATTAACCTTATCTTTCACAAGAGTCTCCTGCCTCCGTGACCGCGGCGCAGGAGATTTTTTGTATCATCAGCACCCAAAGGAGGGGATTCCCCGTGAAGCAGCAATTTCTCGAGGTGGGTAAGATCACCAACGTCCACGGTCTGATGGGCGAGGTCCGGGTCCAGCCCTGGGCCGATTCCCCCGAGTTTCTCTGTCAGTTCAAGACCCTCTATGTGGACAAGGCCCACTGGCCCATCCAGGTAGAGCGGGCCCGTGTCCACAAGAATATGGTGATTCTCAAGCTGGAGGGTGTCACCGATGTGAACGGCGCAACGGCTATGCGCAACGCCATCCTGTATATTGACCGGAAAGATGTAAACCTGCCAGAAGGCAGCTTTTTCCTGGCCGATCTTATGGGGATGGAGGTCCAGGATGCCAAAACAGGAGAGGTTCTGGGGCATCTTGCCGATGTGCTTACCCTCCCCGCCAACAATGTCTATGTGGTCCGGGGCGGTCCCCGGGAAATCCTGATCCCCGCGGTGGATGAGTTTGTAGCCGAGATCGATCTGGATGGCAACTGTATGCGTGTCAATATGGTAGAGGGACTCTGAGTTTTTCCCCAGCTCCGCAGTTGGTGATTGACTTTTTTCCTCCAGCTTGGTATAGTGAAAACAAGAACAGGATATCCTGTTCCCAGTAAAATGATTCAGGAGGGCTTGATGATGCAGTTTTATATTTGTGAGCACTGCGGCAACATCGTCACTTTTGTCAAATCCAGCGGTGTCCCTGTGATGTGCTGTGGCCAGAAGATGACTGAGCTTGTCCCCGGTACCACCGATGCTGCGGTGGAGAAGCATGTCCCAGTGATCCAGGCGGATGGCGCCCAGGTCACTGTAACTGTAGGCTCTGTGGAGCACCCCATGATCCCCGAGCACTTTATTGAGTGGATTGCTCTGGAGACCAAGGAAGGCGTCCAGATCAAGCATCTGACCCCCGGCAGCAAGCCTCAGGCGGCCTTTGCCCTGGCTCAGGGCGACAGCGTGGTTTCCGCCTATGCCTACTGCAACCTCCACGGCCTCTGGAAAGCCTGAACCCAGGTACGCTGACATGCGCCCCCGGAACTGTTGTTCCGGGGGCGCTCTGTTATCCGCTACTTCGCACTCTTTTCTTCACCATTTGACATACGGTAGAGCATCTGCACGATCTCTTCCCGGGTGGCAAAGCCCCGGTATCCCTTCTCCCCTGCGCCATCCCCAGCTACCAGACCGGCTCCCTCAGCCCATGCCCGTGCTATCTGGGACCACTGGGCAGGCTCCTGGGCCCGGCGCTGGCGAAGGTACACCTCCATCATGGCGTTAAACTGTTCCTGCGTCACGTCATTCTCCCCTTTCATACGCTCCTCCACTGCCCGTCGGAAGTCATCCATAGATACTCCGTGCTTCGGCCACCACTGAAGTACATCTCCGTGCCCGCTGGCAATTCCCATCTTGTGCCCCTCCGCATGGCAGATCACCACGCCCGGCTCCCGGGGGTCCAGCCCATACCTCTGGCACAACCTGGCGCATAGGGTCACCGCATTCTGATAGACCTGCTCAAAATAGGATCTTTGAGCCTCAGGGTCATAGCCTACCATCTCTCCGTCCTGATAGGTATGCCCCGCTGGTTCGCAGCATTCAAAGGAAATATGGGTATCGTTTGCACTCCCCCGCTCTCCCCGCCCTGCGTGCCATCCCCTCCAGTCCCAAGGCAAAGTCTGGATCACCCGATCCGCCGCCACAAAGGCATGGACACAGGCATCTACCCCCGGCTGGTTCCAGCGGCGGAGAAATACCTCCGGATCTGGCTGAGCCACCCCAGTAGAATGCACCATGACCCCTCGTGGCACGATGGTCCGCCCCGCTTGGTAGCAATCACTCCCGGTCAAAAGCTGTGTCTGAAACACCGTCTGCATCCTGCTCCCCCCTCTTCTGCAGTCTATTCAACGGCATCCTGTCAGGTTCCTGTTGACAGACGCCCCGCTTTTCTCTACAATAGACTCCAGTGTGTAATTCAATACTTTACTTTACGAGAGAGAGGACGGTCCCCTATGGACGCAAATAAACGCTCTGTCAAGAGCAACCCTGCCGCATTGCTCCCTATCGGAGTATTTTTGGTACTCTATCTGGGCTGCGGCCTTCTGTTCGAGTATGGCCTGAAGATCGAGCAGGGGTTTTATCAGACCCCTGCCATTGTGATCTTCCTGATTTCTCTGGCAGTCGCCTGCTTCCAGAACCGGAAGCTGGACTTCAACGCTAAGCTGAAGGTGATGGCCGCTGGCGTAGCCGATGAGAACATCCTGACTATGTGTCTGGTCTTTCTGGCTGCCGGAGCCTTCTCTGGTGCAGTGTCCGCTGCTGGCGGCGCGGACAGCACGGTGTTCCTGTTCCTTGATTACCTTCCCAGCCAGTTTGCCGTGGCCGGTCTGTTCCTGATCGCCTGCTTTGTATCCGTTTCCATGGGAACCTCGGTCGGTACTATTTCTGCCCTGGCCCCCTTTGCCGTATCTATGAGCAAGGCCACCGGTTTTGAACTGGTGTTGTGTATCGCTGCGGTAGCCTGCGGCGCCATGTTTGGCGACAACCTCTCTATGATTTCGGACACCACCATTGCTGCTGTTCGTACCCAGGGCTGTGAGATGAAGGACAAATTCCGCATGAACTTCCTCATCGTACTGCCTGCCGCGGTGATCACTCTTCTGATTTTCGTGGCCCTCACCCTGGGCGGAAGCGGCCAGGTGGAAGTACAGGCGTACAGTGTTTGGAAGGTTCTTCCCTATCTGGTGGTTCTGGCCGGTGCGGTAGCTGGTGTGAATGTGTTCGTCATCCTCATCATCGGCACGGTTCTCAGCCTTATCGTTGGCGTGGCCTCCGGTGCCTTTGCCTGGACGCAGATCTTCGCTGTAATGGGCACTGGTGTCACCTCCATGTATGATATCACCGTGATTTCCATCATCGTAGCCTGCATCGGCGCTCTGGTGAAGGAGTACGGCGGCATCCAGTGGCTCATCGATTTCATCCACCGCCGGGTGGGCTCCAAGAAGGGCGCCCAACTTGGCATCGCTGGCCTAGTGGCCGCGGTAGATGTGGCTACGGCCAACAACACAGTCGCCATCGTCATGTCCGGCTCCATCGCCAAGGAGATCAGTGAGGAGTACGGCATTGATCCCCGGCGCACTGCCTCCCTGCTGGACATCTTCGCCTCTGTGATTCAGGGCATCCTGCCCTATGGTGCACAGCTGCTGTACGCCGCTGCCGGAGCCGGGATCACTGCCCTGGAGATTGTCCCCTATATGTTTTACTGCTATCTGATGGCGGCCTGTGCCATCATCTTCATCCTGTTCTTCTCCGGACGGACCAAGTCCGCCGGCTAAAGCATCGCACCAAATTCCGGACAGACCGGCCATGAAAGGCCGGCCTGTCCGTTTTTTTCCTGTATAATCTGATCTTTCGGGCGCAGGCTATAGGTATCCTCAGTATATCCAACCCATCAAAGGAGGTCATCTCATTGAAGCACTTCTCCTTCCCCCGCAGGCTGGCCCCTCTGCTGGCCCTAGTGCTGGTAGGTACCATGTCCACTCCTGCCTCCGCATTTTTCTGGCAAAAAAAACAGGACGCTCCCGCAGAGGTCGCCGACTTTTCCAAAAACACCTTGGCAGGAAGTTCCATCACCTTCTCCCAGGAGGATTTTCGTTCCTCCGACCTTTCCTCCATCACCCTTACCACCCTCCCAGATCCCAAGGCTGGTGTACTCACTGTGGGAGGCCAGCTTCTCACCCAGGGCGCAGTGGTAAACGCCTCTGCCCTGTCCGGGCTGACGTTCCAGTCACTCCCTACCCCTGGAATCTCCACTGCCTCCTTCACCTTCCTGCCCACCTTTACAGATGGAACCTCTACCGGAAAGGAGACCACGGTCACTCTGTACCTTCTGGACGAGAGCAACGCCCCACCCATTGCCCGGAATATGGAATTGTCCACCTATCAGAATATCGCCATCACTGGCTACTTTGATGCAGTGGACGGGGAGGGAGACACCCTCACCTTCCAGCTCACCTCCACTCCAGCCCGGGGTGCGGTGGAGCTGTCGGAGGATGGCTCCGCCCGGTTCGTCTATACCCCCTATGAGAACAAGACAGGCAAGGACTCTTTCACCTATGTGGCGCTGGACCAGGCAGGGAATACCTCACCCGAGGCCAAGGTGACTCTACGCATTAAAAAACCAGACACCAAGGTGACTTATGCCGATCTGGAAGGCAGCGCCGCCCACAAGGCGGCCATCCGCCTGGCAGAGGAGGGCATCCTGGTAGGGGAGTCCCATGGCGAACGCTATTTCTTCCAACCGGATCAGACCGTCTCCCGGGCAGAATTTCTCGCTCTAGCCATGGATGCCACTGGGCTTGAGCCAATGGAGGATGTGACTGTGACCGGCTTCTCCGATGATGAGGCCATCCCAACCTGGGCCAAGGGGAACGTCTCCTCCGCCTTAAAGGCTGGGGTCATCCAGGGAGAGCGTGCCCCCACCGGCGCCCCCGTGTTCGCCGCTGGAACAGACATCACCTGTGGTGAGGCCACTGTGATGCTGAACCGCCTTCTGAATATGGCAGACGTCCCCTTGGAGGCCGCTGGGCTCTCTGTGCAGGGACATTGGGCCGGTCAGGCAGCCGCCAATCTAGCCGCCTCCGGGGTACTCACTCCGGACCAGTCCACCTCTGCCGCCCTGTCTGAGCCCCTGACCCGGGCCTCCGCAGCAGATCTTTTGGACGGTGCCCTGGATGTACTCGATGCCCGAGAGGCGCGCAGCTGGCTGCCCTGGTAAGACAGCCCCATCTCAACCAAAGGAGCGCGGAAGCAGATCTACGCTGCTTCCGCGCTCTGTTGTTTGTCTCTATGGCTTAAATTCCCCGATTCAAGGTCTTTCGCAAGCGGATTTTTCCAGCCAGAGCCTCGTCCAGCAGGGAGAGAAACTTCTCCCGGTCCTCCGGCAGGCCGCCCTTTAGGGGCAGGTAGTTAGAGGCGTGGTTGCTGGTGAAGTGGAGGGGGTCTACGTCCAGATGCTCGATCAGCAGCCGGCACTCCTCCAAAATCTGGTCCGGGGTGCAGACCTGAAAGCGCCCGGCCAGCACGTCCTCCCCCAAGGGGGTGCCCTTGGCGGGGGCGAAGGTCATGGCGGACAGGTGGCGGGGCCGCATCTCATTGATCATCCCGGCGGTGGACAGGATGTGCTCCTCCCAGTCCCCGTCCTGGCCGGTGAGGCCCATGATAATGATGGCCCACAGGTCGAAGCCGGCGGCCACCAGCTTCTGCCCCGCTTCCAGCATCTGGGCGGCAGTGACCCCCTTATTGATGGCCTTGAGCACGGCGTCGCTGCCGCTCTCCACCCCCAAATAGGCCCGGTTCAATCCGGCCTCCCGGATGGCCCGCAGCTCCTCCGGGCTCTTGGCCAGGGTGCTCCGGGGCCCGGCGTAGGTGGTCACCTTCTCCAGGGCTGGGAAGGTGCGGTACAGCTTGTGCAGGATCTTCAGTAAATCCTCCGTTTTCATGATGACGGCATCCCCGTCCATCAGGAACACCCGCCGCAGACCGGGGCCATAATAGTCCCGGGCCATATCGATATCCTCTAAGATCTCCTCTACCGGACGGATTCGAAATTGCTTGCCCTTGTACATGGCGCAGAAGGTACATTTATTGTACGAACACCCGATGGTGCACTGGAGCAGGTAGCTTTTCCACTCCCCTGGTGGACGGTACAATACGTCGCTGTCATATCGCATAGTCGCTCTTCCTTTCTCATGGTTCCTGTTTTATAAACCGGCTTTGGCTAGTCCGCAGGACTCTAAACTTCCACCAGCTCGCCGTCCCGGAACACCTTGCGGATATTCTTTTCCGCCTTGCTCCGTGGGAGCATCACCTCATGGCCGCAGCCCTGACACCGCATCTTGAAATCCATCCCCACCCGAAGCACCAGCCACTCCTGGCTGCCGCAGGGATGAGACTTTTTCATCTTCAAAATATCATTCACATGGATGTCCACTGTTTTTCTCCCCTCCATCCTTCCATGCCCACCACTTCAGCTTCTCCGGGTCTGGCTGTGGGGTGGACGCATAATAAACCGCGCAGCGGTACACATATAGCACACAGCGGTCTACATGCACACCCTTCCGGGCGCATTCCCGGGCGTACATCTCTTCCGGATCCGCCCCCACCAGAGACTGGATGGTGGTGTAACCCAGTTCTAACAGGTCTCTCTCACCCTCAACCCCGATTCCCGGGATTCTTCTCAACTCGCCCATATTCGTCAGGGCTCCGCCATCTTGAACCCGATGCCCCAGACGGTCTTGATATATTCACGGTCGCTGACCCTGCCCAGCTTGGCCCGCAAATTGCTGATATGGACGTTGACAGTGTTATCATCTCCAAAGTACTCCTCGCCCCATACATGCTGGTAAATCTGCTCCCGAGTAAATACCCGCTTTGGATACTCCATCAGCAGGGCTAGAATCTCAAACTCCCGGGCCGTAAGCACCACCGGCTCGCCCCCAGCAATAACGGAGAACTCCTCCCGATCCAGGATCAGATCGCCGCAGACAAACTGCCTCCGCTCCGGGGGGGCAGAAAACTTCTGAACCCGGCGCAACTGGGCCTCCACCCGGGCCAGCACCTCCAGATTGTCAAAGGGCTTTGGGATAAAATCGTCCGCCCCAAGCCGCAGAACATTGACCTTGTCTTCCAGTCCTGCCTTGGCGGACAGGACAATGATGGGCATGGTCCTGCCCCGGCGGATGCGAGTGATGAATTCCTCCCCAGTGAGGCCGGGAAGCATCAGATCCAGCAGCACCAAGTCGAAGCGCTCCCGCTCGGCCCAAAGCATAGCTTCACTGCCAGAGAAGGCCGGCTGGCACTGATAGCCCGCGTCGCTCATAATGGTACACAGCAGCTGGTTGATGTCCGGATCATCCTCCACCACCAGGATGCGAATGGCTTCCATGGGTTTTCCTTCCTTTCGTTGATGGGTGATGTGTGTAGGAGTGCACAGTGTACACCCCTATTTTTTGATTTCCTCCCAGTAGCGGCGGGCAGCCTGCTCTGTCTTGTTGTCACCGTACTGGTAATATTTCCGATTTTTCAGATTATCCGGCAGATACTGCTGTCGGACCCAGTGGCCCGGATAGTCATGTGGATAGCGGTAGCCCTGCTCCCGCTCCAGACCCGCCGAGTCAGCATGGACGTTCTGGAGCTCCCGGGGAATGTCCCCGGCCCGTCCAGCCCGCACGTCCGCCTGGGCTCCGGCGATGGCCTGATAGGCGCTGTTGGACTTGGGCCAGGTGGCCAGCAGTATGGCAGCCTCCGCCAGGGGCAGCCGCGCCTCCGGCAGGCCCAGCTGGAGAGCGCTGTCCACACAGGCCTTCACGATGGGCACCGCTTGGGGATAGGCCAGTCCAACATCCTCGCTGGCCGAGCACAGCAGCCGCCGGATGGCGGTGACCATGTCCCCTGCCTCCAGCAGCCGGGCCAGATAGTGGACTGCCGCATCCGGGTCGGAGCCTCGAAGGGATTTCATCAGGGCGGAGGCAATATCAAAGTGGCTGTCCCCCTCCCGGTCATAGCGCATAGCAGACTTCTGAGCCGCTGTCCGGGCATCCTCCAGAGTGATACACAGCGTCCCATTCTCCCGGCGGGCGGCGGAGGCCAGCAGCTCCAGGGCGTTCATGGCCTTTCGGATGTCCCCTCCGCAGGCAGAGGCGATATGCTCCCGCACCCCCTCCTCCAGAGTCAGCCGCCCACCCATCCGTTCCTCCAGAATAGCCACCCCCCGGTCTACGGCAGGGAGGGCGTCCTCCGCGGTGATCTGCTTGAATTCAAACACAGTGGACCGGGACAGCACCGCCCCAAACACATAGAAAAACGGGTTCTCCGTGGTAGAGGCGATCAGGGTGATCTTCCCGTTCTCCATAAACTCCAGCAGGGACTGCTGCTGCTTCTTATTAAAATACTGGATCTCGTCCAGGTAAAGCAACACCCCATCCGGAGCCAACAGAGTACCAATATCAGCGATGATGTCCTTGATGTCGCTGATGGAGGCAGTGGTGGCGTTGAGCCGGTGGAGGGGGCGGTTGGTCCGCTGGGCGATAATATTCGCTACTGTGGTCTTTCCTGTTCCGGATGGGCCGTAAAAGATCAGGTTCGGGATCTCCCCGCTCTCAATGATCCGGCGGAGCAACCCATCCTGTCCCAGGATATGCCTCTGCCCCACCACCTCATCCAGATTTTTGGGGCGGATCTCATCCGCCAAAGGCCGATAGGCCATGCTTCATTCTCCTCTCAGTCACTGGGCCGCTGGGATCAGCCCGGCGGCAGCACACATCCAGTTCCGTCCCAGCCAGTTGACCAGAGCGATGACCCGGCCTACGCATACCATGGCGGCCACAGTTCCAAGCCCCACGCCTACCACACGGCCCGATGCCGCCAGACTGAGGACACAGGTCAGCGCCACGCAGCACAGATCCACCAAATTCTTTCCAAAGCCCTGGTCCCGGCCCAGCCGCTCGGCCACCGCCGCCACGATTCCATCCCCCGGATTGGGGATCAGGCGCATATTCACTGTCACGGCCGCTCCGATGCCGGTCAGCAGGATCGCCGCCGCCAGTACTAGAACATTCTCCCAAAAACTGTGCACCTCGCAGCGGTAGGGGATGGCTGCACTATACACATTGAGCATCCGGCTGAACGCCAGGCTGAGTGGGAGCTGAAGCAGGTCGGTCAGCCATCCTTGCCCCCTCCGCAGTACGATCTGTCCGGCCACGCACAGGCCATAGAGCAGAAAGGTCATATCTCCAAAGTTTAATCCCCAGATCTCAGATACTCCAAAGGCCACGGAGATGATAGGGGACACCCCAAGCCCCGTCTTTGTGTTTAGGGTCAGCCCCAGCGCCAGCACCAGCATCCCCAGCGTGTAGAGGACCCACCGCATTCTCTGTTTCACTCCGGTGTACTCCTCTTATATTCTCTGAAAGCCCTGGTAGCGAGTTCCCTGGAAGGTCAGCCGCCCCCGGTCCCCCTCTACCAGAAAGCCGTACTCCCTGTCGGGGACCTGGAACTCCATCCGGTCTCCGCTCTCCACCTGGAAAGTGGCGTAGTAATCAGTCCGGCTAGAGGTGTGCCCCATGCTGTGCTCGTCCCCGGCGTGGTGCCAGGTCTGAACATCCAGCCGCTTGGTCACCACCTCCGCCTCCACAGTCAGCACCGGGGAGGCATTGTTCTTCTTCCACTGGGAAGCCCCCTGGACGGCGTTGAATACCACCATACCCAGTCCAACGACAAACCCAACTGCAACGATGACCGGGACGATCTCGAACATCATGTCAAAGCTGTTGAAGCCATAAGGATCATAATTGACCGGCATCTTCCTCATCTCCTCTCTGTCCCGTCCGTTTAGGACATCTGAACGCCGTTTTTTGCAAAGTGGTCGCACCAGGGGCGCAGGGTGCAGCGCTCACACTGGGGCCGCCGGGCGATGCACACCGCCCGGCCATGGAGCACCAGCCGGTGGCAGAAGTCGTTGGACTCTTCCGGCGGGAGCACCTGGCGCAGCTGCATCTCTACCTTCACCGGGTCCTTGGAGCCGTCAGTGAGGCCCAGCAGGCCAGTAATGCGGATGCAGTGGGTATCCGCCACCACTACACCAGGCACATGGAACACGTCCCCCAACATCAAGTTGGCTGTCTTACGGCCTACCCCTGGCAGCTTCAGCAGCTCCTCCATAGTGCCGGGAACTTTCCCTCCATAATCCCGCAGCAGCATTTGGGAGGCCAGCACGATGTCCCGGGCCTTGGCCCGAAAAAAGCCGGTGGAGTGGATGTACTGCTCCACCTCGGCTACATCGGCCCCAGCTAAGTCCTCTAGGGTGGGAAAGCGGGCATACAGGGCGGGGGTGACCTTGTTCACCCGCTCGTCGGTGCACTGGGCCGCCAGACGCACGGAGAACAGCAGCTCATAGTCCTTTTCATAGTTCAGGGAACAGATCCCGTCCGGGTAGAGCACCTTCAGGGCGTTTACAATGCTCCGGACTGCTTCGTTTGTTTTCATCTCATAACACCTCATTGGGCGGGATATGCGCCTGGTACTGGCGCAATCAAATTTATTATAGCATAGAGTATACCACATCCGGTGTATTTTTTCGACGAGAAACTTCTGTTCCCACAAATTTTCCCCATCCACTCCGGACAGAAAGCGCCAGCGTACTGCCATCCGTTCCCACAGAATCTCATTGTAATTTTCCCCGCATCTGATATAATAACGGTACAGCCCCACCGGCAGCCGCGCCGGATCTCAAAAGAAAAAGGAGTGTTTCCCATGGTTAACGAAGTCATGGACTTTATCACCGCCGCCGATCCACAGGTGGGACAGGCCATCCGCGCCGAGTATGATCGTCAGCAGCAGAATATCGAACTGATTGCTTCAGAGAACATCGTCAGCGCCTCCGTTCTGGCCGCCGCCGGCACCGTTCTCACGAACAAGTACGCCGAAGGTTACCCTGGCAAACGCTATTATGGCGGCTGTCAGTGCGTGGACGTGGTGGAGAACATCGCCATCGAGCGGGCCAAGGAGCTCTTCGGCGCCAACTACGCCAATGTCCAGCCCCACTCCGGCGCCCAGGCCAACTTCGCCGTGTACCAGGCCCTGTGCCAGCATGGGGACACTGTGTTGGGCATGAGCCTGGACCAGGGCGGCCACCTGACCCACGGCTCCCCTGTCAACTTCTCCGGCAAGAACTACAATATGGTGGCCTATGGACTGGGTGCCGACGGCCGCATTGACTATGACCAGGTACGGGATCTGGCCCGGAAACACAAGCCCCGCATGATCCTGGCCGGCGCCTCCGCCTATCCCAGAATCATTGATTTCAAGACATTCGCTGACATCGCCCACGAGGTCGGTGCTTATCTGTTCGTGGATATGGCCCATATCGCTGGGCTGGTAGCCGCTGGCTGCCACCCTTCCCCTGTTCCCTACGCCGATGTGGTCTCCACCACCACTCATAAGACCCTCCGGGGCCCCCGTGGCGGGATGCTGCTGTGCAATGACCCGGACATCGCCAAAAAGCTCAACTCAGCCATCTTCCCCGGCTCCCAGGGCGGCCCTCTGGAGCACATCATCGCCGCCAAGGCGGTCGCTCTTGGTGAGGCCCTCAAACCTGAATTCAAGACCTATCAGCAGCAGGTCGTGAAAAATGCCTCTGTATTGGCCCAGTCCATTATGGAAGGCGGGCTGGATCTGGTGTCCGGCGGAACGGACAACCACCTGATGCTGGTGGATCTGCGTCCTGCCCACCTCACCGGCAAGGAGATGGAGCGCCGCTTGGACGAGGTCTATATCACCGTAAACAAAAACGCCATCCCCAATGACCCGGAGAAGCCCTTTGTTACCTCTGGTATCCGGGTGGGCACCCCCGCCGTCACCTCCCGCGGCTTCCGCGAGGAAGAGATGAAGGTGGTAGGCCGGCTCATCTGCCAGGCCGCTCAGAGCGACTTCGAGTCTCAGGTGAACACACTTCGCGCTCAGGTAAAGGAGCTCACTGGCCGTTACCCACTTTATCAGAACGTCTGATCGCTGTGTCCATGTCTCCACAGGTCTGCCGCAGATTCATCTGGATCTGCGGCAGCTTTTTTGTTTTGAGAGGAAACCTTTTCCCTCTCTTCTCCGTCTAAATCAACAGGAAGCCGCTCCGACAGCGGAGAGATGAATACTCCCGCCGACTTCTTAAGGAAATCTTAAAGCATTTTGTAACTGGCTTGTAATTGCCTTTCCTTGTGCCCCCACCGTATAATAGAAACAATCAATCGGAGCCAATGCGTCCCGATACGGTGGTCACTCTCCCGCACTCTGCCGGACGGCCGCAATCTCTTACTTATGTCATCAGAGGAGGATATTCTCATGCCAGACGCCACACTCATCCAGCCCAGCAATACTGCTCCCCCTGCGCCCCCTTCTGGCAAGCCCAAAAAGGCTGTCAACAAAAAGAAAGTGCGCAGCATTGTCATCGCCGCTGTCACCGCCGCTGCACTGGCGGTAGGCGGCTACTTCCTGTATCGCTTTCTGACCAAGAACGACTCCGCTGGGGCGGAGATGCAGACCGCGGTGGCCGACTATGGCTCTATCCAGAGCAAGGCCTCTGGCAGCGGCAACGCCAAGGCGAAGGAAAACGCCGCCATCACCCTGTCTGCCGGCGGCACCGTGCGGGAGGTCTTTGTCGCCGCTGGAGACACCGTCACCGCCGGGCAACCCCTGTACACAATCTATAGCCAGAGCGCCCAGGATGAGGTCTCCACCGCCCAGGAGCAGCTGGACGGCTTGAACAAAGACATGAAATCTCTGCTGGAGGACGCCAACAATCTTACTGTCCGGGCTCCCTTCGCCGGCAAGCTGCTCAGCGTAAAGGACTTCGATCCCGATCAGGACATCACAAAAGGAGAAGCCGTAGCCACCCTGGTCAATGACAAAAAGCTGAAGCTGTCGCTCTACTTCAGCTATGCCCATGAGGGACAGATCCACGCTGGTCAGGCCGTCAACGTCTCAATTCCTTCTGTCATGGCCAATCTCACTGGAACAGTGGAAAAGATCCACAAGGTCAGCTACATCTCCCCCGAGGGCGCTGTCCACTTTGAGGCCATCATCGTCTTTGACAACCCCGGGACCCTTACCGCAGGCATGGAGGCCTCCGCCTCCCTCACAGCTTCTGACGGCACTGCCATCTACCCATACCAGAACGGCAAGACAGAATACTATGAGACCCGCGAGATCGTCACCAAGGCTGCCGGCCCCCTGGTATCCAAGGGAAACCTGCACAACTATGCCAATGTCTCCGCCGGTGAAGCCCTGCTCACCATGGGTTCTGATACCATTGACCTGGACATCCGCTCTAAGCAAAAAGAACTGGACGATGCCCAGACCAAGCTGGCTGATGCCCAGAAGGCACTGGCCAACTTCAATGCTGTCTCCCCCATCGATGGCACCGTCACTTCTATGAACCTCCAGGTTGGGCAGGAAGTGAAAAGCGGCGACACCGCCGTGATGATCTCCAACAACACCACTATGCTGGTGGACATCACCGTGGACGACCGGAACATCTCCTTCATCAATCAGGGCATGACCGTGGAGCTCACCGACTATAATCAAAACGTCTTTATGGGCACGGTCACCTCCATTAACATGGGGGGAGCGGAGTCCAAAAACGGCATGACCACCTATCCGGTCACCCTGGAGGTGGACAACTCCGCTGGCACCCTGTATGACGGGGCCTGGCTGGACTACTCCTTCGTCACCAGCGAGGCGGACAACTGCATCATCGTCCCCTCCCAGGCGGTCATCTATGTCAGCGACACCGAGGGCAACCCCTATACCGTGGTCTTTGTCCAGGCGGAGGAAAAGCCGGAAAACGCCATCGACATCGACATCCCCGAGGTCATGGAGGGGGAGACTCCCCAGTACCCCAGCCCGAAGGACGGCTTCTACCCCATCCCAGTGACCACCGGTCTGCCCGACAACTACAATGTGGAGATCAAAGAGGGCCTTCAGGGCGGCGAGACGGTGTTCCAGGCCTACATCGTGGAACAGGCCTGGGGCTGAGGCGAGGGACTGCCATGCTCATAGAGATCAAAAACATTTATAAAATCTACAACGAGGGCAAGGAGAGCGAGGTTCGAGCCCTGGATGATGTGACCCTGTCCATCGACCGCGGGGAGTTCGTGGCCATCATCGGGGCCTCCGGCTCGGGCAAGTCCACCCTGATGAACATTCTGGGCTGTCTGGACGTGCCCACCTACGGGGACTACATCCTCAACGGTGCCGACGTCACCGACCGCACCGACCGGCAGCTGGCCCACATCCGCAACAAGGAGATCGGCTTCATTTTCCAGGGCTATAACCTGATCCCCGCCCTCACCGCCTATGAGAATGTGGAGCTCCCCCTGATCTATCAGGGGATCAGCGTGTTCCAGCGGAAGGAGCGGGTCATGGCCGCCCTGGAGCGGGTGGGCATGGCCGACCGCTTCGGACACCGGCCCTCTGAGATGTCCGGCGGCCAGCAGCAGCGGGTGGCCATCGCCCGGGCCATCGCCACCCATCCGCCCATCATCATGGCCGACGAGCCTACCGGCGCCCTGGATTCCAAGACAGGCAAGCACGTTTTAGAGATCCTTCATAGTCTCCACGAGGGAGGCAGCACCATCATACTGATCACCCATGACAACGGCATCGCCGCTACTGCCAACCGCATCGTCCGCATCTCTGATGGACACATCGTGGCGGACGGCACCCGCGAGGAGGTGGGACTTTGAACATCACGCAGGCCATCAAAATGTCGGCCAAATCTATTTTTTCCAATAAAGCCCGCTCCGCTCTGACCATGCTGGGCATCATCATCGGCCTGGCAGCTGTTATCGTCCTGGTGTCCTATGCACAGGGACAAAATATGGCCATGCAGCGCTACTACGAAAGCATGGGAACCAACAAGATCTCAGTCAGCGCCTATGACTGGAGCGGGGGTACCGATATCTCCCAATCCCTGTACGACTACTGCCTGAATCTCTCTGATCAGGTAGTTGGCTTCTCCCCCACCGGCACGGTCAATAGCGCTCCCCCTATCAAGTTCGGCTCCAAGACCCTGTCCCGTGAGATGAACGACGGCGGCTCTGTTATTATGAGCGGAGGTATGACGATCGGCGGGGACAGCGGCAGCAATTATCCCACCCTCTATCTGGGCAACAACCAGTTCGGCCAATGTAACGACTACACCATTGCCAAGGGGCGTGATCTTAGCTATCTGGACGTAAAAAACAGCAGCAAGGTGTGCGTCCTGGGCGCTGCCACAGCTGACTATCTATTCAACTTCGCCAACCCCATCGATCAGACCATCACCATCAGCGGCACCCCATTCCGGGTGGTGGGCGTCTATAGCTATAAGGGGGACCGCTCCTCCAGTGCCTCTGGCACAGAGGACGACCAGTGGATCAATCAGATGATCAGCGGCATGGACAAGATGATCCTGCTTCCAAGCACTATGAACCGTATCTTCAATGAGAACGAGCCTATCAGCGACTATGTAGTCAAGGTACGCTCCTCAGAGGATCTTCGTCCCGTTATTACCGGTCTGAAAGGCTTTCTCAGCGGAGTCATCGACAGCAACAACGGTTTTTACAGCGTGGACTCCAACGATGTCTACAAGGAGCAGCAAGGCGACGCCACTAAGATGCAGCAGAATTTCCTGGGCGGCATCGCCGCCATCTCCCTCCTCGTAGGCGGCATCGGTATTATGAACATCATGCTGGTCACGGTCACCGAGCGCACCCGGGAGATCGGCATCCGCAAGGCTATCGGCGCCGAGCGCCGGAGCATCATTGTCCAGTTTCTCATCGAAGCCGCTATGATCTGCGGCATCGGCGGCCTGTTCGGCATCGGGGTGGGCTACATCGGCACTCTGATCGTGGGCAAGCTGTCCTTTAACACCATCCTGATCCCAAGCCCCGCTGTAACACTGGGTGCAGCAGCCATCTCGGTGGCCCTGGGCATCATCTTCGGTATGTATCCCGCAATTAAAGCTTCCGGTCTCCAGCCGGTGGTAGCCCTGCGGGCGGACTAAATGTTAGGGAGAGACATCTATGAAACGAAATCGCATGATCCACGCGCTGCTGGCTGCTGCCGTGGCCGCTGGTCTGGCCCTTCCGGCCTCTGCGGCCGGCACCTCCTCCTTCAGCGATGTGAAGGACCCCGCTACCTCCGTTAACGCGGACATTCTCCGTCTGATGGGTGTGGCCAATGGCACAGGGGGCAACCGCTTCAACCCCGGTCAGAAGCTGACCCGTGCTCAGTTCTGCACCATGGTAGTCAATTTCATGGGGATGAGAGATGACGTTGTTCTGCACTCCACCCGCACAATCTTCACCGACGTCCCCTCCAACCACTGGGCCAGAGGGTATGTGAATTTGGCTGCCTCTACGATGCTGGAGGACGGCGCTTCCTCCTCCGGCACGGGCTCCGACTCCGATCCAAAGCCCGCCGGTACGCCCCTGATCTCCGGCATTGGGGACGGCCGTTTCCTGCCAGATTCCCAGCTCACCTACGCCCAGGCGGTCACCATTCTGATCCGGGTACTAGGTTACTCCAGCAATAAGGTCGGGGCGGTCTGGCCCGACGGCTATCTGAATCTGGCCCAGTCCATCGGTCTGACTGACGGCATCTCTGTCAGCCCCAACGCCCCCATCGATCGAGCCCAGGCGGCCCAGCTGTTCGTCAACGCCCTGAGCTGTGAGACCGGCGACGGCAAGGAGTATTACACCACACTGGGCTCCGCCAAGGAGGACACCATCCTGCTGGCCGTCAACACCGAGACGGACGACAGCTCTGCTCTTGGTGCAGTACGCACCTCCAATGGTACCTATCTCCCCGATGCGGAAGATGTGGCTCCCACCGCCCTAGTAGGTCGCCGTGGTTCTCTTGTCCTCAACGATCAAAGCGAGATCATCACCTTTGTCCCCGATGACAGCAGCGCGGTCACCATCTCTCTCATGGGCAACGCAGAGCCCAGCTACGTCAGCGCCACCGGCGGCAAGCGGTACACCATTTCCGGAGACACTCCCATCTTCACCGCCAATTCTGAGGATTCCAAGTCCTATTCCGAAGGATATGGCACCCTCACCGCCGGCAGCCGGATCACCCTGTTTACCCTGCGGGGCAAGGTAACGGCTATCTATGCCGGCTCCACTTCCACTGCGGCCAGTGAGGATGCCGTGGTCGTGGTGGACAGCGCCAGTGCTGTTGATTTCCACAAACTCACCGGCGGTGCTGAGGGATACACCATCTTGAAAAACCAGCAGGTCATCAATATGTCCCAGATCAAGCCCTATGATGTGGTCACCTACGACAGCATCTCCAATACCCTGATCGTCTCCGACCTGCGCCTGACCTGCCGCTATCAAAATCCCGCCCCCAATGCCAAGGCGCCCCAAACCATTGAACTGCTGGGCCATACCTTCCCTGTGTTGGAAAGCGCCTGGGACTTTACCAACGATGTTTCGGTCAATCAACAGGTAGTCCTCCTCCTCACCGCCGACGGCAAGGTGGCCGGAATCCGCCCCGCCAATGGTTCTCTCCGCTCCACCGCCATGGGCATTGTCACCAGCGAGAGTTCCGCGAACCTGTTCCTGCCCAATGGCGGCATTCTGGAACTGAAGGGCGGCGAAGGCACCAAGCTGAGCAATCTGGACACGGTCTGTACCCTCTCCGCCGGCGAAAAGGGCGAGTTGTATGCCTCCCGCATCTCTGGACGCAATGCCCCTGGTGATTTCGATCTGTCCTCCATGACACTTGGAAACAAGACCGTCTCTGTGGGTGTCCGGATCTATGAGCAGGTCCAAGGTGCTGCCGCCCAAGCGGCCGTACCTCTGTCTGAGCTGGATCTGGATCGTATCTCCCAGGAAAAGATCTCCGGCTATCACGAAAACAGTTCCGGAATTGTGGATCTCATCCTGCTGGACTCCGTCACCGGCGACGCCTATACCTACGGCCAGCTGAAGGTATCCTATGCCGATGAGAACGGCGAGGAGAAGGGCCCCCGCCAGATCGCAGTCGAAAACGGCTCCGGCGGTATCGCCAAAACAAACTCCGGCTACACCGCCAAGAACAACTCCTTCGGCGGCGCTGTGCTGGGCAGCAATGGCAGGATCGCCTCCGTGATCAGCCTAGAGAAACTCGACAACCTCTCTCCTGCTGACTTCTTCGAGCGGGAAGGCCGGTACTACCTGTCCTCTGGCGGCCAAACCTATGCCGTGGCCACGGATGTTGAGTGCTATAATGATGCCTCTGAGATCTGGTTCACTCAAAAGACCGGTAAGGAGCGGTTCAATGCCTGTACCGCCTTCTCCAGCAAACTGACTGCCTATCTCGATCCCATCGGGAAAAAGGTGCGGATCTTGGTGGCTAACTAAATCTACCCAGCTCCAAGCAGAGCACGGCAACCGCCGTGCTCTGCTTGCTATTTTCTTGCGTATTTGTCATAATAGCCTTTGAGGTGAACTTGTCATGAGTCTGTTCTGTTGTCCCCTATGCTCCGCCCCTCTGATGCGTGGGGATCATACCTATGTTTGTCCCAGCGGCCACAGCTTTGACCTGGCCGCTGCTGGCTATGTCCATCTGCTCCCAGCCAACCGAAAGCACTCACAGAATCCTGGAGATGATAAGTCTATGGTGGCCGCCCGCTCAGCCTTTCTGGACCGGGGCTACTATGCGCCTCTCCGGGACGCCCTGTGCAAGCTGGCCCTCCGTTCCGTCGGAGACCTCCCCGCCCCCGCCCTTCTGGACAGCGGCTGCGGAGAGGGCTATTATACCGCCGCGCTCTTTCAAACCCTGTCCCGAGAGGGATGTGTTCCCTCCTCAGCCGGGGTAGATATCTCTAAATTTGCCCTGCGAAGGGCGGCCAGGCGACTAAAGGAGGGGGAGTTCGCTGTGGCCTCTGTGTACCGACTCCCCCTGGCTGCACATTCTGTAGATCTGCTGACCAATGTGTTCTCCCCTCTATGCCCCGAGGAATTTGCCCGGGTCCTTCGCCCAGGCGGGCACTTTCTCTATGTGGTCCCCTCCTCACGCCACCTGTGGGAGATGAAACAGGTGCTGTACGACCGCCCCTATGAAAACGAAGGAAAGCGGGAGGACTACCCCGGTTTCCGCTGGCTAGAAGCCGTCCCTCTGCGGTATTCTGTCCACCTGGACTGTGGGGAGGACATCATGGCCCTCTTCGGCATGACCCCCTACGCCTGGAAAACGCCCCGTGCGGGGGTAGCCCGGCTGGAAGCCCTGACGGATCTGGATACGGAGATCGGCTTTGACATACACGTCTATGAACGGATCGGAGACTGAGCCCTCCAAATCTTTAGGAATTCTTCACTTTTTCTTTGCGGGGAATCAACCTTTCTCCGCTATTCTATGAGCAACCCTCAAAAAGAAAGGTGAACACTATGTCTGAACTGATTTTGCAGACCCGGGAACTGACACGCCGGTATGGCCATACCCTGGCTCTGGACCGGGTCAGCCTTTCAGTGGAAAAGGGACAGATCCTTGGCCTTGTAGGCCGGAACGGCGCAGGTAAAACGACCCTGATCCGGCTGATCTCCGGCCAGTCTCGGCCCACCTCTGGAGGGCTGGTCCTATTTGATGCCTCCTCCCCCGCCGCTCTGGATCGAGCACGGAGCCGCACCGGCGTTATGGTAGAGACCCCTGCCTTCTATCCCTATCTCACCGCCCAACAGAATCTGGAGTACTATCGCATTCAGCGGGGTATCCCCGGCCAGAACTGTGTGGACGAAGCCCTGGAACTAGTTCGTCTTACCAGGGCTGGAAATAAAAAATTCAAAACCTTTTCCCTGGGCATGAAGCAGCGGCTTGGATTAGCTCTTGCTCTGATGAACCAACCAGAATTTCTTCTTCTGGATGAGCCTATCAACGGTTTGGATCCGGAGGGCATTGTGGAATTCCGGGAATTGCTTCTCCGGCTGAACCGCGAGCGGCAGACCACCATCCTTATCTCCAGCCACATCCTGTCCGAACTCTCTGCCCTGGCAACCCACTACGCCTTCATCGACCAGGGCTGTATGTTGGAAACCATCTCCGCCGCTGATCTGCGCGAGCGGTGCCGAGACTGTCTGGAATTAAGAGTGGATGATGCCGCCCGAGCTGCCCGGGTCTTGGAGGAGCAGCTTGGCACCCGGGATTTTGAAGTCCTTCCCCAGGAACGACTACGGCTATATGCCTTTTTAGATCACCCCCAGACGGTCAACCGTGTTCTGATTGAGGAAGGAGTAGGGCTGATCTCCGCCCAGCAGAAAGACAGTAACCTGGAGGCCTATTTTCTTGCTCTCATCGACGGCCACTCTGCCGGAAAGGAGGGGGCCTAATGCTGCGTTCCATTCGGGCAGAGTGGTACAAAGCAGTCCGCCGCCCTTATTTTTCCATTCTGTTCTTCACCTGCTCCCTACTTACTATGGGGGCCGTATATTGCCTGTATCTCGTCAAAAACCAGTCTCCTGGGATCACTCCCATCGGGCTGTCCTTTGCCCTGAGCCTATCCCCTCTGGGCATGATCATGGGCCTCTGGCTGGTGGCAGTGGGCGACCTGATCTTTTCTGAACAGTATAAATACCACACTCTGAAAAATGAGGTCTCCTTCGGTATTCCCCGGACCAGGATCTACCTGTCCCGCTGGGCTGCCGTATTCCTGGTCATGCTTCTGCTATATGCCGTCCTGGTGGCCGTCTACACCCTGTCCGCCCTGCTTCTGCTTGGACTGGAGCGCGGGCCCTCCGACCTCACCCCTGCCAACGGATTCCTGCTGCTTGGTTATCTGTCCCTGGCAGCACTCCCCATTTGGGCTGGCGGCCTATCCCTGGTCATAGCCATATACTTCCTTATTGCCAGTGCCAACACAGCAGCTATCTGCTATATTGTCCTAATCCTCACCCTGCCAGCTCTGCTGGGAGCCCTGGGACAGCACATCAGTCCATTCTTTCAGCTACTCCACCACCTCACTCTGAGCTACCAACTGGATCTGCTTATGAATCTCCAGATCCTGGACTGGGCCCTCATGGGCCGGTGCTGGCTGGTGGGGCTGGGGTGGACCGCTGTCTCCACTGCGCTGGGCCTGTTCTGCTTCTCCCGCCGGGATCTCCCTTAAAGGAGGACTGATTTATGGGCAATCTTATTCGTGCGGAGTTCTACCGTCTGCGCTGCCGCCCCTGGTCTGTTCTGGGGATGGCGCTGCTCCTCCTTCTGGGTGTGACCGTCATGACTGCCTCCTGCGCCCTGCCTCCCCAGTCAGGGAATGCGGCCACTCTCCTACATTCCATCAGTACCCTGTCCGTCAGTGGAATGTTCTTTGCCGTCTGGTGCGCCGCCGCAGTCAGCTCCGGCATCAACAAGCTGGACATTCTAAAGCATGAAGCGGTATTCGGCGTTCCCCGCCGGCAGATCTACCTCTCCCGACTGGCCGCAGCCTGCCTGCTGGGTGTGGCTATGGTGGTTCTACTGTCCCTGTGGGCCATCCTGCTCACTCTGATCTTTCTGCCTGGCCCTGGCCTGCTCCAGGCCCTTGCGCAGTACCTCACCCTGATGCTGACCGCTCTCCCCCTGTGGATGGCCTCCGTTGGTTTGTTCCTCTGCTGCCGGTTCATCACCCGGTCAGATGCAGTCTCTGTGGTACTGGTCTTCCTTTACTATTTTGTGGGCTACCCATTCTGCGCCGCCGCCTATATCGCCGGCCCTGACCTCACCCCCCTCTTCCGCTTTCTTTATATGACCCACCCCATGGCCCCCTTTTGGAATGGGAACCTGCTTTTGGCGGCAGGCTCGTCCCAGGAGCTGGGAATCTCTCTGGATCCCACCCTGTTCGTCTCCTTTCCGCCCTCACCGCTCCAGTGTTGGCTGGTGGGGATGGGCTGGCTGGCAGTCACTACCCTGCTGGCCCTGGCCGCTCTGGAGCGCAGAGAGCTGAGGTAACCACTATTTCTTCAGGAGGTCCTTTCTATGACGATCCTGCTGCTCACCGTCCCGGTCCTGCTGTTCATCCTGATCCTCTGGCTCCGCCGTGAATCTGCCCTAAATCGGGCTGCCCAAGCGCTCTGCGAGGCCCGATTCCAACCCGGAAAGCGCCTCCGTCTGGTTTCTCCGGACCGCCAGGTAGAGAACCTGCTGGCTCAGATCAACGGCCTGTTGGAGGACCGAGAGCAGGAGACACGCACACTGCGGGAGCAGGAGGAGAGTCTCCGCCGGCAGATCGCCAACATCTCTCACGACCTGCGCACCCCACTTACCTCCATTCTGGGCTATCTCCAGCTTCTGGAATCGGAGCAGCTTTCCTCTCAGCAGCGGAGACATTATTTAGAAATTGTGTCCGACCGGGCCAAAGTGCTTCAGGATCTGATCACTGCTTTTTATGATCTCTCCCGCATCGAGGGAGGAGAGTATCCGCTTGATCTCCAGCCAGTTGATCTGCGCCGGGCTTTAGAGCCTCTCCTGGCCAGCTTTTATGAGGACTTTGAGCAAGCCGGCTTCCAGGTCACTGTGGAACTGGATGACCGCCTGCCCCCTGTGCTGGCCGATCCTGGAGCAGTCACCCGAATCCTCACAAACCTCATCAGCAATGCTCTAAAGCACGGCAGTACCGCCCTGAACATCCGGCTGTATGCCAGCGAAGAACGGCTGATCACTGCCTTCTCCAACGATGCCCCTGACCTGTCCCCCGAGGATCTATCCCGGGTCTTTGAGCGCTTCTACACCGCAGACCAGATGCGTACTGGGCAGAACACTGGTCTTGGTCTGGCCATCGTCAAGGCCCTGGCCCAGCGAATGGGACATGTGCCCTTTGCCGAACTGGAAGACGGGGTCTTTACGATTGGGGTCCGGTGGACCCCTCTGGCTCCCGACCAGCACCACTGAAATTCCGTCTCCACTTTATTTTCACATATTTTTCAAATATTATCTTGACCTATTTGTGCATCTTTGCTATAATAAAGGAACAAATCCATCGCTGCTTTCGCTGCTTGATGCAACTTTCCGTTCCATCGCCGCAGATAAAATCCAGCAAATCAGGGTGTGTTCAACACACTTTCTGTTTTGCTGGTTTCTTTTTCTGAGCCAGCAGTGTTCCCGATGGATCCGCACCAGGCTGGCCCGATAATCATGAAATATCTTCCCGGCCCACCTCCCCCTGCACACCAAAGCAATAGAACAATTTACAATTCAAAGGAGTGACCGCTATGAAAAAAAGACTGCTTCCATTGCTGCTATCCACCGCGCTGATCCTTCCCCTGCTGTGCCCCGCTGCCGCTGCCGAGGGAACTGCCACTCGCCGTGATCTTGCAGAAGCTTTGTACGATTTGGCCAGTCGCCCCGCATTCTCACAGACACATTCATACTCTGACCTCACTGAGGCAGACGCTGCACTCCACTGGATCAGTTCTGAAGGTTATATGGTAGGCTATGGAAGCCATACCATGGCTCCAGATCAGGCCATCACTCGCGATCAGCTGGCCACTGTACTGTACGAATATGCAAAGGAGCATAATCTGGTTCTTACTAAGCGTGCTCCACTCGAAGCTGGTGTTCCCAAATGGGCGGATGACGCCATCTCCTGGGCCTCTGCCAACGGGGTTCTGGATGGGATCGATCAGGATCAGACCATTACCTCTTCCGAACTTGATAAGGCCCTGAGCAATCTCTCTAAAGTAGCAGAGGACCCTGCTGCAAAAGATCTCAATGCAATTATGGAATCTCCTGGTGTCTCCGGATATGCTGTCATGGCCTATCGCGATGGAAAACTGATCTACCAGCGTACCGGCGGTGACCGCTATATTGATGCAGTTGATCCTGCAAATAACCTTCCTCTGGAGCTGGACAGCCGTTACCGCACTGCCTCTATCTCCAAGACCTTTGCCGCTGTCGGCACCATGATGCTGGTGGAGCAGGGAAAGCTGGATCTGGACCGGGATATCAGTGACTATCTGGGCTTTACCCTCCGCAATCCCAACTATCCGGATAAAGCCATCACCACTCGGATGCTCCTCTCCCACACCTCCTCCATTCAGGACGGCAGCGTATACTCTATTGCACCTGAGTATTCCGTTAAGGAATTTTTCACTCCAGAAGGCAAGTACTGGCTGGATGGAGAACACTTTGAAAACTCCAACGACGGTGTGGACAGAAGTCCCGGGAACTGGTTCCATTACTGCAATCTGAACTATGGTCTGGTCGGTACGATCATCGAACGTATCACCGGTCAGCGCTTCGACATCTATATGCGGGAAAACGTGCTGGAGCCTATGGGATTGAATGCCAGCTATAATCCTGGTGATTTTGACGCCGATGAGATCCAGAATGTTGCCACGCTGTATCAGAAACAGAAGGACGGCGTCTGGAACGAAGATGGCCCGTATGTTGCCCAGATCGATGATTACCGCGGTGTCCCTCAGGATCCAAACAAGGTGTTGATCACCAATCCTGATCTCCAGTCCGCCATTACACTGGAACCGTTGGATGACTATGTGATTGGCACGAACGGCTGCCTTTTCAGCCCCCAGGGCGGCCTGCGCATCAGCCCCAATGAGATGAAGGTGCTGATCGATATGTTCCTCAATGATGGCAAAGTCAACGGAAAGCAAATCATCTCCAAGGAATCTGTAGATGCCATGTTCACCCCCACCTTCCGCGCCTTGCCTGACAAGAGCAACGGCAACACTTACGGCGGTCTGATGTGCCGCTATGGATTTGGCATCCAGGAAATGTCTGGAGAATTTGAAGGCGGCGACTGCCTGCTGAAGGATCGAAAGATTTCTCTGTCTGGACATTTCGGTGAGGCGTACGGACTGCTGGCCGGCTTCCTCCTGGACCGTGAGACTGGGACTGCAATTTACTATGCGATGACTGGACAGGGTTCTGAGGATACTCAAAATACCGGTGAATATTCCGGTATGTACAAGTGGGAGGAAATGTTCTGCACTGCACTGCTGGACAATCTGTTCCCAGATCTGTAAGCATCCGCTGCCAAGCCCCAATCATGCAGCTATCCTGATCCCACACAAATGTGCTGCTTCTGGAATGACGGCCCTATACGCTAAGCTGCAAATTTTCACTGCAAAAAAGCTGCTGATAATCGAAGTTCCTTCGGTTATCAGCAGCTTTTTCCTTACAAGCATTTTAACTTTTCAAGTCCTCACAATATTTGCTATTCTAACCTTCTATCCCTGAAATACCGCCGGATCCAGTCCGTGCTGCTTAATTTTGCGCTGCAGTGTCTGCCTTGGAATACACAGGACCTTAGCTGCTTCCGATACATTTCCCTTGCACTGAAAGAGTGCTCGATGAATCAGATCTTTCTCATATCCATCCACCGCCTGATTAAGAGGCATTGAGAGGATCTTCTCTGAAGAAGAAAAGGTCTTGGACAGCTGAACAAACTTTTTTTCCACATCCGGAAAGGTCAGTGTATCCGCCTGCTCAGAAACCACGCTCATGCCATATACGATGATATGCTCCAACTCCCGAACATTCCCCGGCCAATCATAGTCCTGGAGGCGCTGAATCAGCTCATGGGAAACATAGCGGATTTGCTTCTGAAAGGTTTTGTTGTGTCGCTTGATAAAAGTCTCAACAAAAGATTGGATATCCTCTTTACGGTCCCGCAGAGGGGGAATCGAGATGGACATGATACTTAAGCGGTAATAGATGTCCTGTCTGAGATGTCCACAGGCGATCTCGTGAATAGGATCCTGATTCAGAGCAGCAATGATTTTTACATCCGATTTTTTTACCTCTGTCGAGCCGATGCTCCGGAAGGTCCCATCTTGAAGCACTCGAAGCAATTTTGACTGTAAGTAGATCGGCATGGAATTCAATTCATCCAGAAAAAGTGTGCCGTGGTCGGCCAGCTCCAGAAGCCCCTTACTCTCCACCGCACCGGTGAAGGCGCCTTTGGCTGTGCCAAACAGGATGCTCTCCAGCAGGGTATCCGGGATCGCAGCGCAGTTTTGGGCGATAAATGGCCCATTCCGGCGCGCACTGGCATTATGGATGGCTTGCGCAAAGACATCCTTTCCGGTCCCCGTCTCACCACAAAGCATGACTGGGAGATCACAAGAGGCCACCACAGAGATATAATCCTTGGCCTGACACATTTTCTGATTGACTGCAATGATATCCTCTGTACGGAAGGCCGCAAAGTCGCTGGCAGATAACTTTCGCGTATGATCCAGGTGAAAGCTATCCCGGCTCAGTTCGATCCGGCCTTCAGAAAGATCATCTTCCTCTTCTTCTGACTCCTGCATCGACAAATCGATTGCACCCACAATTCGGTCCCCATTTTTGATTGGAAAAGAAATAGATGTGATCAAAATCCCATCCTTTCCTCGCTTTTTGAGATACTGCTTTTCCTCATAGACTGGTCTTCCAAACTGCATCGCACGGTACAGTGTGCTGCTTTGGGGTGTCAGATTTGGGTACACCTCTAAAAAATTCTGCCCGATCAACTGCTGCGCTTCATCCAAATTAGACAGCTTTTTGTTAAATTTCGCGGAAAATAGGATCTCTCCATCCAGATTCAAAATGGTAATACCGTCAATATAACCCTTTTGAAAAATTGACGCTTCCAAAAACTCCAAATGGGTTCACTCCTTTTCTGAGTACAGAGGTGGCAGGAACAGCTGAAATCGCATTTATCATATCAAACAAGGGGCAGGAAAGCAAGCGTATCTAACATACGAAACAGAGGGGGAACACCTCCCCCTCTGTTCCGAAGTTCTAAAATTTGACTGGGTGAGATCGTTTCGTGCAGGACAATCGTTATCCCTCGTCCTCCCCCACAGCAGGACGGTTTAGTGGAAGTTTGATCCACCACCACTTCATGACCAAATTGATGATGAGACACACAGCCATAATGGCCAGCTGGATCCCGATGAAGAGCCAGTGCTGTCCATTGAGCAGCATCATTGGCCCGAAGGACCAGGTAAACAACTCACTAAATGTGGTAAAAATACAGGCAAATGCTGTATCATTGAGTGTCAGGGACTTGTTCTCCGGGTCCACGATCCGCAGAAGGATAAAACCAATGGCAAACACACCAGTAGAATATCCAAATACAAACAGCGCACGTTCAAACCAGCTGCCCTTGTTCATAGCCGGACCGAAATACATCAGGGTGATAACCACGATGAAAATGCCGAACAGTAGCAGTACCAGAAGCGGCATTGCATACTTTACGATGATGCCCAGGTTGATGGACGCAATTCCGAAGAATACCAGATAATCTGTGCAGGTACCGGAAATGCGGTTGGTAAGATCGGGGTCGATGTACTTCTCCACGCCGGTCTTTTTAAAGACTGCGAACATAACCAGCGCCACCAGGAAGGAGTACAGATAAGAGGGGCCATCAAAATTAAAAGTGTCATAGAAGAACTTATAGAGCAGACGGCCGGCACCGGCGGCGGTGAGCAGAATGGCAAAGTGCCAGGCCAGAGGATCCAGAACCACAGACGAGGTCGTCGCCTTCGCCAAGGCAGGACGGTTCTCCGGAGGGATCAGGCCTGTCTTCAGCTCACCGGAGAGATAGGAGAAGTCCTTAATGTACTTGGTCCAGCCTTTTTTGGTACCCAGCTTGATGAAGAACATTCCGCCGAATACACCAGCAAGAATACCCACAGTAGCACAGGTCTGGCCAATGTCCATAGCATCTGTAAAGCCGAGATTTGCAAAGCTGCTGCCCACAGCGGCAGCCGTACCGTGTCCGCCGGAGAAGCCGGCAGCCAACAGCAGTCCAAAGCCATAATTGATCTCGGGCCACAGATTGGAAATCACCAGAATCGAGAAGGCGGGCACCAGGCCATACTGGATCACCTGTGCTACCATCTTATAGGACAGATAGGAGCTCATGCGGGCCACATCTCCCTTTGAGCCGCCCTTGTTCATGGTAAAACCATTGATACCGACCGCAGCAAAAATGACCATGATCAGCATACCGGGATAAGAGCCAATGGAATCAGACATGGGCAGAAGGCCCGGGAACGCATAGCGGAATGCCAATCCCATAAAGCCGGCCAGCATACTAGCAGGAATGAAGAAACGCTGTATAAAGCCTACTTTTGCGCGGAGAAATTGGCCGATCATAATAAAGACAGATGCAACTGCAAAGTCCAGCGAGTCTATGAAAATTTTTCTGTAAATAAAGATTTAGAAGGTCTTCTATGATAAAA
>ENA-ORUF01000254-ORUF01000254.1-human-gut-metagenome-genome-assembly--contig:-NODE-254-length-82713-cov-14.561869_pt1 | contig 82713 bp, 76 predicted proteins | sample MGYA00242077_ERZ509203 | MGnify/ENA primary metagenome ERZ509203 (study PRJEB26280, sample SAMEA2338834) | human gut metagenome | biome: human gut; feature: human-associated habitat; material: faeces... | reverse complement strand
CCCCGTAGGGTGTCACACTTTCATCTTATCACTACTTCTGCCCGAAGTACTTTGTACAGACCTAAACTTTCCGCCTCGCTTGTTGCGTCCTGTGCACAGCTATGCCTCCATAAACGCTCCTCCCTAAAAATGCCCCACAGGGGCATTTTCTTTACGGTCGGCTTCAAATCCCTTCGGATTCTAAAAAGACCAAAAAAAGACACCCCGTAGGGTGTCACACTTTCATCTTATCACTACTTCTGCCCGAAGTACTTTGTACAGACCTAAACTTTCCGCCTCGCTTGTTGCGTCCTGTGCACAGCTATGCCTCCATAAACGCTCCTCCCTAAAAATGCCCCACAGGGGCATTTTCTTTACGGTCGGCTTCAAATCCCTTCGGATTCTTGTCAGGTCAAAACTAAAAGCACCCATAAAGGGTGCTTTTAGTTTTGGCCCGCCCGAAGGGATTTGAACCCCCATTCTCCGGAATCGGAATCCGTTGCGTTATCCAATTGCGCCACGGGCAGATGTATGCGGCAGGGTATTTGGCCTGCCGTTTTTCATTTTTAATTCGCATAATCTTTTATCTGAAAATCAACTGCAAAAACTGCTGTGCAACAGTCTTTAGCTTATATTATGCGGTTATTATACAACAATTTTTTACTTTAAGCAAGGGAAATTTGTCGCTTCTCCCAACTGTAAGGCGATCATTCTGCCATACTTTCGAGTTCTTCCCAGATTTCGTACTGCTCCTCCTGCTGTTTTTGCAAATCTTCGAGCAGTTTTGAAAGCTCCATAAGTTTTTCGTAATCTGCGGCAACTTCCTCACTTGAGAGAAGCTCCTGTGTTTTGGCGATTTCTTCGTCAAGTCGCTCAATTTCAGCCTCTGCCTTTTTGAGCTTAGTCTGTCTTTTGCGTTCTTCACTCTGCTTTTGCTTTTGCAAAAAGTAATCATTCTGCGTTTTTTCTTTTTTATCTTTCTTATTCTCAGTCGGAACAGCACCAGATTTTTCGGCTGTTGTGCGTTCAAGATAATAATCGTAATTACCGAGATATTCCTTTACTCCGTTATTTGTAAGAAGTAAAATTCTGTCGGCAATTTTATTTATAAAATAACGGTCATGGCTAACAATCAGCATTGTCCCGCTGTAGTCAAGCAAAGTTTTTTCAAGTTCTTCCCGTGACGATGCGTCAAGGTGGTTTGTCGGCTCATCGAGGAGCAAAAAGTTACTGCCCTTTAGCATTAGTTTCAAGAGAGAAACTCTCGCCCTCTCGCCGCCGCTCATTTTTGAAAGCGGTTTAAACACTTCGTCACCTTTGAACAGGAATGACGCAAGAGCACTTCTGACTTCGGTCTGCGTCATATTCGGGAAGGTGTCCCACACCTCATCAAGTGCGGTTTTTGACAGATCAAGATTCTGCTGCATCTGATCAAAATAACCGATTTCAACATTTGCGCCGTAGTCATATTCACCGCTGTTCATAGGAGTTTTGCCCGTTAAAATTCTGAACAGCGTTGTTTTACCGCAACCGTTGCCGCCGATGATGAACACTCTCTCTCCTTTTCTGATATGTATATCAACATTTTTGAAAAGCTGTTTGTCGTCAAACGACTTTGCAAGGTTTTTACAGATTAAAACATCGTTGCCGCTTTCACATCTCGGCTCAAAATGCATACGCATTGTTTCAAGCTCGCTTTCGGGGGCAACAAGCCCGTCTTTGATTCTGTCAGCCTCTTTCTGCTTACTTGCGGCTGTGATAAAATTGTGAGCCTGTCCCCAGCGTTTCTGCTGTTCAACAATGCCCTCAATACGCTTTATCTCCTTTAAATCGTGTTCATATTTATTTTTAAGCGACTCGTTCACCGATTCCTTTTTCTTGACAAATTCCGAATATGAACCCTTATAAACCATAGCACGGTTGTGTTCAAGTTCAATCGTCTTGTTGGTTACATTATCAAGAAAATAACGGTCATGGCTGATGATAATCATTGCACCCTTGAAATCTCTCAAAAAGCCTTCAAGCCATGCGATTGCGTCAATGTCAAGGTGGTTTGTCGGCTCGTCAAGGAGGAGCATATTGCTCTGCGACAGCAACAGCTTTGCAAGGCAGAGCTTTGAACGCTGACCGCCGCTTAAATTGCCGACAGGCATTGTAAAGTCATTTTCGGAAAATCCGAGTCCTAAAAGTGCGGAACGGGTTCTGCTTTTATAGGTCAGACCGCCTGCTCTTTCAAACTGTTCAATAAGCATGGTCTGCCTTTCAACAAGCTCGTCAAGATTTCCCGACTTGTTGTCAATCTGATGTGCAAGTGCGGAAATTTCGGTTTCCATATCCAAAAGATGATCGAATACGGAAAGCAGCTCGTGATACACATCTGCCCTCGGATTGTTGCAGGCATGCTGTTCCATATATCCCGGACGGATATTTTTTGAAAAGGTAACAGTTCCCGAAACAGGGCTGATTTCGCCGTTAAGTATCTTAAAGAGAGTTGTTTTACCGACTCCGTTAGCTCCGATAAAGCCCACCTTATCTCTTTCTTCAACATCAAACGAAACATCGGTAAAAAGGTTTCTTTCGATAAAAGTCATTGTAAGATTTCTTACTGATAATGCCGGCAAAACATACACTCCCTTTCAAATTTGCTACCCACTATTGTACATTAAAATCGACAAAAGAGCAATACAAAATTGAAAATATGCCATAGGTTTACAAGGGCATAAGACACAATTCCGACCGTTAAAAGCATTTCAGCCGTTTTGCTCCTGCCGATTTCGGCAAGCTTGTAAATCAATGCACAACCAAGAATAAGCACAAGCGGCAAAATTCCCTTGATTAACAATGTCAGCCAAAAGTTTTCAAGCACAGGCTGCATAACGGGATTTGCCTCAACAAAATGTCCGCTGCCGATGAGCGCCTCTGTACAAATCCAGTCAACAATATTGAGAAAATAGAGTAAGCCGAGTTTGTAATAAAACGAACGGCTCTCGTGACCTTTTTCATTGACGATATTATTGACATCAGATTCATTTGCCGATTTCAAATTAAACACAACGGTTTTTTCAAGTCCGGTTTTTTCTGTCATACACAACACCTCAACGGTATTTTTTCCCGCAGAGAATGTTATATTCACACAAAAGAAAAGAGCCTCCCCTCGGAAGCTCAATTTGAAACGAATTATTCAAAGTTAATGTCGCCCTCATATTTCTTTTTGAAAAGCTCAAATACCTTGTTAAGAGTATCTTCATCGTCAATGCTGACATACTCCTCTGTATCTTCGTCAATCTGATTAATCTGAAGAATAACAACCTCGTCTGCATCTTCGTCATTTTCGATGAGAACAATGTACTCTGTACCCTCAAACTCGATTACATCAAGAAATTCAAATTCAACTTCCTGACCGTTTTCGTCCTCAAGAGTGATGAGCATACCCTGATCTTCTTCGTTCATAAGCTCGTTTTTTGTATCTGCCATAGCGTATTCCTTTCCGAATGCGTTTAACGCCTCATAAAATAAATTAAGTTTAGTATAACCCAAAACATCGGCAAAATCAACACTTTATTGATATTTTACATTTAAAAGGTAAAAGCCAAAAACAGCTGCGATTGCTCGCAGCTGTCCTTGGGTTTAGAAGTTTTGAAATTAACGTGAAAACCGTAGATATTTAAGTCAGTGTTTTCAGAATTAACCTACTTTGGCGTTACCTGTGTCGCCGAACATATTAAGTCTGAAAAGCTTGCTCTCGTCGTTCTTGTTTTCGCAAATAATACTTGCTTCTGCAATCCTGCCGCCTTCGATAAGTCTTGTAAGACCGACAAGCTGGCAAAGCTTGCTGCGGAGATTGAGTCTGTCGCCTTCGCTTGTAACGAGATATACATTGCCCTCGCAGGTATCGAGCACGGCGAGGAATTTGGTTACATCAACATTGTGTAAGCTAAGAATTGGTGTCATAAAATTTCCTCCATTCAATTCTTTAAAAATATAAAGTTTTGTTTTCGTGCGCCATTTACCATTTGGCAAAATCATGATCAATTTATCGACTATGTGATAATTCAATTTTACTCGAGTAAGGCTAATTGGAAATCAGCCGATAGTCAAGCGGACTATTTACTTGACAATTATTATTATAGTCAAACATTTGGAAAAGTCAACAATTTTAGCGATTAATTTTTGTTTACAAATACTTTTAGGTGTCAGTTATGCACAATTAGTTATCGTATTTTTTGTACAATATGCTTTGTATTTGCTTTTATAGAAATATAGTTTTAACACAAGCATAACATTTGATTGTGTAAATTCAACAACTTGTTTCTTTTTCAGCATTATATAACTGCTGTTTGTTACAAACTTAATTTAACAGGCATATTGAGATTTTGCTCATTTTAAGTTATAATCTATGTTATGAAGGCTGATATCAAAAAGGATTCAGGATTGCTCCGAATTAAATTTTCAATAAAAGCAATCATACAAATAAGAAAGGAATCATGAAATGCTTAACGATTTTTACAAACAGTTCAAAAGCGGAACAGACATACGAGGAGTTGCAAGCGAGGGTGTTGAGGGACAAAGTGTAAACCTTACCGACGATGTTGTTGCCGATATGGCAGACGGCTTTGTGCTTTGGCTTTCTAAAAAAGTTTCAAAAAAGCCGAGCGAGCTCAAAATCTCTGTCGGTCGTGACAGCCGTATTTCGGGACCGCATATAATGAAAATCACAACCGAGCGTTTTAAGCGTTGCGGTGCAGAAGTTCTCTGCTGTCAGCTTGCGTCAACTCCGTCAATGTTTATGACAACTGTTGACCTCGGATGTGACGGTGCTCTTCAGATTACCGCAAGTCACCACCCGTTCAACAGAAACGGTCTTAAATTTTTCACCCGTGAGGGCGGTCTTGAGGGCAGTGACATTGAGGAAATTCTTCTCTACGCACAAAACGGTGAACATCCCGAAGAAAGCAACGGCGGAAACATTACGGATGTTGACTATATGAGCGACTACGCAAAGGGACTTTGCGAGAAGATTAAAAAGGAAGTTAATGCAGAAGATTACGAGCATCCGCTCAAAGGCTTTAAGATTGTTGTTGACGCAGGCAACGGTGCAGGCGGATTTTATGCCGACAAGGTGCTTTCCGTTCTCGGAGCAGACACAACAGGCAGCCGTTATCTTGAACCTGACGGAATGTTCCCGAATCATGTGCCGAATCCCGAGGCTAAAGAGGCAATGGATTCAATCTGTGAGGCTGTCAGGGAATCCGGCGCAGACCTCGGCGTAATCTTTGATACGGATGTTGACCGTGGCGGTGCTGTTGACAGCAAGGGCAACGAAATCAATCGAAACAGACTTGTAGCCGTTGCGGCGGCAATTGCTCTTGAGGGCAATGACGGCGGTATGATTGTTACAGACTCAATCACATCAAGCGGTCTTAAACAATTTATTGAAAATGACCTCGGCGGAAAGCATTACCGCTATCGCAGAGGCTATAAGAATGTTATCGACAAGGCTCTTGAACTCAACGCTCAGGGCATCAACTGTCCTCTTGCAATCGAAACATCGGGACATGCCGCAATGCGTGAAAACTACTTTCTTGATGACGGTGCATATCTCTGCACAAAAATTATTATCAAGGCCGCTCAGATGAGAAAAGAGGGCAAGGAGCTTGACGAGCTTACCGCCTCACTCAAAGAACCGCTTGAAAGCACAGAAATCAGATACAAAATTCTTGAAAAAGATTTCAGAGCCTGCGGTGAAAAAATTATTGCCGACCTTACAAAGTATGCCGAGGAGCAGGACGGCTGGTGTGTTGCCGATGATAACCGTGAGGGCGTCAGAGTTTCGTTTGACAAGGATAACGGTGACGGCTGGTTCTTGCTCAGACTTTCGGTACACGATCCGATTATGCCCCTCAATGTTGAAAGTGACAGCGAGGGCGGTGTAAAAATCATCTGCGACAAGCTTGGTGAATTTTTAAAGACTACAACAGGTCTTGACCTCTGATGTTGGAATATTTTGCGTTTTTATTGATTTTTATTGTCGCAACTACGGGTTGCAACCGAGAGTTGCGACAATGGAACCCGAAATGTATTGTTTTTGGGGGCAGGCAACCGATATAATTTTCTCACAAGGTAAAAACCTAAAGCAATATTTGAGGAGGAAATTTTATGAACATTGAAACTGCCAACAGACTTTTGCAGTACAGAAAAAAGATGAATCTAAGCCAGGAGGAGCTTGCCGCAAAAATAGGTGTAAGCCGTCAGGCTGTGTCAAAATGGGAGCGTGCAGAGGCATCGCCCGACACGGATAATCTTATTCTTCTTGCCGATATCTACGGTGTTTCGCTTGGTGAATTGCTTAAAGGCGAAAAAGAAACCGAAAGCGAAACACAGTCGGAAGAACCCGAAAATAATGCCGAAAATAATCCCGACAGCGACACAACATACAAAAAATCAGACAAGGTTTCGTTCAAACACGGAATCCATGTTGACTCAAAGGATGGTGATTCTGTTCACCTTAATTTCAGGGACGGAATCCATGTTAAAGATAAAGACGGTACAAAGGTTGATGTCGGCTGGAACGGAATTCATGTTGAAGAAAACGGCAAAACAAAAGTCTATACAGACAAAAACGGAAATGTTATGTATGATGAAAGCATTGAAGAGCATAAACATTCAAAGTCGCACCGCTTTTGGAAGCATTTTCCGTTTTGGTTGATTGCAGTTATCGGATTCCTCGTTTGGGGATTCAGCGGAGTATTGCTCGGTTGGGTACTCAGCTGGGTATGCTTTCTGACAATTCCTCTCTATTACACACTTGTTGACGCAATCTACAAACGCAAGCCGAGTCATTTTGCTTATCCCCTGCTTGTCGTTATTGTGTATATGTTTTTCGGATTTCTTGACATCTGCGGCGGTTGGTCATTTGGTTGGATTGCATTTTTAACAATTCCGATTTATTATGAAATCTGCAAGCTTTTCAAAAGCGAAAGAAAAAGTTCTGACGATTAAAGCTGAATTAAAGACATACAAAAACACGGCAGTTTTTTATCAACTGCCGTGTTTGATTTTGCTGTAAACTATGTCCTTGTATAAAGTGTAAACCATGTTGTTGACATAGTATTCGCCCATAGATTGTGCAAACAGATAATCATACAAATAAAATTTTACGGAATCATAACTGTGTCTGTTGTGTCGAGCTGTGAAGTTCTCATTGCGGGCTTGCAGAGTTCAATCTGCCTGCCGTCTTTAATAAAGAGCGGAACTTCATTGAGGGCAACCTCAATATAATGAGTACCCTTGCTCATTTTTTCTGTCGTAATGCTTGTACCGCTGAGTTTTACAAAAGTCATGTTCTCGGGGAGATAAACATATCTTCCGCCTACATTCTGCTCATATACAGGGCAAATCATGCACTCGTCACTGAGCATAAGCTGTGTTTCACATTCACGGGCAATTTTATCATCGGGATAATCGAACGAGAGCGGTCTGAAAATCATATCATTCTCTTCGCTTGCCTTTTTGAATGTTCTGTAAAGGTACGGAATAAGTCTGTAACGAACCTCAACAATATCCTTGAAATCATCGCTGTTTTCAAAGCTGTAGCACTCCTGATTTCTTGTGCCGAGAGCGGCATGGTTACGCATAAGCGGAGTAAACACACCGAGTGCAAGAAAACGAAGAACAAGGTCACGGGTTGCGTTTTCGTTAAAGCCTCCGAGATCTGCACCGCAGTAAAGAAAGCCGCACATATTTGCCGACGGGAGCATTTTGAGGTCAAGAAGAATGTGTGACCACCAAGAGTGGTTATCGCCGAACCAGATACCGCTTGAACGGTGAGCGCCTACATATGACGCACGGGAGAACATAAGAATTTTTTCTTTACCGAACTCCTCCGCAAAATATTCGCCGGCGGCCTTTGTCATATTAGCACCGTAAATGTTGTGAACCTGATCATGGCAAACCTGTTTGCCGTCAACTGTATGGTAAATGCTTGAATAATCCTCGGGACTGTTTGAAAGACCTGTGAATGTGTCCTTGAGCTCAAAGAATTTTGAAAGGTCAAGGTTCTTCCCTTTGAGAGAAGCCGCCTTATCAAGTGCTTTGTTAAGTCCTTTTACCGAATAGAAAATTGCAGGCTCGTTCATATCGTTCCAGAAGCCGTCAATTCCCATATCTGTGAGAATTTTATATTTTGAGCCGAACCACTTTCTTACATCCGGTCGGAGAAAATCGGGAAAGCCAACGATACCGGGCCATACACCACCCTCAAAATCCGTGCCATCCTCGTTTTTGCAGAAGTATCCGTTCTTTCTGCCCTCTTCATAGATATCGTAGCCGTTCTCCTTTTTAACGCCTGCGTCAATAATCGGAATGAGGTGGATTCCTTCTTCCCTTTTCTTTGAAACATAGTCCTTGAAATTCGGAAATTTTTCATCATCAACAGTAAAGTCCTTGTAACGCTCCATATAGTCGATGTCGAGATATACGCAATCAAGCGGAATCCCTGCCTTGTTGTAACCGTCAACAACAGCGTCAACAGCTTCGGCATTGTGATAGCTCCAACGGCTCTGCTGATAGCCGAATGCCCAAAACGGCGGAACATAGCTTGTGCCGATTGATTTTCTGAACTCTTTTACAATCTCAAGCGGCTTTGTGCCGTCAATGTAATAGATATCAAAATCCGTGCCGTCAATTGTGATAACGGTTTTGTTTGCGGTTGTATAGCCGATGTCCCAACGGATTTTTGACGGGAAGTCGATAAAAATACCAAAAGTTTTTGAACCGCTTAGCATAAGGAAATTGTGAGCGGCATAGAGGGATGACTTTGTTTCGGTGTGGAACGGGTCATCACTGCAAAAGCTGTTATACACCCAACCACGCTTGTTGATTCCTCTCGGAGCTTCGCCGAGACCGTAGACGATGTCGCTGTCTGCCATATCAAATTCTAAGACAAAATTTCCGTTTTCAAACTTGCCGCCGAGCGGAAATTCCGCAATAGGCAGAGCGTTAAATTTTTCAACAACAGCCTGCGTATCAATCGGGTTGCCCGATGTAAACTTTTTAATCATTAAAGCACTTCCTTCTTTATTAAAATTTTCCGATTTTTTCAAAGCGTTCTGCAAAATCTTGCCGACACGCACTTACGATTTTAGTATAACATTAATTTTGGTTATTGCAATGGTAAAATTTATTTTTGTATTATTTTATTTTTGCACATTAAAAAAGCACCTTTACAAGCCTGTAAAGGTGCAAATTTTATTCTTTTACGCTTTATTAGTCAAAAATATCATTCTTGCTTTCAGACTTTCCGTCTTGGTAAATCTTGAGGTTTCCCGTATCATCACACACACCGAGAAAAACATCTTTGAGCCGTTTGCGGTTGTTGTCAAGCTGTTTTTTGAGCCATTCAAGATTAAAGCCCGATTCGGCAAGATTTTTCTCGAGAATTTTTCCGTCCGTAATAACCACGGACTCGGGTCTGGTTTGGTGAACAATGATTTTTAAATCATCCGGAGTTGCAGGGCGCTTTTTGTCCTTTGGCAGAACCGACAAATCGCCGTTCTGTTCAAGAAAAACCGTTTCGACATCATCAAGGCTGAAATATCCCTTTTCACGCATTCGTGTAAGAAATTCGTTTATATCAATTTTTGCAACCGAAAAATTCTTTTTGTACAACTTTCCTCTGTCGAAAATCACAATAGACTTGCCTGTTAAAAATCTTCGTAACATTGTTGATTTTTGCGAAAGCCACGAACAAAGCATAACAATTATTACATAAATAATGAGTGCCGCAAGACACGCCCAAAAGTCTGACATTTCGGCTGTTGCCATCTCCGCTGCGATTGAACCGATTGTGATTCCGTTGATGTAGTCAAAAAGATTAAGACTTGACATCTGCTTGTTGCCGATGAACTTTGACAGCAGGAACAATACTGTAATTGAAACGGGCGCCGTTATTAATGCACGCAAAAAGTCCATAATATCCCCTCCGATAGGGTTATTATGGACTTTAAATTATTTTTTATTCCGCAAAATTACCAAGGCTTAACTGTGCCTGTGATTTCCGAAACGCTCTTGATTCCGTTTTTGTCGAGCCATTCGTTCATTCCGTCGGCAATCTTAATAGGCGCATACGGATCCGTAAAAAGGACTGTACCGATTTGAAGTGCGGTTGCGCCTGCCATCATCATCTCGATTGCATCCTGCCAGCTTGAGATACCGCCCATACCGATAATCGGAATTTTAACTGCGTTTGCAACCTGCCAAACCATTCTTACTGCAACAGGGAAAATTGCAGGGCCGCTCATTCCGCCTGTGTTGTTGCGGATAATCGGTCTGCGTGAGTTGATGTCGATACGCATACCTGTGAGCGTGTTAATCATTGAAATTGCGTCTGCACCGTTTGCCTCTGCCGACTGTGCGATTGATGCAATGTCGGTAACATTTGGGCTGAGCTTTACGATAAGCGGTTTTTTGCAATACTTTTTGACAGCCGCAGTAATTGCACCTACGGATTCACAGCTTGTGCCGAACTGCACTCCACCGCTCTTGACATTAGGGCATGAGATGTTGAGCTCAATCATATCAACATCGGTTTCGCTGAGTTTTTCAGCCATTGCACAATAATCTTCGGGAGTGTTGCCGGCAATGTTTGCAATGATAACCGTATTCTGCTTTTTGAGCCACGGCAAATCCTCATTGATAAAAACATCAACACCGGGGTTTTGAAGTCCTACTGCATTCAAAATGCCGGAAGGAGTTTCGGCTACTCTCGGAACAGGGTTGCCGTCACGGCGGGTAAGTGTGATACCCTTGCATGAAATACCGCCGAGCTTTTCAAGGGGATAAAGCTCTGAATATTCCATACCGAAACCGAATGTTCCCGATGCGGCAATGAGAGGATTGTTAAATTCCACTCCGCAAACTTTTACAGATAAATCAGCCATTGAAAACTACCTCCTCAGCATTAAATACGGGGCCGTTTTTGCAGACATGCTGCATAATTTCTTCACCGTTTTTTCTTACCTTTACTGCGCACACAAGGCATGCGCCCATTCCGCAGGCCATTCTCTCCTCAAGAGAAATCTGACACGGCTTTCCTGCCTCTTTGCAAACATCGGCAATAGCCTTGAGCATCGGGGTAGGACCGCATGCACAAACCTCGTCAACCTCTGAGATTTTTTCTTTGAGAACATCTGTTACAAAGCCGTGGATTCCCGCACTTCCGTCATCTGTTGTCAGCACAAGTTCTGCACCGGCTTTCTTGAAATCATCCTGAAGAATAATAAGGTCTTTGTTTCTGAAGCCTGTGATAACAAGCGGATTTTCACACTGCTTTGCTGTGTAGAGCATCGGAGGAACGCCTATACCGCCGCCGATAAGGCAGTAACGCTTGCCCTTTTCAATTTTAAAGCCGTTGCCGAGAGGAGCGAGAATATCAACGCTTTCGCCCTTTTTCATCTCGGACATAATTTTTGTTCCCTCACCCTTTACCTGATAAACAAGGCGGAGAACACCGTTTTCGCTGTCACAAACCGAAATAGGTCTGCGCAGAGTTTTTGAAGGCACATAAACATGGGCAAACTGTCCGCACTTTGCAAGCGGAGCAAGCTCGTCATTTTTTACCCTCATATCAAAAATGCCGTCTGCAATCTGTTCGTTTGACAAAAGTTCAAACTTCTGAACATCATACTTTTTCATAATATCATTCCTTTGGTTAGCTTTATTTATATAAAATCAATTCATAACAAATCAATTTCCAATCGGAGTGTCCCTGCACTGCGGACAAAAGTGAACATCTCATCACATCGCCGTTAATCAACATATTCAAGTTCAACAGTCAGCACACCTAACTCATCCTTGCGATAAACATAACAGCGTTCCGCAAGCCTTGGTGAATAACCGTTAATCTCATTAGCCTCTGAAACCCAGTTATAAAGATAACCGTCATTCATAATCCTGTCATACATATAATCGAAATCGGTGTTCTTATCAACAACAATGCTGAAATATTCATCTCCGTTTTTTGCAGCGTTTGCAACAGCTTGGCTCACATCATCGGCATTATCTGGATCCGAAACAGTCGGGTACTTATAGTTAAAATAGTTGTACTTTTCAGCCGTACACTTTGGAACAAAAAAATTACACCATGTACCAACGCTCAAATAAGTTTGTGAATTAAGCTCGGAATACTTATATGACAGCTTATGATCCTTGAACATAAGGTCATCGGTTAGGTTAAAATAATCGTTTTCCGCATAATTATTTTCGCCGTCGGTATCATTCCATGTAACATCAATTTGGTACCAATCGCCGCCGATTTTTACACCGTTCCATGCGTGATTGGCTGAATCGGTTGTTCCCGAAAGTAATACGCAGTCAATATTCGCCTTGTTGCACAAAAGCTGAAAGGCTCTTGCGTAACCCTCACACACGGCTGTACCGTCAACCAAGGCGCCGTAGGCATCGTTCTCGTTGCCCTCAATATTCTCTGTCTGTGCCGCTGCATCATCATATTTGCAGTTTTCAATTATATAGTTGTTAATGTATTCTTCTCTTTCAAAATCATTTCCCGAAGGTAGTTTTTTCAAAGCAGAAGCAACGACAATATTGAATTTTTTCTTGGCGGCTATAAGCTCATCATTTTGAACAGTATAATCAAGCTTTACGCTTGTTGTGTCACCATACGGAACAAAAAGACTTGACCCCTTGAGCCAAAAAGTTTCAGGGTGGTCGTTTTTGTATGCTTCAACAGCCTGTGTAATCTGATAATCGGAAAGCGAGCCTGTTGTTGTAATGTTTGGTGCATACACGGTATCAACACTCTTTGCGATTCTCATATACAGTTCTTTTACATAATCATCGGTAAGCGTCTCGTAGGCATAATCGGTTTTTACATCTGCATAATCCTTGTCGTTTTCAACATCTTGTGCACTCGGAGTTGTAACGGATTTTTCTATGACAGAGCTTCTCTTTGGTTCACTGCTTTCGGAATCATCCGTCAACGAACACGAACAGCCGAAAAATGCAACCGCACAGGTCATTAAACAAACTAAGGCAGTTTTATATATTTTCAAAAAATCATCTCAATTTTTGTTTTGGGTTATTTATTTCATATACAGAATACGGCAGCAGCCAAAGTTGACTGTCGCCGTATGGATTTGTCATGTTCTATTTTACTTTATTTTCGCCTTGCAGTCAATGTTATAATCAATCATGCAGCATTTAATTAATATATTCAAGTTGAAATGTTATCAAATTAGACTTTTCATCATAAAGCATATTGCAAGTATCATTCAACTTTGGTGAATCAGAGTTAATTTGGTTAGCCTTTGTAAGCCAATCATACATATATCCATTCCGCACCTCATCATACACATCATCGTAATTTACATTTTCATCTACTATAACTACGAAATACTCTTCTCCGTTCTTTGCCGCTTTTGCAATTGCTGTGCTGACATTATCGGAATCATCAAGATTAGATACTGTAGGATATTTATAATTATAACAATAGTTGTGATAATTGTATTTCTCAGCAGTACATTTTGGAACATAGAAGTTACACCAAGATTCCAAATTCAAAAAAGATTCTGCATCAATCTCCGAGTATTTTGGAGACAGCGTGTGCTCCTCATACATAAGACTGTCGGTAAGATTAAAGTACTCATGTGAATCATAAATAAAATCATCAACATCGTCCCAAGTAACATCAATCTGATACCAATCTCCGCCAATCTTCACGCAATTCCATACATGATTGTCTGAGTCAACGATTCCCATAAGTTGTATGCAATCAATATCAGCCTTATTACACAAAATCTGAAATGCCTTTGAGTAACCCTCACATACTGCCTTACCATCAACAAACACACCGTAGGCATCGTTTTCATTGCCCTGAACCTCCTCAGATTCAGCCGCTTCCTCATCATAATCACAATTATTAATTATATAATTATGTATATATTCTTCTCTTTCACATTCAGTGCCATAAGGGACACTTTTGGAAATAGTATCAACTGCAGTATTAAACTCTTTTTTTGCAGTAACAAGTTTATCACCGCTCATAGTATATGTAAGCCAAATTCCTGTTTCATAATCAAAATTTTCGTATTCATAGTAACTTTTAAGCCAGAACACTTCAGGGTGGTCATTTTTATACGCTTCCACAGCCTGTGTTATTTGATATTCACTAAGATTCCCTTCAGCGTAAAATGACGGTTCATATTCGGAATCAATATTATCACTTATTTGATTGTACAGCTTTTTCACATAATCATCAGTAAGTGTGCTATAGGCATAATCTGTTTTTGGTTCATTATACACACACGGCTCTGTCGGTTTAGGTTTAGATGTTGTTTTTACACTTGTACTGCTTTTTTCGGAAGTAGTTACAGGTACACTCGATTCGTTGTTATCATCCTCAAGCAATGAACACGAACAGCCAAAAAATGCTACCGCACAAGTCATTAAACAAACTAAGGCAGTTTTATATATTTTCAAAAAATCATCTCAATTTTTGTTTTGGGTTATTTATTTCATATACAGAATACGGCAGCAGCCAAAGTTGACTGTCGCCGTATGGATTTGTCATGTTCTATTTTACTTTATTTTCGCCTTGCAGTCAATGCAAATTTGAGCATTAAACTACTTTCCCGTAACATGGGTATCACCAAAAACCTCGGCATAAACATTGTTGTCGAGAATCATTCTTGAAACGGTAAAGAGGTTGTTGCATTTGTTATTGAGTTCGTCAATATCATCCTTGCCCTTTGCACCCTTGAAAGCGGTGTATTCGCCTGTTGACGCATTGTATTTTCCGTTCTGGGAAATCCAGCTTCTGTCGGCAAACACAACGAACGGTTCTTTGTTTCCGAAAACATCCGTACCTGCCAACATTCTGCTGTCATATTCAAGGCCGAGCATATTTGAAAGCGTGGGCAGAATATCAAGGCTTGAACAGTATGTGTTAACCTTGACGGGCTTTTTCATTGAACCGCTCCACAACAGCCATGCATTTTTGTACTGTTCAAAGGTTGTGTCAACCTTGTGCCCCGCAAGTTCGGACACACCGTCAAATTCATCAAGCGAATACGGATAATGGTCGTCCGTAAGGCAAATAAGGGTGTTGTCAAGCTTGCCTGCTTTTTCAAGTCTTGCAAGAAGATATTCCATTGCCTTGTCAAGCTCAATGTTTGCGGCAAGATAGCCCTTGACCTCATCGCTGTATTTCAGGTCTTTTACAAGGTCTGCGTTGCGTTCGCTCATGGTGTTGTATGAATATCCGCCGTGACCGCTGACCGTCATATAATAAACGCTGAAGCTGTCGGAATTTATGTAATCGTCAACCGTTTTCTGCATCATCTTGAGGTCGGAATTCGGCCACACATTTTCACCGAGGTCAAGACCTTTTCCGATTGCAGAGTAGTCATAACCGATATTTGTAAGGTACTTGTCCCTGTCATAGTAATCATAGGTGTGATTGTGGTAAGCGTTAACTGTTTTGTAACCGAGTTTTCTGCTCTGCTCACCGAGAGTGAACGGGAAGCTGACATTATTTTCGGCTGACTTTGAAAAGCTCCACACACCGGATTTTGGAATCAAGCCTGTAAGATTTGCATATTCACCGTCAGTTGTGCTTACACCCCACGCAGGCGAATAGTAATTTTCAAATTGAAATCCCTCGTTATACATTTTGCAGAGCGTCGGAGTCAGATCCTTGTCAATTGCATACTGCGAAAAGCTTTCGGCTGTAATGAAAATTATGTTGTAGCCCTTGAACATACCCGTGTATTCGTTGGTATAGCTCGGTTCTTCGCTGTCAAAATATTCATAAAGCGACTTTAACTCATCATTATTTGTACTCTTTGTAAGCTTTGAAAAATCAGCACTCATAATCTGAGCTTTCTGCTCTGTTTTTGTAATTTCATCGGCAGTCGATTCTTTATTTTTCGGCTTGCTGTTTGTGCGTATATTCGCTTTGTAACCGAACATAAGGCGGCTGATGTCAAGTCTTTGCATTGTATAAAGTCCGTAGCGTTCACACACGGCAACCTGTTGCAATTCACCGTAATAAAGATTGTAGTTGCTCTTTGTGTCGGAAGAATCACGGTCAATGCCTACCGCAAGGACAGTTCCGATCTGAAAAACCACCGCAATCAAAAGTACAATCAGCTTACCCTTTAACTTTACTTTTGAAAAGTCAAACAACTTTCCGCCGAAAATTATAAAGAAAGCAAGCGGAACAAAAAGTAAAACAACAAACACAATTCTGCTTGTTATCGCAGTCATAATCATATCAATTGAATTGAATGCCTGCCCTGCACCGCCGTTTGTAACGCTGCTTACAACAACCATTGTGCCAAAAACATTATAGTATATCATCTGCACACCGTACCATATCGTCAGCACAGCCGTGAGTACGGTTGCAATCCCTCTGTTTACCCCTCTGCGTTTTGAAAAAGAACACAACAAAACAAGTACCGCCGAAAGCACGATTGTGAACAGGAATGTGAAAGCAAAACCGCCGAGCACATCAAACCCCGACGCAATTTTAAGGTCGGTTTCAAGCCATAGAATCAAAAGCGGAAAGTACGCAAAAAATGCGACTCTCTTTGCAAAGCCATGACTTTTTTCAGGCTTTCTGTAGTAGTCAAAATTTGAACTTCCGACTTTTACGGCAGGCTGTCCCACATAGTGATTTCTTCTTGAAAATCCGCTGTTTGTACCGTCTGAATATGCCATTTAATTCTCCTTTCTTTTTCAATGCAGTTATTAAGTAGATTATAAAACGAAAACGCCGCCATTGCAATGACAAATTTAACCAAAATTCGCCCCATATGACACATTCGGACTTTTTATATATTGAAACAGTTGACCTTTTGTAGTATAATTATAATTTAATGAGAGGCTTGTGTGAAAAGCTATGCAAATTGCGGTTTTGAACAAGGCTTCTTAATTTATGTATTATTATGAAAAGGAAGATTTTTATGGCAAAGAAACAGTTTAAATCAGAGTCAAAAAGACTTCTTGACCTTATGATTAACTCAATTTATACTCACAAAGAAATTTTTCTTCGTGAGATTATTTCAAATGCAAGCGACGCTATCGACAAGCTTTGCTTCATTTCTCTTACCGATGACAAGGTCGGTCTTGACAGAGGCGATTTCAAAATCGTTTTAAAGCCCGACAAAGAAAGCCGTACTCTTACAATCACGGATAACGGTATCGGCATGAACAAGGATGACCTTGAAAACAACCTCGGCACAATCGCATCCTCAGGCTCACTCAAATTCAAGCAGAGCATGGAAGAAAAGCAGGACGACATTGACATTATCGGTCAGTTCGGCGTTGGTTTCTACTCAGCATTTATGGTTGCAAAGAAGATTACCGTAAACACAAAGAAATATGGCGAGGATACGGCATATTGCTGGCAGTCAAGCGGTGCAGACGGCTACACAATCAGCGAGATTGAAAAGGAAAATGCCGGCACAGAGATTATTCTTGAAATCAAGGATAACACAGACGATGAAAACTATGACGAATTCCTTGAGCAGTACAGAATACAGGGACTTGTCAAGAAGTATTCCGACTACATCCGCTACCCGATTGTTATGGATATGACAAAGAGCAGAGTTAAGGAAGAAACCAAGGACAGCGACAAGCCCGAATATGAGGATTATACGGAAACCGTAACACTCAACAGCATGATTCCTCTTTGGCAGAGAAGAAAGAAAGATGTTACTCAGGAAGAATACGACAAGTTCTACAGCGAAAAATTTATGGCTATGGACAAGCCTCTTAAAACTATCGTAACTTCTGTTGAGGGTGTTGTAACCTACAAGGCATTGCTCTTTATTCCGTCTGTTGCTCCTTATGACTACTACACAAAGGAATACAAAAAGGGACTTCAGCTTTATTCAAGCGGTGTGCTTATTATGGATAACTGCGAAGAGCTTTTGCCCGAGCACTTCCGTTTTGTAAAGGGTATTGTTGACAGCGCAGACCTTTCGCTCAACATTTCAAGAGAAATGCTCCAGCATGACCGTCACCTCATTACAATTGCTCAGAACATTGAAAAGAAGATTAAAAACGAGCTTACTTCAATGCTTCAGAATGACCGTGAGAATTACGAAAAATTCTTCAACGCATTCGGCAGACAGCTTAAATACGGTGTTGTTTCGGACTACGGTATGCACAAGGAAGAACTTCAGGACCTTATTATGTTCTATTCTTCAAGCGAGAAAAAGCTTGTTACGCTTTCGGAATATGTTGACAGAATGAAAGATGACCAGAAGTTCATCTACTTTGCAACAGGCGAAAATGCTGCTGCAATCGACACACTTCCGCAGACAGAGCTTATCCGCTCAAAGGGTTACGAAATTCTTTACTGCACAGAGGAGATTGACGAGTTTACTCTACAGTCACTAATGACATATAAGGAAAAGAAATTCTGTTCGGCAATGAACGATGACCTCGGCATTGAAACCGAGGAAAATAAAGAGGATGAAGAAAACAAGGACGCACTTCTTACATTTGTTAAGGAAACACTCGGTGACAAGGTTGCAGAGGTTACCGCATCAAAGAAACTTGTTTCACATCCTGTTTGCCTTACGGCAAAGGGCGGTATTTCATTTGAAATGGAAAAGTATTTCAACTCAGTTCAGCCTGACGCAAATATGAAGGCTCAGCGTGTGCTTGAGCTTAACCTTTCTCACCCTGCCGTTAAGAAGATGGAAGAATTTATCAAGAGCGATGTTGACAGAGCAAAGAAGTATGCCGAGGTTCTCTACAGTCAGGCACTTCTAATTGCAGGACTTCCGCTTGAAAATCCGTCCGAATACACAGACCTTGTCTGCTCAATTATGTAAATTTACCGATTTCCGCAATTCAGTAAGGGCGCTCATTGGGCGCCCGCAGGAGCATTGTACGCTCCTTTACATAAATCACACATACATTCTCACATTTCATACCCGATTTCCGACCAAAACGGAAATCGGGTATTTTGTTTTTGCAGAAAATTCCGCAAAATCTTTTGCAATAATATTGATATAATTTTTGCGTTGTGATACACTGATTTCAGTAAAAGTTTTTTCGGAGGCGGACTTGATGAAACATTACGATGAAAAGCAAATGCAGGAAAATATCCTCTATCTTGAGGCACTTTCGGAGCAGTATCCGAACATTCAGTCGGCGGCGGCAGAGATGATTAATCTTCACGCAATCCTTGATTTGCCGAAAGGTACCGAACATTTTCTTTCCGATATTCACGGTGAGCACGAGGCATTTAGACATATTCTCAACAACGCATCGGGTTCAATCAGAGAAAAGATTGACGACCTTTTTTCAAATACTCTCACATCCGAACAGCGTGCCGAGCTTGCAACGCTGATTTATTATCCAAAGGAAAAACTCAGTGTTTACAAAAGCGAAATAACCGACATTGAAGAATGGTACAGATTAACACTCATAAGATTGCTTGCAATCTGCCGACACATTTCTTCCAAATACACACGAAGCAAGGTTCGTAAAACTCTGCCAAAGCATTATGCCTATATCATTGAGGAGCTTATGTTCGGTGATTCAGGCAAAAAAGACCGTGAAACCTACCACGAAAATATTCTGCACACAATTATTGAGGCAGGACAAGCCGATGTTTTCATACTCTCGCTTTGTGACACGATAAAAAGACTTATTGTTGACAAGCTCCACATTGTCGGCGACATTTTCGACAGAGGTGCAAGACCTGACATTGTGCTTGACGACCTTATGATGCACCACGGTGTTGACATTCAGTGGGGCAATCACGATATTCTTTGGATGGGTGCGGCATCGGGCAGTATGGCTTGCATTGCCGCTGCACTTAACAACGCATTTTCATACGGCAATCTTGACACAATCGAGGTCGGCTACGGAATAAGTCTGCGTGACCTCTCGCTTTTTGCAAAGGATGTTTACGGCGGCGGAAATGTTGAACGCTTTATGCCGAAAGGTCCTTTTGCGGATTCGCCCTACACCTCAAACGACCCGTTGCTTGTTGCCGATATGCACAAGGCGATTGCCGTTATTCTCTTTAAGCTTGAAGGTCAGCTTGTCAGCCGCAATCCTAACTTTAATATGAGCGACAGGCGATTGCTTGACAAGATTGATTTTGAAAATGCGACCGTAACTGTCGGCGAAAAGAAGTATCCGATTTCCGACACCTTCTTCCCCACAGTTGACTATGACTATCCGTATGAACTGACAAAGACGGAAAAACGGGTTATGGAACAGCTTAAAAATGCCTTTATGGCAAGTGAAAAGCTGAAAAGACACATTGATTTTCTGTTTGCCAAGGGCGGAATGTACAAGTGTTGCAACAACAATCTTTTGCTCCACGGCTGTATTCCGATGAATAAGGACGGCAGTTTTATGGAATTTGACACGGGCAACTGTGTGCTTTCGGGAAAAGCCTTGCTTGATGAGCTTGAAAAGATTGTTCGTCAGGGACACTCTGCCCCCGAAAATTCTCCCGAAAGGCAAAAGGGCAACGACTATATGTGGTATCTCTGGTGCGGAAAACATTCACCGCTTTTCGGCAGAGAAAAAATGTGTTCGTTTGAGCGTTTCTTTATTGACGATTCCGAAACCCACACGGAAACACGCAACCATTACTACACGCTCTATCACGATGAAGACGCCTGCGTGAAGATTTTGAAAGAATTCGGTCTTTCGGAAAATCACGGTCACATAATCAACGGTCATGTTCCCGTTATCCGCAAAAAGGGCGAAAGTCCGATAAAGGCTAACGGCAAGCTGATTGTGATTGACGGCGGATTTTGCAGAGCATATCAGGACAAAACAGGCACGGCGGGCTACACGCTTGTCTATAATTCCTACGGTATGCGAATTGTCACCCACGAACCCTTTGCGGGAATTGACAACGCAATCAAATCAAACAAGGACATTCTCTCAACAACAAAAGTTTTTGACACCTCAGAAAACCGAATCCGTGTTGCACAAACCGATGACGGTCAGACAATCCGTAACCGCATTGAAGGACTTTCAATGCTCCTCTGCGCCTACCGCAACGGTGTTCTGAAAGAACAGTAATTTAAAGGAGAATTGTTATGTTCAACTGCATTAAATCATTTTCCTACAAAATGAACATTTCTGCCAATCAGGTTTCTAACGCTTTAAGAATGAAGGCTTTGGACAATACAAAACCCGATACACCAAAAATTGCAGGCAATTTTTTTGCGAACAAATTCACAATTCATCTTTCAAAAAATCACCCATTTGGCGGACCTGACAACCAATCTCCCGATTTTGACGGAACTGTTGAAAACTCAGCAAACGGCTCGGTTCTGACATTAAAAATGAAATCATTGAAATATCTGCTTTTACCGATACCTTTTATGATTTTCGTGCTGTTTTTGGCAGGTCTTTTAATTTACGATTATTTTTGTAATGAAAACTTGGCATCGCTGATATTCTCAATTGTTCCGATATTACTGTTTGCAGGTGTGTGGATTTTAATATTCACAAAGCTTAATCGACAATATAAGAAAATGAAGAATTTTATTGAGGAATTTTTCAAAGACAATATAACTACAAAGTAAAAACACGGCTTGTTCGGAAAATGAACAAGCCGTGTTTTTCTGTATCAATTCTGTAGGGGCGTTCATTGGACGCCCGCCTTGATGAATTTTATATTTTACAAAAATGTTTTGATATTATGGAAATTATGTATTCATTTGTAGCGGCGAACCGTGTTCGCCAATCGTCACAAGCGTAAGCTTGGGGCAAAATGATTATTTAACAACAAATTCAATACAGATATTTATTGTTTTGTGTTTACACACAAAACAAATGGCGAACAAGGTTCGCCGCTACTGTATGACAATAGCTTTGCGGCTTTTATATAATTTGATTTATTATAAAATTCCACTCGAAAATTTTCACCTCCCCCCTTGACTATGCTTTAAAAATGTATTATTCTATATACATAGATAATCTATGTATATAGAACTGCGAGGTATTATAGAAATGGGAGGGATAATGTGAAGAATAAATTTCTTGAAAAAGTAGCCGAGCAAATTGAAGATGAACACTCCCGAGAACTAATCACATCAGAGCTTGAATCGCATTTGCTTGATAAAATTGACTATTATGTTGACATAGGGTACTCAAAAGAAGATGCCGAAAAGCGTGCTACCGAAGAAATGGGCAATCCCGATGACACCGCCGTGCCGTTGAATGCTCTGCACAACAATAATTTTCGTGACCTGCTGTCATTTATCTGTTGCGGTGTTATAATACTGATGTTCTTCTGCACAATATGGTTTCGTGACGCTTTTATATACAGCTACGATAACCAATCATACAGACACAGCATACTATGCGATTTTGTTTCGCTCGCTTTTCTGATTACATATGTTGTAATGTTAATATTGGCAAGAAAAAAGCACATTAAAATCATTCCGTTATTTGTGGCGATTTCTTTTATCCTGCAATTTTTCTCCGTTATTATTTACGATTACAACGAGGCTGCACTCACATCAACAGCACCGCCGAATATGTTTTATTTTTACCAGCCAGCAATGTACGCAATTGTAAAAACAGTTACAGAGGGATTTATTGCGTATTCAAAATGTATTTTTATTGCAGTTCCTGCCGAAACCGATTCTTTCTGTTTTAATGTTTTGCCCTATATTTTAGGGTTATTATTTATAATATGGTCAATCATACTTTTCATTAAAATATTGAAATCAGAAAGAGTTGACAATCGTAAAAAATACAACATACCTATCCGCCTTATAGAAATATGTGCAAGCGTATTTTTGTCCGTAAATCTTATTATAACGGTCACCGCCACAGCATACAGAACCGTCAATGATTTTGCAACAGGAAACAGTTATTCTGCAAGCCGTGAAAAAATGTCGGAATATGTTCTTAATGCAGATTTAACACGAGATAAGTCTGAAATTATAGATGAACTGACGCTTGAGGGATACTATGCGGATACAGAAATCCCTGCCGAATTTTACGGCAAAGGCGGCACAATATCAGTTGGAACTGGTATGGATAACAACGGAAGATACACCTCCCTTGCATACAATTTGGGCAATGGATTTATTACATACGATGAAAGCGTAGGAGCTTTCATTAATGAGAGGGATATATACGATAAAACTCCCGAAATTTTGTCCGATGTAGATGCAATCAAAAAGATTGACAAGGGAGATGACTTTGAAAGCATAAAAGAATCGGGACTTTTAAAATGGGCTAATGGAATATGCAAAACATATTATCGAGATAAGAAGAAAACTGTATATGAAATAAACTTTACAATTTATTTTAAAGGATACGATAATACTTCTGACGACGGCTCAAACTTTTTCTTTAAGAATCTGACCATAGAGGACGGAAAAGTTACTGATTATTGTGATTAAACGAAAACTCTGAAAGGAGGGATAGTATGACAAACAGTTTTGTTGACAAAGTATCGGAGCAGATTAGCGACAAACACTCCCGAACGCTAATTACAGCCGAGCTTGAATCGCATTTGCTTGATAAAATCGACTATTATGTTGACATTGGCTATTCAAAAGAAGAAGCCGAAAAGCGTGCCACCGAAGAAATGGGCAATCCTGAGGACACCGCTGTGCCGTTGAATGCTCTTCACCAAAATAAATATCGTGGAGTATTCACATTCATTTGTCTTGTGGCAGTTATCGCACTTTTTATGGCAACCGTAAACGCATCACCGCTATTCTGCTATGTTGCAGAATATTCAAACTTGACGCATTACGCAATGTTTGATTTTTGGTCGCTGATAATTCTTGCCACATACACGGTGATGATAATTTACAGTCAAAAGAAAAATCACAAATCGGTTGCAATCTTCATCATAATATCGCTTGGCTTTCAGGTTTTAATGTCTGCAATCTCAATAACATTGCAGGGCTCATTTCTTCTTATAATCAAATTTTCGTCAATCTTCCAACCTGCGGTTTATGCGATTATGACTATCATCACAAAAGGTCCGATTGCGTATATTGACAGTCTGTTTGCATATGAAAATATTGAGTATTCGGCAGTCAATGAGTGGTGCTACACGGCAATTCCTTTTATAATTATGGCACTGTTGTTACTGTGGGCAATTGCGGTTCTGATTAAAATCAGAGGAAACGAGCGGATGAAAGGCAGAAAAATTCATCTGAAAATAACTAAAGTATTCAAAAATATTTTCATTGTATTTCTCTCTGTCAATTTTCTCATCATGGGAATTTGTGCGGTTATTTCAAGAGTAGAGATAAATTCAAAATCTACCGAAATTCTTGCCGAAAGAGAAAAAATAATTGATTTTGTGATGAATGCCAATCTAAAAACCACAAGCAATGAATTTTTGGACAATGCAAAAGCAAACGGACTTGACTTTCAACTGAATTTCAAATACGGCAAACATCCGACATTTGATTCTTTAGACAAAGAGTATGTATATCGGCATAACGGCAATATGATTTCAGTCAAAGACATCAATTGTAATATGTATCTATCTTTTGATTATAACGCTTTAAACACATCAATTTTCTATGACGATTTGTTATTAACCACGAAAGAGGTTGACGCAATAAATAATCTCAAGGTTGGAGATTCAATCAGTAAATTATACGAAAAATCTCTTATCTATAAGGCTTCGGCAATCTCAAAAATATACTATGCTAATGATAATCTCGGAAACCCGAAATACAGTCTGTACCCCTGTATTACATTTGTTATCGACAAAAAAGGTCAAACATACAAAACAATTGACATAAGTGTTTCGGACGGTAAAATATCCAAGATATGCGAACCTATTGAACATAAAAAAGAATACGAAACCGGATTTAATTTTTTCATTCAGAGCTAATCGGAAAGGAGCAAATAAAATGAAAATCAGTAAAGAACTTATCAAAGGCAGTACAGCAATGCTTGTTATGAGCGTTTTAAAGAAAAGCGATATGTACGGATACAAAATTATTAAAGAGCTTGAATTACAGAGCGAGAGCGTGTTTGAGCTTAAAGAGGGTACTCTCTACCCCATTCTTCACGCACTTGAAGAAGAAAATCTGCTTGAAAGCTACTGGGAAGAATTTGACGGCAGAAAGCGTAAATACTACCACCTCACCCGCAAAGGCACAAAACGCCTTAAAGAAAAGCAGGAGGAATGGAAAGTGTATTCAAAATCAGTCGAAAAAGTTCTCAGCTTTTCAGGTGTGTAAAACACTTATCACAGACAGACCGTTTTCCGTTAATCTTGAATTTATAGCCCTGTAATGGTAAAATTATCCTATAAACTCAGAAACGGAGATATTATGATGCACAAATTAAAAGTCAGAGCAAATCATACGGTATGTATCATATTTGCCGTTTTGTCATTGTTTTCCCTGACACTTATATTTAATGACAATATATGGTTTGACGAGGCGTACACGCTGTCGCTGATTCAGCACAATTATTCAGACATAATCAATATTCTGAAATCCGATATGCACCCACCGCTGTATTTTTTGTCGCTGAAAACATTTTGTTGCATCTTTGGATACTCAATAACAGCAACAAAAATATTTTCGGCAATCGGTTACATTGCAACGCTGTTTTTGGGATGCACAATCATAAAAAAGCACTACGGCAGTAAAACATCAATAATTTATATGCTGACTGTCGGAGCTGTGCCAATGATGCTCTATTTCAGCGTTCAGCAAAGGTCATACTCATGGAGCATATTTTTTGTTACATTATGCTTTATTGAGTCCCTGCTTTTTATAGCAAACAAAAAGTTTCATCACTGCATTTTATTTGCTATAGCAGGACTTGGGGCTGCATACAATCACATCTACGCACTTCTTGCAGTTGCAATTATCTTTGCTTTTGCAAATATATATCTGCTCATTAAAGACAGAAATTTGTTCAAGCGTGTTATTATTGCAGACCTTATTATGGTGGCAGGATATTCATTTTGGATAATTCCTCTTTTAAATCAAACAAAATCTGCCTCAAGTAATTTTTGGCTCAGCGGAGTTGAACCGTTGTCTGTAATTGTATTCATATCGGGCATAGCAGTATCTGCACTTGTTCTTATGAAAAAGAGCAACCGAAAATTGTGTATAATTTTCGCAGATGTCTGCGTTATGGGGATTCAAATAATCGGGTTGTTCGTAACCGTTTTTATACGCCCGTTTTACATTGCAAGATACAGCGTTGTAATTCTCGGTATCTTTGCAATTCTCGTTGCTTTCGGCGTAAAAGATATAAAACCAAAGCCGAGCAAAGTAATATGCACCCTGCTTTGCGTTGTAAATATCGGCTGTCTTGTTGCAACAGGATTGTTTGAATATAATCCGTCAATGACAAATTTTCGTGAAAGATTCAGTTCTCAACAGTCAGAATCAGACACTTTTGTTTACTGCGACAGTGCATTCGGAATTATGTCGTATTATTATCCGAACAACACCCACCTTTGCACCTACAAAGAAAACTGGTTTGAGGCATTTGAAAATGTTGAATGTATAAACAAAAATGAAATTGCAGACAAAGTTGACCCAAATCATAAAATTTGGTTTGTAAAAAATGAACTCACAAAAATGCCAAAATGCATTAAAAGTAATTTCAAGTATAAAAAGATTGATTCTTTCCAATGTGACTTCAATAAATTTGACCTATATTTACTTATTCTAAAGTAAATATAGGTCTTTTGTTTATGGTATAAATGCAGAAATTAAAACTAATTTGCCTCTTATTTTCTGCTTTCGTAGTCCTTGTCTATCTCATCACTCCAAGACGATGAAAGCGGCCTGCTTTTTCTGAAATTGCACACGGTTTTCGATACTGCGTCAAAAACAACAGCCGTACCCTGACCATCAGCGTGATAATTAACGGAGCGGTCGGAATTGATTCCAAAATGCTTAGCGGTTTCAACGGAATCAATGTTAGCTCCGATAAAAAGAAATTCCCAGCCGTAGCGATTTTTCTGACGCTCAATCATTTTCTTGACCTTATTGCTTGAATAGATACGGCTTGCGTTCTCCATTCCGTCGGTCATAATCACAAACAAGGTGTGTTCGGGAACATCTTCTTCTCTTGCATACTTATGAATGTTGCCAATGTGATGAATTGCACCGCCGATAGCGTCAATGAGTGCAGTTGAGCCACGAACCGTATAATCGTTTTCAGTCATTTTTGAAATTTCAGACAATTCAACCCTGTCGTGAAGAACCTCGGTTTCGTGATCAAACAATACGGTTGAAACATAGCACTTGCCGTTCTGTCTGCGTTGCTTTTCAATGAGCGAATTAAATCCGCCGATTGTGTCCTGTTCAAGTCCTGACATTGAACCGCTTCTGTCAAGAATGAATACCAATTCTGTAATGTTGTTTTTCATAGTTGTTACCTCCAAAAGTAATTAAGTTTTTTATCTTGACTTAATCATATAACTTTCGGGATAACATATGGTCGCCTGAAATGCGACATTTACTGACCCAACAAAACCTGGTCAAATTCAAATAAAGCCTCGTTTACAGTAAAAATATCATACTCGCCCTTTTGAATAAAATATTCAATGATAACATCAAACTTGTTCGAGTGTGAAAGTGCATAGCCGGCCTTTTGGAGCATTTCTTTAGTTTCATCAAGCGACAGTTCAAGTGCAACGGCAAAGGCAATTGCGGTAGTTTTCTTAGGTTTATAGTTGACATTGTTTCTTATTTTAGAAAACAGCTTGCGGTCAACATTCGCCTTTTTATAACACTGAGAATCCGTAAGACCTTTTTCGTCAATTTTACGCAAAAGCATCTGAGAAAAGCTTTCATCAAGCTGATTTACAACATCAGCTAAATTCAAAGCCGCGGTTTGCATTGGATAAGTCTCCGGCTGTCTTAAAAGACGGGATAATCCACGACTGCGGTTTTCGGAATAGTGCGTTTCAACATAGTGTTCGTCAATGTATTCGGCAATATCACGAACAAGCTTTTTGCTGACACGGAATCCGTCTTTATCAAACACAACAATATAAACAAGCATATCGTTGTCTGCAAGAAATTTACAGATTTCGTTGATTGCCACCTGTAATGCCTGTTCTTTCGGGTAGCCGTAAACCCCTGATGAAATCAAAGGAAAGGCAACCGATTCGCATTCATAAGCCTTTGCAAGCTGCAACGAGTTATGATAACATGACGAAAGCAGTTCTTCCTCATGATAATTTCCGCCTTGCCATACAGGGCCGACCGTGTGAATAACATACTTGCAGGGCAGTTTGTACGCACCCGTAATTTTCGCCTCACCCGTTCTGCAGCCGCCAAGTTTTCTGCATTCATTAAGCAATTCATTCCCCGCCGCACGGTGAATCGCACCGTCAACACCGCCTCCGCCAAGCAACGAACTGTTTGCCGCATTAACAATTGCGTCACATTTCATCTTAGTTATATCATTCCGAACAATCTGCAACGGCATAATAATCACCCTTTAAATTCAGAATTTTAATGTTATATTACTCTGATATTAATTATATAGCACCTCTCAATTAAATTCAATGCAAAATTAAATAGTATGGTTTGTATTTTAACAGCCAAACAAGCAACAGCATAATTCCTGTCGCTTGTAATTATCATATATTCTGTTTTTTCGGGTTACCCCAACTATTAAAATTGAGCCTTATTCTGTTTTAATGCTACCCCAACTATTGACATAGAGCCGATAAAAAAGAAAACAGAGTAGCCAAAAGACTACTCTGTTCTGGCTCCCCCAACTGGGCTCGAACCAGTGACATCATGATTAACAGTCATGCGCTCTGGCGAGTGTAGAGAAATAGCAGTATAAAACTAATTACAATATCAATTTAAAACTTCACTTGTATTAGTTTTATATAATATTGTTTTACCCTCGATGAATATTTTTTCAACAGATTTTCTCCATAATTCAGGTATACTGTTCCAATCTGTCCAATTATCTTGTATATATTTATATGCTACAAATGGTTTATTAGATTTTGGAGCACTATATCCTAAAACGTCCTCGATACAATTTTGTAACACAACTAATTTATCATCATCATTTAAGGCATTTCTTATAGGTTCATTAAAACGTTCTGCACCATCAGTTTCAAAGTCACCATCATGTATAACGTAAACATCTATTGCCATCGCTTTTAAATATTTAACTAAAGGAATAATTACAGCTTTGCCACGAGCTCTTACAATATGCCAATCAGATAATATTTGATTCTTTAGATCATATGGCATTCTGTTTATTGTTTCAGTCAAGACCACTTGTTCAGTATCACCTTCTACAACCAAAACCTTTTTAACAAAAAAGCATCTAGCAATTGACTCATCAATTTTTAAAATCATTTTTATGTACTCTTTTGAATCTTCTTGAAGATTTATAAATTCATCCGTAACATTAAACGGCATAGATTCAACTACTTCAGCTTTTCCATCTTCCAACATATCATCGTTTATAGTAGTCCATAAACTATTGAGTACTTGAGATGGTTTTTTGCTAATATCAATCATATATGGTGAATGCGTTGTACAGACGATTTGATTATTAGCACTTTCAGCCAAATTATATATAGTGTCTCTCATTTTATTAATCGCATTTGGATGCAAATAAATTTCAGGTTCTTCAAAACCAATAATTAAAGGTCTTGTTTCATTATTATTTTTTCGATTATCTCTTAAACTTTTATATCTTAATAATGCAAACACTGTAGATCTGATAAGTCCTGTTCCCTGTAAATTGGCAGGTGTCGCTATATTACTATTCATTTCTATTCCAAAAGTTGGCTTTATCACATTATCAGCATCGCTTAAATTAGCTGATGTTGTAATTCCTGTTCCAGGAAAAATTTCTGATACAATATCATTAAGTTCTACAATCATTTTAGAAATTTCAGTACTAGAATCTTCGGGATCTAATTCTTTACTAAGCTTATCTAGATATTTTTGAGCTTCTTTATAATTCTCTGAAGATTCTCTTATTTCAGAAAACAATTCATTTAATGTCTTTTGAAGTGTTCCAGATGATCCTGTTATCTCATCCTCCTTATCTTGTGCCGGTATAAGCAAATATTTGGGCAATTTACTCATTACATTCTGAGGAATACCACCTGGATTTTCTACCCATACTTCTTCCGATTCATCAAATTCATATATTTCATCTACTGTATCAAATAACCTTTTTTCTTTAGCTGTCAACTTTTTATTCTTATCTAATTGTTTTATTTTATCTGGTAGACTATCCTCATTTAAACCATTATCTAAATAATCTTGTACAGTATTACATGCCTCAAAATTAGTTTTAATTTCCCTTTTAAATTCTTTGGTTTCAATTTTTGCTGCAGATGATCCAAATTTGAAAGTTTTCCTGTAAATAAAACTCAGCCCTGTTTTACCAGCAACATTATCAGTAGATGGTATTACTCTACCCTTAAATCCCCTCCATAACTTTGCTTCAATAGGTAAATCACAGAATTCTGCCGTCAAAATAATCTCATCAGCAATCCGTTTATTCTCTCCTTCAGCAGTGATGCACGAAAAATACTCATTTAGATTTACTTTTGGTTTATTATTTAGCAAATAATCAAGAGCATACAAAATACTACTTTTACCAACATTGTTTTCACCGATTAAAAATGTAGAATCAGAAAAAACAATTGTAGTATCATAATGCTTTCTAAAGCCCTGAATTCTCAGTGAATGTAAATACATTTAGCACTCCCTCTTTCTATAACACTTTTAACAAAAAATATGTTATACATAATCAGCTTATATAGTAGAATAATCATTAAATATTAGATAGACTATTTATATTTTTCTTTTATATGTTCTGTCACATCTGAAATTTCAGGAAACAATTGACCCCTGTTAATCGAAAACTTGTCCAGCTGTTTTAAAATTCCCTTTTTAGCTTTTTTATCTATTATATAAATTTGAATTTTAGTATGTTCTTTGTATCTGTATTTATTGACTACATTATCTGTTAAATCAAACAACCCACAGATTATAAAAGCACCGTCTTGCTTAACAATTCTATCATTCTTTTTCTCAGCAAGGACAAAAAAGCAGCTTAAAATATCATCTTTTACTATCTCATCTCTAAATGCAGGCTTTTCCAACTTTACTTCATGAAGAAGTCTAATTGCTTTACGGTTAAAATCATTTTCATGAAGAGTTTTATCTTGTGCCCATGTGAGCAGATTCTTCTTCATATTGGATTTAAATAATGGTAAACTAGCTAATATCGAAACCGTATCGCTTTTTGGGTACTTAATTTCATCCGTTTTCACATCAAAAACAATCAATTCACCTTGGCTATTAAAATTATCGCAACAAGCAAAATAAAGTGCCACCAAAGGATTTTTGGTAATATCTAAAAGTCTTGTGGGTAATCCATAGTGTTGCATTTCTACCAAATAATCAAGATGGGTAACGCAATTTGCAAACGAATCCGGACACTCTATTACGGTTTCATTGTATAGATCACATTCATGCTCATACCAACTATTTAAACGCATTACCGAAGGAAGTAAAACATAATTCACATCAGAGTGACCTCTATAATATATACTGCTTCCAGATTTTCCAATTGCTTGTATTATTTTATTTGCTTTATCAAATGAAGTTATTAGATTAATCTCTACTTTGGATTTTATGTATATAATAGCTTGAGCAAATGACAATTTATCTAATTCAAAAGAACGGCTAAGTTCTCTTAACATTTCTTTTGTAGCCGCTATTCGTTCTTCAGCCTTACTATAAATTCTATAAATCCAATAAACTATTGCTTTTGCTTCAATAGCATTTAATTCTATTTTATTATTATAATAATCTGAATTGTTTTCTAAAAAAGAACTCCAGTATTTGTTTGCAACATCTAATTTTGGAAAGGAATTCTTATAAAGATAGGTAAAAGGTGATTCCATCGCAGACAAAGAAGTGTAAATCTCATTTTATTTATTCTTGCAAATATATACTCAGACATATCACAATAGTAATCCTTTTTGAGTTTATTAATACATAAAATTTCAAATGCTTTTTTAATAATTGGGCTTTCTGCAAAATTGTTAGAAAAGAAAAACGCCATAAAACAATCTCCTTTAAAAAATAAAAACATATTTATAACGAATCTCATATCACACTTTACATGATTATGAGATTTTGGTTAATCTTCACCATAATCGCTATGATTGTGTTTTTTTAATTTAATACAATAATTTTTCCTCTCTCCCTACACATCTCCGACAAATGAAGGATAACTATTAATTATGGCTGAAAGGGGAAAAGATAATTGTGAAGTATAAAGTATTGATTATCTCAAATAATGCTAAAATTGAAATGGATAATACCGTAGGTATTGAATATATAGTTTTGAATTCACCAAGTAAAAGAATATTAGAGGAAACAATTCTAAAAACAGATTTTGACTGTATTATCCCATTACAAGCAATTAATAAAGGCAATAATACTTATAATATATTAAAAGTATTAGATTCCTATGGGCTGAAGTATTTTGGTAATAATTATCTTAAGTATTTGCTTGTAAATGAAAAACCTGCTTTCATTATGCAAACGGAACTTCGTTTGCCGAGTGAGATTTGGACAAAATATAATTACTATAAAAACATCCAATCCCTTTCTAAAACAGATTTTCCGATTTTTATAGAAAGTGATTCTGAAGTGAATTATTTATTAAACTCAATCAATGAATTAAATAAAATTATTGATACTCTTTTCTCTGACAAAATTGATGAATTAATAATATATAAAAATTATTCATTTGTTAAATTATTTGATACTGTATTAATCGGAAATATTCCTAATTTTATTTTTGCATCATCTGATTCAACTGCTGATGAATTAGCATATCTTAAAGAAATATCCATAAAATTATTTAGTAAATATAAATTTAAAGATTTTGCAGGCTTTAAGTTTGCAAAAAGAGGGGATCAATATTTTCTGTTAAGTATCAATTCTGATAAATTAACAAACAAAGAAATAACAAATGTAATGCATTTAAACTATAGATTAGACACTAAAGACATTATTAATTTATATATTCTAGTTTCTTCTTTCAAAAATTGTATTGACTCAAATATCATATGTGAATTGTCTAAAAAACTGTCACACAACATAGTTTTGTTAATTTTACCACTAAAAATCAAACAAAAGTGTGGGATTGATTTTGATTATAATGATATTTGTAATGACTTAAAATATAGCTTTTTAAATGCAGATGACAGCAATAAGTATGAATTCATAAAAATGATTGAAGAGCATATTGAAAACACACCAAAATGTAAAATTAATTCATATTGTTTAGGCGATATCGATTTTGATTATGATATGTATCTGTCTTCTTTTGAGGAAATCCCTCAGGCACCAAGAAACCCAAACGATGTATTAAGGGAATCATTGCAAATACTTAACGGGCAAATAAGATGGAATTCACCGCTTTCTTTTTATAATATATGCCCACCAACAATGATGAATACAGTAGCTGCATCAACAATAACAAATATTTATAATCCTAACGGCATGATAGACAGGACATCAGCTGGATATCTTAAAATGGAAAAACAAATTATTAGGCAGTTATCCAACTTACTTGATATTGATTCGTCAAAATCAGCAGGTGTTTTTACATCAGGTGGAAAAATATGTATTACATATGCTGTGAAATGTGGATTAAACCGATGCCAAAGAGAATTTAAGTCTAAAAATTCTCCTATAGTTATAACCTCATGTGCCAATCATTTTTCCATTGAAGATGTTTGCTATCAATTAGGTATAGAAGATTGTATTCGCATTCCATTGACAGCTTCTCAGGAAATGGATTATGGCGAATTTGAGAAATGTATATCAACATGCATTGAAAAGAATATCCCAATCGCATGTGTTATTGTTTCGGGAGGAAACACAATGCACTCAGCAGTTGAAAACATTAATACTGTGAATAGTATAATCACTTCTTATGTTAAAAAATATAACTTATCATATTCCCCATATATCTATTATGATATGGTTGTATGCTGGCCTTGGCTTTTCTTTAAGTCATATAATTATCATATAAATCCGTTAAAGTTAGAGAGTTCTTTAAAAAATAGAATAAAACACATTTCAGATGTCTTAATAAATGCAAAACTTGCTGATGGTTTTGGATTTGATTTTCATAAAGGCGGGTTTTCACCTTATGCCACGAGCTTGTTTATAGCCAAAAACGGAAATGAATTGTTTAGTATAAATAGTAAGAATGGCGAAATCAGAAAAGATTCATGTTATCATACATTTACAAATTCTCGTTGTACAACCGGCATAATCTCTGCCTGGAATGTTTTGCAAAGTGTTGGTATATCAGGTTTTCAATCCTACATTGCTAATATGTTGAAGGTAGCAGAAACGTTGTCTGACACTTTCGAAAAAGAAAAAATAATTGTTTTGAGAAAATATGATACATACGGTTTTGCAACTTTGATATGGTTACAATCGCCTGAATTAAGATGCTATAAATTCTCCGATATAATAAATTCAGAAGATTTGCTAAACGAAAATAATGAATATATATATCAATTTACTGAATATTTAAAAAGAAATGGCGCTGTTAATATTTGCGTTCGTTATTTACCTAAATACAACTTTGAAGGTAATATAATTACTATTATTTCGCTTTTACCTATGACAATGAATATTAACGGAAAAATTGCCGGGAAAATAGCAAAAGAGATTTTAAAGATAAAAGAGGAATTTGATAAAGAATATATTAAGGGAAGCAATTTTAATTTTAAATCTGCCCCGGATAATGTTCCAAGATAAGTCAAATCAAATCATTAAATAGTGCTGTCAAATTATTGCAAAGCCTTATATTATAATTATCGTTATTAATGGTATAATGCATATAATACCTTAAAGCTTTATCAATACACTCTAATCCCAATGACTTCCACTTTGCCATTTCATTTTTATTTTGCTGCAATTTTAATATTCTCCTATATGCAAATTGTGCATAAAACAGATTGCATTTTGCCTCTTTGTTCTGATTTTTTAGATCTAGCGAGTTTTCAAGAGCGCACTCCATACATTCCATGGCTTTATCAATATTTCCCAAATACTCATAATAATAAGCTTTGGCTAAATTAAAATCTGTTTTGTATGGTGTTGTAATGTCTTCAAAAAGTTTATCAACTTTTTTTATCAGAGTTTTACACTCATCCATACCTATTTCGTTAACAGACATAGAGTAACTTACATAAGTATTAATCTTTTCGGGTACAACTCCACTATAACAAAACACCTCATTTTCCTTAATAAGTAAATTCATTGCGTCTTCATAAAGATTTATTGCCTCACTAAATAACTTTTTCACGTCAATCAAGCAGTCTTTCTCAATATTGCTGATTGAAACAAACCCATAATGCAATTTTTCAAACATTATTTTATTGAGGCTGTTTCCTTTTTGTTCACAAATTCTTGCAAGTATATATGGTTCGGTTATTTGTTCTTTATACGTTAGAAGTTCATCATAAAGCTCTAATGGTTCCTTAATCTTTCCATTATGATTAAGCACCCTTCCCAATTCAATTCCAATTCTTATTTTATTTCTTATATCATAGTCTTTATTATATTTATCAAATTCGGATTGCAAAATAGTGATGCTATCACTACTGTGTCCTATTTCCATTAGAATAACAGCTTTATTCATATTAAGATTTGTGGAAAACGAAAGATTATTAGGATTAATTGTGCTTATTGATTTATCCGTATATTCAAGTGCCCCATCATAATCATTATTAAAATAAAGTAATCTTGACTTAAAATAATACATATATGATTTAACATCGTTATCAATTACTTTGCTTCGAATGCATAATATTATATCGATAATGTTTATTAAATCGTATGTATATAAAAAATATGATATTAAGCTTTCTTCCATGCCGGAAATAATTATATTGATTAAAGCTTTGCTATCATTATAATCTCTGTCATGTAAAAGGTATTTTAAATCAGATTCCAAGTTGTTAAAGTGCGAAACCGCTTCGATAGTCAGCTTGGGCAAAATGTCCATATTACCGGAATAATTATCAGTTAAAATTTTTTTGAACACTCCAAGATTCTCGTTTGCTTCGTTTATCAGGAATTGTACGAATCCTTCTTTGTAAATAAGATTTATTTTACATAAATGTAATACTTTTTCAAGTGTTTCGTTATTAATAACAATGTATTCTTCAAGGTATTTTTCAAAAAAGAATTCTTCAATCTTATCATGACTAAATTTAATATTATTATGTTTGGAAAAATCTGTTGCAAGTATATTTACATCAACAAGAGCATTAAACACATCAATATAATAAGCGGATTCATTCATATTACCGTCTGATAATAATGCGTTTTCTATCATATATTTTGTTACATATAATAAATTGCAATTAATAATCAAATCAAAATATGTAAAAATAATTCTTTTGGCAAATAATTGATTTGTTTTTGTTAATCTTCCAAACATTGTTTTTGAAAGAACCTCAAAAAGCAAATTGTTGTTATTGAAATCTAAACTTTCGATACTATAAGTTTGTAAATACTCGTCAATTATTGCAAAATAAAAAGGAGTCATATTTTGTATTTTGATATTCTTAATAGCATCTATTATTTTGTCATCTGAAAAATAACATTTTAGTAATGCGCTAAATTCATTATCATTAAACGGTTTTACTTTATAGTTTGCATCTTGATTCTGAACTATTCCGAATTCCGATTTATCATTCCTATAGAAATATAAGTAATTTAAATTTACTCCTGTTGTATCTTTATACTGTAAATATGCATGTTCTCTACAGGTAACAATTATTTTTATATTATTACATTTGAGGTTATATATTTTTCTGGCAAGATCATTGATTTTTAAATAATACTGTTTTTGGAATTCAAAATTCAGTTCATTTATTCCATCAATTATTAAAATGATTCTTGAGTTATTTATTTTTAATGCTTTATTTAAGGTATTAATTACTGATTCTTCCTCACTCGCGTCAATTTCAATTCCCAAAAAAGCAGATAAATTCAAATAATCGGTTTGGTTGACTTTTGAAGAAACTATTGAAAAATGTAATTCTTTATTTTTAAGCATAAAGTTTCTGACAGCTGATGTTTTTCCTGAGCCGCTTGACCCAGTAATAAATATAGCCGTTTTATCAGAGAATATAAAATCATTAATATCGTTGTCTAGTCTCAGCTCTATATACTTTTGGTTACATATATTATTTAGATTTAAAAACTCTTTTGTCGTTTTATCACATTGCTTCAAACAGAAAATATATATTGAATCTTTGCTAATAAAATCATCATCCTTCACGCTGAATTTTATATCAAGCCATTTTGAAATTATATTTACTTGATTATCAACTATACAAGTTTGGTAAAATGGCAGTCCCTTTACTAAAGAATCATTAATGAAGCTTTTTTCATCTGTTTCGATTTCGCCAAGGTCTATATGTATTTTATTATTAAAGCATCTCAATGATTCTTCTTTTCCATAAAATACTTTATATTTGACATTTTTTGTGTAAGGAAAAGTAACAGCAGATAAGATTTTAATTATCCTCATTACATTACTTAAATCAGTAAATGGTATATTTATTGATTCAATTTTTAAATGTTCATTTTTAAAATTTAACTTTATTTGATTTATCACACTCGATTCTTTTAACGAAATTATGTCTTTTATTATATCCCAAAAAGTTGAATCAAATAGTATGTTGCTATCTATTTCTTTAATAAAGGTATCATTTAACTTATTTGCATAATCCAAAGTTGTTATGTTTAAGCAAAAAGCTCTTATAACTATTTCAAACGCAACTCCAAGTATCAGTGCGTCAACTTCATTATTAGGTATATTAACCAACTTTGAAGGCAATAACTTCTTCTTGAAAACATATAAATATGCTTGTAAACAAGAAGAATACAACTGAACATCACATTGATGTGAATCACTAATTATTTTTGAGCAATATAAAATACCTAAAAATAAATCATAAAATCTTGAATTAATTGATAAAACATCTAATATTGATGTATCTTGCCACTCGCTGATTAAGTGTTTCTTTTGTGCATTAATAATGCTTTTATGATTTTTTAAAACCAAGATAGAATTTAATTCCGGTAATATGTTGTTGAAATCTCCAAACTTTTTACCGCTGAGAACATTTTCTAAAGATTCTCGTGCTGATAATAAATTAATAATTTTTTGTGCTTCATAAGAATTCTGATTATATGGTCCTGAAATATCAATCCAAAACATTGATGATGAGGAATTACAATTTATCGAATTCATTAAACCTACATCTTGTCCTCTATATCCTATAAATATAGTTAATCCCAGAGTTTTTTTATTTATATCATTTGACAAATCCGGAGATAACTTCATTAATTCGGCAGGAGAAAACCTTAATATTCCTGAATCTAAATCTCCATGTACTTTTAATAAATTAAATTTTGGTTCAGCGTTACCATGTTTAGAATAACCCATTTCTCCAGTACGCTTTAAATAAGACATATCTTCACAGACTGTTTCAATTAACAAATCAAAGTTTGTGGTTATAATGTTATTTATATACCCTGCTTCAATAAGATTCTTAAGGCATTTATGAGCATTAGTTGGTGTCATACCTTCAAATCTTTTGTTCAATAATTCTCTTTGTTCCCTTTCAGTTTTACCACTCCACACAACATTAATAAAATTACTATATATATCTTCCCAATTCTTTTCATCATCAATTGCAATATTATGTTCGTACAATGATTCTTTCATTATACCTATTGTTGAAACATCCTTTATTGTAGAGGAAAGAGAACAACCTGCTCCTAAAATTAATGTTGTTTCTCCTTTCCTTTTGTATTCTGTAAGTGCATAATATAATCTATGAAATACCCCATTCATTTTGTTTATTTCCAAATAATATCCCCCCTACAAATCAATGACATATAATTAATAGTTATCCTCTATTCATTATCTTTAGCCAAAGTCAGAATACATTTCTGCCAACTAGAAAGAACTACACATCTTACATTCAACGAATACATATCTGAGTAACACTTATGCAAGTAAATCACATCATGAGAAAATGTAGTATTAAGCCTTAACTAAATCTATATTTCGGGTACGTAATACAAAAATATTTATAATTACCCTTATGGTGTCAATTATAACATAATTTGACAAATATTTAAATAACTTTTAAGCAAATCAGTTATAAAATTTCACACGGTATTTTTATGCATTTTGTCTAATACAATTTTGTTTATTGCTTAACAAATAAAATTTTTAGACAAAATAAATATGAATATTTGAATAGACTTTCTTTGTTTTCTATTGCATAATAATTTTATTAAATATAAGGAGCTATATGCGATGGAAATAAAAAATGTACAAGCAAATAATCTAACAACTGATTATCTAAACTTTTGCCTTTCAAGAAAAAATCTTGATCAGAAAACGATAAAATCATACACTATTGATTTAAGGCAGTATTTTGAATTCACTATGGAATCTGCTATTGAATGGGCAGATAAAAAATCTATTGAGCAATACATTGATTTACTGCATTTTAAGTACAAGCCCAAGAGTGTGAAGCGTAAAATTGCTTCGCTAAAAGCGTTTTTTCACTATCTTGAAATTGAGGAACTTATTGATATTAATCCTTTTCATAAGATACAAATCAAGTATAAAGAACCGTTTATTCTCCCTAAAACTATTCCTATAAATAATATTGAGCAAATTATTAGGTTTGCTTATCTACAACTTACTAAAGTGAAAACTGAGTATGCTAAAAAAGTTGCTCTGCGGAATGCACTCATACTTGAGTTACTATTTGCCACCGGAATGAGGATTTCTGAATTATGTACACTCACGACTGAACAAATTGATTTTAATGATTACATAATCAAAATTTACGGAAAAGGCTCAAAAGAACGACTGATTCAAATTTGCAATCAAAATGTTCAGGCTCTGCTTAAAAGGTATAAAGACGCGTTTGAATGTGAAATAACAACCAACAGATTTTTCTTTATAAACAGGCTTGGCAATCGTCTATCTGAGCAGTCTGTTCGCAATATGATTAACAGCTATGTAATCGGTGCGGAAGTGCCGCTGCACATTACTCCGCATATGTTTCGTCACTCTTTTGCAACTCTACTGCTTGAAGAAGATGTTGACATACGCTATATTCAACAAATGCTGGGTCACAGCTCCATTACCACAACGCAGATTTACACGCATACCAGCATCAACAAACAGAAAAACATCCTTTCTGCCAAGCATCCGAGAAACAAACTTGAAATTGGGATATAACAAAAGCCTTGCGAGCGTTTTAACTCACAAGGCAATCAGAATACTTTATTCACTTTTATCAAAATCATTTTCTATTACATCGGAAATGAGATTTGAAAAATCGACGGCATTTTTTGAAGTAATCACAGGTTTTCCTGTTCTTTCCTCGATATCTTTTCGTGCATTTCCGGCGACTTCTCCGCCCTCTTTTGCAACACTTCTGTTTTCAGAAAAAGATTGAGGATTTTTCTCTTTGGAAATCTCAGTTGTGGTAGCTTCTGCCAACATATTCAGTACCAACTCAAGCGTACTCATATTATCTCTCAGGTTTTCCTTTTTCAATCCTTTGAGATTTTTATACTGGCGGGTTGTCATTCCTGACCACGCTTTTGTAATTTCATCAGTCAGAATTGCATATTCTACACCCTGCTTTACACCACGAGAATCCCATTCATCAGTAAGCTCTTTTCTTACCTGTATAGCCTGAAGTCTTTGATTTATCCACTCTCTACTATATCCTTTTTTCAGGTATGTTTCAAGAGCTCTCTCTATGGTAAGTTCGGGATCAATAGTTTCATCTATTCTTTCTCTGCCAACTTCTGCAAGCCACATTTTAAATGGTTCTGCTTTTGGTGACGGAATAGATTGAATTATTCTCAAAAGCTGTTCTGTATTTGCAACATCCGTCTTGTAATTTTTACCATCCTTATGAGATTGCATTTTCAGTTGTACGATATTTTCGTACAACTGGTTTGCTCCTTCAGCTTTAAGCTTTCGCTTAAGATCGCTCCAGTAACGACGAGGTTCGTTACTGTCAGTCAGAACTGAAATTACATCAACTATAGAAAAATACCATTCTTCTTCCGACTCATTCCACGCAGTACGAATCTTTTTATCTTCAAAAATTTGTATTTTATTTTCTTCGCTCATATATCTTCACCCACTTCTAAGCTGAAAATATTATAGCAGAATACATTTGTAAATTCAATCTATTAGGCTTTATAGAAATAAGAATTGTTCATAATTAAGGTCGAATATAATCTCTAATTCATAACCTCGTGATACTTTCACTTCTCTTATGAGCTGACAAGCTATCATTTTCTTCTGCTCCATTGTTGAATTGTCAAATTCGTCTGCCCAAGTTCTGAATTGTGAGTAATAAAAATCAAGCTTACCCATCGCATTTTGCTGATTGGCAAGCTTGAACTTTATATCACTTAATTCAAATTCTTTTTTATGGAGTAAATCGTTTGTATTGTCAATAGAAGCTGACAGTATGTCTGGAGTAAAGCGGCTTTCGCCGAGTAAAGAGCGTCCTATTTCGGCGGACAATTCAACCACCTGTCTTTTAAGCTTTTTAATTTCTTTTTCAAGCTTTGTCTGTTTTCTCCTATACTCCGATATTTCGGAGTTGTAGCGTTTTTCGAGTGCTATATCTTTTGGTGTTGATTTGATTTTAGCGAGATAATCCCTCAGCGTTGCAATCACGGCACCGTCAATTCTGTGCGCTACATAAGCCGACTGCCCGTCACATGCACCTCTTTTCATCGCTTTATTTGTGCAAATGTATCTCTGCCTGCGAACCTTATATTGACTGCCATCTGCTCTATCATATTTATCAATGTAACTTGTTGATACCATCTTTTGACCGCAATGAGCGCAATAGATATTTCCGGAAAGTAATGTACTGCCTTTCGTAGTTCTTGCAATTTGTTTCTTCTCTTCATTTTTGTTAGAACGCTGACTTAATATAAATTGTGCTTGTTCATATACATTTTCATCAATGATGTGAAGTCTTTCTATGTATGGGGATTCAACACCGCCTGATATAAAATAACCGCAGTACATCTTATTTTTCAAAATACGATTTACTGTGTTGCATTGAAATTTACTGTTGTTATGAGTTCGTATACCATGACTGTTCAAAAAGTCAGCCATTCGATATGAACCATAACCCTCTTTAACTGTCATCTCGAATATCTTCTTGACTATCGGAGCTTCATCATCGTCAACGACTATGTCCATAAGCTCTTTTCCCTTTTTATTGACTTCACTGCTTTTTATAAGTTTGTAACCGAATGGTGCAACACCTCCGGTAAATTTACCGTCTAACGTCATTTGGTTAAGGCGAGTTTTAACACGTGCTGACGTTTTCTGACTCTCACCGTTGGCTTGCCAAAATCGTATGTAATTCATAAGCTTGTCCACATGATTATCCATACGCTGTTCGCCCTCATTAACGCTCCACACCTCTATGCCGTGTTTGATGAACCATTCGACGACAAACGGGGTTTCGTCATCAATTCTGCCTATTCTGTCAAACATAAAGACAAGGAGTACATCAAATTCTTTCTTTTCTGCGGCGGCTTTCAAATCCTGAATAGCATCTCGGTCGCTTGCCGAAACCTTAAATCCCGACACGCCCTTTTCCTGAAATTCTTTCAGAATTGTCCAGCCATTGCGCTCTGCGAATTCTCTGCACGAGGTTTTCTGCATTGGAATATCATCTTTATCAACCTGACCTTTGGTTGATACTCTGTACAAGCAATATACTCTTTTCATTTTATCACCCATTCATACGATTTTTGCAAACCAACAATACTACATAATTCCTATAATATCCAGCAAATCTGAAAAATAACTTAAAGAAATTCAGCATCCAATCTGAGCTTTCATTCTGTTCTCAAATGTATCCAAAAGATTTTCAAGAACATTTCTTTCAACATGGTTATTTCTGTTTTTAGAAAAGCAGATTGTGACCTTGCAGTCGTTTATAACAGATTCTATTCTGTGTTCTGAATCAATGTTATTTTCATTTATATAGTTTTCGTTCAAATTATCACCTGTTCCTTATTTTTTGTCATCTATATTATCTTTCATCTGCTCATCAGCTTTTGCCGCTGCATTGCACAGGCACATAACGCAAACGCCGATAAAAGCACCGACAAAAAGAGCAATCATAAATCCTAACATTTTAACACCTTCTTTCAGTAATTTTCTTCTAAATACCCCGACAGAAGAAAGCAAAAAATCTTCTGCTGTCGGGATAATATCAATCGTTTGTGGATAGCTCTAATTTTCACGCTATCCTGTTGTCGCTATTTATCCTCGATGCCCTGCAACAAGGGACACATCAGACGGCTATTGCATATAGCTCCATTGGAATTTCACCACCGTGAGGATCTCCCACAGCCGCCATCTTTGGTTACGACGGTTTTATCACGCTCGACTTTTGACTTGACGGAAGTATCATTATACCATCTGCCTGTCATCGCCCTCATTGAATTTGCCTTTCAATGTCTGAGTCCTGAAGTTCTGTATAGAAGTTCGCTCATTTAGCTTGTCCGCTCGAACAGCAGAAGGAATGTATCTGATGTGCTGATATTTTATTTTCAAAGAACAATGCCTGCTCTATTTTTGGCGAGTATAGAAAACAGGCAAAAGAGAAATAATCCCTTTCACCTGTTTCCTCACTTAAAAGCTAAAACACACCCATAATTTATAAATTTTTTAAAATATTTTTGATTTTTTCTACTGCACGATACACCGATCTTTGCACACATTGATAAGTACAGCCTTCTTCAAGTGCTATTTTATCAAAAGTTTTTTCTTCAAAATAATACTTGTTCAGCCTGCGTTTCTGCACCTCGGGTAATTTGCTTATTGCCATATGCAAATTTTCTGTAATCTGAACATTTTCAAAGTATTCTTCTAACGACCATTCCCTTGAATCTTTCTTTTTATGCAAAGTATGTTCATATACTTCGGAGTGTTCCAAATGTCTGTCGTACTCATTCATTTGGGAAATATCTTCAAGTTCAAATATATTGAAAGTTTCAAATACGCTCTTTGAAACTTCAACCATTTGAATGCGGTTATTAACATCAACAAAATAAACATAGTATTTTCCTTTTTTTGAGCATAAAGTATAAGGATTATACTTGTCTTTTCTTCTCTTAGGACGTTTGTCCATTAATTTTTCCTCCAATCAATCTGAATCTTTTAGTAATTCAGGTTGTTTGGAGGACCTCTGTTTCTATATTTCATCATGCCCTTCCATTTTCATGTAAAAAGGGCATAAAAATACCGACAAGTATAGAAATCTATTACTTGTCGGTATTCTATCACACGCTATTAAATGTCTTTATCCTTCTTGCTATCACAAAATTCATTAATTATATAGTTATTAACATAAAACTTGCCTTTGACCCCTATTTCTTTTCTTATATTACGGAAGCACTTCTCAGTTTTCACTCGTATATTATCATAAGCAGTTACAGAATTTGAACATTCCTGACAAACTTCAACAATATCCCAAATTAAACTTATCGAAATTGTATTTGCAAGTTCAGAATAATTGTCTTTCAAAAAATCTTTTAAAGGACTTACAACATTTAAGGATTTTTCAGCTTTAATGTTACTGTTTGTATTCTCTTTATGAATAGAACTTTCATTTACTAATAATTCAACTAATATATTGCTAAGCTTTGCATATAAAGCTTTATTTTCCTCAAAAAGCGTTTTTCTTAGCTCATCCTCTGTTTTTCGTTTATCTGTTATATAATTAATAAATATTGGGACAACAACTACGGAAAGAATTCCACCTACTATTGATGCAATCCAAACTCTAACATCCTCAGGGCTTTGCCAAAATACAATTGCTGTCGGCACAATAATCATAAGTAAGGCTAATACAATCATAGCTATGTAACTCAATATCAATACTTCATTAAATAAACTGAAAATAATATTAAAAATTTTCCTTAGTTTAGGATTTTTACTTTTTATCTTATTTATTCGGTTAATCATACTTATATTCTCCAATACTATAATTTTAAATTCACTTTATTTTTTAGTTTTAATTCTATAGTCTAACAAAAAGTAACATATAACAAAATTCCAGCTAATCAAAAATATTATTGTCAGCCACAGTGACGCTGTAAATGTTCTTGAGAACAGATTTACAGGCATTTGATTTCCTGTTAGGCTTTGTGAGTTTAGTGTTTGTGCATTATCGACAAGCACATTCAGGTAATTTGAAATGTCGAAAATGTTATCATTCGGTATATATTTTGAGGGGATAAAAATGCTGAAATCACAAATATTAAACACAATCAAAAGCACGGCAGGTATTCCTGCAAAAACAAGCACAAGTGCAACATATTTTAGCGGAATATTTTTTAGCGATTTCAGAAAGTAGTTTAATTTGAGATTTTCTTTTATCTCCTCAAAAAATTTTCTACTGAACCTATACCACAACTTCAATGCAATAATGCTAAATCCGATAAATATTGCAAGGTATAAAATATGTTCAAATGACGAGAGCGTTTGGTTTTTATCATTCAGATTAACCGAATAATACTGCGGCAAATCCATTTGCTCAACAATTGCTCCCGTATATACCGAGTTATCGTAAACAATCATATCAACCGTTCTGTCACCATAATTTTCGGCTGTTGTATATGGAACATACACCCTCTGTTTGTCATCAGCAGAAAACTTATTTATTAAACTTTCGTTTTCGCATATCACACCGCAAATTGTATATTGATTTCCGTCAATGCAAATCTTTTTACCGACTGCATCTGTTGTAAAAAACAGTTTGAGAGCAAGAGAACTTCCGATTATTGCAACCTTATCTCTGTTATCTATGTTATTGGACGAAATATTTTCGCCGTTAATTTCGGTCTTATAATCCGAAAACCAGTTTTCATTCACAAGTACCGTAGTTACGGTTTCTTCCTTAACTTTTGTTTCTTTACCCTCGGAACAAAAAGCTATGCCTTTGTCAGTAATCCGTTCAAACATCTTTTCAAGTTCAGAAACCGTTTTTGGAGCAGTTTCGGAATTTTTATCATAAGTTAATTGAGTAACATCAGGTAATTGCCCTTTTGCATTTTCAATAATTATAATATTCGCAATAAAAACGCTCACAGTCAGCAACAGCAGTAACAGAAACGAAACAATTTTTCTTTTGCTCACACTGTTTCCTCCTCAATATAAACACTTGAACCGTTTTCTATGCTCTTGGTTGTTTTATATACAACTTGACTGTCGCCAAAAAGTGAGTCCGATGTCACCTCGCAATACAGCTCGTCACTGTTACATATATCCACCGAAACCTCTTCAACTGTTGCATCACCGTTTTCGGTTTTATTTATAACAAATACTATTCCCGTATTGCCTGCCCCATCCACCGATGAAACAGGCAAAAGATAATGTGTTTTCATATCATTTGAACCTGCGGTATCGTCAATTACACCTGTTTGAACCGAAACCACTTTGACCTTTGGAAGAAGCATATTATTGATTGTTTTTGAAAAATATGTAAGTAATGCAATCACAATAAAAAATACAATTGAAAATTTCAACACTACGCTCTTTAGCTTATCTTTTTTCATAAAAACCTCTCTCCTATCCCTTATCAGTTCCGACAAACGGCGAATCAATATCCCTGTGTCCGTAAAGATAAATAAGCAATGCAGGAATCATAAATATAACTCCGCAGGCAAATATTATGCCGTAATCCGAACTACCGACATCAGTAAGCGTTACGGAAAGCGGATACATACCCTCATTATCAAAATAAATCAGCGGTTGTTCAACTACATTCCAATTATCAATAAAACAGAGCAACGCAAGTGTTATGAGTCCGCCCTTAATCTGCGGAAGAATAATATTAGTAAATATCTTCAAATATGACGCACCGTCAACTCTTGCCGCCTCAATTGCGGAATCGGGAATGTATTTTATACTTTGCCTCAAAAGACAAATTCCGAATGCAGAAAAAGTTCCGGGTAAAATTACCGCAAGAAAATTATTCAGCAAATTCATATTTTCAAGAATCATATAATCAGGAACAAGTGTTACCTGCAACGGCAGAATGAGCAAAATTATGTATATGAAAAACAGCTTGTCCCTGAACGGGAATTTCAATTTTGCAAAAGCAAAAGCCGCCAATGATGATACTGCAACCTGACCGATTACTGTCGGAAAAGTACAAACAACCGAATTCCAGAACTTTAACAAATACTCGGGTTTTCTGAAAAGAGTCTGATAAAACTGCTCCAAAGTTGCCATATTCGGAATCATATTGAGTTCTTTATATTTTCCGTCAGAAAAATTAAGCATTTCGCTTACCTGTGAACCTGTCATAAATGAACAAGCAAGCATATAAATGACAGGAAACAAAAACAGCACAGTTACAGCAATCAGCAAAATATATTTTAGTATTTTCATAACCGTATCTTTCATAACAAACCTCTCAAGAATAGCTGTGTTTCCTTTCAAAGCAGAAGAAAATAAACAGCACAATAATTATAAACAGCGATAAGACAATTGATGCCGCTGACAATCTTGGATAGTTAAGATTGTAATAATTGTTGTTGATGAAATTCTGCAAAAAATACACATTGGTGTTTGGATAATCGCCAAACAAAGCAAATACCTCACGGAAAATTTTAAATGAATAAATAAGCTCCATCAGAAAAACAAAAAATGTAGTTGGCGCAATCATAGGTATAGTAATTTTAGTCACAAGCTGATGTGTTTTTGCACCGTCAAGCCTTGCGCTTTCGTAGAGAGATTGCGAAACATTGGCAATGCCTGCCGTAAAAAGAATCACACAAAATCCGCAGTACTTCCACACATAAATAAAAACGATCATCACCATAGACCATTCCGAATTAAAAAATTCAACAGTATTAAATCCAAGTGAATTAAGTAATCCGTTGATTGCACCGTAATCATCAAAAACTAATTGCCACACGCAAATCAGAGATGCAATCGGAACTACAACAGGAATAAGCAATGCACTTCTGAAAAAGGAAGATATTTTATTAAAAGAATTAAGAAACAATGCTATCAAAAACGAAATCACCATTAACAACGGTATCGCCGTAACTGTAAATATGCCCGTGTTTTTAAGTGCAAGCAAAAATGTGTTGTTTTGAAAAAGCTGTATGTAATTTTCTATGCCCACAAAAGTATCGCCGACATACAGGCTTTTTATAAAACAAATTATGTACGGCACAATATAAAACACCGCTATGCCTAAAAAAGACGGTAATATAAACAGGTATGCTGCTATATGTTCTTTTCTTTTTCTTGTCAGTGTTTTTCGTTTCATAATATCATTCCTATGTAATACTCTTATCTTGTCCATTCCAAAGTTGATAATAATACCCCCTTTGCTTTAGTAAATCGCTATGATTTCCATTTTCAACTATCTGACCATTTCTAAAAAGAAAAATGTTATCACAATCCTTAATTGTACTCAATCTATGTGCAATAATTATCGTTGTCATATTATTAGAAAACTTGTTTATTGTATTTTCTATACTCTTTTCAGTTATAACATCTAAATTGCTTGTTGCCTCATCCATAATCAAAATTTGAGGATTTCTCAATAAAGCCCTTGCTATTGCTAAGCGTTGTTTTTGACCACCGGATAAGTTTTTGCCGTTTTCCTCTATCCTGGTATTATATTTTAATGGCAAACTATTAATATATTCTTCAAGTTCACACATTCTGCAAACTCTTGATATATCATCATTATTTGCATCAGAATTACCAAACAACAAATTCTCCTTTATCGTACCACTGAAAAGAAAAGTATTTTGTGATATGTAAGAAATATTATCTCTTATCTGCTTTATTGAAACCTCTCTTATATCAATAGAATCAAGTTTAATGCTTCCCTTTTCCTGTTCATACAACCTAATAAGCAATTTGGCTAACGTTGTCTTTCCTGAACCGCTTTCGCCAACAAAAGCTATTTTTTCTCCATGTTTAATTTTCAAATTAATATCTTTTAATACAAGGTCTCGTGTTCCATATCGAAAATTAAGATGTGAAATTATAAGATTGTCAAACTTAATTTCACTATTATAAGTTGTGCGCATATCATTTTTCTCGTATTCCGGAGATATATCAAGAATTTCCCCTAATCTGTCGGCTGCTACAATTGCCGTTTGTATTTGCGGTTGAAGATTAATTAAATTTTTTATTGGTTCGATAAAATATCCTAATAACGCATTAAAAGTTATTAGTTCACCAATCGTCAGTTCCCCTTTAATAACATACATAGCTCCAACCCATAAAATGACAAGTTCCCCTACAATAGCAACAAACATAGTAATAGTTTGTTGACTAAGAGATAATACCCCTCCATTAAATACCTTTTTTAAAAATTTTCTATACATTTTGTCCGTTTTTTCTTTTTCATTTTCTTCTTTATTAAAGGCTTTAATTGTTTCAATGCCGTTTACAGTTTCAATAAATTGAGAAGTAACCTTAGAATTCATCTCCATTATTTTTCTGTTGATTTTTTTAATTGGTTTATTATATACAAAAACTATTATTCCATACAAAATCAACATAACTACAGATATCAAGAATAATAGCCTGTTGCTGTTAAATAAAACTACTGCACCTACGACTGCCATAATAGTATCCATCATAATTGTTAATGACGCTTCCGATACAATATCTCTTATACTTGAAGCGTCATTAAATCTAGATATGATTTCGCCGGTATCACGCATAGAATAAAACTTCATGGGTAAAATCAAAGCGTGGTTATAATATCCCAGCATAATAGGAATATCAATATTCTGCTCTAATTTTACAATTAAAAATCCTCTTAAAAAATTCAGTCCTATCTGCACAAAGAATAAACACAAAGTAATAACTGACACATAGTTCAGCATTTCTAAAGAAGAGCTTGGAACTATATTATCCATTAAAACCTGATAATAAAAAGAAGTAATAATTCCTATTGAGGTCAGTATCATAGACAGAATAAAAATCCTCAGCAATAACCATTTTTGAGAAATAAGCAGGCAAAAAAAACTTAGTAACGTGCTTTGTTTTTTATTACCCTTTTGAGATTTATTTGTTGGTGCAATTAGAATTAAAATATTAGTCCAGATTTTAAGGAAATCTTCTTTTTTATATTTTACAATTCCTTTTGCAGGGTCGGAAACTACTACAGTATCACCCTTAACTTTAGTTATAACTACATAATGCAATAAGGAATCGTCAATCACTACATGTGCAATAGCAGGTATAGGTAATTTAGAGGTTAACGATTCCTTATCAGTTTCAACAACCTTTTGCTGAAAACCAAAATGTTCAATTACCTTTACAAGACCGTATGCACTAGTACCTTGTCGATCCGTACCTGCAATATCACGAATTTTTGCTATTGTAACTTTTAAACCGTATTTTCTAAAAATTGCGGCCAGGCAAGCCGGACCGCAATCTGTTTCATCATTTTGTAATATACATTTGAATCTAATCATAATATACCAGTTCATTCTGTTAAATAAATTTCCGTTGCCGCTGTGAGTTGACGTATAAACTTTTCCTTTGAAATATCCCCGTTTAAGTAATCGTTCACAATATCTCCGATAACCGAGGAGTTGTAATAAGTATTTTCAAATTCCAGATAATCATATAAAGTACAACTGCTTATACTGTTAATTATATCTAAATATTCATTAAAAAACTTAGTTTTTATTTCATCTGAATATTCTTCCTCAGATTTCTCATACTCTCCATCATCATTAATATCATATACACGTTTTGACGTATGGTCAATTACATATTCAAAAGCAGCTTTATTTACAGGCAGTGCCCTTACCACTATTGATGGTGATGAGCTGCTTTCACTCCATAATTTTTGAATATCATAACTTAAAACATATTGAATAAAAGCCAATGCTTTTTCTTTGTTATTTGAATTATTATTCAATGCAATACCACATTGAACAAATGCTGATACTGCATTCGCCTTTTTATTGTAGTTTGGAATAATAACCGGCGTGCTGTTATTATTATAAATATAAAAATAAGAATTTAGCGTACTCATCATAGAACCGTCGAAAGATAATTGTGAAGTACGAAACAAATAATTACCTATTATATCCCATGTAGTTCCTTCTTTTCTTGAATTATCATTCCTAATCATTTTTCCAATATAATCTAAGCTCTCGGTAAATTCATCGCTTGAAAATTCTGTAGTTTTATTATAAAAATCCACATATTCATTAACATAGGAAAGGAAGAACTTATATGTTTCATCTTTATTTCCAAAAAGCGCATAATTATGGTCTTTGTCAGATAACCGTATCTCTAACTCTTTAAATGAAAAGTTAGTATTTTCCAGATTATATTTATCTAATATTTCCTGAGTTGTTATAAGTATATTGGGGCAATAAGCTATAGGTATAATATATCGCTTTCCATTGTAAATTCCGCAATCCATTATTGTTGAATTATAGTCATCAAAATCTATATCGGATTTGTATAATTCCGCAAGCTCATCTATATCCGCAAATGAACCGTTATCAATCAGCTTTTCAAAAGGTAATTTTTGATTCAATGAAATTATGTCGGGTCCTTTCCCCGCCATTATCTCCGTTGATATTTTTGTAAGCATAGTATCTTCCGAATCAAATTCCACAATTTCAATTTGATAGGACTCATCAAGGTTTTTAAGACAATAATTATTATATTTTTGTATCAATTCTACACAAACCGAATCTTCATTGTTTATGGTATAATATTTTAATTTTTGACCGTCTTCATTATTCTTTGAACAGGATGCAAAACATAATAATATTGCCAGCAATAAAAATATTGATGTCAATTTAATATACAACTGATATTTCACCTCAAACTTAATCAAGAAAAAACAGTTAATTCATACGGATAAGCGAAAAAGTTTATTTACTAAACACAATACTTTTAAATTTTAATAACTGCGTTTTTTACCGTATTTGCCGGGTTTGAGATTCTCATTATTCATAGAGTATGTAATTGCTTCAGCTATGTGGTTAACATAATTACTACATCTGTTTGTTAATGATACAACATAATACGAACCATCTTTGAGACAACGTCCTATTTGGATTGTACAACCACCATTTATTTTTTTCATAGTTTCTTCTGATGATTCAACAATATTAAGCTCATTTAAACATTCATTAATATTTATTTTTTTCATGATTTCACCTCCTCTACTAGTTATTCTTATCCGTATGAATAACATATAGAAAAACCTATATAAATTATTAGGTGTTTCTATCCTAACAAATAACTATACAAGAAACAGTTCTTGTAAATTCATATATTGGTAAACTTATTACATCTGAGTTACCTAATTCGAAAACTTTGAAAATAACATTACCATCATTAATACTTACTATATGTAAAAAATCAAGTGCATTTGGTTGCGTATTTTTAATTATAGCAATCGCGGGTGTTTTCATGTCTTTTCCATTATGTATTTTGTATAAAGATATATTGTCATCAAATTTTTTAAGATAGTTCAATATACCTTCTACCATATTGTCATATTTCGCAATACAATTGTTCACTTCAGAATAATTAACAATTACATTTCTTGTATTTAAAAAGCTCATGACAGCCCACACAGCCGTAGGTGTATTTTCATAACTATTAATTTCAAAAGCTAAATCAATAAGTTTGCTATACACCACGCCGGATTTGTTTTTTATCTTATCAATAAATGACATACTTAACTTGTTTAACTCAAGCTTTATTTTGCACATTTTATCAATTGGATTATAAAAATCACTGTTTTTCAGATATGCATTTACATAACATTCTCCACCGCAAATACTTTTAATCTCACAATTTTTACACTGCGTTACACTTTCAATAGTAACACATTCAAATTTTGACTGACTTTCTTTATTTATACCGCTATATATACTACCAATCCTATAATCATTGTTTCCATACATAACGCTGCAAGCAAAAATATCTCCTGCATTATTAACCGTTATTCTACTTTTGCCAGCATCACATCTGTAAATTTTATATGTGCCTTTAAAAAGATTCCCATAAATAAATCCACCAAAATAATCGCCGCCTTTGAGGAGCTTTTTTAAGTATTCAAAGTTGCCTTTTTCTAACTCTATAAGGACATTGCAACACAACCTATCATATCTACTAATTAAATATGAAATGTCAAAATTATCAAAATCATACTTTGATCCGTCATAGCACCTAATAAATTTCATGCTAACACAATCAACATTTGGTAAATGATAAAGGTAATCATAAATTAAATCAACATTTTGATTTAACGGAGTAACAGTCACAGCAAGTCCTAATTTCTTATTTTTAAACATTTTAAGACCTTTTACTATATCATTATATGTACCTTTTCCGTTAGCGTATACTCTGTTGTTATCATTAGTAATCTGATCACCGTCAATGCTTGTTCCAAGAATGATAGCAGGCTCATTATCCAAATATTCAACTATTTCCGGCGTAAGCAAGGTAAGGTTCGTACAGAACATTACTTCAATGTTTTTACAAATCTCATTGCGCTTCTGCTTACAGTAATCAACAATTTGCTTAACTAAATCAATCTGTAACAGAGGCTCGCCCGAGCCCGACAGATCGACAACATATTTACTTGCACAAGGAGCATATTTATCAACAAGAAAATCTATTGCATCTTTAGCAACCTCAAAGGTAAGTTGTTGTTCTCCAAGATATTCTGATTCCCTAAAACAATATTTGCAATTTAAGTTACATTTTCGAGACGGATGCAAACATAAAGTAAATTGCCCATAAGATGATTGTTCTTTTATCTCTTCAATATCATAAGTTTTTATCTTATTCAAGCGTTTTTCTATACTTGTATTTATAAAAACCTCGTATTCTTCGGGATCATTTTCTTTAGCTATATTTAAAACTTCTTCTTCGCTAAGCTCATAATCGCCAAGTTTTATATCAAAGTTATCCCTTATACCAAAATAGTAATTAACATCTTGGATATACATAACTTTTTGATTCAGATATTCAAAAACAGATACTTTTAACTTCATATTCTACTCACTTTTTAATCCTCATGTTGATAATTTGAATTTTTCTTATTAATAAAAGCAATGCGCTCATTACAACTCCGCATATCATAGAACTTCCTATATTTCTATACCCCTTAAAAAAACACAATAATGATATTATGAATATAAGAATAGTAATAATGGAAGTTAACATTCTGTACATTTTTTTCTCTTGTCCAGTTAAGGGATTGTTTTCTGTATCAAGAGGGGATATCAATAATATCAGAACAACACAAAGCAATTCAAATATTATAAATATAAAAATAAATAAAGTGTTAATACTGCTAAGCCACTTAACTAAACACAATATTATTATGTTTGAAGAAAAAGAGAACAGATAACACCTTACTGGTGTTTTAGCGTGATAGCCGCCTGCAAACTTACGGATAGCAATAAAAGAAAAATAGAAAACTAAACTTTCAATAAATAAATTGAAACATAAACCTATTATCATAACAGTTGCAATATGTATTAATGACGATAAAATAATATTAACAGCATATTTGTAAATTTCTTTATCTTCGTTTTTTATAAGGTCGTTTGATACAAAAAACTCTATGAGTTTCGAACTAAACTTTTCCATTACTTTATCTTTTTAAATTTGTCAAGCTTTGCAGGAGCCTTAGGCTGATACATAAAAAAGCAAGTGGATGAATTAGCATTTATTGAGAGTGCTAATGTAAAACTAGCAATAATTGCGGGTGAAATTTTGCAAATAAAATTTTTTATTTTCTTCATAATATTATTCCTCCTTTCGTGAGGATTTTAGCACATATTAAAAGTAAAAACATAATTCTTGCAAAAATGATGTCAAATTTGCTCAAAGTGATGTGATTTCAAAATTATTAAGGTAAAATTTGAAATTTTGCATCTAAAAGAATAACATTTAATGACATTTTTTTGAAATATATGTTATAATGTAATATATTATTTCAAGGAGGTTTTTCTTTTGAAAGTATTAATTTGTGACGATGATAAATGTATTGTCGATGAAATAAAAAACAATCTGAATACATTTTCAGATAAACATAGAATAGCTTTTGATATTGATTTGTTTTACAATGGTGTAGAGCTACTGAATAGTAATATCAGTTATGATATGGCGTTCATTGATATTGAAATGCCTCTGGTAAATGGTCTGACTTTGTCCGCACAATTAAAAAAGGTAAACTCTAATATAATTATTTTTATTATAACCTCGCATGATGCTTATCTTGATGACGCTATGGATTTGGACGTGTTTCGCTATCTGTCAAAGCCTATTGACAATAACCGTTTTTTCAGAGCATTAAATACGGCTATTAACTATTATCATTCCAATACTCAAATAATAACTCTTGAATACTATGACGAGTATTATTCTGTTTTCACAAGCGATATAGTATATATAACTATTGAAGAAAGAAAGGCTGTTATTATAACACGAACACGGCAGAAGAAGTATTATACAAATAAAAAATTAAGTTATTGGAAAGAAAAACTAAAGGATTACGATTATTTTGCACAACCGCATTACAGCTATCTTGTTAATCTGAGGTATGTCTCGGATTTTAATAAGACTGAGCTTAATATTAATGTAGATTTAAAAAGTGAAACTCTACCTATATCTCAAAGGAACTATTCAAACTTTAAAAAGGCATATTTTGCATACATAGGGGTATAAAAATGGTATATACAATTTGCTATGCGTTTATTTTTCTTGCAGAAATTCTGATATCACTGTTTTATTTTGAAAACAAATTTGAAAGAAAATCAAGCAAAAAATTTTTGTTATTTTCAGTTGTTATTGTGTATGTATTATTGTATTTATCTCGATTATTGAATTTAACATTGGTTAATTTAATTGCATTTTTTGCGTGTAACTTCTTTTTACTTTATTTTTGTTATTTCATAAGTATTAAATCCTGTATTTTCCACTGTAGCATATTACTTATATTTATGGCAATCACAGAAAGTATTGTCATGTTTGTTTCAACAGTATTATTCGGTACGGATTTATTCACTTGCCTGGATAATTCTCTAAGTCTCATTATTCAATCGACTATCAGTAAACTGTTATATTTTTTGATAATTTACTTTGTATCAAAATTCTCAATAAAAGAACATAAATCAGAAAGTTATTCTCTTTCTATACCTCTTTTGGTTTTACCTACTTCAAGCATTCTGCTACTGTATGCAGTATCATATGCACTACACAATTTTGATTTAGAACAAAAATACATGTATTTATTAATAATAAGTATAGTGCTATTACTTTTCTCAAATATAGCGGTTTTTTGGGTATATGAATTTACTTTGAAAACTCAAAGACACAATATGAAATTGGAATATGAAAGGCAAAAAGAAAAATCTACGGCTGAGTATTATGATTTACTTAATGAGCAAAATGAAAACTCAAAAATTGTTATGCACGACATAAAACGGCATTTAAACGCCATTAAGAGCATTGCCAAAGACAAGTCTGTTACAGAGTACATAGACGATTTTATTGAAGACTTCAGCATAAATAAATCTGTTGATTACTGCAACAATCCTATGGTCAATTCAATCGTTAACAGGTACAAATCCTTCTGTGACAAGTTCGGAGTGAAGATGAATATTGACATTAGAAGTGCTGATTTTGGCTTTATGAGTGAACCCGACATAACTGCTCTGCTTGACAATCTGCTTGAAAACGCAGTTGAAGCGGCACAAAATACAGAGAACGGATTTATAGATTTTTCGGCTTTCGTCCGCAAAAATAAATATCTGTCAATGCAGCTTAAAAACTCGGTCAAGAATATTGTAGCCGTCAAGAACAACCGCATAGCATCATCAAAAAAATCTGACGCAATACATGGAACGGGATTGAAAAGCATTAAAAGAGTAGTTAAAAAATATGACGGTGAAATAAATATGAAATTCAATGAGGATGATATGACCTTTACCTCAAACATTGTGTTTGAAATTCGGAGATAACGCAGTAATCGAATCATATAATTCCTTGACTAATGAAATGCATTATATAATGAGAAATTCCAATACCTAATAATACTGATATCAACAAGATGAGATCTAATTGATGGAATTAAGAATCGGAAAGAAATTGCAAATATAAAAGTTTTGCAGTTGGATTTATTGTTATTATTTTTGCCTATTAAACATTTTATATAGCAAGCTACTTTTACCCCCATGTTCACGGTATCTCTGCTTGGTTTCGATTAGTCCAACTTTTTTTAAATCTTTAATAGCTCTTCTAACTGTGGCAGGCGACAGCTTTATGTCGCCTGCTATTTTATTTACTGAAGGCCAACATTCGCCGTCTTTGTTGGCTCGGTCAAGGAGGTAGCGATATACGGTAAATGCTCTGTGTGGTAAGTCAATTTTGTAGAGATAATCAAGGTTGCTCATTGTATTTCGCCTCCGTTTTTAGAACTGTCTTTTTATCTGCGCCTTTTGACTCGTCATCATTTTCGTTAGGTTCTGTACGGATATTTCCGGTCTGTGGATTATCAACTTCATCTGTTTCAGGTACAGGCTTTTCAGTTAGTTCAGGGGGATAACTTTCAATAATACCGTTTATTATTTCAACTCGGTTTGCATACTGGACATTTCGGTTGCCGTTTTCTGCTACCTGATATTGTTCTTCAAATTCAATTCCCCACTTAAAGAACAGTTTTAACTTAACCCTCATCGGGTAAAAGCCTGTTTTCATAACAACAAATGTACCTTTTGGGAGCGACTTTAATTCGTCAGGTGTCATCAACGGTCGTTCTATCATCTGCAAAGACTGCGACGGGTCGTTCTTACTTTTACTTACAGAACCACTCATTACAGTTCTACTGCCAAGTGACTTTGACAACACTTCAGCACTTGTGCTGTTGGGAGCAAAGCCACCGAAGATTGTTAGCTGTGTGTTGTCGATTATGACATCTGCACCCTCTTTACCGTAGTTCTGCTCAAGCTGTGCAAAGGATTGAATGATTGGCACTATCTGCAATCGTCTTGAACGAGAAGCAGAGAACATCATTTCTGCCGATTCAATCTTAGGCAGAGTTCCGAATTCATCGCAAAAGAAAACACAACGGTTTTTAAGTTTACCTCCGTTTTCATCAGCAACTGCAAGTATTTCCCTGTAAAGCTGTTGGATAATTAGCGACACCATAAAGAATGTATTGGGATTTTCCTCCGGCATAACAATGAAAATTGCACTTTTCTCCTTGCAAAATCTCTCCGCATCAATTTCTGTATCAAAACACAAAATCTGCTCTAACTCGCTGTCAAGAAAAGCATTAAGCCTTGAAAGTGCCGTACTCATAACAGATGCCATACTCTGCTCTGATGTGTTAAGAGCCGCACCGGCAAACCATTTAGCCTTGTGATTTTCAGGGAGTAAATCCATAAGCTGTTGAAACTGATTTTTGCCTTTCTGTCCTGACGGAGCAAGCAATTCCTGAATGATTTTATAAACTGAAACAATGTGCCTTTCTTCAGGCTTGCAAAACTCTGCAACTAAAAGAATCGTTGCAGTCAGCAAACCCTCGGCGGAATCATAGAAGTATGAGTTTTCACCGAAAGATGCACCGTCCATTCCATTTGAGATAATCGTCTTTGATATGATTTTTGCGTATTTTTCTGCTCTTGCCTTGTAAACAAGCTGTTCGGGTTCAGCTTTGTATAAGTTCATATACTTATTAACGAGGTGCAGGAGATTATTGCCGTGAGAGCGTGTTGGGTTACGCAAATCTATAACAGAAATTTTGTAGCCGTAATACTTTTCTGCAATCAACCCATAATTACGAACAATGTCGCCTTTCGTGTCGCTACACAAAAACGACATACCGGTTGCACACGCATATTCAATGCAAGGGTATAGCCAAAATGCAGTCTTGCCGACACCTGCCGCACCAATCATAAGAGCATGTACATCGCCTGTGTCTACCATTGCGGTCGTGCCATTTTTTCTGTTCTTGCAACCGACAATTATACCTTGTTCAGTTGGTCTGCTGTCAGGATTTGTACGCCATTCATTTGGTTTAAAATCAATTTGCTTGTAGGTTCTCTTTATCTCTTTTTTTGTTGCCCAACGAGCCGTGCCGTGCTGTCCTTGTCCAACAGTTTTATCCTTTATACGATTCAGCGAATAGTAATTACCCACAGTTGAAATGATTATTAACATAGCAAACATTGTGCCTGTTGCGATAATCAAAGTTATAATTCCTGACGGCATAATTGTTCATCTCCTTTCTCTGATAAAGTTAAATCCTCATTCCAGTCTTTATGGATAGGAATGAGGATTTCGCTTTTGATATTCATTGAGTTTAATTTATCGGCTATGCGTTTGTTTGCTACCTGTCCTGCTTCATCATTATCAAAACACAAATAGACATTTTTGATGTTTGGATTATCTTTAAGACATTGAAAAAGCACCCTGTCCGAAACGGAACAGGATGCCGCATAGCTGTGTTCTTGCCAGTTTTCCTTGTGCTTTGAAATGTAAGAAAGCATATCAATGGGAGCTTCGAATAAAAACATCTTGTCGCTTGTGCCGTTAAAGTGAAAGCTGTACTCGGGCTGACTGCCTGCAACATTTCCTTTATACGGATTACTCGTCACCGTTCCTCTCTTATGTGCGTGACGAGGCTTACCGCTTGAATCATAGCCGACAAATACCGCATTGTGATAATAGGCAGATTCATAAATCATTTTGTTTTTGACAAACTCAAAAAGCACATCTTTGTCAATGCCACGAGTCAACAGCAGATAAGAAAAAACTCTGCTCATCCTGTCATTCCTTGGTGGTAGTATAAATGGCTTTTGCTCTCGTTCTGTGGTCTGCAAATTTACTATTTGACCGTCACAGTTATTCAAAAGCATTTCCACCGCTTCTGCATAGTCCTTGTTGTAAAATCTGCGGACAAAATCAACCGCATCACCGCCTTTCTGTTCGTACTGATGATACCAGAGGTGCCCTCTGATTGTAACCTTTTGCGAGCCGTCAAGCCATTCATATTCTGAACCTGATTTCTTGACTTTCTCACCATGACTGATTAAAAAATTAGCAAGGTCGGTTCTCCTTGCCTGTTCTCGCTGTTCTTTTGTAAAATGAATGTAGGTTGATATTTTAATCACTTCCTTGTATATATTTTTCTTTTCTGCTGTAATATCTTATAGTGGGTAGTTCTTTCTCCTATCAATGTGACAAGAGGCACCTGTCAGTGTTTGGGTGCGGTTGCTCTTTGGTGGTAGATGGATTTTTTGATAGACAATTTTATTTGTATGTGGTATGATAAATTTAAATAAAAGAATGACAAATTTAAATTTGACGAGGATACTTTATGGATAGATTTAATGATAGTGAATATGCAATTTTAATAGGAAATTTGTTGCATGATACTCAATACATAGAAATATCTAATATGGGAAAAATGGCTGGGCTTAGGAAACATGCAGAAGTGATGGTTAGAAAAATCTTGGATATTGGCAGTAGTCGGACACTAATGTTAGGTCAGGTAAAAAGGGATTCAAATAATTCTGCGGTAAATAGTGGAATGGACAATCTAGGTAATGAATTAAGTGATAGATTGATTGAAATAATAAGAAAAATAAACCCTCTTGGGAGAGATGGCACTCATACTCAGCATACAGACGAATTTTCTAATATGGAAGTAGAAAGTGTTGAGGACGCTATTTTAGATTTGTATGCGCTAATTTTTATTAAATATTTTTTAGATATACAGGTAAGTATATATTCATCACCTCAAGTGTTACGCATGTTTTCATTCTTGCCACCGATTATTAGATATAAAACATGGAACTATTTGTTTGAAATAGATAAAAATAATATACAAGTAGTGAATAAGTTATGTTTATCTATAATTAAACTTTTTGACAAGGAGACTGCTTATGAATGGCTGGAGAATAACAGTGAAACGATAAAAGGCATACCTTATCCAACGGAGCATGAAATAGAAAAATATTATAAAATTCACAGTGTCGAAGTATTGCCGGGTGTATACCGAGCTTTTGTAAGTCTAAATTTTGATAAATACAGTAATATGTATGATTTACTGCGTGATAAAATTAGTGATCCGAGAACATCAGTTAATGAATCAGGGAAGATGTATAAGAACTTTGAAGAGGCTGTTGGGCATTACAATAATTATAGAAGTAGTATGATACAAAATAATTCGGCTGAAATGAAATCGTTCTATCCTCTTATGGATTTTGTGTATTTGGGAAGAAAAACAAAGAGTGAACTGTTAGGCTGAAAACCAAGAGATTACAATTTTAACAAACTTACACCATTCAAACTATGGAGAATAGATTTGTTTATAAGATTAATTCCTAATAGTTGGCTATGAAACAGTAATGTGTAGGATAAAAGTCAACTTCAAGTTTATTCAACTTACATCTTCAATCCCTGAGCCTGCTTTTTGTCATTTATCTTCTGCTGTAACTTTTTATCCGTCCTTTGCACTTTCTGTTTTTCTTCAAATCTTAATTGACTTTGAATCATATTGCATAGGTAACGCAGGAGATAAAGAGAAGAAACTGCAACGCTGTTTCGGTTGGTTTTAATTGAATAATGAGGATACAGAACACCTCTGTCTGAATCAAAGACTGATTTGGCAGAGGTGTTTTCTTCATATTCAAAAGGATTTGAAACAAATTCTTCGTCTTTATTCTCTCTTTCTTCCTCTTCATCTTCGGTGATATTTAATTTCAACGCTTCCTTGATTATTGCATTCTTGATTGACTTGAACTCCTTGTTTTGAGCAAGCGGAATCCTGTCAGGTATTTCCATCCGTGTAGGTGCGGATTGTGTTTTCCTTTTGCTCGTACCAGAGGTCATACAGCTTTTTAATTCTATTGTCGTTGGCAAGCTCATCAACAATGGAATCAACGATTGCTTTTACATCGGGTTTCAGATAACCGTAAACCTTTTTACCTTTCGTTTTTGAAAGCCTGTCGGCAAGCTCTAACAGCTTATGCTGAATTGACGCGCTGATATATATTTCAGAGTTAATCTTTGAAACCAAATCCTCTACTATGTCACGAGCCTCAGCACGGAGCCTATCTCTATGTTCGGTTTGCTTCTGATAAATACTTATCAAGTCCTGACGGAAGATTACCTTTGCAAGATTTGACTTGATATTTTCAATGCCCTTTTCCGTCAGGTACGCTTCGTTCGGTTTTGTAGAATATGCAATCATATGAATGTGAGGATGATGTCCCTCGTTATGAAATGCCGCATACCATCGGAAATTTTCGGGAGCGATTTTCATATTCTCCGCTATCATATTTCGCTGTGAACGAATTAGATTCATCCAAGCTTTTGCATTGTTGTAGCCCAGCCGTTCCGCATCTTCTCGCTTTAGAGAAATGATATGCGTCCACACATTACTCTTGCTTTCTGCAACCTCTTTCTGCACATCAGATAAAACTATCGGCACACCGCCATCGGTAAATAAGCCGTGTGAAGATATTTTCTCAACCCTCGGTCGCTGTGCAATGTAGCTTATATATTTTTCTCGGTCGCCGAATAGTTCAGCGTGAGCTTCGGCAATCCGCAAAATCAATTCATCTGCATTACCTCTGTTCGGCTTATCAAGATAATCCTGATACTCATACAAGTCCTTTGAGTCAGGATAATCTATCAATAATTTATTGATAATCTTTTTCTGAACCGAAGTCGCTTCCATAAACTTTTGTGTGCTGTCAGCCATTTCAACTCCGTCACGAGTAGCAATATATGAAATATAATTTCCGATATGAGTTTTAGAATTTGGTTTGATATACGGTGATTTCATAATAATTCTCGGCATAACTTACCCTTTCTGAAACCTGACCGCATCATCAAACTTGTATTTACCGCTGTTTCGTTTGACCTCATCAACACATATTTTTCTTAAATCTCTCAGCTGACCTTCGGTAATCTCATTGGTCGCCGCAACAACATGCATCAGCATTGCAAGCTCAACTCCTTGCTTGAACAGCACTCTTGCAATTCTATCCTCGGTATCAAGAATTTTTGAACTGATGACGGATTCAAGTGCAGGAGTAAGCACTTTACTTATGTTCTTTGAATTAAGCCACGCAATGTAAAACTCTATTGCGTTGGAAATGAATTCGCTTCGTGATATTGCGTTGGTTTGCGCTATGGCATTGTCACAGGCTTTGAGTAAATCCTTACCTATATACAGTCCTATTCTCTTTGAGTCGTTGTCCATTTTTCATCTTTCCTTTCGGTAACACTTGGAGTATTCAGAAAAAACCTCTTAAAATCGGCAAAATCGGGCAGTTCGGAATACAAGCAGTAACACAACTTTAAATAAATAACACCTTTAAAAATCCCCGAACGGCGTTGCCGGTCGGTGTGTTTCGGCGAATCTGTGCTTGCACGGAATACGCCTTTATCCTGCTTAAAATTCCACCCTTGAAAAACTGCCCGAATTGCCGTAACTCCGATTTTTCACACCTTGCCACAAACCGCCCTGTTTCATTTTTTCTTTGAATTCGGATACTTTCCCGACTTATTGTTTAAAAGCCGACACAGGGCAAATGTGGCGAGAATATCACTGTTATTCTGCTTTTATTAATTTACCGTTTATCACTTCAAAATTACACTCGGTATACGACAGTCCGTACTCCTTAACCTCACGGTTCAAAACATCAAACATAGCCTGTTCAATACTGCGAGGGGATAACTTGATTTCATCACTCAAAGTGTCATAGCAAATCCATTCTTCACTCTCGGGTTTGTCCTTTACAAGAATATCAAAGCCGAGGAGCATTTTATCGGGTGTGGGAAATACAACGGCATTGATTTTCACACAGCCGACTGTGAGTGAAGCAAAGAGAGTGTCATGCTTGTCCTTTGGATTTTCAGAAAGTAATTTCTTAACTTCGTTTACCGACAAATACATTTTGAAAATATATTTGTCACCGAGTTGCTTTTTCAGTTTCTTTCTCTCGTTCATAAACTCATACCGCCAATCTCATTTGTAAAATCTTCAACCTCATCTTCATCGGGTGAATCAAACAGATTATTCTGTTCAAGGTTTTCGTAGAACTTTTCTGCGCTGTCATTCACGGCTTCGTTTAAAACTTTCATATCAAAACCGCAGTCCTTATAACCTTGCGATACTGTATCGTAATAGCTTGCACTGGGCAAGCCGAAATCCTGCTTAAGATTCATAATGTAAACCATTGCAGTAAGTTCCAAACCGTTATTCAATTTCACAGGCAAATCCTGCTTGAAGTAGTGGGAGGGATAACCCTCGTAGCGGTCAAGCAGTTTTTCATCTCTCGGCTGAAGCTCCCACAGTGCAACGGGAACGGACTTGCCAATGCAAGGTGCGATTGTTGCATAGGAACAGTGAGGCATACCCTTGAACTGCAATCCGTAATTTTCGACTACACCCTTGCCGATAAGCTTTGCTGTGGGGCAACGATATTTCATCTGTTTAAGATTGAGGTTACTACCGTAGGCAATGTATAATTTTTTACTCATAATAGATTTCTCTCCTTACATACTCATAACAAAACCCGAAGTTTCTTCCTGTTCATCATTTGGGACAAGATTGACTTCGGGTTCGTTGATATTTATATTTTCGTTTGTGTTATTAAGTTCTGCGGCTCGTTTTTGAGCAAGTCTTTCCTTTTGCTTTTCAGCCTGCGAAGGATCCTTCCACGCAATGTTGCCATCAAGATTTTTCAGCAGATGATGACGAGCTGTTTTGAACTCGTCACCTATCAAACCCAATCTTAAAAGCCAAGTTCTGAAAGTGTACTTTTCATTATCCGATACAGTTTTAGTGTGTCTTGCAAACTTCTGAATTAAAGCCTGATGACTGATTGCAAGGCAAAGCTGAATAGCACTTTTGACCTCGCCTGCGTGTAAGGTTGAATTAAAAAGACGAAATTCAACCGTACCCTTGTAAAACACACTGTGAAGATTCAGTGCGTGGTAGCGAGTATCATCATAATGTCTGTAACTGTAATCCTCGCCGTCATACCACATTGATTTTATCTGCTCCATTGACATCGGAGGACGGTTATTGATTTCATCAAGAAAGCGTGTGTCCATCTTCTGACAGTAATGCTCACGGGAAACATTCACTTTCAATGCCTTGTAGAGCAAATCCTCTTTAGCCGCCATAATGTTTACGATATTGCGAAGTGTTTTCGGGGTATGCGGAGCCGCATTAATATGGCAATGCAAACCACAGCTTGAGTTGACTCTCGCTCCTGCGCCACGAAGCTTTCTGACAAGCTCCTGTATAGTTTCTATATCATCATAGTTGCAAATCGGAGTGACAAATTCAACCGAGTACAGAGAGCTTGCATTCTGTCCCGAACGGTTTTCACATCTAACGCTTGCGTCACGCATAATCTTCCACATCCTGCCGTCATTATCACGGACAGAATAAGCGTCATAACAGCCGCCGACATGAGTTGCGTTCGTATAAAAATGACCGGCAATCACTTTCGCCGCCGTACTGCGAGTGATGCCGGTCATTTCAATTTCTATTCCGAAATTTTGATTTTTCAAGTTACCACCTCGGTATTTTCTTCCTGTAGCTTTGGTTTTTTAGGCTTTGGTGGTTTCACCTGTGAACCTTTCATATTAATAAACTCTCTGACATTTGCAGGAACATATTTTGCGTACAGAGAGTCCACAGATTTTTCAAGTTCTTCCTTGAAATCCAAATCACGCTGTGACATATACAGCCTGATTGCATTCAGCTTTTCATCATCGTACATTATGCTTACACTTGTTTTCTTCATAAAAAATCACCTCGTCATTTCTTCTTTTGATTTACATATTTTATATTCGGTATCTTCAGCCACTTTGTTCATCCTCGACCGTTAAGCTCTGTTTTGACAACTCCGTAGGCTGTGCCCTGTGCTTCGATGACTTCTCCGTTGCCGATATACACTCCGATGTGACCGTCCATCCAGACAGCAAGTCCGGGTGTGTCGGGCATATTTGAAATCGGTCCGCTTTCAGTTACACTGCTCCAAATGGAGTTTGCTCCGCAGTCGGTGAAGCCGTTTGAGCCTGCGACAATTTTTCCGCTGTCAGCATTGTACCAAGCGTAGGATTTTATCAAGCCTATGAAATCACAAACTCTCTTGCCGAGCCATTTTTCACCGACCTTTCTCATCTCACCACCTGCCTCGTTATTTCCGGGAAGCAACGACGCCTGTTGGTCGAGATATTGTTTTGTGCAGACCTGACCGTAGCCGCCGTAAACATAGCCCCAGCCGTTTTTGTATGCGTTCTCGCACCACTTGATAAGGTCGAGATTATTTTTCGTGGTCTTGTCAGTAAAGCCTGCGGTACTGATTTCCGCACCCTTGATTGACTGCATCATCTTTTGGAACTCGTCATACTTTATCTCCGTTCCGAATTTCTGATTGACGGTTTTTATCAAATCCTCATCAGACTGATTCTTCTTGAAACAGGATACAAAGTTTTTTACAAAGTCCTCATCCTCTGATTTATCGGACAGAGAAAACAGATAGATAACCTCTGCCTGTGTGTTATAGTCGGACAACTTTTTATTTTTCAGTTGATTTTCAACCTCTGTCATTGTGTCGTTGATAAGCTGTAGATTTTCCATCTGCTCTGCTGAGATATTTTCTTGTATGGACTGATAGAGCTTGTCTGTGTCAATATCCATACTGCCGTTAAAAATGGAAACAACAGCAATAATCGGCATAACCACAATTATGATTATGCCGAGAACGATACCGCCTATTGTTTTTATTACCTTTTTATCCGTGAGCAGAGCAACTGCTATTTTCTTCAGTGCCGCACCTATGGTTGCACTCACAAAATCACCTCCGCAAATAAAAATCCGATTGACTTTCATTTAAGAAAAACAATCGGATTATAATATTTTTTAATTGTAAAAATAATCTTAAACAGGATATTGACTATCTCACTTATAAAGACAGTTTTCTACATAAATCATCATTCTGTTATTCTGGTAACCATATTCAATAAATGCTATCAATGGCACTAATCCAACAAACCATGGTTTACTGACAACAAATGGCAATACAAAAGCGACAATTAGAATTAACAATAAAACAACAAAAAGTGATATATGCTCCTTACGCCATTTCTTTTTGAAATATGCTTTTCTTTCCTCAAACGAGAATGCACTTTCTTTTGAAACAGCAATTATGTTTTCATCTGCATTTTTCCGAAACTCTTCGTCTGACATCTTTTGTCCAGCCAACAATTCATTTATGCTAACATTAAATTCCTTTGCAAGTAGTTGGAGCATTTCAATGTCTGGCATATAGTTACCATTTTCCCAGCGAGATATTGTTTTGTTTGTTACACCAATTTTCTCTCCGAGCTTCTCTTGAGTTAGTCCGCTCTGCCGACGAAGCGTAGCAATAAATTTACCGATTTTTATTTGATCCATGACGTTCACCTCCGAAAATATGGTACATCAACGGTTATGAGAATTCTTCCCCACAAACAGAGAATGTGTCAAATATCAATTTATTAACCTGTTATTTTGTAATTATCATATCACAATTTTAAAATTCTGTCTATTCAAAATTTTATCTTCCACCTGCACTTCCGAAAATCTCGGCTTTGTATTCAGGAGCCTGAACGAGAAGCAAATAGCGTTCATTACCGCACCTATACAGACAGGTGCCACGCTCACCGAATTTTATTAAATCGTATTCGTTCGGTTCAACCATCAGTGCATCCTGAAAATCTTTAGGATTGATATTACCAGGGAAGAATAAGAAGTGATGAGTCGGGATTGAGAACAAGGGTTTTGTGTATTCCTTAACGCTCGGAATCAAAAAATCGTCTATGTTCTGACTGGCTAAAATCACGGCTGAATCCTTTTTGCGGACACGCTTCATTGCGTTGCGTATATACTCAATTGCTGTGAGATTTGAAAGGAACAAATATAGCTCGTCTATTGATGCAACGGTGTTGCCCTCACCTAATAACTTGTTGGACATATAGGAAAGAATGTTGAACAGCATTGCATCTTTGAGTCTTTTATTAGTATCAAGCAATCCCTTAACCCCGAAACAGAGGAAACTGTCATCGGTAATGTTGGTGTGACCGTTGAAATACTTTGATTCTGAACCTACACACATACTATGAATACCCAGACAAACCTCCTGCAGGATTTCTTCTGTGTAGAGGTATTTTCGCTTGTGGTCGTAGGTCATATATTCTTCTTCGCAAAAGTCATAGAAATCACTCATCACAGGGAAGTCAGACGGTTTCTTTGTGCTGTAATTTGTTGTATCTGTAATACCGAATCGTGCGTACAGCTTCATAAGCAGAATTTCAATTGTGTCAAGCTGTGCGTCTGTGAAATCCTTGTAGGTTCTGAAAAAATCTTTCAAAAACGCAATGTGCTGTGACAATCGAGTTACTTTGTTAAATGCCGGCGGGGCATCCTTATCGACTTCATCCTGACCATCATTCCATGCTTTTGGTTCAAGCGGATTGATTTTGTATTTACCTGACATAAAATCGATATAACAACCGCCGAGGGCATTTGTCAAATCTTCATACTCCGCTTCAGGATCAAGGCATACGATTTTCTTTCCGCTTTCACGAATATTTGTAAGGATAAGTTTCAATAAATACGATTTACCCTGACCTGAGTTTCCGAGAATAAGAATGTTACTCGTTGTCTTATCCTCTGTTCGTCTGTCAAAATCAACGAGAATATTAGTGCCGTACTTATCTCTGCCGATATACAAACCGTTTGGATCTGTCTTACCACTGAAATTAAACGGAAACAGATTTGCAACAGATGAAGCAGGCAACACTCTTTCATACAAAAGTCCGAATTGATTTGAACCTATGGGGTTCACCGACAAGAAGCCTTCTTTCTGCCTTAGCGTTAATCTATCCACTTCAATCTTGGAGCGTGTCAGCTCCATTGCAATATCGGTCTGTAACTCCTTCAATTTCTGCTTGTTTTTGGCTTTAAGCTCTATGAACACAGAGCAATGCAATAACGGTTCTTTGTTCTTTCGTAAGTTCGCCATAAGGGTAACAACATCCTGCAAGTTGCCCTGTGCTTCAATGGTTTCGTTTACATCGTTACCGCTTGATTTGAGCTTGTTTTTGCGTGTGGCATTCTGAATAATTTTTCTCTGTTCCACACTTTCAACAAGTCTGTGGTATATGCGAAGCGTTACTCCGTTTCTGTCTGCAAGCTGTGAAAGAATCGCCTGTTCTTCAGTTGACGGCGGATATTCACGAACCGCCCATACACTGCGGTACGAGTCGCCGACAATGTAATAATCGGTGAAAAATTTTATTGTTGACGGCAGAATCATATCAAAAAAATCTTTGGTATATATTTCTTCTGCCTGCTCGGGTGTGAGCACCTTTGGTTTTCTATTGAATAGTCCCATAATTTTTACCCCCTTTAATTTCGGACTGCCAACACAAGTATGCGGTCATCCTGATTGTATCCGTAACAGGTTGAAAGCGTTAAAATCAGCTGACCGTAAACAGGTGTAATTCCTGTGTCGTATATGGATTTCTCTTTTGCATATTCAATTCTTGAGTTATAGCTTTTTTCCGTTCCTACTGTTGTGAATCTGTACCAATCATCATCAGATTTTACTTTCATAACAGAAAAGACGTAGTAAGCAAATACCCCGTCTTTCGTTTCAAGCACAACTGTAGGATGTTCCGAGAAGTAAGAATAATCAGTATAGTTGCAGAGGTCTGCAAACATTGTGCCGTTGTTCATATGGTGTCCGTAAATTATGAGATTGGTACTGTCGGCTGAACACCTTGCATCAAGAAATGGTGTACCGCTATAGCTGTACTCGCCGTAAAAGTTTTTGTTCAGATACTTCTGCGGATTACTGGGTGTATGCATAACAGGATAATTGATATTTGTTCCTGCTATGCTTATCCAGCCGAAGCATTCACTATTTATCGACAGCAAATCGGAAACAGAGTGTGGCTGATAGTAAGTTGTGTAATACACAGGCTGTCCAGTTTGAACTTCATTATCTGAATCACTGACTTTTAATAAATGTGGCTTTTTAATGGTTTCTTCAATGGTTGCAACTGTTGTTTCCTCAGTAACAATTTCTGCAAGGTTTTTAAAACTTTCATTCTCTTTGTACTCTGTAAACACCTGCGAAAATATTGAAACCAGGCAGGAAATTATAACAACAGAAAATACGCCTATCACAATTCCTATTTTGATTTTTTCTTTATGCTTCTTCATTTTCTGCCTCCGAAATATACTGTTCGCCGTCATAGTCGGGCATCAAATCGCCGTTCATACTTGCGTCAAAATATATTGCAAGAAAACGCTTGATGTCGGCTTTCTTCATTCTGGTTACTTCAAAGCCTTGGTCTGAAATAATCTTCTCAACTCTGTTTGCTTTCTGCAAAACATTTTCTGATTTTGAAGATTTACACCTTGCAATGAACAGGAACTGTCTTGCGGTTGAGGTTTCGGTCAGAATACTGTCGAGAAAATCCAGATCCTTATTCAATATTTTTCTGACTTTTTCATTCTGTTCAGCTTCAATTCTGCCTTTGATATAGCTTTTGTTTGTATCGAAGCACTCGCAGGAATCGGTACAGGTGATCTCAATATCCGGCACAGCAGAAAGCACCATCATCAGGTGGCGCACCTTGATTTCGATATTCGTGTGGGAAAGCACAGAAATATTTGTAGGCTGAACCATATAGAAAATAAATTCTTCCTTGCCGACCTTTAAACCGTTTTTCGTAAAGGTTTTTATGCCCATCAAATCCTGAACAGATTTACCTTTTTGTTTTATTTTTTTCTGCTTGTTCTTCATTTATTTGCCCCTTTCTGCCCAGAAATATATCTGTTGAGTTGATATAAAATACTTTACGGCATAGCGTATGAAATCAAGAATTGTTGTATCTTCCAGTCTTATTGACAAAAAGCCGAAACAGAGAGTTACCGCAAGAGGTACTATTATTCTCGTCTGTGCAAGTATCAGTATTGATAACAAAAGCGCCATGCTCATAATTGCAAAATCCCGTAAGCTCCACAGCCATAGATTGGCTGTGGCTTTTAGGTTTTGCGGATATAAATAAGTGGTCATAATCTTTAAATTCCTTTCGTCTTAAATCGGAGCAAAGTTCTAACAAGCTTGTTTGATTAGAACTTTGCGATAGATTGCAACTTGTGCCAAGGAGCATTGCTCCTCTGCTTTTTAGCGGAAATTTTACGCTAAAAAGCAGTAATGTTCTACGCAACATAAGTGGAGTAGAACATTGGCACTAAGTTATTTAGCCGTCCTTGCAACACTTCTCGTCAGATTTACGGCAGTAGTGGTTGCGTGAACGATGCTCGTCATATTAACCTTAACTGATGAATCAAGTCCGAACTGCTGTGCAATTCTAGGAACTTCGTTTGATGCAAGCATTATTCCAAGTCCTAAAAGCATATTGCCGGGGAAGGTTAGCAACCCGAGGAACAGCAGAGTTGTCTGCATAAATGCCGTAAGGCACAGTGCCGCTATCTGTTTCATCCACTGATTAAAGCCGTCCTGATATCCTCTCGGAACGCTGAACATATACAACGCACCTACCGCCATTTGTATGAGCAGAATTCCTCCACGCTTGATGTTCGCAAAAAAGATTTTTATTACGCAGTAGGCAAAGGCTATCATGCATAACAGATTCAATAATCCGAATGTTGTCTGGTTTGCAACTGCAAAACTGCCCTCTAAAACACTTGTGCTTTGTCCTGCTAAATCAATGCTTTGCTGTCCTGCCATTATGGAGGACAAATCCTTTGAGAATATGTTTTGCAGGCTGATGCAAAATTTATACAGTTCCACAGGCACGACTCCGAACAGCGAACAGGCAAAGAAACCTTTTAAGACATTAATTGCAGTTGTCTTTATGTTTGCTCTGCCGTTCTGATACTCTATTGCCACATCAAACACGGCAACGACCGTCCCTGCGGCAAACAATGCCCAGCCAAAAAGAGTAAACAGGTTTATTGTCGCCTGCACCCATTCAAGGTCAAACACATCTGCGCCCATATTTCCCATCATAGTGAAAAAGTCTGCGACAGCGTTGTAAATCGTTTCATAGAACCACTGTAACATCGTGTTCCATATAGCGTTTGAGATTTGCTCACCGAGGTAATCAAACACACCGCCTATGGCACTTCCGATTCCGCCGATGAAATCTCCTAACCAGTCAAAAATATAAATCACCCCTTTGAAAATGGAAATTTGAAAGTTGAAAATTGAAAATTAAGGTGTGCGGCTTTACCGCAATTTTAAATACTGTCGGGCAATAAAACTTTCCGTTATCGCAAGCTATCTTGCCGACCAAAATTTTCCATTTTACATTTTCAATTCTCAATTTTAAAGTATTGTCCAAATGTATAGTGGTGCTGTCAGCGAGAACACAAGACAACCGAAAAGTATTGCCGGTGCAACAAATTCAAACTGTCCATGCTTGCGATAGTCCATATACGCCATTGCGAGTTTAACAAAGAAAAGTATAGCAAGAATCATATCTACCGCCGGGAACACAACATTATTTACAACGTTTTTAATCTGTGTTTGAGCCGATGTCCATGTGCTTTCGATTGCTGATGATACATCTCCTGCGGCAAATACTGTTACTGCCGATATTCCGAGCATTAACAGTATTACTGATACGCCTGATAACCATTTAATTAACTTAGTTCTTCTTGATTTTATCATTTTTTACCTCCGATTTTCTTAAATCATTCTCCGATATATATCTGACTTCGATGTTCAGTTTTTCTGCAAAGCGAATTTCTGTTTTCATACTCTCAGTTATTTCATCTCCGAAAACCCAAACCGCATCACAAACCCAAAGCATAGAAAGTCCTGCGTTCATACCGAGATTCCTTTCTTTATCATTTCTGTCATCTAAAATCAGCACATAAAAATGCGGTATGAACGGAGCCATACCGCACTCTAACGCATAACGGGCATATCGTTTTGCGTTTTCAATGTTTACAGATACATTACCGCCCAAAGGCGAACAGATATACACCCTGCGCATTATTCATCGTCCTCATCTTTCTTTTTGAATTTGATGATGAGAAATGCAATTAAACCTCCGACAGCAACAGAACCTAAACCAATATAAAAGCCAAGATTTGAATCGTCGCCTGTCTGCGGTTTTTCAGGTTCAGGCTGCGGATGAATTGTTACAGTCTGATTCTCATCTTCAATGTCAGCGTGTACTGCAATTTCTGTTCCCTCACGGTAGAGAGTTTCAAACACAACAATTTCTGTTTCTTTGGTAATTACAGAACCGTCAAAGGTAAAGGATACTGTTACTTCGCCGTCTGCTGTTTCGGGTATGAATGTTACTTCGGAACAAACTTCTTTGCCGTCAACAAGGAATTGCTTACCCGTGGATTTATCCATAAGGACGCCTTTAATTGTGTATTCTTTTCCTGCTGTGAGATGTTTGTAGGAAACAACATCGTCAATGGTAATATCACCGTTAGCTGTGAATTTCTTTTTGCCTTCAATACTTGCCTTTGTTCCGATTTTCGGAATTTTAACGGTTACTGTCTGACCTTCGTCATCAATTTCAGCGTGGACTGCAAGCTCTTTGTCCTCACTGTAAAGGCTTTCAAAGACAACAATGTCAGTATCTTCCTTGATATATCTTGCGTCAAATTCAAAGGAAACAAGGACTTCGCCTGAAGGTTCATCAGGTGTAAATGTGGTTTCTGAAGGGATTTCTTTTTCATCAATTAACAGCGGGTCGCCTGTTGTCTTATCCATAAGAATGCCCTTAACCTTGTACTCTTTTCCGGGTACAAGGTGCTTGTACTCTACCACATCTTCAAGGGTAAACACTTCTGTTGCTCCGACTTCCTTTTTGCCGTCAATAGTTGCAGTGGTTTTCAACTCGGGAATTTTATCGTTCTCGACTGTTATTTCAATAATTTCTTCGTTATTGGAAATTGTTACCTGATAGTTTTCTTCATTAGGCAGATAACCCTCGGCAGGCTTTAACTCACGGACAATGTATTCTCCGTAAGGCACATTTTCAAAAGTGAAGATTCCTTCCTCATTTGATTCGGATGTCAGAATTGCAGTTTCTTCTGTAAATTCGGTTTCAGTAATACTGAACAATCCGAACAATGCACCTTCTATATTTTCTTTGGTTTCGTTGTCTATCTTTAATCCTTTAATTGAGCCACGAATAATTTTGTTTTCAACCTCTTTTTTTGTTACTTTATTCCATTCAATAACTACGCGTTGAGTTTTCGGAACAACATATCTGTCGGCGGTATTGACTTCTTCAAGCGTATATGGTTTGTCACCACTTACAAGGACATTTTCAAATTTTGCAACACCGTCAGCATTTGTTTTTTCATACAAATCAATACTTGCACCGTTGAGCGAAGTTCCGTAAAGGTGTAATTTAATACCCTCGTTAAAATTATCCTCACTTGTTTTTAAGACTTCAAGACTGCCTTTCTTGAGGATATTCTCAAAGGTAACAGTTGCAGTCTTTCCGCTTTCAACCTTAACGGTCCGCGATTTCTGGGTTTCATACTTACTGTCGGTAACTTCTGTAACCGTGTATTTTCCGGGGACAAGGTCGGTTAATTCAAATTCGCCTTTTGAGTTTGTTTTTACAGTTTTGCTGTAATCGTCGCCTTTGACGGTAAACTCAATATTTGCAACATTGCCATTCTCGGATGTTTTAACAAGTTTGAGATTGCCCGAGCTTGTCTTGACCTTGAAATATGCTCTTATGGGGTCAGCGTCGTTTTCAACGCCTGTGATTACATCCTGAAGGCTTGCGTCACCATATGGAATAAGGGTTGTATTTCCTACGCTCGGCATTGATTTTGCAGAGTTGAATGTTACTGCATCATTGACTGACGAAGTTGAAGTTAAGGTCAGCTTGTTACCGGATTTTGAAACGGAAATTCCGCTTGTAGTTTTGAAATTAAAATCTGAAAGAATACTGTTGCTGTCGGTTAAGGTTAAAGTATATTTTCCGTCTGAATATTTCATCTCATAGGTTTCAGCCTTTGAAGCGATTGCACTTGCAAAACTCGGAACGGTTGAATAATTTGCAAGGCTTTTTGAGATTGCATTGTAAACCGACTTAACTCCGGGATTTGCTCCGCCTGCACAAATGCCGTCAATGAATTTTGTATTTGTGCATTTATATCCTTCGCCTGTAGAACGACAACCTGAAACAAACTCCCATACAATCAGCTGTGTTGCTACCCATTTCTGATCCTCTGTTCCGCTTAAGCTTTTTCCCGAACCGGGCTTGCCGTAGAGCAGAGCGAGATTAATTGCTTTCTGCTTTGCAGAGCCTAAATTCTTCCACACAGTTGAACCGTCCTCGGTCAGCGTATTGCCTGAGTATAGGGTATGACCGGGTTCAATACAGTAGGCTTCTTTGCCGTCTGCAAAAATCTTGCACAACTCTTCGCCCACTGTACCTACAGTATAACCGTCGTTGACTGTTGTCTGCTTATATCTGATTATGTTTCCTGTGCTGTCATAACAGTAGTCAAAAGTGATTGTAACCTTATCACCGCTTGCCGCACTTACGGGGAAAGTGAACATTGTTCCGAATATTACTGCAACCGCAAGTAAAAGTGCCGTTATTCTAGTGAATTTTTTGTTTGACATTAATTTGTTCATAAAAAATACCTCTTTTCAAAAAAATAAGGCAAAGTCGGTTGACTCTGCCTGCTGATAAAATATTCTGTTTTTGCTTACTCAAATCATAATTTCATCGCCTGCTCTTCATTGAAATCTTCATCTATATCATCAGACTGCTCACTGCCGTCTGTGATATTTACATACTCGCCGATAATGTTCAGTGCTTCACAGTAGTTTTCTGCACTCCTTATTCGAGTACACATCATTTCTGCCTCTTCAGCCATACCGTTTTGCTTAAGGGTGTGGCTTGCAATTCCCATAAGATTGAATATGTTGGAATCACAGCCTATTAATGCACAGTCGGGTTTGACCTTTTCAGCTTCGAAACCACCGAGCCTGTTGTCCACATAGTCGGACAGCCACGTTCCTGCAAAGGCTGTATATGACTGCAACCGCCACATTGCCAGCTTGCCTATGTCAAGGTGGACATTTTCAAAGGGATAGAGAATACAGGTTACGCCGTCACTCTTGAACACAGAAACATTCTCAAACTTTGTGTTGTCAAGAAGTATTCCCTTATCTGTGAGCATTTCATTGATGCCGTCCACCCATTCCTGTGTTTCACCGCCGCATCCCTGCAAGATGAGTCCTTCCTTGCCGTTCATACGGCGGAGGTCTGTTAGAGTTATTTGGTTTATTTTCATTGGAATCATTCCTTTCAAAAAAATAACAGCACCCAATTAAGAGTGCTGTCTATACTTTACTTAGCAGTAAACTACATATATTTTGTTGTTTTCTGCAATTACATTGAATGATAAGTCGCTTGGAGTAATGCCACTGCTTTGGTAGTAGTAGGCTACATACTCAACATCGCCGTAGCAATCTGCTGTCAGGCTTTGCGTATCATCATAATATGATGCGTTTGTGGGCGAGAACCAGCTTGCGTTGCCTGTGTTCAGTGAGGAATCGTATTTCATTCCGAGCTGTTGACCGTAAGCTATGCAGGCACTCACCGCATACTGAACATCAACCGTTTTTGCTTTTGTAGGCGGTTGCATAGGCTTTTTCGTAGGTTTCTGTGTTGGCTTTTCTGTATGCTTCTGCACAGGCTTTTGAGTAGGAGTTTCAGTTTCTTTTTTAGCGGTCGATTCCGATTTTTGCAGATTACTGTTCGCTGTATTCCTGCTGTTGTTCTGAACCTCGGATTGTGTTTTCTGAATCGGATCCGTTGCTGAAACAACCGCTGAATTTTGCCCACTGTCGGCTTTTTCTTCGGTTTTGGTATTCTGTGTCCCGAAGGCTCTGTTTCTTTTGAAACGGTGGCTTTTTCGGTGGATTGCATTGTTTCGGTTGTTGCCATTTCAGAACTTTCCCCAGATGCAGAAACACCCACGGAAGTTGAAGCCGTGGGTGATAAAGAACTGTTATCCATTTTTTCTTCTGCCGTACAAGCTGTGAATGTTCCTGCTGCTAAAATCAATGTCAGCATTATTGCGATTTTCTTTTTCATACTATCGCCGTCCTTTCAAGCAACAAGTATATCCAAAGAATTTGAAATGTCCAGAGATTTATTAAAAAAATAATAATCTATAATTTTAATGGAATTGAGAAAAATCTGAGCAAATATATTTTTCAAATTTTTTCTTACAGTATTCTTTTTTTATACCTGTTTCTTTGTCAACTCTATTGCCGTTAAACCAAATAGAACGCTTGCCTTTGTTTTTACCATTCTTATTAGTAGTACATTCTTTTAAAAATTCATCCGAAGACATAATCCACATCAATTCTAATCTTTCTGAATAAAAAACAAAATAAAAATTTGGTCTTCTTTCATGTACTATCGCAGCAAAAAGAGCCGCATCACCATCCGTTACCTCATTAGAACGAGCTTTTATTTGAACCTCTATAAAACTTCCATCTTCCTTCTTAATAACACAATCAACACCATGGTCATCTACCAAAGGCACATAAACATCTAGACCCTCCATTAGCATTTTACCAATAAGATTATATTCTATTCTTTTGCCAAAGCCTGCTGTATGTCTAAAAGAAACATCCATATTTACTTACTCCTTTGAATTCAATGATTTTATTTAATATTATACTTCACTCCAAAGCGACGGTCAACCGATTTTACATACTCTGCGTAAAGCTTTCCGATTCATCTTCCGACATATTCTCGGATTCATCTTCGCTCTGCTGTTCATCAAGTTCCTGATGATATGCTTCCATAACCTTGCTGTTTAGCATATTTCTTGACTCCTTTGAAATCGGGTGAGCAATCTCGCTGAACTTCGTTTCGCCGTTTTCGTCAACATAGTTACTTGCAGGCATAGCGACAAATAAGCCTTTTCTTGAGTTCATCACTCTGATTCCGTGAATTGCCACAGCACCGCCGACAGTAACGTTTGCAAAAGCCTTTGTATTGCAATCTTCTACATCAACGAGCTTATCAATTCTTACCTTGATATACGGTAGTTTCCTTTTCTGATTGTTGTGTTTATTTACTTTGAAATTAGTATTTTGTGCCATTATAAAATCACCTCCGATTTAGCGTTTCTGTTTTTCTGCCCACAGCAGAGAGAGATGCAGAAGTGCATCTCTCTGTTCTTCCTCGGACAGACTGTCGAGGAAGTCTTCAAGGGTGAAATTTTCCTCGAATTCTTCTGCAAATTCATTACAGTTGTCGCAGATTTTTTCTCGCCTGACAAGTACCGAGCCGTCATCCTGTTGGATGAATGATAAAACATCGTTGTATCTGAATCCGATTCGTTGACGGATTTCATAGGGGATTGTAATCCTTCCTTTTTTTCCGAGAACTCTGTAAATTTTAAGCACTACTCGTCCTCGCTTTCCGCAAGCTCTGCTCTGCACTCATCACAGATACAGTCGCAACAACATTCTTTGCAATCATCATCGCACCTCTCAATCAGAATTACTCCGTCCAAAGCCGAAATTTGCACAGCACAGTCAGATGTAATTCCTGCAACTATCAATGCATCAAGCGGTATGCTTACATAAACTCTACTTTCCATTGTTAATAATACACTCCTTAAAGATTTGTTCTAAATCAATTTGTTGTTCTGTTGTCAAGTCAAGCAGGCTCAACTGCAACGGCCTGTTTCTCTGCCGTTCATACATATCGTAGTTGCCGATTAGCAGTTCAGGGAATTGCTCGCCTGCATTAATTCGCTGTTTCATATTGTGAAGCCTTGTGAAATCAAAAAATGAATATCCATCATATAAATTACGTATTTCCTCACAATCATTGTATGATACAAGCCATTTGCCTTTTGCATTTGCAAGTGCGTTTTTTAGCCTTAAATGGTCGTCCCAAGTAAATCCGCATTGATACACATACTCGCTTGAGAAGTATGGCGGATCACAGTAGAAAAATGAGTTTTCTCTGTCATAATGCTTTATCAGGACTTCAAAATCCTGATTTTCAATCACAACATTTTCAAGTCTTTTGCCGACTTGCTCTATCAGTTTGAAAAGACTAACAACCGAAAACGGCTGACAGGCAAAGGATTTGCCACCGCTTGAGTAACTGTATCGCAGAAGTTTCAAAAACATTACTGCTCTGCGCAAGTCGTAATCCTTTTTCATCTTGACATAAAGATTTATGACTTCGTCTGCTTTTAATTCAGGCAGGATAATTTTCGTCAACTGCAACTCCTCATCAAGGTATTTATCATCAAACTTTTCCTGCTTGAAAAAATCCCTTATTGCATTGAAATCATCCCTTGAATTAAGCGGATAGAATCCCAACTCTTTTATGAAAGCCAAAGGTCTGTCACGCATACAGCGAAAGAGGTTTACAAGATTGTGGTTGTAATCGTTATACACTTCAAATTTATCAGGTTTTTTCTTGCCTAAAAGTACCGCTCCCGAACCGCCGAAAGGTTCAATATACCTTTCGTAATTCAGAGGAAACAGAGCGTACAAAATATGAAGGACGGAAGTTTTGTTTCCCATCCAACTTACAGGGGTTTTGATATTCATCACTCCTCTCGGAATATCAATCGCCCCTGAAACGACAAAAAGCCGTTGATTAAGTATTTAACTCAACCAACGGCTTATATATATTGAAACCAATATCAGTCGTTCGGAACGATTGATATTAGTTGTTGTTATTTAAATTTTACTGTCTGCCTTTTTAATAATCTTACCGATTTCAGAGATTACATTTACTGTCACAGCATTTCCTGCCATCTTGTAAAGTCTGCTATCGGATAGTCCTGTTGCTTTTGCCTTGTCGAACTGATCGTCCGTGAAGCCTTGTAATCTCCAGCATTCTCTCGGAGTAAGCTTTCTGATTCTTCCGATATGGACTTCTCCGTTTGGCCCAACAAAGGCTACTGCAAATTTTTCATCATCTGTGAAATTCGTGCTTTCTACAAAAACCCCTGAATGTTCAGCTTTTCGGTTACTGATTCCCGAATCGTGTCTTGCAGTTATGCACCTTGCAATTTCTGTCAGCTTCGGATCGGGATTCAGGTCGATGAAATGGACACGAGTGTCCATTTCATTAGATTCATTTCGCCCGACCAGTTTGAAACTTTGTGTCAACGGTCGATGGCTAATTCTATCATTTTCCCTTTCAGGTAAAAGATAGAATACAGCCTGCGTTGCAGAAGTTGTCAGAGTATGCGCTATCTGATTGCCGACTCTGCCACGCCTTGAATTTTGTCCCGAAAAGACTGTATCAATGCTGTCACCGTGATATGCGATCTGATAACCGTCTTTGGTTTTAGACTTTATCGGCAAGCCGAAGTTTTCAGTATTTTCAATAAGATAAAGTCCCGAATGACCGCCGAAACCGCCCGAACCGCTTGTCAAAGTACAACTTAGTCCTTTTGATGAGTAGATTCGTTCACCTTGCGTTGGCTTTTCTTTGTATAAGAGCTTTTCCGCTTGTTTGCGTGAAAGATAATACTTCTCCGGCACATTTTCCTCGATTATATCCGATAATGTACACTCGATTTCGTGATTGGGGTACTCCGAAATTTTTGCTGTTAAGTACCTGCCAGCATACATCATACCCCTCGTCGGCACAAGCTCCGCTTACTCGTTTCGACCGCAAGCGGTCAAAAGCTCGTTCGCTATGCTGTGCCTCCTCTCCCCAAAAAGCTTACAGCTTTTCGGGGACCCCGTACGGAGGATTGTTTTAAATGTCCTGCCTTGGTCGTGGTTAAGCAGACCGGGAACATTTTTGAGGAAGAGATACTTAGGTTTTTTAACGGCAGCAATTCTTGCAATTTCAAAAAACAGCGTTCCTCTTGTATCGTCAAATCCTTTTCTTGCTCCGGCGATTGAGAAGGACTGACAGGGAAACCCTCCAACAAGAAGGTCGAAATCGGGTAACTGTTCGGGTACAATTTTTCTTGCGTCATCAAAGTAAAGTTCACCTCCCGTATCGTACATTGCTTCATATGCCTGCTTTGCATATTTGTCGATTTCGCAGTATCCGACGCACTCAAAACCGCCAATGGCTTCAAGTCCGGAACGGAAACCGCCGATGCCTGCAAACATATCCAAAAATTTAATTGACATAAATCTTCATTCCAAACGAAGATTTATATTCTTAAAATCACCTCACATTCCCATAGTAATTCCACTATTCTCATCAGGAACTTCATCATCAACTTGTGATTCGGATTGGTTTTCCTTTTCGATTTCTTCCTGTGTGAGCTTTCTGAATGAATCCTCACCGGGCACTACGCCAAGTGAACGACCGTTGTCCCACTCAGGGAATATCGTTCCCATTGAATCAACAAATTTTACTGTTCCTCTTGTGCCTGATGGAACAGGTGCGTAGGAGTCGCTCATACTTAAAAGTTCGATTCTTGTACCCGGCGGATACAATTTCTTTGTACTTTCAGCGATTCTGTGCTGTCTTTCATATTCGTTCAAGTTATACATCTCCTATTTTTTTAGTTTTGATTTAAGTAATAGCTTTAGTAGGACTTCTGATTTTTATTGTCATAAAATCAATCTCCTTCTTTTTTTCTGTTTGTATTGACATTTTTGTTGTCAGAGAAATGTGCAATCTCGCTTTCATTGTTATCATCATTACGCCTGTCAAAATTAGGTTTCTGTCGCATCTCTCTTTCAAACCTCCGGAGTTCGGGAGTGTCGGTAAAATACATTTAAAATCATTCCTTTCAAATTTTTTGCAAATAAAAAAAGGCAACCGTTCTAATCAAAAAAATTAAAACGATTGCCAAATAAAAAAAGAGCCAATTACTATATCTCTAAAATAAGAAATATAATGATTGACTCATATATTTGATAATATTAAATTAAGCAGATTAGCGAAAGTAATCAGTTTTCTTTACCTTTAACTAAATTTTGTAGCTTTTCAACAGCTTCATCTTTAGTTTCAGAATCCTTCACTATTTGGATAATTGAGTTCATAAGAACATCAAATTGTTTGTCTGTCATATTTTCGAACTCCATATCTTTTCCTTTCCGATAAAACAATTATCACTTCTACCGGAAATAAATTTTGTATATAAGTAATTGAGGCTCATAGAAAAACTATGAGCCTCCTTTGGCTCCCCCAACTGGGCTCGAACCAGTGACATCATGATTAACAGTCATGCGCTCTACCGACTGAGCTATGGAGGATCATATTAAGTTTTCGGCAACAACTTTTGGTCGAAGCCTTTCCTCAAACTAAGTGATAATATCGAGTATATTTGTGTACACTCGCACTACCGACTGAGCTATGGAGGAATATATAGCAAAACACCCGTTTGGGTGTATGCTTTGTGTTGGCATCTCCCTATCTTTCCGGGCCGTCACCAGCCAAGTATTTTCGGCACCACTGAGCTTAACTTCTGTGTTCGGTATGGGAACAGGTGGACCCTCA
>ENA-ORUF01000244-ORUF01000244.1-human-gut-metagenome-genome-assembly--contig:-NODE-244-length-84071-cov-4.419265_pt1 | contig 84071 bp, 81 predicted proteins | sample MGYA00242077_ERZ509203 | MGnify/ENA primary metagenome ERZ509203 (study PRJEB26280, sample SAMEA2338834) | human gut metagenome | biome: human gut; feature: human-associated habitat; material: faeces... | reverse complement strand
CACCTTCGACAAGGACCACGACGAGAAGGGCCGACCCACCTACTACAAGAAGTAAGTGCGCCGGTTTTTCCGGCAGTACTGCCGGGGGGCGGGACAGTCATGGACTGTCCCGCCTGGGACAAAGACTACGCACAATCATTGATAACTGAGGATACGCATGTCTTTTGATACGATCGTGATGTGGATTATGGCCAGCGGCGCGCTTCTGGGCGCGGTGGACAAGGTCCTCGGCAACCGCTTCGGCCTGGGAGATGAATTCAAGAAGGGCTATGAAACGATGGGGCCTCTGACGATGGGAATGGTAGGCATTGTCTGCCTGACCCCATTGATCCAGAAGGGCATCAACTCCACTATCGCACCGTTGTTTACCGCCATCGGTGTGGACTCCGCCTTTTTGGGGGCGATTCTGGCCAACGACATGGGCGGCTACCAGCTCTCCATGGAGTTGGCGGCGGACCCCAGGGCAGGCGAGATCGCTGGCCTTCTGGTGGCTTCCACGTTGGGGGCAACACTGGTGTTTAACATTCCGGTGGGACTTGGCATTATCAAGAAGGAGCAGCAGCCGGACTTTGTCCGGGGCTTGCTGGTGGGCGTCATTGCAATCCCCTTCGGGAGCTTCTTCGGCGGCTTGTCAGCAGGGTTTCCCCTGGCCCTGGTGGCGGCCAACATCGCTCCCGTGGCCGTCATTTCGATCCTGCTGGCGGTGGGACTGAAATTCATCCCCAGGCAGATGACCAGGGGCTGCCTGATCTTTGGCTATCTGGTGAGCGCGGCGGGCTGTGTAGGGCTGGCGTGCGCCGGATTTGAATCCATCACCGGCGTGGTGCTGATTCCAGGCATGGCCCCTGTGGAAGAGGGCATGGCCACGGTGGCAGAAATTGCCATTGTACTCAGCGGCACTTTCCCGGTGCTGGCGATTTTGATGAAGTTCCTGAAAAAGCCGCTGTCCGCACTGGGGCAGAAGCTGGGGCTGGACTTTGTGAGTACCAGCGCCATGATCTTTTCCCTGGCGAATTCCGTGTCCCTCTTTGTGATGATGAAGGATATGAAGAGGCGCGGCATTATCATCGCCACTGCATGGATGGTGACTGCCAGCGCCGTGCTGGGTGACCACCTGGGCTTTACGGCCAGTGTGGCGCAGGAGATGATTTTACCCCTGGTGGTGACGAAGGTCACAGGCGGTATCGTGGCAGTGGCGCTGGGCCTGTATCTGACCCGCAAGCTCCCGGAAACAGACGCCTGAAGCACCGGGGCTGAGATCTACATGAGGAATTGAAGGAGGAGTACAGTACAATGTACAGGGCAGACAAGCTCTACAACGACATGATGGCTGTGGACACGGCTATCAAGCAGCTGAAGGTGGAGGATGAGGCATCCCTGGCGGAGTATTTCCGCCTGTATACGGAGCTGATCTTCAACCACAAGTGGATAGGCAGCATCTATGACATCTACTCTGACAATGCTGATATCTATCGTGAGAACGGCCTCTATCTCCACGGTGCCCACGAGATGATGAAGGACACTCTGAAGCTGACCTCTGCTTTCCCTGACATGCAGGTGACCATGCGGGATACCTTCGCTGTCAAGAGGGATGACGGCTACAAGCTCTGGCGCTACTACACCATGTCTGGAACCAACAAGACTTACAGCATCTATGGCGCCGCCACCAACAAGCCCCTCAACTCCGATGCCTGCATCGCCATGAGTATGGCGACGGTGAAGAAGATCAGCGGCAGATGGCAGATCGTCAAGGAGTTCACCATGTACAGCATCGATGAAATCCGCGACACCTGCACGGCCGAAGATGCGCCTGGTGCCGCAGCAGAGGAGGTCGCAAAATAATGAACATTCGTGATATCAAGCGGAAGAAGATCACCGAGATGACCACAGACGAGATTCTGGCTGAGCGCAAGTTCTACGAGGATGTGATCGCCAACTGCAAATATGAGAAGCCCCAGGACATTGCCGACCTCTTCGAGGCTTACACCATGCTGATCTGGAAGCACAAGCAGGTGGGCCGCGTGTACGACTTCTATTTCGATGGCCTGAAGGAAGAGCGCGACGGCGGCGACAATCTGGAGGGTTCCGATCACGTCGTGCTGGATACCCTGCGTGCCCTGGCCCGGACGCCGGACTTGAACGTGGTGTTCGAGGAGATCCACTGCATCGGCAATCCCAAAGACGGTTTCCGTTTCGGCCAGGTGGTGTGGAACGACGCCACCACCGTGGACGGCGTGGGGCCCGATGGCCCCGGCTCCGGCCTGGGCTATGAGGACCGGGAAGACCTGGAGATGTGCGAGTGCTGGATCCGGAAGATCGACGGCAAGTGGCGTGTGGCCAAGGAAGCCAGTATCCGCAGCAACGCCGCATACAAGCGGGTTCTTGGGTGAGTTTTCAGGATTTTTCAAAATCTTAAATCAAAATTAGAAAGGAGCCCTCGCAATGAGCACTATGCGTAAGATCATCATCCCGTTGCTGCTGTTTATCTACCTGATCGGCAGCGGCATCATCCCTCCTCTGATGGGAATTTGGAACAAGGAAGGGTACCTGTTCGGCATCCCCTACTTCTTCGTCGGCTGCTGGTGTGTCAGTGCGCTGCTGGTTTTATTGACGCTGTTCCTCTACTGGTATGAGCGTAATGACAAGACATTTGACGATTGACACGATATAGCAGGAGGAGAGACGAATGGAAAATGTTCAGCTGATTAAAAGCCCCATCCCCTTTATTATGATGTTGGTCTATATCGCTGTCGTTATGGTGATGGCCTGGTATCAGGGCTTCTCCAAGATGGCACGTGAGCGGAAGAAGAATCAGACGTTCGAGGATTACATGACCGCTGGCAAGTCCCGCAATGCTGTGATCGTATTCCTCATCACAATCGTTACCTTCTACTCCGGCACGACGTTCACCGGCCGGGTCGGCTTCTTCTATAACTTCGGCGTGGCCGGTCTGGGCTCTGTGATTGTCTGTTCCGCAACCGGTATGGTCATGTTCTTCCTCAGCGAAAAAGTGTGGCCGATTGCCAAAAAGTACCGCCTCTCCACGCTGCCGGATATCATGGAGCTGCGCTATCAGAGCCGCTGGGTGAAATTCTTCGTCTCCCTGATTATCGTGTGCTTCAACATCATCTGGCTGATCACTGAGATCCGTACCCTGGGCCTAGCGGTGAACCTGGCTTCTGGCGGCGCAATCGCTACTGAAATTGGTTCCGCCATCGCTTTCGCGATCATCATCCTGTATGTTGCCACCGGCGGCGTTCACTCCGTGTCCATGGTGGACAGCTTCTCTGCCTGCGTGATGTTGGGTGGCTCCCTGGTGGTGCTGGGGTATCTGGTCAACTTCTTCTTTAACGGCAGCTTCGTGGATATGTTCCAGTCCGCCGACACTGCCGCCCAGATGCTGTATGCCGGCCAGACCCAGGAGTCCATTTTTGTCCTGGCAAACTCTGGAAACTACAATTTACCCTATTGGATCTCCAACATCGTTCTGGGTACGATTGTTATGCTGGTCTACCCCTCTAACTTCATGAGCATCTGCTTGGCAAAAGATGTGCGTGAGGTCAAGAAGTCCTCTCTGGCTACCTCTGCCTCCGGCATCTGGTTGTCTATCTACGCCATCTTCGGTGTCGTGGTGTTGGGTGCCGTTGCAAAGGGCTACATGGTGAGCGACCCGGAAGCCGGCATTCTGGAGCTGTGTTCTATGGCCGGCAGCCCCCTTATGCTGGGCCTGGTGTGCACCTTCATTCTGGCCGCCGCTCTGGGCACCCTGGACTCCACGCTGATCTCTCTGTCCGGTCTCGTGTCCAATGACCTGATCACCAACATGGTAAAACTGAAGAACCATGAGCCCACCATCGGCGCAGATGGCGGCGAGACCCTGGCGACCATTGATACCCGTGTGCAGCGGGATGCCAAGAAGGAAGTGCGCATGACCCGCATCATCGTGGTGGTCCTGGGCGTCATCGCCTTCTGCTTCAGCCTGACGGATCTGCCTCTGCTTACCCTGCTCACCGACATGGCGACCAACGGCATGTCCCTGGTGGTCCCGACCGTTGCCGCGGGCCTCTTCTGGAAGAAGGCCACTCCCCAGGGTGCCATCGCCAGCATGGTGACGGCCGAGGCTGTGTACCTGGGCCTGTATGCCTCCGGTGTCCGCTATGTGTGGGGCGGCTTCTTCCTGGGCTTCCCCGCCATCGCTGTCGGCATCGTGGTGATGATCGTGGTCTCTCTGGCCACGCAGGACAAGTACTACAAAGCGCACGCTGCCCAGCAGGGTGTGTTTGAAGACTTCTTTGTCCGCGGCCGCGTGTCCGCCTGGATTCGTGAGAACATGGGTACGAAAGCAGCTAAGTAAATATACTTTCAAATGCAGAAGAGCGTACTTTATCAAAGCTGTGTATTCAACGAAATATCCGAGCGATTCCGAACAGTAAGATTCGAATTTATCGGTTAGTCTCGGGTCGTTAAACAACTGGCGGCGGTAGCCATTGCGGGTATTGGAAAAATTTTTGGACGGTATCCGATTCGGTGGTGATCCGCCGCAGTTGTTTTTTAGAGGCGGCTCCCGCAGCTCTCTCAACTTTATGAGAAGGATAGACATGCAAATGCCGGTAAAAGAAATGCAGGAGCGTCAGAGAAAAGGAGGAAACGTCTATGGGACGAAAAGAAGTCCTGGCTGAGAGAAGAGCACTGGAAAATTTTTACTACAATTGCAAATTGGAAACACCGCAGGAAGTGGCAAAGCAGTTCGAGGTCTATACCAGACTGATCTGGGAATTCCATCAGGCAGGCCTTTGCTACGATTACTACTGCGACCAGACTGTCACCCATCTGGAGGGCGTGGGCACCTGGGTGGGAGGAAAGGATGCCCTGGAAGTAGAAACCCTCCCCACTTTTTCCGCCTATCCCAATAAAAAATGCAATTTTAAGGAGATCTACGCCGTAGGTGATGCTGAACAGGGCTATCACTTCGGGCAGATCACCAGCAACTCCGGGACATTTTCAAGAGCGGGAGCCACTATGGGCGGTCTGGGCGATGGCTCTACGTTTGATGAAGATAGTTCTTACTGCCTGTGTGAGTGCTATGTCAACAAGGTGGAGGGGCGCTGGTGTATCGTCAGCGAATTTGTGGTCAATGGGCAGGAAGCGATCCGGCGCCGCACGGCAAACACCCGCCCCTTCTGCAAAACGATCCTGGAATTCTATGAGGGACTTGAAAAAGAAGATTCCGTTCCGGAGCTTGCGGCGGGAGAGGAGACTGCGAAATGAGCATGGTCTGTTTTGAATTATCCAGAGAACTCCATGAGCAGGAGAAGGCGGTGCGCGGGATTCAAATCGCGGACGCGGATTCTCTCTGTAATTATTTGAAGGGCTTTTGGGAGTTTATCTATAACCACAAGATGTTCGGCTGCGTCTATGATATTTACAGCGATGACATCGAAGTCCGCCGGGAAAATGGCTTTGTGCTCCGTGGGATTCCTGCTGTGGAGCACGCCGTCATGCGCCTTTGCTCTGCCTTTCCGGATTTGAAAGCGGAGGTCGCTACAATTTTCGCATCTTCACAGGGGGAGAATCGTTACCAAGTTTGGATGCGATACTATTTCTCTGGCACCAATACGGGGCCCAGCATTTATGGCCCTCCTACGGGATTGAAGCTGGAAAAGGAGAAAGCACTGAACATCAGTTCCTTCCATGTGGAAAAGATCGACGGCGAATGGCTGATCGCGCATGAAACCACTGGACTTTGCTGCGACTATATCCGAGCAGTCTGCACTGGGGATAAAAGATTCAGTTGTCTGGAAATGTGAGGACTGGATTCCGATGATGCCGCAGCGGATACGCTGAACGTGCCTGGAGTCCGTCCGGCAAACGGTGCAAAGTGAAAGGAACGAGTGAAATGGGACGTAAAGAGGTTTTGGCAGAGCGAAAAGCGCTGGAAGAGTACTACTACAATTGCAAGCTGGAGACACCGGAAGAGGTTGCAAAGCTTTTTGAAGTCTATACGAAGCTGATCTGGACCCATCACCAGGCGGGCCTGGTATATGATTACTACTGCGATGAAACCGTTATCCGGCAGGAAGGCGGCGGAAAGATGGTAGGCGGTGTAGACGTGGCAGAGATCCACACCATCCCCGCCTTCTCAGCTTATCCCAGGAGCAAAACCACGTTTTTGGATATTTTCTGCGTAGGTGACCAGGAGCACGGCTACCGGTTCGGCCAGTCTACGACCAACAGTGGGATTTTCTCGGCAAAAGGAGCCAATAGCAGTGGTCGGGGCGATGATTCGGTGTTTGAAGAAGGGACCTATGTGAACTTCTGCCAGTGCTATGTCAACCGGGTGGATGGGCGTTGGGTTGTCACGGAGGAATATCTGGGCTACGGCAATGAGATCAAGCGTCAGATGATGGCGGGGGCGCAGCCCTATTATAAGACCGTGCTGGGCGATCCGGCAGAGCGGCAGCTTCCGGTATGTGAGGAATCGGCGCAGAGAGACGATGAAACGGTGTGCGAGGAGGAGAAGGCATGATCTGCTTTGAACGGGCGGATGCCCTGCATGCCCATGAGAAAGCGCTCAGGGCGATTCAGGTCACAGATGCAGATACGTTGTGCGCATATCTGAAGGGCTTTTGGGAGTTTATCTATAACCACAAGATGTTCGGCTGCGTCTATGATATTTATTCCGATGACATTGAGCTGTATCGCGAGAACGGTTTTGTCCTGCACAGCATCGAAGAAGTGGAGCACGAGACCATGAATCTGTGTGCCGCCTTCCCAGATCTGCAGGTGCATATTGCGGACATCTTTGCAGTTCCCAGCGGGGAAGAGGAGTATCGGGTCTGGATGCGGTATTATTTTACCGGAACCAACAAAGCGTACAGCATCTACGGCGCACCCACCGGCCAGAAACTGGAGGGAGAAAAGGCCATCAATCTCAGCGATTTCCATGTGCGGAAAATCGACGGAGAGTGGCTGATTGTTCTGGATCGAACTATGCACCCCTGTGACTATATCCGGGCTGTTTGCACTGGAGATACGAGCTTTACAAAACTGGAAATGTGATATCATAAGCTGACAGCAGCATGTTCCAACTGCTGCTGTCAGCTTTTTATCCAATCTAAACAACATCGGCATATTGGGAGCTCCATCACTCGGTGATGGGGCTCATTACACATCTTGTGTCAATACGATAACGTTTGGCAAAAATATCTCTATATATTTAATGGGCTCAAGTTAAAGCAATTGTTTGTATGCTGATCGGTTGCAAACAGTCCAAGTTTTTAGATCTGAATCCCAGTGTCTCATTATGCTGTGCGGGGAGTTTGAAGTGCATCATCTGTTTATCCCAAAAGGAAATGCTTTATCCCCGCAAACTGTTGCGGCATAACAGCCGGGAGCTTCCCATTTTCACCGATCAGACTGCTGCATTGTCTGTAAAAGGCGGACTGGAAGGCAGGAAAAAGGCGCTCCAATCCGGATGGAAAAGCCTGGAATCCCGATGTCACCACTACTTTTCAAGAGATTTTGGCTAGATTGATGGCGCGATGTGGAAAAAGGAGCCGGACAGGCCCAAGATGACGCCTGAGCCACAGCTTCCATAGGAGGAAAGCGCCCCGCGCCGGTTCCGGGGGCGGGGCAACCCTGCGCGAAATAACCGGACAGTATGGAGGGCTACGCCTCCATGACCCGCCAGAGGATATGGTCCGTTTTGAGAAGCCCTGCCATCATAATGCCAGAAGATCCCACTGGACAAGGGGGCGGAGTCAACGTTGAGCTATTTGAAAATGCGGGTGCAGCTGCCCGCTGCTTTGCTGGTGTGCCTGCTGCCGACTGGATGTGAAGAGATGGAGACATCCTCCGGTGGGGAGACCGGGCCCCGTCACGGTACTGGAATACGAGCCGTTTCCGGATCCGTCTGAAGAGACGGTGACGATCTCCGCCCGCTTCCAAAATGAAAACGGCATGGCGCTTCGGGAGGGAGAGGCCTGTCTGCCGAGGATATCTGCACCAGCTTTCCCCTGGACGAGGCTGGGGAAAACCGGGTGTCCGGCCTGCCCCGGGAAGGGACCCTGGACCTGCCTTCCTGCGATAGGAGGGACCGGGAACAGGATGTGTTTTTCCTTGGGAGCGGTGATTGACGCCTCCACCAACGAGAGCGGCAACATTCTGGCCCAGGTGTTGGCACTGAGTCCTCTCCATAAGGGGGTATTGGAGTGCCCGCCCGATTTGGCAGAGCGACTCCGAAGGCATTCCTCTCTGGAGATGGTCACGACATCACTTTGCCAACAAGGGGCCGGACACAGACTGCGCGGTGCTGCTATAAACGATTGGTTATCCTCAAAGCACAGCCCTGTCCACCAATTTGGGTGGACAGGGCTGTGCCGTGCATGAAATGGAAGGTTCAGAATTGAAAAGTCGCTGTGTCTCTTAATTGGCCTCCGCCGCGGCAATGAACTCCCGGAATACAAGGGGGCCTGCCTACGGTAGGAACAGGGGCAGGGGCCTATTGGCTCCACATCGGGCTGGATGTCTGGGTCCGGCAGTTCTGCTTCCGGTGCCGGGTGGGCTTTTCCGTTCAGAACCCGATGTACGCATAAAAGGCCCGGGCCGGTTGTTGCCCGCCTTTGATGACAAATATCGCCCCGTGCCGTCAGGGGGCCCTGGTGCCCAAGGCCGGGGCCAGACATGGGCCAGACTTCTGGAGGGCGACATTCACCCCGCCACCGGCAGCCGACCCGGGGAGGCCGCCGCAATTCCCGCCCCCGGGCCGAATACTGTGCTGCGGATCAGACAGAGAACAACAGGTCGGAGTAGGTGGGGAAAGGCCAGCGGTCAGAGCTGGTGAGGGTCTCCAGCTGATCGGCAGCCCGCCGGGCGGTATCCATATCGGGGATCAACACATCATGGCTGTATCGCATAGCTTCCGCAGCGTCCGCGGGAATTGCAGACAGGTCCGTCTCCAGCTTGTCGGAGGCGGCCATCAGGGCATCCGTCAAGCTGCCGATCTGGCAGGCAGTGCTGACCTCATACTGGCAGCAGGCACCCAGGTCCTTTTTGGTACCGGCCCGGCTGCACAGGTCCCCGGCAAAGGCGGAGACGGCGGGTAGGATTTGGCGGCGGATCATGTCCGTCATGGTCCGTGCCTCGATACAGATGACCGTAGAGTAGTTCTCAATGTGGATCTCCGCCCGGGCCTCGATCTCCTCCTTGGTGTAGATGCCGTGCTTGACAAACAGATCCACGTTTTTGGGAGCGGTGTACATGGGCAGAGCGTCAGCGGTGGAGGTCAGGTTGGAGAGGCCACGCTTCCCGGCCTCCTCCAGCCAGGCCTCGTCATAGCCGTTGCCGTTGAAGATGATCCGCTGATGCTCGGTGAATACCCGGCGGATCAGCTTGGGCAGGTCCGCCTGGAAGTCCCGGGATGCCTCCAGCTCGTCCGCGAACTGTTTCAGCTCCTCCGCCATAATGGTGTTCAGGGCGATATTGGGGCCGGAGATGGACTGGGATGCGCCCAGCATCCGGAACTCGAACTTGTTGCCGGTAAAGGCCATGGGGGAGGTGCGGTTCCGATCCGTGTTGTCCTGGCGGATGGCAGGCAGGGCGTCCACGCCGATCTCCAGCGTCCGCTTGCCGGTGCTCTGGAAGTCCGTGTCGTTGATGATGGAGTCCACCACAGCGGAGAGCTCGTCTCCCAGGAAGATGGAGAGCACGGCGGGCGGTGCCTCCTGGGCGCCCAGCCGGTGGTCGTTGCCGGGGAAGGCCACCGTGGCCCGCAGGAACTCCTGATAGTCGTCCACACCCTTGATGAAGGCCGCCAAAAACAGCAGGAACTGGGCATTCTGCCGGGGGGTGGAGCCGGGCTTGAACAGGTTCTTGCCCGTGTCGGTGGAGAGGGACCAGTTGTCGTGCTTGCCGGAGCCGTTGACGCCCGCGAAGGGCTTCTCATGGAGCAGGCACACCAGTCCGTGGCGGTCGGCCACTTTCTTCATCATCTCCATCACCAGCTGGTTCTGGTCGCAGGCGGCGTTGGCGTTGGTGTAGATCGGGGCCATCTCATGCTGGGAGGGGGCCACCTCGTTGTGCTTGGTTTTGCTGAGCACGCCCAGCTTCCACAGCTCCTCATCCAGATCCTTCATATAGGCGGCGACCCGGGGCCGGATGGCGCCATAGTAGTGGTCGTCCAGCTCCTGTCCCTTGGGGGGCTTTGCGCCGAACAGGGTCCGGCCGCACATCCGCAGGTCCTCCCGCTGGGCGTACTGGGCCTTGTCCACCAGGAAGTACTCCTGCTCCGGCCCCACCTGAACCACCACCCGTTTGGTCGTCGTGTCCCCGAACAGGCGCAGGATCCGCACCGCCTGGCGGCTGATCTCGTCCATGGACCGCAGAAGAGGCGTCTTCTTGTCCAGGGCCTCGCCGGAGTAGGAGCAGAAGATGGTGGGGATGCAGAGGCTGCCCTCCTTGATGAAGGCAAAGGAGGTGGGATCCCAGGCGGTGTAGCCCCGGGCCTCAAAGGTGGCCCGCAGACCGCCGGAGGGGAAGGAGGAGGCATCCGGCTCACCCCGGACCAGCTCTTTTCCGGAGAATTCCATGAGGATCTTGCCGCCGCCGGCAGGGGCAATGAAGCTGTCGTGCTTCTCCGCCGTGACGCCGGTCATGGGCTGGAACCAGTGGGTGTAGTGGGTGGCGCCCTTTTCCACGGCCCACTGCTTCATGGCCTGGGCGATCTCATTGGCGGTGGAGATATCCAAAGACGTTCCGTCTGTAACGCACTTCTTCCACGCCTCATAGGACGCAGAGGACAGGCGCTCCTTCATGGTGTCCTCATTGAAGACCATGCTGCCGAACAGATCGGAGAGTTTCGTGGTGGTACTCATGCGTTTCATCCTCCTGTATTTATAAAATGTATCGTATCACATCAGATATGGAAAACTCAACAGGAAATGCGGATTTTCCGCCTCATTTGCCGCTCTCGCCGTCATCGGAGGGGCCCCGGACGCAGGGATCGTCCCCGTCACATCCCCTAGGACCGGTTGGGCATCTAGAAGTCCCGGATCATCCGGGCCTGACCGGGATAATACTGCTCGAAGATCTCCCGGTCCAGCAGGCTCACCTTGATGGAGGGCGGGCAGTGGCCGCACTTCCTCCGCAGCATCTCAAGCCCCAAACATGACCAGCCTACGGGACCAGATCCGATCAAAGATGGGCAGCAGTTCCTTCTTGGTCCAGGTCTTTTTTCAAAAACTATGACCGCGCCATGGCCAGAAGCACCGCCCAAATAAATTTGCGTGTCAGCCACCGGCTGTCCAAAAGGCAGGATACTGGTGCAGAAATCTTTTTATTATGGGGCCTATAACAAAGAACGCAGCTTTCTCCTAAAATCTTAGGATGAATAGCTGCGATCCGCGGTACCACCTAATTTGCTCCCATGATGGGATCCCTTTCAAAGCTCCAACAAGCCCGTGTGAGATAACGATCACAACTCGTCGCACTTACTAGCGGAGATCCGCGTTCGGAATGCAGCTGCAGAGTCTTCTTCCCGCGGACTCTTTGTACGGGCTTCCCACTGCCCCTCGCTCACTGAACCGGAATTTCCACGATCCTTTTCTCCATCAATGCCTTCTGATGGTTGGATTTGGCCTCGATCTCGAAAGCGATGGTAGCAGTGTATCACCGCCAGCAGCGCACTGTCAACGTCAAAACCCACAAAATCGGCATTCCATTTCCGGCAGCCTTCCCGGCTCCTCCGCTCCGGGACAGCCGAAGGGGTTCCGCCTGAAAAGCGTTCCGGCGCCCCTCCCGCCGCAGGCACGGCGGGCAGGGCGCCCGGACGGTATGAAACGGTCAGAGACTGATCTCCGGGACTTCCCGGCTGGCGCCGGAGAGCAGGGGCCTCACCTGGGCCAGGAAGGCGTCCACCTGCTCCGGACAGCGGCCGATGTACAGCTTCGGGTCCAGCACGGCCTCCATCTCCGCCTCGGTCATGCCGAAGGCAGGCTCCGCCGCCAGGCGGGAGAGCAGGTCGCAGGGCTCCCCCTCCTTCATCCGGGCGGTGGCGGCCATGGAGCAGGTGCGGATGATCTCGTGGAGCGCCTGCCGGTCGCCGCCCCGCTTGACGCCCTCCATCATCAGGTTCTCCGTAGCGATGAAGGGCAGGTACTCCCGGCAGGTCCGGTCCACGATCTTCTCGTTGACGTGGAGCCCGTCGGTGACGTTCTGACTGAGACGCAGGATGGCGTCGGCGCAGAGGAAGCCCTCCGGCATGGAGATGCGGCGGTTGGCGGAGTCGTCCAGGGTCCGCTCCAGCCACTGGACGGAGGCGGTCATGGGGGCGTTCATAGCGTCTGCCATCAGGTAGCGGCTGAGAGAGCAGATCCGCTCGGACCGCATGGGATTGCGCTTGTAGGCCATGGCGGAGGAGCCGATCTGGTTCTTCTCAAAGGGCTCCTCCACCTGCCGGTCGTGCTGGAGAAGGCGGATGTCGTTGGCCATGCGGTAGCAGCTCTGGGCAATGGCGGAGAGGCAGTTCAGGATGCGGCTGTCCGCCTTTCTGGGATAGGTCTGGCCACAGACGGCATAACACTGCTCAAAACCGAATTCTGCGGCGATCTGCCGGTTCATCTCGTCAATCTTGGCGCCGTCTCCATCGAACAGGTCCATAAAGCTGGCCTCTGTGCCGGTGGTGCCCCGGCAGCCCAGGAACTTCATGTGGTCCAGGACGAAGTCCAGCTCCTCCAGGTCGGAGAGCAGGTCCTGCATCCAGAGGGTGGCCCGCTTGCCCACCGTCACCAGCTGGGCGGGCTGATAGTGGGTATAGCCCAGGGTGGGGGTGGCCTTGTATTGCTCTGCAAATTTACTGAGGTTCGCCACCACAGCCAGCAGCTCTCCCCGGAGATACCGCAGGCCCTCCCGGTAGATGATGAGATCCGCGTTGTCGGTGACATAGCAGCTGGTGGCCCCCAGGTGGATGATCCCCGCGGCGGAGGGGGCCGCCTTGCCGTAGGTGTAGACGTGGGCCATCACGTCGTGGCGGACCTCCTTCTCCCGCGCCGAAGCCGTCTCATAGTCGATGTCGGTGATGTGGGCCTCCAGCTCCGCCACCTGCTCCGCGGTGACGGGCAGGCCCAGATTGCGCTCGGCCCGGGCCAGGGCCACCCACAGCCGCCTCCAGGTCTCAAAGCGCATGTCGGGGGAGAACAGGTGCAGCATGAACGCCGAGGCGTACCGGGACGCCAGGGGGGATTCGTAACGTTCTTTGGACATAAGAGGTCCACCTTTCTTTCGCTCAAAAGTTTAGGAGGCACCGGCATGGGTGCCTCCAGAGGGTACGATCTGTTTCGCCGGAGGCGAAGCATTTATGAAGCAGGGAGTGCGGTAAAAACTGTAAACAGCCAGAGACAAAAATCCAGGCTGAGCAGTGCCAACAGGAAACACTCGACACCCGCGGAACGATCCTTCGATGCTTTTGAAATGATCCGGTAAAGGAGAAACGGCCAGCAGAGGGCACCTGCCAACGCGATCCACCCGAATACGGCAAACAGCATCGGATTTCCTCCTCACCGAATGATGATGGAATCTCTTTCCGGTCCCACAGACACATAGGTGATATGGCAGCCGATCTCCCGCTCCACGTATTCCACATAGTTCCGGGCCGCCTCCGGCAGGTTCTCCCACTTCCGGACGCCGGAGATGTCGCACTTCCAGCCGGGCATGGCAGTCATGACGGGCTTGGCGTCCGGCAGCACGGCGGGGAAGGGGAACGCGTCGGTCTCCTGCCCGTTCAGCTCATATCGGGCGCAGATGGGGATCTCATCCATGTAGCTGAGCACATCCAGCTTGGTCAGGGCGATGTCCGTGGCTCCCTGGCACTGGATGCCATAGCGGGTGGCCACGATGTCGATGGGACCCACCCGGCGGGGCCGGCCGGTCTTGGCGCCGTACTCACCGCCGGCCTCCCGCAGCTTCTCCGCCTCTTCACCGAACCACTCGCAGGTGAAGGGGCCCTCTCCCACGCAGGAGGAGTATGCCTTCACCACACCGATGATCTTGTCCAGCTTGGCGGTGGGCAGGCCGGAGCCCACAGGGGCATACGCCGCGATGGGGTTGGAGGAGGTGGTGTAGGGGTAGATGCCGTAGTCCAGATCCCGCAGGGAGCCCAGCTGGGCCTCAAACAGGATGTGCTTGCCCTCGGCCTGGGCCTGGCGCAGGAAGGCGCCGGTGTCGCAGATGAAGGGCTTGATCTTCTCGCCAAACTCCGTCACCCATGCCTTCAGGTCATCCATGGTGTAGGGCTTGGCGCCGTAGACCCGCTCCAGCGTCAGGTTCTTCCACTCCAGAATGCCCGCCAGATGGTCCCAGAGCTTTTCCGGGTACAGCAGCTCGCCGGCCATGATGGTCTTCTTCTGGTACTTGTCCGAATAGAACGGGGCGATGCCCTGCTTGGTGGAGCCGTACTTCTTGTCCGCCAGGCGGGCCTCCTCCAGGGAGTCCAGGTCCCGGTGCCAGGGCAGCAGCAGGGACGCCCGGTCGCTGATTTTCAGGTTCTCCGGCGTGATGGCCACGCCCTGGTCCATGACGTCGGACATCTCAGTCCACAGGCTCTCGCAATCCAGAGCCACGCCGTTGCCCAGGATGTTCACCACACCCTTGCGGAAGATGCCGGAGGGCAGCAGGTGCAGGGCAAACTTGCCGAACTCGTTCACCACGGTATGGCCGGCGTTGCCGCCGCCCTGATAGCGGACCACCACGTCGTAGTCCGCGGTCACCAGGTCTACCATGCGGCCCTTGCCCTCGTCTCCCCAGTTGATTCCCACGATGGCACAATTTGACATATCCAAAAACCTCCCGGTTTTGATTTACAGACACTCCGGTCAGGTCGACCTTTTCTCCAAAGATGCCCAACCTTAGTTATTATATCGGCTGATTTTCCATAAGTAAAGCCTGAACTTGTAATAATAAGCATTATTTTTTCTGATAAGGTCGATCTTTCAATTCTGGAAATGCCTCATCCCCGGGGAGCGGCGGGGATCCCCACATAGGCCACAGTCTCGTTGGGCTGAATCAGTTGCCCGCCGGAGGCGAAAGTGTCGAACAGCGCCTCCAGCGCCGCCCGAAAGGCTTCGTAATCCGCGTCTCCCTCCCGCAGGGCATAGGAGCTGGAAAAGCACCGCCGGAGGAATTGGTCCCGGTCCAGCGTCAGGGGATTGGGGAACCGCCGCTTTTCATACGCCCCGCCGAAAAAATCCCGGATGCGGGGGTCGTCCTCCCCCATCCCGCCGGTGAATCCGTGAAAGCTCGGGCAGTGCTCCCGAAAGACCTGGGCCAAGGCCTGGTTCACCGGTGCAGACCCACGGACGTTCCAGACGAGAACGGCCCGCCCGCCGGGACGCAGGATCCGGCGGCACTCCCGCGCAAAGGCAGGACCGTCGAACCAGTGGAAGGCCTGGGCCGCTGCGACCATGTCCACGGACCGGTCCGGCAGCCCGGTATCATGGTCCGTTCCATTTGAGGAGGAGAACCGGGGATCGCCGCCCAGAAGCGCCTCCGCCGCCCCCCGCATATCCGGATTCGGCTCCACGCCGCAGACGCGGAAGCCCGCTGCCAGCAGCTGGGCGGAGAGCTTGCCGGTGCCGGATCCGATGTCCGCCGCTGTATAGCGCTCCGGCGGCGCGTACAGCTCTCCCAGCCAGTCCAGGAATACCTGGGCATAAGAAGGTCTGGCGGCCTGATAGTCCTGGTGCCGGCCATTGAAGCGGTCAAAGGTGTTGCGCATCTGGATCCCCTCCCTGCAAATTCTCCGCTGATTGTACCATGGGAGCTGGCCGCCTGCAAGATGCGGGGCGCGGCGGAAAAGCCTTGGTTCTCCACTTCCAAAACGGGACAGGGTGTGGTATACTATCACCGGATTTTGAACAACCAGAGAGAAAAGGGGAAGATCGTATGCCGGCCATCGGTTTTGACAATCAGAAGTACCTCACCACCCAGTCCGAGCAGATCAAAAAGCGCATCGCCCAGTTCGGCGGCAAGCTGTATCTGGAGTTCGGCGGCAAGCTGTTCGACGACTACCACGCCTCCCGGGTGCTGCCGGGATTCGAGCCGGACAGCAAGATCCGGATGCTCCAGCAGCTGCAGGACGACGTGGAGATCCTCATTGCCATCAACGCCGCAGACATCGAGAAGAACAAGGTCCGGGGGGACCTGGGCATCACCTATGACGACGACGTGCTGCGGCTGATCGACATCTTCCGGGGCATGGGCTTCTATGTGGGCGGTGTGGTGATGAGCCGGTACAGCGGCCAGGGGGCGGCGGACGCCTTTTTGAAGCGGTTGACCACCCTGGGCATCCGGTGCTACCGCCACTACCCCATCGCGGGCTACCCCTCCGACGTGCAGCACATTGTCAGCGACGAGGGCCTTGGAAAGAATGAGTATGTGGAGACCACGCACCCGCTGGTGGTGGTGACGGCGCCGGGCCCCGGCAGCGGCAAGATGGCCACCTGCCTCTCCCAGCTCTACCACGACTACAAGCGGGGCATCGCTGCGGGCTACGCCAAGTTCGAGACCTTCCCCATCTGGAACCTGCCCCTCAAGCATCCGGTGAATCTGGCCTACGAGGCGGCCACGGCGGATCTGAACGACGTGAACATGATTGACCCCTTCCATCTGGAGGCCTATGGCAAGACTGCCGTCAACTACAACCGGGATGTGGAGATCTTCCCGGTGCTGAACGCCATCTTTGAGAAGATCCAGGGCACGTCCCCCTACCAGTCCCCCACGGACATGGGAGTGAACATGGTTGGCAACTGCATCTGTGACGACGCGGTGTGCTGCGCCGCCAGCCGCATGGAGATCCTGCGGCGCTACTACACCGCCTGCGTGGAGCGGCTGCGGGGCAAAGCCGGGGACGAGCCGGTGCGGAAGCTGGAGCTGGTGATGCAACAGGCGAGCGTCACACCGGACATCTGCCCGGCGGTGTCCGCTGCCCTGCTGAAGGCGGAGACCACCGGCGGCCCTGCCGGCGCCATGGTGCTGCCAGACGGCCGGGTGGTCACCGGCAAGACCTCCGACACCCTGGGGGCGGCCTCCGCCCTGCTGCTGAACGCGCTGAAGGCCGTGGGCGGCATCGGTGACCAGTTCGAGCTGATCTCCGCCCAGGTGCTGGAGCCGGTGTGCCGGCTGAAGACCCAGTACCTGGGCCACAAGAACCCCCGGCTCCACACGGATGAAGTGCTGATGGCGCTCACCATCTCCGCCCTGACCAACCCCCTGGCGGAGCTGGCCCAGCAGCAGCTGCCCAAGCTCCGGGGCTGCGACGCCCACTTCACGGTGATCCTCAGCGAGGTGGACGAAAACCTTCTGCGCCGCCTGGGCATCAACGTCAGCTGCGAGGCCCGGTACGAGACGAAGAAGCTGTATCACAAATGAAATGACCTGCGCTTTCGGATGAGGTGGACCATGAAGAAACAGAGGATGCTGCCGGCGAAGAATCGCCGGGGCTCTATGCAAGCAATAGGTGAGACGTTGCACAGAGCATAGCGGATGGACCAGTTTCACCGAAAACTCTCATAGAAACGGGTTCTCAAATTCTGCTCTCAATCAAAATTGAACTGACACTGTGCCGCGGCTCATCTGTAACATTTTCTGATGGAATAGAAAGGAATGTTGTCAGTATGCGAGATGACCGGCCACAGATCACAGCAGAGACCTTTCGGAATATGGAGGATATGTCCTTCTTTACGCACGCACGGATTTTTGACGATCTTCTGATTATTGCGCAGAAAGAGACAAACTGTTTCGTCCTGCGCTCTTCGGAGGGACTGATCGTGCTGGACGCGATCTGGCCCTGCCAGCAGGCGTTTGATGCGATCATTTCTGCGGTTCGGGAGACCGGATGGGACCCCGGCGCGATCCGAAAACTGGTGCTGACCCATGGACATGTGGATCACACCGGCTGCGGACGCTGGCTCCGGGAGGCGTTTCATGTAGAGACATATCTCTCACAACGGGATGACCGATTTTGGGCTGAAGAGCCCATCAAGCGAGACAGGCCGGAGACGTGGAAAGACTATGACATCGACGTCTATGTGGGAGACGGGGATGTCATTGCTCTGGGAGACAAACGGCTCCTGGTCTATGAGACCCCCGGACACACACCAGGAGGATTGAGTTATATCTTCAATGTAACAGAGAATGGCGTATCCCATCAGGCGGCCCTTTGGGGAGGTTCCGCGCCTCCCATGAGCCGACACGGCACGATCCAATACCTGCGGTCTCTGGAACATTTTATGGAGCAGGCGGAACGCCAGAACGTAGAAGTGGCGCTCAGCAATCATACGGCCTTGGACAATGGCCTTGAGCGGATCGCTTACGCGCGGAAGCGGATGCGCTATATGCCGAATATTTACCTGATCGGGCAGAAGGGATTCCGGGCCTATTGCCAGTTATTCAGGACATGGTGTTACGACTCTCTGGAGCAGCTGGATGATCGGTAAGGGCGGAACACCATACGCATAAGAAACACAACGCGATCTCTGGGGAAGCAGTCCCGTTTCCGGTGTGGAAAGCGGGACTGCTCTTCATCATAAACAGCGATTTATCAGGAAAGGAACAGGAGCATGCAGGATCTCATTCAACAACTGGCATCTGAGCTGGACAAAGACCCCCGCCATGTGGAAAACGTGGTCCGCCTTCTGGACGAGGGCAACACCATTCCCTTCATCGCCCGCTACCGCAAGGAGCTTCACGGCGCCATGGACGACACCGCCCTGCGGAATCTGGAGGAGCGCCTCCAGTACCTGCGGAACCTGGCGGAACGCCGGGAGGCGGTGAAGCGGTCTATCGAGGAACAGGGCAAGCTGACGGAGGAACTCTCCGCCGCCATCGACGCCGCCCGGACGCTGGCGGAGGTGGAGGACCTGTACCGCCCCTACAAGCAGAAGCGCCGCACCCGGGCCACCATTGCCCGGGAAAAGGGCCTGGCACCTTTGGCGGAACTGCTGTTTGCCCAGGGGCCGGACTGCCCGGACCCGACGGCGGAGGCCGCCCGGTATGTGGATGCCGAAAAGGGCGTGGAGACGGTGGAGGACGCCCTCTCCGGCGCCTCCGACATCATCGCCGAGACCATCAGCGACGACGCCGCCCTCCGCAAGACCCTCCGCACCCTCCTGGAGCGGGAGGGAAAGCTCTGCTCCCAGGCGGCGGTGGAGGAGGACTCTGTCTACCGGCTGTACTACGACTTCTCCCAGGCCCTCTCCCGGCTTCAGGGTCACCAGATCCTGGCCGTCAACCGGGGGGAGAAGGAGGGCTTTCTGAAGGTCCGCGTGGAGCTGGACCGGGACCGGGCCCTCCAGGCCGTCCGGCGGCATGTGATCGTCCCCGGCAGCGCCGCAATGGAATTTATCAAGTCCGCGGCGGAGGACGCATACGACCGCCTGATCTTCCCCGCCCTGGAGCGGGAGGCTCGCTCCGACCTGACGGAACGGGCGGACGAGGGGGCCATCGGCCAGTTCGCCCTGAATCTGAAGCCCCTGCTGATGCAGCCCCCGGTGAAGGGCAGGGTCACCATGGGCCTGGACCCGGGGTACCGAATGGGCTGCAAGGTGGCGGTGGTGGACGGCACGGGCAAAGTGCTGGACACCGCCGTGGTATACCCCACCTACGGCGAGCGGCAGGAGAACGAGGCTATCGCCGCCCTGGCAAAGCTGATCCGAAAGCACGGCGTGGAGCACATCGCCATCGGCAACGGCACAGCCAGCCGGGAGACGGAGCAGATGGCGGTGAAGCTGATCCGGCAGGTGAATGAGGCCGGCGCCCATGTCAGCTACATGATCGTCAGCGAGGCCGGGGCCAGCGTGTACTCCGCCAGCCCCCTGGCGGCGGAGGAGTTCCCCCAGTACGATGTGAACCTCCGCTCCGCCGTGTCCATTGCCCGGCGCCTTCAGGACCCTCTGGCGGAGCTGGTGAAGATCGACCCCAAGGCCATCGGCGTGGGACAGTACCAGCACGACATGCCCCCCAAGCGGCTGGACGAGGCTTTGAACGGTGTGGTGGAGGACTGTGTGAACGCCGTGGGCGTGGACGTGAATACCGCCTCCCCCTCCCTGCTTCAGCGTGTGGCGGGGCTGAACGCGACCACGGCGAAAAATGTGGTGGCCTACCGGGAGGAAAACGGCCCCTTCACTTCCCGGAAGCAGATTTTGAAAGTGCCCAAGCTGGGGCCCAAGGCCTTTGAGCAGTGCGCCGGCTTCCTGCGGGTGCCGGAGAGCCGCTCCGTGCTGGACAACACCGCCGTCCACCCGGAGAGCTACGCCGCGGCGGAGAAATTGCTCTCCCTCACCGGCCACACCCTCACGGACGTGCGGGATGGGAAGCTGGGAGATCTGAACGCCCAGATCAGGACCTACGGCGAGGACCGGGCGGCGGCGGACTGCGGCGTGGGCGTGCCCACATTGCGGGACGTGGCGGCGGAGCTGATGAAGCCCGGCCGGGACATCCGGGACGAGCTGCCCAAGCCCATCCTCCGCACCGACGTGCTGGAGATGAAGGACCTGAAGCCCGGCATGGTGCTGACGGGCACGGTGCGGAATGTCATCGACTTCGGCGTGTTCGTGGACATCGGCGTCCACCAGGACGGGCTGGTCCACATCTCCCAGGTGTCCCAGAAGTTTATCAAACACCCCTCGGAGGTGGTGTCTGTGGGAGACATCGTCCAGGTGGTGGTGCTGGAGGTGGACGAGAAGAAAAAGCGCATCGGCCTCAGCATGAAGCAGGTGCCCAAGGCGTGAGGAGGGAAACAGCCATGATCCTGACCATCGACCGGGTGAACGACCTGCTGGACGACATGGCAGACAGTTTCCCGGCGGCGTTGTTCGACGGCCTCAACGGCGGGATCAACCTGCTGGAGGAGGCCAAGCCGGACCCGGAGTTCCCGGAGGGCGAGATGTATATCCTGGGGGAGTACTGCGATGACCTGCTGGGCCAGTATATCAACCTGTACTACGGCTCCTTTGCCGCCCTTGCAGAGCGGGAGGACTGGGGCCAGGAAACATGGGAGGACGAGCTGTACACCACCCTGTCCCATGAGCTGACCCACCACATGGAGGGCCGGGGCGGCCTTCACGCCCTGGATGACCGGGACGCGGAAGAGCTGGAGGAATATCGCCGGGAGTACGGCGGAGAGATGTGATATAAAAGGACCGCCCCGTGCCTGCGGCACGGGGCGGTTTTGATATCCGGAGGGAGATCAGCCCTTGTCCTGCCGGATGATCCGGCGCAGGGCTTCGATGGCGGAGAGGATGGGCTTCTGGATGCTGTCGGTGGGATAGACGTCGGCGCTGTTGCGCTTGGAGACGGACCCGTCGAAATTGGTGGCTGATACCAGGATGGAGGCGGTGCGGATCCCCAGGCTGGAGCCCACAGAGAAGAGGATGGACTCCTCCATGGAGGTGCAGACGGCACCGCCCCGGACATAGCTCTGCCAGCGGCGGATCAGATCATCGGACACCGGCTTCGTCTCCGGCTCCGCCTGCGTGTAAAAGGAGTCCTTGGTGATGCTGACGCCCACCGTGGTGTGAAAGCCCAGAGACACAGAGCTCTCCTCCAGAGCCTTCAGCAGCTGGTAGCTGGGGACGGCAGGGAACTCCATGGGCAGGTAGTGGAGGCTGGTGCCGTCCATGCGGACACTGCCGCTGACCACCACGATGTCCCCGCACTGGACGTCGGCGCAGGTGGAGGCGCAGGTGCCCACCCGGATGAAGGTATCCGCCCCGCACTTATGGAGCTCCTCCACGCAGATGGCGGTGGAGGGCCCCCCGATACCGGTGGAGGTAACGGTGATCCGCTCTCCATCCAGCGTGCCCTCCCAGGTGGTGAACTCCCGCTTCCGGGTCACCATGCGGGGGTTGTCCAGGTGGGCGGCGATCAGCTCGCACCGGTCCGGATCCCCGGGGACGATGGCGTAGCGGCCCGCCTCTCCGGGGGCCAGATTCACATGGAGCATTTTGGCTGTTTCAGACATGGTTCTCATTCTCCTCATCATATCATTATTGGTGTGAAATCCGGATGGAGGCCGTTCCCCGCATCCTCAGCAGTCCGCTTCCGCCTGGATCTCCTGCCGGAACATCAGAAGAAAACTGACGGCCAGCAGCAGACAGCTAGCCCAGATGGCCCCTGTTCCCCAGAGCTGGGAGGCAACGCCGCCGAATCCGGCCCCCAGGGCAAAAATGAGGATGACGGCGAAGTAGCGGCCGGCCTTCCGCAGGGCGGTCCGGTCCCGGGTGTCCCAGTAGGCACAGAAGGCGTCCACCCCGCTGCGGAGATTGCCGATGCACATGGTACTGGCGTATGCGCTGCCGTTGACCTTGCGGAACGCCTGGACCTGCATGGCGCAGGTGAAGGACACCAGCGCGTTGGCCGGCGCATCCCAGGACGATGGGAGGAATCCCACGCCCAGCAGCAGGCCGATCTCAGCCAGCACCACCATCTGCCGCCAGTGGAGCCGGGAAATCTCCTGACAGCGGCGGCGGACCATCTCCGCAGCAAAGACGCCCAGCGCAAAGGCCAGCAGCGGGATCAGATACCGGAGGACGCCGGCCAGATCCCCGGCAAAGGCCCGCTGGCTCATAAGAACGATGTTTCCCGTCTGGGCATTGGCGAAAACCTGTCCCCGGACGCAGTAGGTGTAAGCGTCCTGCAGCCCGCCGGACAGGGTCAGAAAAACCATGGTGGAAAATGCCTCGGACATCTGCCCATGGCGGAGGGCGGACCTGGCTCTGTACATCCCATCAGCTCTTTTCCTGAGAATTCCGTGAACAGTATAATATAGGCGCGGGAAAAAGACAAGCCTGGAGAGAAGCACCTCTCACATTCCCGGAGCAGTATCATCTGTCATAAGTGCTTTTAATGGAAGCGGTTACATTTCTGCCGATCTATACAAGGAATGTTAGAGCTTTTCTACACCTGTGTAAAATGTACATTAAATACAAAGAATCCCTTGCTTCCACCGCAAAAAAGTGTTAAAGTTGACTCGATCCAGGAAAACACTGGAAGCTTTACAACAAAAAAACTGTTATTTTCCTACGAAAAATATGAAAACGCTTACGCGAAAAGGGGCGTGACCGTGAATCCAACCATCTATGATGTCTCCAGACTGTCCGGAGTTTCCATCGCCACCGTGTCCCGCGCGTTCTCCAATCCGGAGCGGGTCCGGGAGGACACCCGCCGGAAGGTGTTTGAAGCAGCGGAAGTGCTCCACTACTCTCCAAATGCCATCGCCCGGGCCATGGCCCGCCAGCGAACGGACAAGATCGCCTTCCTGATCTGTAAGGAGGGGGCCACGATCCTGGACGAATTCTACGCCGGCATCTGCACCGGGATCATGCGGGAGACGAACCGAAGTGACTTTGAGTTGGTCATTTCCACCGCTGCGGACTGGGACACGGCCTCCAACACCTCCAAAAACAAACAGGTGGAGGGTGTGATCCTGGGCGGCAATGCCCGACCGGATATGATCGCAGAGCTCCAGAATCGGGATCTGGCCGTGGTACTGGTAAACAACCGCATCCAGGGACTGGACATTCCCTGCGTGGTGTCGGACGAATACGGCGGGGTCCGCCAGGCGCTGGAGCACCTGATCGGCCGGGGTCATCGGAACATCGCCATGCTGGCAGGGCGCTTCTCCCCCTATATACTGGGAGAGCGGTACCGGGCCTTTCTGGAAGTCACCCAGGCCCACGGCCTGCCGGCAGACACCCGGCACATCAAGCTGTGCGATCCCACGGTGGAGAGTGCCGCAGAGGCCTGCCTGGAGCTGCTGTCCCGGCAGGACCGGCCCACGGCCATCTTCGGCGGAAACGACGTGATGGCCGCCGGAGCCATGAAGGCCGCCCTCCGCCTGGGCCTGCGGGTGCCGGAGGACCTGGCGGTGACGGGACTAGACGACAGCTCCGCCTGCGGGATGCTGGAGCCGGAGCTCACCTCCGTCCACATCGACTGCCGCCGGATGGGGGAGTTGAGCGTGGCGCGGCTCCAGGCGCTGCTGGCAGGGGAGACGGACGTCCCCCAGGTCACGGTGGTGCCCACAGAGCTGCGGGTGCGCGGCTCCAGTTGACCCGTACTTTGGAAAAATACAGAATGCCGCGGGTGCGCGGCGGGAATTTTGCCATGCGCAAAAACGAGGAGGAGAGGATATGAAAGCGAGAAAAAGAGCCGGGACAGTGGGAAAAGTCCTTGGCTGCGCCCTGCTGTTGGTGATCGCCCTGTTTCCCATCTATTGGCTGGTGGCCATGGCCATCCGCCCTACATCGGAGATGCAGGGGCATATCTCCCTGATCCCGCAGTCCCTCACCATTGAGCATTTTATCAGCCTGTTTGTCAGCAAGGGCTTCGGCCAAGCCGCCATCAACAGCCTGCAGACCACGCTGAGCTCCCTGGTGCTGTCGCTGATCGTGGGAATCTGCGCCGCCTATATCCTGGCCCGGCGGAGATTCCGCTTCGGGCTGAAGCGGCCAATGACCTATTGGGTGCTGCTGGTCCGCGTGCTGCCTCCGGTGGCCTTCACCATCCCCCTGTACACCATGTTCAGCAAGATCGGCCTGTTGAACACCAAGATCCCGGTGACGCTGGCCTGCGTGCTCATCAACGTGCCGCTGATTATCTGGTTCCTCATCAGCTTTTTCCAGGACCTGCCGGAGGAGGTGGAGGAGAGCGCCAAGGTGGACGGCGCCACAGAGTGGCAGCTCTTCCGCAAGATCGTCCTGCCCCTGGTGGCGCCGGGTATCGCCGCGGTAGCCATGCTGTCCTTCATGTACGCCTGGAATGAGTACACCTACACGGTCATCTTTACCCGCAGCCCCAGCAACTACACCGTGCCCCTGGCGCTGTCGGTGCTGAACACGGAGGACAACCTGACCAACTTTGGCCTGGTGGCCGCAGGCGGCGTGGTGTCTGTCATCCCCATCACCCTGTTTGTGATCTTTGCGCAGAACTACTTGATCTCCGGATTGTCAAGCGGTGCTGTCAAAGAGTAACAAAATACATCGCACTTCCGATCCCTGACACAACATCAAGCGGAAAAGAGTAGGAGGAAACGAAATGAAAAAACTGCTTACCCTGGTCCTGGCGCTGGCCATGACGCTGTCTCTGGCGGCCTGCGGCGGCGGTGGAGAGGACACGGCCGATGAAGGCAGCGAGGGCAGCACTTCCGGCGAGCCCACCAAGATGACCCTGATCCTGCGGGGCGGCGCCTACGGCGAGTCCCTGGAGGCCAGCCTGGCCCCCTTTGAAGCGGAGCACAACGTGGACATCGAAGTGATGCTCATGTCCTTCGACGACCTGCACACCGGCATCGCCCTGGATGCCGTCAACGAAGTTGGCACCTACGACCTGTGCATGGTGGACGGCTCCTGGATGGCCGAGTTCACTGAGAACGGCGTACTGGCCAACCTCAGCGAGATGGGATACAGCTTTGACGACGACATCATTCCCGCCACCACCACCATCTGCAAGGTGGGCGAGGACATCTACCTGGCTCCCTACTACGGCAACGTGACGGTCATGATGTACAACAAGCAGCTGCTGGCGGACGCCGGCTACGCCCCCGAGGATATCGACTCCTTCGCGGATCTGATGGACATCGCCCAGAAGACCAAGGCGGCCGACTCCAACAAGAATGGTTTCCTGATCCGCGGCGGCAGCGCCGACAACATCCTGTCCGACTTCCTGCCCCACCTGGTTGTCCACGGCGGCTGGGTCGTGGATGAGAACAACAACCCCACCGTTGACACTCCCGAGTTCAAGGCCGCCATGCAGGAGTACCTGGACCTGTACGCCCTGGGCAGCACCCTGGACAAGGACGACATCGTGGCTTCCGTGACCTCCGGCGAGACCGCCCTGGCCCAGATCTGGCCCGGCTGGTACACCCCCACTGCTGACGGTCCTGCCAACTACACCACCATCCCCACCAAGCTGACCGACGACTCCGCGCCTGTGGACGCCGTGGCCCTGCAGGGCGTGTGGTGCATCGGCATCCCCGACAACGCCCCCCACAAGGACCTGGCCCTGGAGCTGCTGGAGTACGTCATGAGCCCCGAGGTGCAGCTGGCCTCCATTGAGAACAACGGCGTGCCCTGCCGGTACAGCTGCCTGACCGATTCCACCGTGCTGGAGACCTATCCCCACCTGCAGACCGTCTGCGGCGCTCTGGAGACCGGCGTGTACCGCCCTGTGATCGAGGAGTGGACGGAGTTCACCAACATCCTGGGCACAGAGATGGACAACATCATCCAGGGCACCAAGACCATGGACGAGGCGCTGGCCTACGCCCAGGAGCAGCTGGAGCAGCTGATGGCCTGAACCCAGCCTCTCTGAAACAGAAATGACACGGCCGGCCGGGGCGCCGTCTGGCGCCCCGGCCGTTGTTCCAAAAGCCCCGGAGCCGGGCCCTGGGGCCACACCTCTCGAGTTTGTGAGGCCAATGTATGAAGAGAAACGAGATTGCAAAACTGAATAGCGCCCAGGCGGCCACAAACCGGTTCGGGATCGGAATGCTCACGCCCACCCTGATAGTCCTGCTGGTCATGACGGCCTATCCCCTGATTTTCACATTTGTATACAGCTTTACCGACTACAACTACCTGAAGGGCACGGAGAACGCCTCTTTTGTGCTGTTCGATAACTACGTCTCCCTCTTTAAAAACGGATATTTTCAGCAGGCGGTGTGGAACACCATCAAGTTCACTATCCTGGCGGTGGTACTGGAGATGGCCCTCGGCCTTCTGATCGCAGTATTTGTCAACTCCCTCAAGCGAGGGCAGAAGATTATGCGGACGCTGCTGCTCCTGCCCTATCTGCTGCCCGCCGTCACGGTGGCCCTCAGCTGGCGGATGATGCTCTCCGCCAACTACGGCATCATCAACCAGTTCCTGAAGGGACTGGGCCTGCCGGTGTTCAACTGGTTCATGGACACAAAAACGGCCTTCGGCACGATCCTGCTGATCGACGTGTGGCAGAACGTCCCCTTTGTGTTTCTACTGCTGTACGCCTCCCTCCAGTCCGTGTCGGAGAACCAGTATGAGGCCGCCCGCATCGACGGCGCCGGCTTCTTCCAGCAGTTCTGGTACATCACCCTGCCCAACATCAAGGGCAGCCTGGCCCTGTGCGCCCTGCTGCGGACCATCGACACCTTCCGCCTGTTCGAGAAGGTGAACGTCCTCACCGGCGGTGGCCCGGCGGGCACCACCACGACCATCACTCAGTTCTTGTATACATACGGTATCAAGTCTCTGGACTTCGGCTTCGGCAGCGCCGGCGCCATCGTGATGACATTGCTGGTGCTGATCCTGTCCAGCTTCTACATCAAGCGGGCCATGGGTTGAGCGCCTATGGAAGAACTGAAGCTGACATTCGTCAACGTGGGCTATGGGGAGGCCGCCCTGCTGGAATGTCCCGACCCGGCCTTCCCCGGCGGCACCTTTGTCATGGTGATCGACGGCGGCAGCGCCGAAGCAGAAGAGTACCGGGACAGCGCCACCGGCCGTATCCCCTTGGACCAGTACCTCTCCCTGCGGGGCGTGGACCACATCGACCTGATGGCAGCCACCCATGTCCATGAGGACCACCTGTGCGGCCTGCTGCCCGCGGCGGAGAAGCTGCCTCCCGCTGCCCTCTGGCAGACGCTGCCCCCGGAGTTTTGCCGCTCCATGCGGACGCTGGACATTCCGGCGGAGGGCCTGACGCCCTCCCGGAGCAAGTTTCTCCGGGCCCTGAACGACTACCGCCGCCTCTGCCTGGGGCAGAGCTGCCCGCGCCACCGGCCTCTGGCCGGAATGGAGCTCCGGCTGTGCCGGGATCTCTTGGTTCGGGTGCTGGGCCCCTCCCGTGCACAGGCGGAGAAGCTGGCGTCCTCGTGCCGGGCACTGTATGAGGAGGCGGACCCGTCCGCTTTCTGGCAGCGCCTGGACCAGCTGGACGCGGCCATGAACAATTACAGCCTGATCCTCCTGCTGGAGTACCGGGGGACCCGGATCCTACTCCCCGGCGACACCAACTACATGGGCTATGGAGGGCTGGACCCCGCCTCCCTGCGGGCCGACCTCTTCAAGGTGGGCCACCACGGCCAGCGGGACGGTATTTCTGCAGAACAGATCCAGGCCATCGCTCCCCGGGCGGTGGTGTGCTGCGCATCCAGCGACCGCCGCTACAACAGCGCCGATCCGGCCATCCTGCAGATGATGGCGGACAGCGGCGCACGGCTGTACTTTTCCGACTGCCCGCCCGGTCCGGACGGCGCAGTCCCGCCCCCCCATCAGGCCCTGACGTTCACAGTAGGCGCCGGCGGCGCAATGGAGGGCACATACCTGTCCATCCCGGATTGAGTCCCCGGTCAAATACGACATATCCGTCCGCTCCGGCACTCCACATTCTGCCGGGAGCGGGACGAAAAAAGGAGGAGAACCCCGCCTGGCTCGCGGTGCGGCAGCGTGGAGACCTGCCACAGAGGCGGACCGGCCCCGGCCGGCCGTGAGGGAACAGCTGCGGAGGCGCTGTTTCCAGAGCCTGATATCATGGCAGAAGTTATTCTGAAAAACATCAAGAAGGTCTATCCCCACCAGGAACCCGCCAAGAAGAAAAAGGGCTCTGAGGAGAAGAAGACGAACCTCCAGATTACGGATGAGGGCGTGCTGGCAGTGCAGGAGTTCAGCCTGAACATTGCGGACAAGGAGTTCATCGTGCTGGTAGGCCCCTCCGGCTGCGGCAAGTCCACTACCCTGCGGATGGTCGCCGGCCTGGAGGAGATCAGCGGCGGCGAACTGTATATCGACGGCAAGCTGATGAACGATGTGGCACCCAAGGACCGGGATATCGCCATGGTGTTCCAGAACTACGCTCTGTACCCCCACATGACTGTGCGGGAGAACATGGCCTTCCCCCTGAAGCTGAAGAAGTACCCCAAGGAGGAGATCCGCAAGCGGGTGGATCAGGCGGCGGAGGTTCTGGGCATCACGGAGTATCTGGACCGCAAGCCCAAGGCCCTCTCCGGCGGCCAGCGCCAGCGGGTGGCCATTGGCCGGGCCATCGTGCGGGAGCCCAAGGTCCTGCTGATGGACGAGCCGCTCTCCAACCTGGACGCCAAGCTGCGCAACCAGATGCGGGCGGAGATCATCAAGCTGCGCCAGCGGATCGACACCACGTTCATCTACGTGACCCACGACCAGACAGAGGCCATGACACTGGGCGACCGGATCGTCATCATGAAGGACGGCGTCATCCAGCAGATCGGCACGCCCCAGGAGGTGTTCGACCATCCCACGAACCTGTTCGTGGCGGGCTTTATCGGCACGCCCCAGATGAACTTCTTTGATGCGGAGCTGGTGAAGGAAGACGGCCGCTATGCGGTGGTTCTGGAGAACGCCCGGGTGGAACTCTCCGAAGCCAAGCAGGCGAACCTGGCCCGGAAGCAGGTCCAGCCCGGCCCCATCACGCTGGGCGTCCGGCCGGAGCACATTTCCCTGGCCGGGGATGCGTCCCAGGCGGTGCGGGGCACTGTGGACGTGGCGGAGATGATGGGCTCTGCGGTCCATCTCCACGTGGACGCCTGCGGGCGGGACACCATCGTCATCCTCCAGACCATGGATCTCCAGGGGGCGGGGCATCCGATTCCCGCCACCGGCAGCGCCCTGCCGTTCACCTTCGGCGGGAACGTGGCCCATGTCTTCGACCGGGAGACTGGCCGGAATTTGGAGGTCTGATCCGCCGCCCTGCCGTGCCGGATGCACCACGGGCAAACTCTGCTGTAAAAGGAGACGCGCTTTTCAGCGCGTCTCCTTTTTTAGTTTCAATCAGGGCGCGGCCAGCAGCACGGCAGTGGCTGCAGGACCGTGGAAGCACAGAAGGGGACCGGCCGTTTGGAGCCGTTCTCTGGCCGCCGAACGTCAAAAAACGGCGGCCTCTGGATATCGTTCTTTTTGGGCGGGAACGGTTCGGTCAAAATCCACATTTTCAGCACCGCCCTTCCAGTCGGCACGGGCGGCGGGCAGGTATTTTCCCGGAAAGCGGATGCCTAGCGCAATGCAAATTCATTCACCCGCGTATTTTAGAGCATCGGAGGGCGGAGTCATCCCTCCGGACAGCGAAACCCGTCAAAAGGGACATCCCAAAAAGATGCCCCTTTTGATGGCAGGGCCGGTTGGAGTCGATATTGCCTCGTGAGTAAGATAAAATCGCCGCAAAGCAGCAGACCCAAACCGAAGCCCAGTGAAGTTGGTTCAGTTTGAAATCGAGAAGCAGCAGAACGAGCGCACGATAAGCTCTGCAATGAAATGAAAAAGCTCACCGCAAGCGATATGACGCTTGCGGCGAGCTGGTGCGGGTAACAGGACTTGAACCTGCACGGTTGCCCAATGGAACCTAAATCCATCGTGTCTGCCAATTCCACCATACCCGCAGAGATGATGCCGGGATAGTTGCAGTATATCACATCTCTTCCTCTTGAACAATAGGAAAATCTACGATACAATGAAATGCAGTCTGTTCAAAACCATTGAAAAGAGGAAGCGTACCATGATGACCCCACGCGTTGCTGCCATTCATGACATGTCCGGCTTCGGCCGGTGTTCTCTCACTGTGGCCATTCCTATTCTCTCCGCCATGGGGGTCCAGTGCTGCCCCCTGCCCACGGCATTTCTCTCCACCCATACCGGCGGGTTCGAGGGGTTCACCTTTCTGGACATGACCGACGAAATGTCCAAGGTGGCGGACCACTGGGCCAGCTTGGGCCTGACATTCCAGGCTGTATACAGCGGCTTCCTGGGCAGTGAGCGGCAGATCGGCGTGGTGGAGAACTTTATCTGCCGGTTCCGGGGACCGGACACCGTGGTGGTGGTGGACCCGGTGATGGGGGACTACGGCCGGGTCTACCAGACCTACACCGCCGCCATGTGCAGCGGCATGGCCCGGCTGGCGGAGCTGGCGGACGTCATCACCCCCAACCTGACGGAGGCAGCGCTGCTGCTGGGCCAGCCCTATGAGACGCTGCCCGCCGGCGAGGCGGGCCTCCGGGAGATCACGGAGCGGCTGAGCCTGGGAGGGCGGCGGTCTGTGGTGCTGACGGGCGCCTCTCTGGCCCCCGGCCGGACCGGCGCCGTCTGCTTCGACGCCCGCACCGGGAAGACGGAGGCCGTTCAGACCGCCTATGTAGCCCATGAGTTCCACGGCACCGGGGACGTGTTCTCCAGCGTCCTCACCGGGGCCCTGGTGCGGGGGGAGTCCCTCTCCTCCGCCGCCGGAGAGGCGGCGGCGTTCGTCCGTGCCTGCGCGGAGCGGACCGCGGCGGAAGACCTGCCTATGCGGGAGGGCGTGGATTTTGAACCCCTGCTGGGTCTGCTGATTCCCGGAAAGGAGACCGTATGACCGAATTCCCCTCTCTGCGGCGGCTGAACGTATCCTATACGCTGGTCCACGTGGTCTACTGGGCCATGTTTGCCATCTTCGCGGGCTACCAGACCTCTCTGCTGCTGGGGCGGGGCTTTACCAGCGGGGAGGCGGGGATCTTTGCCTCCATTCGCTGCTTTGCCGGCATTTTGGCTCAGCCGTTGCTGGGAGGCTGGGCGGACCGCCACCCGGAGGTGCCGATCAAACGCCTGCTGAACGCCTGTCTGGTGCTGGCCCTGGGGGTGAATGTGGTATTCTACACCACCCGCCCCGGCTTCTGGGGCACCGCCCTGATCTTCCTGACCCTGGGCATTCTGGAGCTGAACGCCTATCCTCTGCTGGACTCCATGGCGGTACAGTTCATCGCCGCCGGGGTGGACATGTCGTACAGCCTCAGCCGTGGGCTGGGGTCTCTGTCCTATGCCCTGGCCTGCGTTGCGTGCGGCCAGCAGGCGGTGCGCTTCGGAACAGAAAGCCTGCTGCTGACCCACATGGCGCTGCTGGTGCTGATGATCGCGGTGGTGGCCCTGTACCCTGCCTTTCCCAAAGATGCCTTGCAGGCCCAGGGCGGGGGAGAGCGGCCCCACTCCATATTGTACATTCTGAAAAGCAGCCGCCCCTTCACCCTGACGCTGGTGAGCCTGTTCTTCACCCTGGCGGCCATTATGCCCATCGTCAGCTTCATGGTGAACCTCGTCTCAGACCGGGGCGGCGACGAGGGGCACCTGGGTCTGGCACTGTTTCTGATGGGGGCGTCGGAGCTGCCCGCGGCGCTGCTGTTCACGCCGCTGTTCCGCCGCTTCGGCGCGGCGGGGACCCTGCGGATGTCCATCTGCTTCATGGCGGTGAAGCCCCTGCTGTTCCTGCTGGCCCCCGGCCTCTCCGGACTCCTGCTGGTGCAGCCCGTCCAGCTGCTGGGGTACGGGCTGTTCACCCCCGCCTCGGTCTACTACGCCAACGCAAACGTCTCCCCGGTGGACCAGGTGAAGGGCCAGTCCATTATGATGATCGCCTCCAACGGCCTGGGGGCCATGTTCGGCAACTTCCTGGCGGGGTACGCCATCGACTGGGGCGGCGCCGACGCCATGCTGGGGATGTGCCTGGTCTTTGGCGTCATCGGCGTGCTGTTCATGCTGGCGGCAGGGCGGAGCAAGACATAAAAAGAGCGGCACGGCGGTTGCCGTGCCGTTTTCTATATGGCGAGAAACTCTGGAAAGCCCTTGATTTTCCATTCTCCATCGGTTAAACTGAATGCGGAAGCATAAATTGCGGCAGGGCATAGCGGGCGGCCACCCGCTATGTCCCTGTGATGAGTGTCATGACCACTCAACACAACAGTCATCTGACTGCACCGTATTTCCCATTATACCGGCGGGGTGCGCTTTTTTCAAGTGCGAACCGGGGAGTGGGCGTTGTGTTGCGCTTTGATCCAGAAGATCAGGCGGTGTTGAGTCCTGCGCTCAACACCGCCTTTGTGTTTCCGGCAGACACCGGGGACGGGTATCCGTCCCCGGGAACGTCTGTTGGACCGGATCTTTCCGGATTTTTTACTTGACCTTCCCCTGGGGGGAAGGTGTATCCTGGCACTGTCATCTCGCCGGAGCGTCCGGCACAAACGCCCTGTGGGGCGGGAAAGGAACTGTTATGAACGTACTTCACACTCGCTGGAGAGCCCTGGTTCTGGCCCTCCTCCTGGCCGTAAGCCTGGCGGTCCCCGCCGCGGCGGCGGAAACCGAGACCGCCGCGGAGGACCTGCAAACCCTGGCGGACACCGCCGCCTCTTACGCCGCCCAGTACGGCGGCGCGCAAAGCCTGCAATACGCGCTGTGGCAGGATGGGGAGATCGTTCTCACCGGCCAGACCGGCACCTTCTCCCGGTCCGAAAACCGCCTGATGACCGGGGACGAGCTGTACGGCATCGGATCCGTCAGCAAGATCTACACCACCGTGGCGGTGATGCAGCTGGCGGAGGACGGCAAGGTCTCTCTGGACGCCCCGGTGACCCGGTATCTGCCGGACTTCAAAATGGCGGACGAGCGTTACAAGGACATCACCGTTCGGATGCTGCTGAACCACTCCTCCGGCATCCTGGGCACCGGCCTCTCTGACGCCATGCTGTTCGGCGAGGCCAGCACACGCGCCCATGACACCCTGCTGGAGAAGCTCTCCACCCAGCGGCTGGCGGCGGACCCCGGCGCCTTCAGCGTCTACTGCAACGACGGCTTCTCCCTGGCGGAGCTGGTGGTGGAGGCCATCACTGATATGGACTTCATGGACTATGTGGACGAACATATCCTGGCCCCTCTGGACCTGGACCGCACCTTTGCTCCCGGCGGGGACTTTGACGCCAACGATTTGGCCCCCATCTACCGGGGCACCGACCCCCGCGCCCTGCCCCAGGATGCCCTGAACGCCATCGGTGCCGGAGGCATCTATGCCACGGCTTCCGATCTGGCGTCCTTCGGCGGCGCCCTGACCGGCACGGAGCTGCTGCGCCAGTCCTCTCTGGACGCCATGGCCTATCCGGAGTACAGCCGGGGCCTGTGGCCCGAAAGCGGAGAGCCGGACTCCCTGGCCTACGGCCTGGGCTGGGACAACATGGAGTGGTATCCCTTCTGCCAAAGCGACATCCAGGCCCTGGTGAAAGGCGGCGACACCCTGTACTACCACGCCGGCCTGGTGGTCCTGCCGGAGTATGACATGGCCGCGGCTGTGGTCAGCTCCGGCGGCGTGTCCACCTATGACCAGCTGGCCGCCAATCAGATCCTCATCGCCGCTCTGGCGGAGGAGGGCGTCACCGTGGACCAGACTGTAAAGGCCCTGCCCGCGGCGGAGTCCGCCGCCATGCCCGCGGAACAGCTGGAAAACGCCGGGTACTACGGCTCCACCTCCGCCCAGTATCAGGTGGATATCCAGGCCGACGGCACTTTGACCATGTCCTACCTGAACTATCCCACCTCGATCCCCGCCCAGACCTTCACCTATTGCAGCGACGGCTCCTTCCGGGATTCCACCGGGTTGTCTTACATCTCCTTTGTGAAAGAGCGCAACGGCCAGACCTATCTGTACCAGCAGGCCGTCTCCCCTCTGCCGGGCCTGGGGGCGCTGCCCATCGCCAACTACGCCGCCGTGAAACTGCCGGAGAACGATCTCTCTCCTGAGGTAGCCGCCGCCTGGGACAGCATCGCCACCTTGGGTATCCTGCCCATGAACGAGCCATACAACTCCCAGACCTTCCTGGCGCTGGCGGACGCCGCCGCGGTCGCGGAAGTGCCGGAAACGATCCCCGGCTATATCGGCGCCGCCCGGATCGTGGACGAGACCACCGCCCGCTCTGAGATCCAGGTGCCCGGCGTGGGCAGCCGGGACGGCGTGGACTACCAGCTGGAGGAGCGGGACGGCGTCCTCTGGATCAACGCCAAGGGCAGCCTCTACATGGACGCGGCCGCAGCGCCCACGCTGTTCACTGGCTCTGGCGCCTCCTACACCACCATTCAGGCGGATGGCTATGCCCGCTGGTACCAGGTCGGCGATGCCGCCGGCAAGACCATGACCGTGCAGGTGCCGGAGAATTCCGGCTTCTGGGTGTATGACGGAAATGGCCAGGTGACTGCCTCCTCCGTCCTGTGGGGCGACACCACCGTCACCTTGCCGGAGGATGGAACGATTGTCTTTGCCGGTGATCCCGGCGCCCGCTTCCACCTGCGCTTCCAGGGATAACGTCTCCAGGACATGAAAAACGCGCCGCAGAAGCGGCGCGTTTTTCAGTTCAGCGGTCCGAATGAGACCAGGCCCGAGGCTGGTTGTAGGGGCGGTACGTGGATGTGAGCACATTTTCAAAGATCGGCGCGTCGGGCACCTCCACCCGTCTGAGGATCTGCTCGCCCGCAGCCTGCCCCAGGTCCTCCACCGGCTGGATGATGGAGTCCATCTGATTGGCGTACAGGGCGTACACATCGGAGTCATAGTCCACAAAGCTCACCAGGTCGATGTCCTGGGCCAGCTGGATGCCCTTCTGGTGGAGATAGATGATGGTCTCCGAGGCCATCAGCCCCTGACAGACGATGATGGCGTCGCACTTGCGCTCCAGCAGCTGGTCCAGGCAGGCGCAGGCGCTGTTCTCCAGGGAGTCGCCATATTGGATTAAATGCTCATCCTCCGGCAGGCCACAGTCCGCCACAGCCTGCCGATAGGCGGAGATCCGCTCCTGCGTGCTGGAGAGGCGGGGGAGGCCGCCGATGATGCCGATCCGCTGGTCGCCCTTTCCCGCCAGCCGGCATACACTGCGGTAGATGGGCTGGAAGTTGGACACGCAGACGGAGGAGTACTTCTTCGTCTCAAAGATCCGGTCCACCAGCACCACTGGAAATCCCGCGGGGATCAGGGCGTCGAACCGCTGGAAATCGTCCATGGTGCTGGCCACCAGCAGCCCGTCCACCAGTCCCGCCGTCAGCAGGCGGATGTTGGTCTCCTCCCGGTCCATATTCTCCCGGGTATTGGCGATGATGAGCTGGTAGCCGTTGGCGGAGAGATATTTTTCCACAGACTCAATCATGGTTGCGAAGAATTTATTGGCGATATCGGGCACAATAAAGCCGATGATCTTTTTCTTTCCCGTGCGGAAACTGCGGGCGGAAGCGTCCGGTGTGTATCCCAGCTCCTCGATGGCCCGGTAGACCTTCTCTTTCGTCTCGTTGGACACATACCGGGTATTGTTGATGGTGTGGGACACGGTGGCGGTGGACACTCCCGCCAGCTTCGCCACATCGCTGATGGTCACCTTCATGGGACAGCCTCCTTGCGCAATGGTTTATTGGTTTACGCAAATAATTAGCCACTTCAGTATAGGACAGCTTTCCCTCCGCGTCAAGCCCCTTTTCCCCTTGTTTCGTGTAAAAATTGTGAAATATGCCCTTTTTCTTATGGATTATCCACAACCTGCCGCAGAAAATGTTATCTGAATTGACAGTTGCAAAAAGGTCGACCGTATGATAATATACTTGTGCGATTATTAGAAAACGTTTACGCAAACGTTTCGACGGCGCGCCGCCGGTGCGTCTGATTTTGTGAAAGGAGTCTTTCCGATATGAAAACCAAGATTGGCATCAATGGCTTCGGCCGCATTGGCCGCCTCGTCTTCCGCGCCGCCCTGACCCATGACGATGTAGAGGTCGTCGGCCTGAACGATCCCTTCATGAACCCCGAGTATATGGCCTACATGCTGAAGTATGACAGCGTGCACGGCAAGTTCCCCGGCGAGGTCTCCGCCGAGGACGGCGCCCTGGTGGTCAACGGCAAGAAGTATCCTGTCTTTACCGCTATGGAGGTCAAGGATATTCCCTGGGCTTCCGTGGGTGCGGAGTATATTTGCGAGTGCACCGGCAAGCACCTGACCAAGGAGCTGTGCCAGGGTCACATTGACGCTGGCGCCAAGCACGTGGTCATGGGCGCCCCTTCCAAGGACGATACGCCCATGTTCGTCATGGGCGTCAACAACAGCAAGTACACCTCTGATATGACGTTCGTATCCAACGCCTCCTGCACCACCAACTGCCTGGCCCCCATCGCCAAGGTGCTGAATGACAAGTTCGGCATCGTGGAGGGCCTGATGACCACCGTCCACTCCGTCACCCCCACCCAGAAGCTGCTGGACGGCGCCTCCCTGAAGGACTGGCGCGGCGGCCGTGCCGCCACCGGCAACATCATCCCCTCCTCCACCGGCGCCGCCAAGGCCGTGGGCAAGGTCATCCCCGAGCTGAACGGCAAGCTGACCGGCATGTCCATGCGCGTCCCCACTCTGGACGTCTCCGTGGTGGACCTGACCGCCAAGCTGGCGAAGCCCGCCTCCTATGAGGAGATCTGCAAGGCCATGAAGGAGGCCTCTGAGGGTGAGCTGAAGGGCGTGCTGGGCTACACCGACGAGCCCGTTGTGTCCTCCGACTTCCTGGGCGATTCCCGCACCTCTATCTTCGATGCGGATGCCGGCATCGCTCTGACCGACACCTTCGTGAAGGTCGTCTCCTGGTACGACAATGAGTGCGGCTACTCCAACAAGATGGTGGAGCTGATTCGCTATATGTCCTCTGTGGACCACAAGTAAGATCAACGCAGAAGCTCCCGGGCCATTTGGCCCGGGAGCTTTTTTCACATTCCGCAGAGGAAAGGGCCCGCAGCACGCGGCAGGGGAGGGGCCGCCCGGTGTTCTGCCGCTTTCCCAGCCCTTCAGGGCAGAAAAATTCATGCGGTGTGAACGCACATAAGAATGGGGCGCTCCGCCAGATCCCGGCAGCTTTATGCATCCAGGGTCTCCCGGCCCACGGGCCGGACCGGGTCACCGTACCGCCGGAGACGGCACGCAGTCTGTTTCGGTGCTTCTGCGCAGCAAAAAAGCGCCCTCCGGCGCCCCAACAGGCTTTCAGCTTCCGCATCCCTGCTTTTTGCCGGATGCCCTCTATACAGCACAACCCCCCGCTCGCTCCAACGACGAACGGGGGGCCTACTTCTGGATCGGAGTTTCCAATATGCATTACCTCTTGCTTTCTTGAGATACCGTCCGGATGCTGGGGAAACAGGGGAACTCAGGGGTTTGCCAATCCATAAAACATCGGTACACGCAGACGTCTGCTCTGGTTGCTACCAAAACTCGATTCTCGTGTGGCTCATCATCGTGAGGTGTGTTTCGTCTTTGGGTTCTTCCGGAGTTTCGCGTTTTGAGGAATTCCTCGATTCCGAACGGTGCAGGGATGATTGGGAATCTCTGAGCTAACTAGCCCATGGGACTCACTCCTTTCCTGTGTCTATAATGTACAATAGATTTCTTTTACTGTCAAGTGCTTTTGTGTATTTTTACGCTTTCCATAAATCGAAATCAATTACCGTGAGCAAAATGCACAAAGGTGCGGGCAAAGCCGCTCAACTCCGCAGCTGGCACAAAAACGCCCCGGGGGAGAGAGCTGCATCCCGAAGGAACGCCAGGCGCAGCGCCTCCAGGTTCTCTTCACTGTGCTCCACTTCACAGCAAAGGCGGCGGACAGCCTCCCAAAGGCCACATACTGCCGTCAGGCGCTGTGCCGTCAGGACCATCAGCACGCAGAACTGCGCCTGCCCCAGCAGGTCGCCGTCGTTGACCGCCTTCAGGAGATACCGGAATGCAAAGTATGTGCCCAGCCGCTCCAGCAGCGTCTCCGGCACGGCGGCGGGCGGCGCCTCCTCCGCCCTGCGCAGGAGCTCCCGCCAGTCCCCGTCCAGGGCCTCCAGCTTGGACAGCACCCGCAGGGCGTGTGGAAACAGGCCAGGCCCGGGCGGTACCGCCGTCTCCTGCTTCTTCCAGTCCGCTGCCAGAACCGCAAGGTCCTCTGTCCGGTCCTCATCCAGCAGGATTTGCGCCTCCGCAGCCAGGAGCAAAAATGCCTCCAGCCGCTCCTGCAGGGGACGAGGCCGATCCGCCAGCTCCCGAAGCATCCGCTCCCGCAGGGGCAGGAGGCCGCAGAGCCACGGGTCTCCCGGTTCCTCCGGCTCCGCCGTCTCCCGTTCCAGGAAGGACAGCGGGGCGGTGGAGCCAAGCAGCAGGTCACAGGCTGCCGGGCAGGAGGCACAGAGGCTGACCTCCCGAAAGGGGCCGTACTCCTCAATGAACCGGGGGTGGGTCCGGCAGGTCAGGGACGTGGCCTCGGCTCCCAATATCCGGTGGATCTCGCACAGATTCTCTCGGTTCAGAAAGGGGCACCGGCCGCCCCGGAGGGGGAAGCAGAAATCCCTCTCCTCGTCCGTCTGGAGCGCCTCCCGCAGCCGCTCCCCCAGGGAGCCGGGGGTCTCCTGATAGCGGCGGGCGGTCTCCTCGTCCACCACCACCTCCCACTTTTCGCAGCAGGTGTGGGGGCAGGCCCCCGCCAGACAGTGAAACGCCTCATAATAATCCGGCACTCGGGTCAGCATGGCGCTCTCCTCCTCAGTCAGTCTGCTCCATCTGCTGAAGCAGGTGGAAATGGTTTTTTTGAAACGTCAGCACACCCTCGTCCCGGAGCTTTCCAAGTGCGGTAGACATGGCGCTGCGGTCCACCGCCAGATAGTCTGCCAGCTGTTGGCGATCCAGCGGGATATCAAACTCCGGCCCTCCGGCCTGTATGGCCTGGGCGGACAGATAACTGAGCAGCTTGTCCCGGGTGGTGCGGCGGGCCATGTGGCCGATCTTCCGGGTGAGGGTCAGATTCCGCCCCGCCAGAATGGTCAGCAGGTTCCGGGTGAATTCCGCGGCGCCCGGCCGGGCACAGGACAGCGCCTGTACGCTGTTGAGAAACAGCACCTCCGCATCCGCTGCCGCCAGCACGGCCACCTCCAGCGGCTCACCGCCCAGACAGGCATAGGCCTCCGCAAACACCTCTCCGGACCGGGCGAGGCCCACAATGGTGCGGCTCCCCCAGAAATCCTCCTTGACGATATGCAGCGTCCCGGAGAGGACCAGCCCCAGCCGGTCCGCCCGCTCTCCCCGCCGCAGGACCACTTCACCCCGGCCACAGCGGCGCTTCCGTGCGCCCAGGCCCTCCAGCAGCGCAGGCAGCGCCTCCTGCGGAATCCCGCGGAACAACGGCGTCCGGAGAAGAAGCGCGGTAGAAACTTCCATACCATTTCCTCCATTCCGTTGTAAAAACAACATACTTTTTTGTCCCATTGTACGATACTAGGTCTCAGAAAGCAAGCAAAACGTTTGAAACCCCAAAAAGGAGACACACTATGGTAAGAAGGATCATCGAGATCGATCAGGAGAAATGCAACGGCTGCGGCGCCTGTGCCGCAGCCTGTCACGAGGGTGCCATCGGCATGGTGGACGGCAAGGCGGTCCTGCTGCGGGACGACTACTGCGACGGTCTGGGAGACTGCCTGCCCACCTGCCCCACCGGAGCCATCACGTTTGTGGAGCGGGAGGCCGCAGCCTATGATGAAGCAGCTGTCCTGGCAAAGAAGGCGGAGGCCCTGAAAGGCACCGCGCCGCGGCAGGCGCCGCCCTCCGGCGGCTGTCCCGGCAGTATGGCCCAGGCCCTCCGTCCGGCGGTGGCTCAGGCCGTTTCCGCGCCGCAGGACGGCGCGGTGTCCCACCTGGCCCAGTGGCCGGTGCAGATCAAGCTGGTGCCTGTGGAGGCCCCCTGGTTCAACGGTGCCCGGCTGCTGATCGCGGCGGACTGCACGGCTTATGCCCGGGCGGACTTCCACCAGCGGTTCATGCGGGGCCGCATCACGCTGATCGGCTGCCCCAAGCTGGATGAGGGAGACTATGCCGAAAAGCTGACGGAGATCCTTCGCCGCAACGATATCCGGGAGCTGACCATCGTGCGGATGGATGTCCCCTGCTGCGGCGGTATGCAGCGGGCAGCGGAGACGGCCCTGCGGCAGAGCGGCAAGTTCATTCCCTGGCAGGTGGTGACACTGGGCCGGGATGGAAATATTCTGGAATAATAGGAGTGACCAATATGAACGCAACAGTAAATGAGAACTGCATCGGCTGCGGCCTGTGCGCCGGCACCTGCCCGGAGGTATTCCACATGGGCGACGACGGGCTGGCCCACGGCAGCGGCATCCCGGAGGGCCAGCTGGAGGCGGCCCAGGAGGCCCGGGACGGCTGCCCGGTCAGCGCCATCAGCATCGAAGCATGAAAGCAGGCCCTGTCCACATGGACAGGGCCTGCTTTCATGCCGGTCTTGCGGTGCAGGTCCCAGTATACCGTTAAAACAGCCCGGTCTGGGAATACGCCCGCGGTGAAGTCGCACAGCCTGTAATTCCCGGCCGGGTCTTCCAGCTGAATTTCCCCTTCTTGTGAAAAGGCGAATCGAAAACCGACGGTTTTCTGAAACCGGCCTCCGGGAGCTGTGCGTTTCCCTTGCAGCCCCAATCCCTGTGCCCCGTTGTGATAGGACGGCACCAAGCGGAAGCCCGAATTGCCGCACCAGCGAATGGGCTGCGGGCAGCCCTGCGGCGGGGCTGCCCCTGCTGGCCGCAGAAGGAAAGGGGGGGCGCACCGGAAGGCAAGTTCCCCACCCCCGCGGGGACTGGGTCGCCGCGCCCAGGCAGAAGCAGGCCGGGCCTCTTGAGGCCCGGCCTGCTTTAACGGATTTCCCGCCTTTGGACTGTGCGCACTGCCCGGGGCAGCTCACAGGTTGGTGTCCAGCACGCCGCTAAACGCCTGGGGCGGCATCACGCCCACCTTCCGGTCAAATTCCTGGCCGTTCTTCAGGAACACCACCGTGGGGATGCTCATGACTCCGAACCGCCGGGCCAGATCCGGCTCCTCATCCACGTTCACCTTGCCCACCAGGACCTTACCCTCGTACTGGTCTGCCAGGGACTCGATCACCGGAGAGAGCATCTTGCAGGGGCCGCACCAGTCGGCCCAGAAGTCCACCATCGCCAAGGGGGCCGCCGCCACGGCGGCGTCAAATTCCGCAGTCTTGAAATGCTTGATTCCCATACGTCATGTCTCCTTTATACACTCAAATTTGATGTTGTACGTTCAGCTCTGTTTTTCCCGGCGCTCCTGAGCCGCCGCCCAGGCCGCCGCACTCTGCCCGGCGATCAGCCCATCTCCCGCGGCCTTGGAGACCTGAAGGGGACCGCCGGTGCAGTCTCCCGCGGCAAACAGGCCGGGGAGATTGGTGGCCATACGCCGGTCCACCGTCACATAGCCCTGTTCCACCGCCAGCCCCGGGAACAGCTCCGTGGGGGCCATGGTGGGCCGCAGGATGAACACGCCCTCCGCCGGAATGGTCCGGCCGTCGCAGGTGACGGACTCCACCCGGCCGTCGCCCCGGATCTCACACTGCTTGGGGCGGTCGAAATAGGTCACGGAGCAGCCGATTTTCTGGAGAAACTCCGCCTCCTGCCGGGCGGTGTCGGTGTATCCCACCACCGCCACCGGCTTGCCCCGGTAGAGCATCCCGTCGCAGGTGGCGCAGTAGCTGACGCCCCGGCCCAGAAGCTCCGCCTCGCCGGCAAACTTCTTCCCGCGGGCCACGCCCGCCGCCAGCACCACAGCCCTGGCGTTGTACATATCCGGCCCCACGCTGACATACCAGGCGTCCGGCATCTGCACGGCGTTCAGCACCTTGCCCGCCAGAAACTCCACCCCCGCCTGCTCCGCGTGGCGGCGCATGGCGGCCAGCATCTCCGCGCCGGACAGGCCGGGCAGGCCCAGGTAGTTGTCCACCTTCTCCGCCCGCCAGAGAGGATTTTCCTCCAGGGGATTAGAGACCACCAGTGCGCTGCGCCCCCGTGCCCGGACGTTGATGGACGCGGACAGCCCCGCGGGGCCGCCGCCGATCACCAGCACATCATAGGACATAGGAGTCCGCCTCCTCTCCCAGCAGGTCGGCCACCAGGGAGGCCACCTCCCGGGACGCCACCTGATAGTATACCTCATTTCCGGACCGTTCCGCCGTCACCACATTGGCCGCCCGCAGCTTCTGCAGATGCTGGGAGATGCAGGACTGGGACATGCCGGTGGACGCCTCCATGCAGCCCACATTGTGGCACCCGGAAATCAGCAGGCCGTGGACGATCTGCAGCCGGATGGGGTTGGACAGGGCCTTCAGCAGCGATGCCCGCTCCTCATAGTCGATCTGCTCTTCCACGATTCCACCGCCTCTCTCTTGGATTCTGGTATTAGATTATCAGAATATTCTCATTTTAGAAGTGGTTTATGCAACACTTTTGGAATTTTTTGCAGGGCCGGCCTCCCGGCTCGTCCGGGCAAGAGACCGTTGCTTTTGCACCGGAAGTCTGCTACACTGAATACGGTATATACGCAAGCTGAGAGCCGGCAGAGCGTACGCTCCACCGGCTCCCTATTCAAAAAAGCGGCGGCGCCCCGCCCAGGGGCGGACGCTGCGCGGAAGTGCAGACTGGGGGGCGGCCTGCCGCTCGGGGTATCCTATGCGCCGGGTTCTTCCCGCGCCACAGGGCCCGGCAGCCCGATTCCGTCCGGTCTGCCGCCGGAATGAAAGAAAAGAGGGGCTTTCCATGATAAAAATCGCACCGTCCATCCTCTCCGCGGATTTTGCCAATCTGGAGCGGGATATCCAGCGCATCTCCACCGCCGATTACGTCCATGTGGATGTGATGGACGGCATGTTCGTCCCCAACATTACCATCGGTATCCCGGTGGTGAAATCCATCCGCCCCACCACGGCGCTGCCCCTGGATGTTCACCTGATGATCGTGGAGCCGGGCCGGTATGTGGAGCAGTTCTGCGACGCCGGCGCCGACCTGGTGACGGTCCATGTGGAGTCCGACACGGAGGAAAAGCTCCACGACGCCATTGCCAGGATCCACGCCAAGGGCAAGCGGGCCGGTGTGGTGCTGAAGCCGAAAACGCCTGCGGAGACGGTCCTGCCCTTCCTGAATGAGGTGGAACTGGTGCTGGTGATGACGGTGGAGCCGGGCTTCGGCGGCCAGAAATTCATGGCGGATATGATGCCCAAGGTCTCCGCCATCCGCCGCTGGATCGATGAGAAGAACCCCGGCTGCGAGCTGGAGGTGGACGGCGGCGTGGATCCCGTCACCTGCAAGACCTGCATCGCCGCCGGCGCCAATGTGCTGGTGGCCGGCAGCGCCGTCTACAAGGCTGACGATATCCCCGCCCGCATCGCGGAGCTGCGGGGCTGAGGGCGCGCGCCATGCGGAATCTGCACGATCTGCCCAGGGTCCGGCTGGGCGTGTTTCCCACCCCGTTTTACCGGCTGGACCGGCTGAGCGAGCAGTACGGCCGGGGCATTTGGATCAAGCGGGATGACCTGTGCGGCGTGGCCCTGGGCGGCAGCAAGGTCCGCAAGCTGGAATTCGTTCTGGCGGAGGCCCTGGACCAGGGGTGCGACACGGTATTCACCACCGGCGGCGCCCAGTCCAACCACGCGGCCCTCACCGCCGCCTGCGCCGCGCGGCTCGGGATGAAGTGCATCCTGCTGCTGAAGCGCCGGGGCGTCACGGAGCACCGGGGCAATCTGGTGCTGGACGAGCTCTTCGGCGCCGAGGTGCGTCTGCTGGACATGGATTCCTATGACGAGATCTATGCAGAGATGCACCGGATCGGCGGCACGCTGGAGCAGGCGGGGCACAAGTGCTGCTATATTCCCGTGGGCGCCTCCACAGCCCTCGGCGCCGTGGGCTACGTGAGCGGCGCCCGGGAGATCGCCGTCCAGGCCATGGCTGCGGGCGTGCGGCTGGGACACATCGTCTCCGCCACTGGCTCCGGCGGCACGGCCGCCGGGCTGCTGCTGGGAGCCGGGCTGTTTCTGCCCGGTGTGAAGGTCACCGGCATCGCCGTGGACAGCAGTCCCTTCGACAAGATCGTCCCCCGCCTGGCAGGGGAGGCCGCAGCACTGCTGGAGTGCCCCTTCCAGCCGGAAGAGAATGCATTTCAGATGGTGGAGCACATGGGCCCCGGCTATGCCCTGCCGAATCCGGAGGATACCCCCTATATCGAGGAGCTGGCCCGGACGGAGGGCATCCTGCTGGATCCGGTCTACACCGGGAAGGCCTTTGCCGGCATGATGCAGCTGCTGCGCCAGGGAGCTTTTGACGGGCAGGACGACCTGCTGTTTGTCCACACCGGCGGCACGGCGGCCCTGTTCGCCATCGATCTGCCCCGGTGATCGCCTCTTTTTCCCATACCCGGCCGGAGACCGGATACGAACCCTTTGAAGGAGCATCAGACCATGGAATATTTCCCCGCACCTCTTGAAAAACTGGTGGAGCAGTTTGCCCGTCTGCCGGGCATCGGCGGCAAGTCTGCCCAGCGGCTGGCCTTTTACGTGCTAGGCCTGCCGGAGGCGGAGGCCAGGGAGTTCGCCGACGCCATTCTGGACGCCAAGAAAAGCGTCACCTGCTGCCCGGTGTGCCAAAACTTCACCGCCGGGGGGCTGTGCCCCATCTGCGCCTCCCCCAAGCGGGATGGCTCCGTCATCTGCGTGGTGGCAGATCCCCGGGACGTGGCCGCCATAGAGCGGGCCAGGGAGTACAACGGCCGGTATCACGTGCTCCACGGCGTCATCTCTCCCATGAACCATGTGGGGCCGGACGACCTGGCCATCAAATCCCTGGTGGAGCGGGTGGCCAGCGGCGAGGTAAAGGAAGTCATTATGGCCACCAATCCGGACACGGAGGGGGAGGCCACAGCCATGTACATCGCCAGGCTCTTAAAGCCCTTTGACGTGCGGGTGACCCGCCTGGCCTACGGCATTCCCGTGGGCGGACATCTGGAGTTCGCCGACGACGCCACGCTGATGCGGGCCCTAGAGGGCCGCCGGGAGATCTGAGCGCCCCGCCCCCTAAATAAAAACGCCGGATGGGTTTCCATCCGGCGTTCGTTTTTTCATTTCTCCTTGGGCAAAATCAGGTTCAGCAGCACCGCCATGATAGTTGCGATCACCACGGGAGACTGCCCGAACACCATGGTGAACGCCTCCGGGAACTGGCTGAGGGCCTCGGAGGCCTGGGAAATCCCCACGCCCAGAGCAGCAGAGAGACCCACAATGGTGGTGTTCCGGGCCGTCAGGTCCTGGGAGGCGATGAGCTTCATGCCCGTCATGGCAATGGTGGAAAACACCGTCACTGTGGCGCCCCCCAGCACGCACTGGGGAATGGTGGTCAGCAGCGCCGCAAATTTGGGGGAGATGCCCGCCAGCAGCAGGAATCCCCCGGCAATGGCGAACACTGTCCGGTTCACCACCTTGTTGGTGGTGACGATGCCCACATTTTGGGAGTAGGTAGCCGTGGGCAGGCCGCCCATCAGCGCCGTCAGGATATTGCTGGTGCCATAGGCGATGATACCGCCCTGGAGCTCCTGGTCCGTGGGATCCCGGTCCAGGCCGCCTACGGTGGTGGCGGTGAAGTCGCCGATGGCCTGGATGGAGTTGATGGCAAACAACAGCCCGATGGCTACACAGGAGGCTGGATCGAACTTCAGACCGAAGTGTAGGGGCTCCGGCAGGGCGAACCAGGCAGCATTTCCCACGTCGGCAAAGCTGACCATGCCGAAGCAGAGCGCCACCGCATAGCCGAACAGCATCCCGATCAGGATAGAAGCCAGCTTGCAGATGCCCTTGGCCTTGTGGTTCAGCACCAGCACGGCAGTCAGCGTCAGGGCCGCGATCAGCCAGTTCTGCCAGGAGCCATATACCAGCGCCTCCGTCAGCCCCTGTTGCGCCACCACGGATTCATAGGTGTTGCCGGTGCCGCCGGCCATGTAGTTGATGGCGGTAGGGTAGAGGGAGAGGCCAATGGTGAACACCACCGTGCCGGTAATGACCGGCGGGAACAGCCGGCGGATCTTCTTGACGAACACGCCCACCAGCACAGCCACGATGCCGCCCACGATCATGGCGCCGGCAATGGCCGCCACTCCGCCGCCGGAGGCGGCGATGGCCTGCATACTGGGAACATAGGCAAAGCTGACACCCAGGATCACCGGCAGGCCAGAGCCGAACCGCCCGCCGATGGGATACAGCTGGAGGAATGTGCACACGGCGGACATCACCAGGGATGCCTGGATCAGCAGCACCTGCTCCTCCTGGCTGAGGCCGATGGCTCCGGCGATGATGATAGGCGGGGTGACACACCCCACGATCATGGCCACCAGATGCTGCAGGGCCAGGGAGAGCGAGGTGCCGAGGGGCGGAATTCCCCGGGGCTGAAACAGCAGCTCCCGGCGGTCAAAGCGAGACTCCATGGGCAGGACTCCTTTCGGGCGGAAACTCCGCGCGTTCTGTGGTGCGGAAGTCGGGGCTTGAGGCTTCTGCTCTTATGATACCATGGATTTCCCCAAAAGCAAACAAAATTTTTGGTAACCTGAAAAAATAATTGGTTGTTTCGACAAAAGGGCGCCCCGGCTTTGACCGGGGCGCCCTTTTAATCAGTCTGCGATGGTGGGTACCGCGTCCGCGGGGATAGGGCAGGTGTAGCCTGCCGCCGTCCGGCGCTGAAACTCCGTCTTTGCCTCCTCCAGCAGGGCCGGGTCCGTCAGCAGGTCAATGGCGGCCGCCGCCAGGACCTTGCCGGCATGGAGGGCCGCCTTGTGGCCGATGTCTGTCCGGCCGCAGGAGACATTTTGCCAGCTATGGCCGGGGCAGCCGTTGGGCCAGGCGGCCACGTGGATCTGTGCAGTAGGGCACTGCCAGCTGACGTCGCCCACATCCGTGGAGCCGGGCTGGAAGGCGTCCCCCTGGTACAGGGGCAGCAGAAAGCGGTTCATGGCGTGGCCGGCCTGGGCCCGCCTGGCCTGGGCATCCGCCGCGTAGTCCAGATCATACTGGCTGCCCACGCCCGGCGCCCGGTCACTGCCGGAATAAGTGCCGGCCAGGCTGTCGGCAAAGGCCAGCTCCTCCGGCGTGTAACTGGGGACCCCCAGGGCCTCGAAATTTCGGTAGAGGACCCGCTCCAGGGCGTGGTTCGTGACGGTGTCCGCCAGGCCGTCGATGAATTTCTTCTCCACCGTAGTCTCAGTCATCAGAGCTGCGCCCTGGGCGATCTTGTCCACCCGGGCCTGCAGCTCCACGGCCTCCGCCACATGATTGGACCGGACCATGTACAGCACGCTGGCCCTGGGCTGGACCACGTTGGGACTCCGGCCGCCGGCATCGGTGATGGCGTAGTGGACCCGAGCCTTGTCACTCATGTGCTCCCGCAGGAACTGGACGCCCACGTTCATCAGCTCCACCGCGTCCAGGGCGCTGCGGCCACGGTCCGGGTCTCCGGCGGCATGGGCCGCCACGCCGGTGAAGTGGTACTGGGTTTGGATGCAGGAGTTGGAGGAGCCGGTAAGCACCTCGTTGGCGTCGTCCGGGTGCCAGGTGAGGGCCGCATCCAGACCGTACCATAGCCCATCCCGGGCCATAAATGCCTTGGCGGCGCCGCCCTCCTCGCCGGGGCAGCCATACAGTACCACGGTGCCGGGGATCTTGGCGGCCTCGAGATACGCCTTCACTCCCAGAGAGGCGGCCATGGCCCCGGCGCCCAGCAGGTTATGCCCGCACCCGTGGCCGCAGCCGCCGGAGACCAGCTCCTCCCGCGTCAGGCTGCCGCCCTTCTGGGAAAGGCCGGAGAGCGCGTCATATTCCGCCAGCAGGCCGATGATGGGCCGCCCACTGCCGTAGGAGGCGGAGAAGGCGGTGGGGATGTTGCAGATGCCCCGCTCCACCTTGAAGCCCTCCTGCTCCAGCACTCGGCAGTACAGGTCGGCAGACTGCTCCTCCTGGAGAGACAACTCCGCAAAGGACCAGATCTCATCTGCCACCTGGGCTACCAGATCTGCTTTTTTTTCGATGGCGGCGACGGCCGCCTGCTTTTCTGCTGTCATGGGGATGCTCCTTTCTGCGCCGGATGCCCCGGCCCGTTAAAAAGGGCGCGCACATCTGTGCGCGCCCCGCAGTTGCCCGGTCCCGCCGCCCAGCGGGCGGCACTGGGCTCAGGCTGCCTTACAGCACCTTGCTGAGGAAGTCCTGGAGCCGGGGGTGCTGGGGATTTCCGAAAATGTCGGCGGGGGAGCCCTCCTCCAGCAGCTTGCCGTCTGCCATGAAGAGGACCCGGCTGCCCACCTCCCGGGCAAAGCCCATCTCGTGGGTGACCACCACCATGGTCATGCCCTCCTGGGCCAGCTCCTTCATGACCTCCAGCACCTCGCCCACCATCTCCGGGTCCAGGGCGGAGGTGGGCTCGTCAAAGAGCATAACCTCCGGCTCCATCATCAATGCCCGAACGATGGCAATCCGCTGCTTCTGGCCGCCGGAGAGCTGGATGGGATAGGCGCGGGCACGGTCCTGCAGGCCTACTCGGTCCAACAGGGCCAGGGCCTTTTTCTCCGCCTCGCCCCGGTCCATGTGCTTCACCTGGATGGGGGCCAGGGTCATGTTGTCCATGATGGTCATGTGAGGGAAGAGGTTGAAGTGCTGGAACACCATGCCCATCTTCTGGCGGTGCTGGTCGATGTCCACCTTTACCGTTTTGCCCTCCGCATTTTTTATCTTCTTTTTTGTGATATCCACCCCGTTGAAGATGATGGAGCCGCCGGTGGGCTCCTCCAGCAGGTTCAGGCTGCGGAGGAACGTGGACTTGCCGGACCCGGAGGGGCCGATGACCACCATCACGTCGCCCCGGTCAATGTCCACCGTGACGCCGTCCAGGGCCTTGATGGCGCCCCGGTTGTAGTATTTCTTCAGGTCCTTGACTTGGATCAGCTTATCTCCGGTCGCCACGGCTCATTCTCCTTTCGAAGTAAGCGATGATCTTGCTGGTGGGGAAGCACAGGCAGAAATATAGAGCCGTTGCAACCAGCAGGGGCTCCATGATGAGGAACGTGGCACCCCGGATATTGTTGACAGCGCCCATGATATCCTGCACACCGATGGTGTATGTAATGGCGGACTCCTTGATGATGACCACGAACTCGTTGGCAATGGCGGGTAAAATATTCTTCACTGCCTGTGGCAGGATAATGAACCGCAGGTTCTGCCGCTGAGACAGGCCCAGAGAACGGGCTGCCTCTGTCTGGCCGCCGTCAATGGACTGAATGCCGGACCGGATGATCTCACACAGATAGGCGCCGGAGTTCATACCCAGAGCCACTACACCCGGAATAAATCGCTGGGACTCAATAAAACCAAAAATACTAAATTTTGGCAGCTGAATGACAGAAAAAACACCTAGATAGATAATCAGGATCTGCACCATCATGGGGGTAGAGCGGATGACCTCCACATAGGCGGTGGCAATAAAACTCAAGGGATTGAATTTGCTCAGCGTCAGTAGAAATCCACCGTCCCGCAGGTGGCCGTCCCGATTCAGGCCAAGGGCGCGGAAGGGGCGGAAGTTGCTCATGCGCATCAGCGCCAGCAGAAGCGCCAGGATAAAGCCGATCAGCACCGTAAACAGTGCCAGCAGAACGGTGATGGCAAGGCCCTCCGCAAACATTCCGGCATAGGGCTTCAGCCGGGCAAAGTTTTCCAATTGTATCAGTTGACCCATATATGCTCCTTTCCAGACCAGCAACCCCAGCCTCTGCAAAGCGGCCAATTCCTCCCCTGGGCAACCAGGGGAGGAATTGAGCGGTCCGATCGTATTTCAGTCTCAGCCGGCGACAATCTCGCCGTCCACCAGAATGCCGGTATTGCCGGCAGCCAGGGTGGTGGCCTCTTCCACAAACTGATCCATAGAACCATCCTCGATGGCGGCGGCGATGGCGCGGTTCACACCTTCCAGCAGGGCGGCATTACCCTTCGTGACGCCCACGGAAGAGCCAGCCACATCATAGGGGACCTCCAGCGCCAGGCACAGCTCGGGGTAGTTCACCTGATAGCTCATGGCAGGCAGCGTCTCGATATATGCGCCGTCAATCTTACCGGCCACCAGCTCGGCCACGATATCCGTCACCTTGGCCAGAGATACAATGTTGGCCTCGGGGCTGTGTTCTTCCGCCAGATTATACTGGATGGAGCCGGTCTGGGCGGCAATGGAGTACTCAGGGTTATTGGTGTCTTCCAGCGTGGGGAACTTGTCCTTGTTGGACTCCAGGCACACAAAGGACTGGCCGCCCATGTAGTAGATGTCGGAGAAGTCCATGATGCCCTCACGCTCCGGGTCGGGAGACAGGCCCGCCATGCCCAGATCCGCATGCTTGGTCTGCAGCTCGGTGAGCACGCCGTTGAAGTCCATGGGGTTCACCACCAGCTCCAGGCCCAGGTAATCCGCAATATACTGGGACAGGGCGATGTCAAAGCCCGCCAGCTGGGCATTGCCGCTCTCGTCGATGGAATAGAACTCATAGGGGGCGAAGTCCGGGCTGGTGGCGACGGTGAGCTTCCCGCCCTCCACAGTGGTGATGGCGGCCTTCAGCTCGTCGTCAGTCATGGAGGCGTAATCCGCAGTCTCCTCCGTGCCGGAGCCCTCGCCGTCGGCGGTGTCATCCGCAGTGTCGTCGCTGCCGCCGCAGGCCGTGACGGACAGCGCCATGGCCAGCGTCAGAATCAATGCAAGAAACTTCTTCATGGTATCGCAATCTCCCTTTTTCATGCTCCCGCGGTCGCGGGGCGGTTTTCTCTGAATTTCCAAGGGAGGAAGCACCTCCCGCCGGAACATGCCTTACCTTATCACGTTCCCTCCCTCTTGTCAATAGATTTTCGTGCAAAAATGAATATTTATTTGCCCCTGTTGGTGGAGTGCTCTATTTTATCCGGTTCAATCCCGGAAAAACAGCCGAAAATTTGTGAATATTTCCAGCATCGATGTATATTGCAGATGAATAAAAGAGTGAATATTCAGATCCGACCGCAAGAGGGCGGGGAGGCCGCTTTTCCGGCCTCCCCGCCTTGGGAGCCTGATTCACTTTTTCAGCACCGCGTCCCCGAAGGGTGCCATCTCCAGCCGCACGAAAAAGCCCTGGTCGTGCTGGCACACAGGGCAGACCTTGGGGGCTGCCGTCCCCTCAAAGATATAACCGCAGTTCAGGCACATCCAGGCGCACTGGACATCGGAGACAAACAGCTTTCCCTGTTCCAGCAGATCCGCCAGCCTGCCGAAGCGGTTGCCATGGGCCCGCTCGATCTCTGCGATCTTGTGGAAGGAAGCCGCCACAGCGGAAAAGCCCTCCTGCTGGGCCACGTCGCCGAAGGTCTTGTATACCGGGTCGTGCTCCTCATACTCGTTATGCTGCGCCTTGCGGAGCAGCTCCTTCACATCGTTCGTCAGGTCCACGGGATAGGTGCCGTCGATGGCCACGGTCTGGCCCGCCAGCTCTTTCATGTGGTTGTAAAAAATCTCCGCGTGCTCCTTCTCCTGGTCCGCAGTGAAGCGGAACACCGCCTCCACCACATGCAGCTTCTGCTGGCGGCAGACGGAGGCGGCAAAGGTGTAGCGGTTCCGGGCCTGGCTTTCGCCCGCAAAGGCCCGCATGAGGTTTTTCAGGGTCTCGCTGTTCTTCAGATCCACAGACATACGGATTCCTCCTGTTTTCGGTGAGATAGGGGTATTTTCCCTCCGACAGGGGACGGCTATACCTGAATGATAAAAAACAGGCCCTGCGTCTGGTAGACACAGAGCCTGTCCGCTTTCCGTCATGCCTCGGGGAGATGGTATTTCTTCCGGTCGCGCCGCAGGTCCTCGCCGAAGGCGCCGCCGGCCTTCACCTCCTGCAGATAGGCGTGGCGGCCGGGGCCGCCGGAGCACTCCTCAATGACGCTGACGGCGATGTTGGAGCAGTGATCGGACGCCCGCTCGATATTGGTCAGCAGGTCGCTGAGCACAAAGCCCAGCTGGATGGTGCACTGGCCCGCCTGGAGCCGCTGGATATGGCGGCTTCGGATCTCCTCAATCAGCTGGTCGATGGTCTCCTCCAGGGGTTCCACCCGGCGGGCGGTCTCCACGTCCGCTGCCTGGAAGCTGCGGATGGTCAGGTCCAGGATGTCATCCAGCGCGGAGAGCAGCACCTGCAGCTCTTCCCGGGCGCTGTCAGAGAACCGGAGCTCCTTGTCGTGGAGCTCCTGGGCGGACTCCTGGATGTTCACGGCATGGTCGCCGATCCGCTCGAAGTCCCCGATGGCGTGGAGCAAGCGGGAAACCGTGCGCATGTCCTGCATGGACAGCCCGTGCTGGGAGATCTCCACCAGGTAGCTGCTGAGCCGGTCCTCGTAAATGTCCAGCTTGTCCTCGTTCTGCAGGATCTGGGTCTCCCGCTCCCGGCTGTACTGGGAGAGCTGGTCCGTCGCCAGGCAGATGTTCTCCCGGGCGGCTTGTCCCATGCGGCCTGCCATGGCGACGCTTTCGCTGACTGCCGCGCCGGGGGTCCGCAGCAGCAGGGGATCCAGGAAGGCGAAGCTCTCGCGGGTGTCCTCGGTCCGCACCAGTCTCCGCGCCAGCTTTTCCAGCTGGCGGGAGAAGGGCAGGAGCAGGATCGTGGTGAACACGTTAAAGGCGGTGTGGCAGAAGGCGATGCCCACGGCCCCCACGGCCTGATTCAGGAAGGTGAAGTGGAGGATCATGTCGCCGCCGTAGAAGAGGATCAGGCACACGGCGGTGCCGATGACGTTGAAGGAGATGTGGACCACCGCCACTCGCTTGGCGTTGCGGTTGACGCCGATGGAGCTGATGAGGGCGGTGACGCAGGTGCCGATGTTCTGCCCCATAATGATGGGGATGGCCATGCCGTAGGTGATGGAGCCGGTCATGGCCAGGGCCTGCAGAATGGCGACAGAGGCAGCGGATGACTGGATAATCCCGGTGAACACCGCGCCCACCAACACACCCAGCAGGGGATTTTCAAAGGCGGTGAGCAGCCCGGCAAACTGGGGCATCTCCGCCAGAGGGCTGACGGCGCCGCTCATCAGCTCCATGCCGTACATCAAAATGGCAAAGCCCATCATGATGCGCCCCACGTCCCGGCGCCGCTGGCGCTTGGAGCCCATGATCAGCAGGATACCCGCCAGAGCGATCAGGGGAGAGAAGTTCTCCGGCTTCAGCAGGTTCACAAAGACGTTCTCACTCTCGATGCCGGTGAGAGACAGAATCCACGCCGTCAGGGTGGTGCCGATGTTGGAGCCCATGATGATGCCGATGGTCTGTCTCAACTCCATGACGCCGGAGTTCACCAGGCCCACCAGCATCACCGTCATGGCGGAGGAGGACTGGATGGCGATGGTGATGCCCGCCCCCAGCAGCAAGCTCTTGAAGGGGCTGGAGGTCATGCGCTTGAGCATCCGCTCCAGCTTGCCGCCGGCCATCTTTTCCAGGCTCTTGGACATGACGGTCATGCCGTACAAGAAGAACGCCAGGCCGCCGCAGAGGGTAAAGACGGAGAAAATGTCCATAACTGCGCTTTCCTTTCCCAGTATTCCAGACCGTCTGGCACGGCCGGTCCGATTCTGTCATGTATACTGCGCTCCAACATTATATATGCAAAGCGGCACGCTGGAAAGAGGATTTCTAAGATTTTGTAAAATTTGCGTAAAAATATGGTAAAACGCAAAAAGCAGTACGGATTTCTTGTGCAAAACCACTTCCGCCAAGAGGAAACCGCCGCCCACTGAAAGATGGGCGGCGGTCTGCTGCTATTCCGGTGTCCCAGCGGAAGGTGTCTCCCGCGTCCAGAAGTCCCGCACCGCCTCCGCAGCCCGGCGGCCGGCGAAGAAGCCGTCCTGCCACAGGGCCAGGATCTTCTGCCGGTCCCGCTCCGTGCGGGAGAAGCCCCGGGTGTTCGCCGGCGCGATCACCAACACCCGGCCCTCCTGCTCCAGAGCAAACAGCTCCTCCCGGCATTGGTTATAGCGCTCCGCCCGGGTCCGCAGGCCTTCCAGAAAGACGGGGTATTTGCGGTACACCCGCCGGAACAGGGGCATCAGCTGCTCCGGCTCCTTCCGATAGCTCCGCTCCCGGGTCAGGACAACCACCACCCGGTCGCAGCCCACCGCCAGCGCCCGCTTCCAGGGAATGGCGTCGGAGCAGCCCCCGTCCAGATAGGGGGCGCCGTCATCCAGCCGGATGGGCTGGAACAGCACGGGCATGGCGCATGTGGCCTGGAGCAGGAGGAAGCTGGCGTCCCGCCGGGGGACCTCCCGGTACTCGGCCCGGCCGGTCTGCAGGTTGGTGACCACCGCCTCCACCTGACCGGGATACGCCTCGAAGGTGTCGTAATCAAAGGGCACCAGCTCGTTGGGGATGGTGTCGTAGGCGAACTTCAGCCCGAAGTAGCTGCGATTCCGGGGATCAAAGAAATTCCCCCAGCCCATGTACCGCCGGTCATTGGCGTAGTGCATCAGCAGCTGGAGATTCCGCCGCTTCTGCCGGGAGAGGTAGCTGACGCCGTAGGCAATCCCGGCCGAGACGCCGATGGTGTAGTCCGGCATGGGCAGTTTCTCGTTCAAAAAAGCGTCGCACACGCCGGAGGAGAAGATCGTCCGCAGCGCGCCGCCCTCCAGCACCAGACCTGTTTTCATGGAGCAGTCCTTCCTTTCTGTGTATTCATGATCTTCCAGCAGTTTTTCATCCGGGGCCGTCGCGCCGCCCCGGTTTTCCGTGCGGCCACGCCGTCCGCTTCCGGGCGGAGACCAGCAGCATCATGGGGCGGCGGAGCTCGTCCCGCATTCCCGGCTGGCCCAGCATCCGCGCCGGCGGCTGAGGCTCCACCACCCGCAGCAGCTGGAATCCGCCGGTAAGCAGGCCGTCCAGATAGGTGGTGAGGGTGCGGTGGTACTTGGTCACATCCTCCCCCAGAAAGCGGGCGGTGCGCCGTCCCTCCTCGAAATACCGGTCCACAGGGAAGTGGAGGGGGGTGCCGTCCGGGCCGTAGTACCACTCCTGGGGACCGGCAGCAGTGAAAATGGGGTGCTCCACAGAGAAGACAAAGTCGCCGCCGGGTGACAGGCACTGCCGCACCCGCTCCAAAAAGTCTGTAAAGGAAGGCAGATAGTGGATGGCCAGGGAACTGAGGACCACGTCAAAGCTCTCCGGCGGGAATGGGGTCTCCGCCATATCCCCCCGGATATAGGTCACCTGCGGAGCCGTGGTCTTTTCCCGGGCCACGGCCAGCATTTTCTCCGACAGGTCCACGCCGGTGACAGACGCCGCGCCGTGTTCCGCCGCATAGATGCAGTGCCAGCCGTAGCCGCAGCCCAGATCCAGCACTCTCTTCCCGGCGAAGTCCGGCAGCAGGGGCTCCAAGGACTCCCACTCCCCGGCGCCCGCCAGTCCCAGGCGGGAGCGGTCCATCTGGCTGTATTTTTCAAAAAACCGCTCTCTGTCGTAAGGACTCTTCTTCATCCTGCGCACTCCTGTGAAGGTGATATGGTACAGCATAGCACAGTTCGGGAAAAAAGGGAATCACCGCTCCGCTTATAAAGATTTTGTAAATTTCTACTTTTTCGTCACTGTGGGCGGCCTATTTATGTTATTATAATCATATCTATATAAATTGTATGAATTTTGGAGAGGTGATGAGATTGCCGTGGAAGAGACGAGAGCAATGGCAGGAACGATTGGGGCGGAATAAAACCATCCTCTGGGAAAAGCTCCGGGAAGCCCTGGCCTCCGTGGTCCCCATTACGGTGATCGTGCTGATCCTCAGCTTTACTGTTGCGCCCATCCCCACCGAGACGCTGCTGGCCTTTCTGATCGGCGCGGTGATGGTGATTCTGGGCATCGGCCTGTTTTCCCTGGGCGCTGACACCGCCATGACCCCCATCGGAGAACGGGTGGGCGCCGCCATGACCCGCTCCAGAAAGCTCTGGGTTGTGGCGGCTGTCGGCTTTCTGATCGGCGTCATCGTCACCGTGTCGGAGCCGGATCTCCAGGTGCTGGCCCAGCAGGTGCCCGGTGTGCCCAACGCCACGCTGGTGGGCGCTGTGGCCGTGGGCGTGGGCGTTTTTTTGGTGATCGCCATGCTGCGCATCCTGTTCCGCATTCCCCTGAACCGGATGCTGATCGTGTTCTACATCCTCGTGTTTGCGCTGGCCCTCTTTGTACCGGAGGACTTCCTGGCCATCGCCTTCGACTCCGGCGGCGTCACCACGGGTCCCATGACCGTGCCCTTTATCATGGCCCTGGGCGTGGGCGTGGCCTCCATCCGCAGCGACGAGAATGCCGCCCAGGACAGCTTCGGCCTGGTGGCTCTCTGTTCTGTCGGCCCCATCCTGGCAGTGATGGTGCTGGCCCTGATCTACCCGGGCGCGGGCATCTACACCCCGGTGGAAATCCCCTCCGTGACAGACAGCCGGGCTCTGTGGCACCTGTTTCAGGTGGAACTTCCGGCGTATCTCAGCGAGGTGGCGGTGTGTCTGGCCCCCATCGCACTGTTCTTCGCCGTTTTTCAGGCGGTTTCCCTGAAATTAAAGAAGAAAAAAGTATTGAAAATTGTCATCGGCATCCTGTATACTTATGTGGGTTTGGTCCTGTTTCTTACGGGCGCCAACGTGGGCTTCATGCCGGCGGCCAGCTACCTCAGCCGCCAGATCGCCGGCCTGTCCTTCAACTGGATCCTGATTCCCATCGGAATGCTGATGGGCTGGTTCATCGTCCAGGCGGAGCCTGCGGTCCATGTTCTGAACAAGCAGGTGGAGGAGATCACCTCCGGCGCCATTCCCGGCAAGGCCATGAGCACCAGCCTCTCCATCGGCGTGGCGGTTTCCATCGGTCTGGCCATGATGCGGGTGATGACCGGGATTTCCATTTTCTGGCTGGTGGTGCCGGGGTATCTGGCCGCCATCGTCATGTCCTTTTTCGTCCCCAAGATCTTCACTGCCATTGCCTTTGACTCCGGCGGCGTGGCCTCCGGGCCTATGACGGCCACCTTCCTGCTGCCCTTTGCTCAGGGCGCCTGCGAGGCCTTGGGCGGCAATGTGGTGACGGACGCCTTCGGCGTGGTGGCTATGGTGGCTATGACGCCGCTGCTGACCATCCAGATGCTGGGCCTTTTGTATCAGCTCAAGATGAAGAGAGCCGCTCAGGAGACGCCTCCCGCCCCGGTGGACGAGGAGATCATCGAGCTGTGAGCAGTCCGTCCGACATCGTAAAGAGAGGAGAGACCGCCATGCAGGGCGTCGATTTGTTCATCACCATCACTGACCGCAGCCGGGCAGAGCAGTTCGCCGCCTGGTTCCGGACCCACGGGATCTCGCTGGTGCTGACAGCTCTGGGTCAGGGCACCGCCACCACGGAGGTGCTGGACTTTCTGGGCCTGGAGGCCACGGAGAAGGCCGTGCTGTTCTGCGTGTCCCCCCGGTCCCCCCGGCTGGTGCGCCAGGCGGCCCGTGACCTGTGGCTGGATGTGCCCGGCCAGGGCGTTTTGATGACTGTGCCGGTGAACAGCATCGGCGGATCCACCGCCAAGGAATATCTGCTGCATGAACAGGAGGGAGAAACTGCTATGGAACGGGAGATTGCCCACGATCTGATCGTGGTCATTGCCAACCAGGGGTCCACCGACCTGGTGATGGACGCCGCCCGGGAGGCAGGCGCCACCGGCGGCACGGTGATCCACGCCAAGGGCACCGGCACAGACCTGGTGCGGAAGTTTTTCGGCGTGTCCATCGCGTCGGAGCAGGAGATGGTCTTCATCCTGGCCCGGAGCGAGGCGAAGAAGCCCATTATGAAGGCCATCATGGCCAAGGCGGGCATCCAGAGCGCCGCTCAGTCCCTGGTGTTCTCCCTGCCGGTGGGTGACATCGCCGGCCTGCGGGAGCTGGAGCAGCCCGAAACCTGACTTGAATTCCGGAGCGGTCCGCGCCTGACGCGGACCGCTTTTTTTGCCATTTCCATTTTTTCCGGCAAAAGGCCCTGGATTTTTTTCGTTTTTTCGGAAATTCCTGCTATTTTGTGTTGGTTTTTGAATTTTTTGCAAAACCTTGGGTATCTCGACAGATTCAGACAGAATTTCGCCCGGCCTTTGTGTATGATAAGGGCAGTCCCCAGATCTTGTGGCGGTTTAGAAAGGATGAATACCAAATGCAGAAGGTCTCCAAGGAATATCTGTTGCTCTTCAACGCCATCACCGATGCGGAGGAATCCCTGCGCCGGCTCCAGGCCCGGCTGATCGATGCGCAGCAGAAGGCGGAGGAACTTTTCATCACAGACGATGAAGCCGATCCGCTCTCCCGAAACATATAAGGCCCCCGCCGGACGGGGCCGCCGCTTTACCAGCGTCCGGCAGTGTCTCAGCGGGGTCACCGGTTTCGGCCGGCAGACCCCGCTTTTTGTTGCTTTTGCCCGTGCATAGGCAGTGTCCATGTGGTATGATAAAATATAATCTCCTTCCGCCTTCCGGCGGATGCAGAGCAGTACAGACCGAGAGAAGGAGGCGCGGCCATGCTGTATATCGGCTGCCATCTGTCCTCCTCCAAGGGCTTTGCGGCCATGGGCCGCCAGGCGCTGGAGCTGGGGGCCAACACCTTTCAATTTTTCACCCGCAATCCCAGGGGCAGCCGGGCCAAGGACCTGGACCCGGCGGACGCTGCAGCCCTGCGGGACCTGCTGGCCCGGCACGGCTTCGGCCCCATCGTCGCCCACGCTCCCTATACTTTGAACCTCTGCGGCGCGGAGGAGAAGAACCGGATATTCGCCCGGGAGACCATGGCGGACGACCTGGCTAGGCTGGAGCATGTGCCAGGACAGTATTACAACTTCCATCCCGGCAGCCATGTGGGGCAGGGAAGCGAGACCGGCATCGCTCTCATTGCCGACGGGCTCAACGCCATCCTGCGGCCCAATCAGGCCACCACCGTTCTGCTGGAGACCATGGCAGGCAAGGGCAGCGAAGTAGGCGGCCGTTTTGAGGAGCTGCGGGCCATTCTGGACCGGGTGGAGCTCTCCGGCAAGGTGGGCGTCTGCCTGGACACCTGCCACGTGTCCGACGGAGGATACGACATCGTCCACGACCTGGACGGCGTGCTGACGGAATTTGACAGCATTATCGGCCTCCGGCGGCTGAAGGCGATTCATTTGAACGACAGCAAGAATCCCCCCGGCAGCCGCAAGGACCGCCACGCCTGTCTGGGGGAGGGGACCATCGGTCTGGAGGCGCTGGGGCGGATCGTCCGCCACCCGGCGCTGAAGGATCTTCCCTTCTGTCTGGAGACCCCCAACGACCTGCCCGGCTATGCCCGGGAGATCGCCCTGATGCGGGAGATGGCGGAGGCGTGACGGGATTGGAGGATGCTGCCATGGAGTATCGTGTGGACGACCGGAGCCTTTCCGGAGAGACCTTCCTCGACTTTGTCCAGCAGGTCTGGCCGGGAGCGTACAATCTGGAGCAGACCCGCGCCGCGCTGTCAAAAACGATGAACTTCACTGCCTGGGACGGCGGCCAGCTGGCGGGCTGCCTGCGAGTGCTCACAGACGGCTGCTTTTTCGGCACCATCACGGAGCTGCTGGTGTTGCCGGCATATCAGCGGCAGGGCATCGGAAGCCGGCTGCTGCGGCTGGCTGCGGCCCATACCCCCACGCTGCTGTATTTCGGCGCCCAGCCGGGGGCGGAAGCGTTTTATGAGAAAAACGGCTGCCAGCGGAGCCTGCCGTCTTATCTGATCGAGCCCAAGAAAGACGGCGCTTCATAAAAAAGCAGAAGTCCCGGCCCTAAAAAAGGCCGGGACTTTTTTGCATACAGCCACTCACTCCGCCATTCCCAGGCGACGGCGCAGGTCCGTCCGCACCGCGTCCAGATCCGGGTCGCACAGCAGCGGCACGGCCTCCGCCAACTCCGCCGGGGGCAGGTCCCACCACCGCCATGCCAGGAGCAACTGGACCAGATCCTCTGGGAACCGCTGCTTCAGCACGCGGACCGGATTGCCGCCCGCCACGGTATAGGCGGGCACATCCTTCGCCACTACGGAGCGGGCCGCAATGATGGCGCCGTCGCCGATGTGGACCCCCGGCAGGATCACGCTCTCCCGGCCGATCCACACGTCGTTGCCCACCATGATGTCCCCCTTTCGGGGCAACTGGCCCAGGTGAGGCGGCGCTTGGTCAGCCCATGCCCCGCCGAACACCTGGAAGGGGTAGGTGCTGACGCTGCTGGTCCGGTGGTTGGCCGGGCCCATGATGAACTGGGTCCCGGCGGCGATGGAGCAGAACTTGCCGATAATGAGCCGGTCCCCGAACTCCGGATAGTTGAACAGGACGTTGTTCTGTTCAAACCCCGCAGGGTCCACCGGATCGTCGTAGTAGGTGTAATCCCCGATCTGGATGTTCGGGGCCGTCACCACATTTTTGATATAGCAGGATGTGCCGTATTCGTTTGGAAAAACCGCGTCGGGGTCCGGAAGCCCCATGCCGCGGATGGTCTGATTCACGATGTCTCCTCCTGTTTCCTTTTTACTGCATCAACCACTTCCTCTCCCGGCGGACTTCCACAGCCACTGCACGCTTCTTTCTGATCTCCCTCATGGCAGTCTCCTCTTTTCGCAGAACCTCTCTCCGGCCGGAAGACCGGTTGTTTCGCGGCCATTGTACCACGGCCGGGCCCGACTGACAAGAAAAACGGCGGCGGGTCCCCGGATGGGGACCCACCGGGAAGGGCGGATGCGGATGGCGTCTCAATCATACCGCAGCGCATCGATGGGGTTCAGCACCGCGGCCTTTTTGGCGGGGAGGTATCCGAAGGCGATGCCGATGCCCGCGGAGACACCGAAGGCCACCAGGATCGCCGCAATGCTGGGGCTGACGGTGATGGGGGTGTCCGGCATGACATTGGCGATGACCACCGTGGCCGCCGCGGATAGGCCGAAGCCCAGAGCGATCCCCAGTACGCCGCCCAGAGAGGAGGTGGTAGCCGCCTCGATGACGAACTGGCGCATGATGGCGCCCTCCCGGGCCCCAAGCGCCTTGCGGATGCCGATCTCTCTGGTCCGCTCCGTAACCGACACCAGCATGATGTTCATGATGCCGATGCCGCCCACCACCAGAGAGATGGCAGCGATGCCCGCCAGAATGTAGATCACCATGTTCACCATGGAGTTCATCTCCTCCACCATCTCCGCCATGCTGCCCACGGTATAGGCATCGTCGTCCTCAAAAATCTCATAGAGGGCGTTCTCCAGGGTGGTTTTGGCCTGGGAGATCTGGTCCGTGTCCTGGACAGTGATGGTGTAACTGGAGATGGTGCCGGTGAAGCTGAGGCGGGCGGCGGTGGAGTAGGGGAGGAACACGCAGTCGTCCGTGCCGCCCTCTTCCAGCTCTGTGCCCTCCATTCCCATAACACCTACGATGGTAAACGAGTTGCCATTGATCCGCAGCGTCTGACCCACGGCATTCCCGCCGTAATAGACCTGATTCAGATACTGCCCGACGATGCAGACCTTTTTCCGGCCGGTCATGTCCGTGTACTGAAGCCCCCGGCCCTGGGCGACCTCATACCCCTTCATGGAGAAGTAATCCTCGCTGACGCCGGTGACGGAGGTGGCGGAAAGAGTGCTGCTGCCGATCTTCACCGAGCCGCTCATGGTGACCGTGGGGGAGATCTGCTTGAACACATCGCTGTTGTCCGCCACCAGCTGGTACATCTCGCCCTCCGACACGCTGCGGGAGGAGCCGCGGCCCATCACCATCACTGTCAGAGAGTCGGTGCCCATGTCGGCAAAGCTGTCCTCAATATAGCCCTGCATCCCGTTGCCCAGGCCCACGATGACGATGACCGCGCACACGCCGATGATGATGCCCAGCATAGTGAGGAAGGTCCGCATCTTGCTGCTGAGAATATTCTGCACCGCCATCTGGAAGGTCTCGATCAGGCTCATCCCGCCATCCCCCTTCCGGCAAGATTGGGCGTCACTACGGCCTCAGGCGCACCGGCATCGCCGTCGTAGATCACGTGGCCGTCCTCCAGCCGGATGATCCGCTGGGCCTGGACAGCGATGGAGTTGTCGTGGGTGATGAGCACCACCGTGTTGCCCGCGGCATGGAGCTGCTGCAGCATGGTCAGCACCTCCCGCCCGGTGTGGGAGTCCAGGGCGCCGGTGGGCTCGTCGGCCAGGATCACCGCCGGGTCCCCTGCCAGAGCCCGGGCAATGGACGCCCGCTGTTGCTGGCCGCCGGAGAGCTGGCTGGGCTTATTGCGCAGCTTGTCGCCAAGACCCACCATCTCCAGCGCGATCCGGGATCGCTCGTGCCGCTCCGGCTTGGGGATGCCGGCGTACATCAGCGGCACCTCCACGTTCTCCTGGAGCGTCAGCTTGGGCAGCAGGTTGTACTGCTGGAAGATGAAGCCCAGCATCTTGTTCCGGATGGCGGCCAGCTGGTCCTTATCCATCTGACCCACATCCCTGCCGTCCAGCAGGTACGTGCCGGAGGTGGGCACGTCCAGGCAGCCGATGATGTTCATACAGGTGGACTTGCCGGAGCCGGACTGGCCCACGATGGCCACGAACTCCCCCTTCCGGATCTGGAAGGAGATGTGGTCCGCCGCCTTCACAGTGGTGTCGCCCATCTGGTAATACTTGCAGACCTCCCGAAATTCGATCAAAGTGCCCATCAGAAGCCTCCCGGCCCGCCGCTGGGCATTCCGCCGCCGGAGGGCATCCCGCTGGGCATGTCGCCCATCGGTATGGAGGACATGGCCCCGCTCGGCATGACGAACGTCATATCGCCGGAGCTGGCGGAGCCAGCCGCCTGGAGATAGGCCACTGTGTCCCCCTCCTGGAGGCCGGAGAGGACCTCAATGTAGCTGTTGTCGCTGACGCCGGTTTCCACCGGCACGTAGACGTAGCCCTCCGGGGCCTCCTGGTCCAGGGCATTCACAGCACTGGGAGAATTCGCGGTGACCAGCACCATGTCCCCGCGGCTCACGGCGGCGCTTGGGATGGCCAGCACGTCATCCGCCGAGGAGATCACGATCTCCGCGTCCACATTCATCCCAGGCAGCAGGCCGTCGGTCTCGTCGATGCGGACGGTGACGGGGTACGTGGTGATGCCGCCGGAGGTGGTGCCCGCCACGGACACCTCCGTCACCACGCCGGTGTAGGTCTTCCCCTCCACGGCATCGGCGGTGATCCGGACCTCCTGGCCCACCTCCACAGAGCTGATGTCCAACTCGTCGATGGACATGGTCATCTCCAGATAACTCAGGTCATAGATGACGCAGAGGGTGCTGCCGGAGCCGCCCTCAATGTTGTCCCCCGCCTTGGCGTTCTTGGTGACCACGGTGCCGGAGATGGGCGCGGTGACGGAGTAGTCCTCCAGATTGTCCCGGGCATTTTCCAGGCTGGTGGAGGCGTTGCTGACACTGATGCGGGCGCTTTCAATCTGGTTGTCCACGCTGTCACCGGTGATGGTGCAGATCCGGTCGCCGCTGGAGATGGTATCGCCCACCAGCCAGTTGAAACCTGCAACTTTGCCGGACGCCTCTGCCGTGATGACGCTGCTGGCCCCCACCTTGATGGACGCCTGGCCGTAGCTGGAGTAGCTGCCGATGACGGCGCTGGCGGTGTAGTCGGATGTCACAAGGCCCGGGTTGGCGAGCCGTACCCGGACGGTAGTCAGGGGTACGCCGGTGGAGACCGCCGCGGAGGAACTGGACACCGCGGCAACCGTTCCGGTGAGGGTCCCGGCAAAGCCGTCGATAAAGACCGTGGCGGTCTGGCCGATGTAGAAGTCGCCGCTGTCCGCGTAGGTGAAGTAGAAGTCGATGTAGATGTTCTCATCCGCCACGATCTTCAGAAGCTGTGTGCCTGCGCTGACGCTGTCCCCCTCATTCACATACACCTCGCTGACGGTGCCGCTCAGGTCCGCCTGGGGATACTTGGCCTTCACCGCCTGCTCATAGGAGGTCTGGGCCTGGGAGTAGCTGTTCTGCGCCTGGGTCTGGCTGCTGGCCGCGTTGGAGGAATCAATAGTATAGAGCAGCTGGCCCTCCTCCACCTGGTCGCCCTTTTCAAAGGTATCGCTGAGGATCTCGCCGGAGACCAGCGTATTGACGGTGTAGGAGTCCGCTGGCTCCAGCGTGCCGCTGGAGGAGAGGGAATTGGTGATAGAGCGGCGCTCCACCGCCGCCTCCTGATACGTCGTCGCAGCGGAAGCCGTCTGTCCGCGGCCCCTCCAGATCACCACGCCGCCTGCAATGGCCACCACCAGAAGCAGCGCCAGCGCCTTTCGTTTCCGCCCCTTCCACAGCTTTTTCCAGCTGCTGCGGAGACGGCCCCCTTTGGGAGAGGAATCTGCTACGACGGGCTCCCGCTCCCCCACGGAGATTCCTTCCGTCTCCCGCTCCAGTCCTTTTTCGCTCATACCGTGCCAATCCTTTCCGTACCTCCCCCTCCGGGAAGGGTTCTGGTCCAAAGGTATCATGGAAAGCTAAAATCAACCTGAAAAAACACTTTAAAAAATTTTGTTTTTATCATTTTTTTAGTATATTCAGCTCGTTTTAAACCTTAAAAATACCTGAAATCATTTTGTTCAGTCTGGTGATTCCAAATAGATCCCGCCATCGGAACCGCCGTTTTTCTGCGCAAAAACAACAGGAGGACAGCGAATAAAACCGCTGTCCCCCTGTTGTCTGCAAACTGGTCAATCTGCCTTTTCCGTACAGTAGATGCTCTTCAGGTCGAACATGTGATTCATGGGGCCGGAACCGCGTCCCAAGTCCAGCATGGCCCCCAGAGCGCCGGAGATGTAAGCCTTGGCCCGCTCCACCGCCGTGTCCAGGTCAAAGCCCTTCGCCAGATTGGAGGCGATGGCGCTGGACAGGGTGCAGCCGGTGCCGTGGGTGTTGGGGTTGTTGATCCGCTTTCCGTGGAACCACTTGCCGCTGCCGCAGCGCCACAGCAGGTCATCGGCGTCGTTGATCTGGTGGCCGCCCTTGCACAGCACGGCGCAGCCGTACTGCTCACTGATGGCCCGGGCCGCCGCCTCCATGTCTGCGGCGCTGCGGATCGTCATGCCGGAGAGGATCTCCGCCTCAGGGATGTTGGGGGTCAGTACCGTGGCCAGGGGCAGCAGGAGCTCCTTCAGGGCGGAGACCGCGTCCTCCGTGATGAGCCGGTCCCCGGAGGTGGCCACCATCACCGGGTCCACCACCAGATTTTTGGCCCCATACTCCTTCAGCTTGGCCGCGATCACCCGGATCAGCGGAATGCTGGAGACCATGCCGGTCTTCACCGCGTCGGGGAAGATATCTGTGAACACGCAGTCCAGCTCCTCCGCCAGAAAGTCCGGCGTACACTCCACGATGCTCTTGACGCCGGTAGTGTTCTGGGCCACCAGAGCCGTCACCGCACAGGTGGCGAACACGCCGTTGGCGGTCATGGTCTTGATATCTGCCTGGATACCGGCGCCTCCGCTGGGATCGGTCCCAGCGATCGTCAATGCTGTCTTCATATCGATGCTTCCTTTCCTGATGCTTCTTTGCATTGAAGTTTTATCAAGCGGCGGAAGGTGGTGCCCCCGATCCGCCGCTGGAAGCGGCCCGCTGGCCGCGGTTCCCCGTCTCTTACGGGACCCAGTCGCCCAGGTCCCGCACGTACCAATCCGCCAGGGCTTTCAGCGCGGCCTGATCCTCTTCGGCAGAGGCGTCCCAGACGCCGCAGACCCGGAAGCCTGCCTCGTGGGCGGTCCTGGCAGCGTGAAGGGCATCCTCAAACACCACCGTCTCCGCCGGAGCGGTCCCCAGACGGCGGGCGGCCTCCAGATAGATGTCCGGCCGGGTCTTGCCGCCGTACTGGACACAGCTGACGGCGAAGCGGAAGTGCGGCCACAGTCCCAGCCGTTCCATGGCGGAGCGGGCCTGGAACGCCTCGCTGGCGGTGGCGATGCAGCAGGAGATGCCGGAATCCGCCAGCCGGGCCAGCAGCCGGTCCGCCCCGGGCTTCATGGGCACCCGGGACCGGTACTCCTCCGTCACCAGATCGTTGAGGGTGTCCATCAGCTCCTCCGGCGTGGTGGAGAGGGAGAAGCGGCTTCGCAGGTACTCCGCCGCCTCCCGGCGGCCCATCTCCTTCAGGTCCCGGGCCAGATCCTCCGGCGGGTCACCGCCGTACCGGCGCACCAGATCCACCGGGGCCTTCTGCCAGATGTACATGGAGTCCGTCAGGGTCCCGTCCAGGTCAAAGATGGCGCCCCGGATGTTCATCGGGCGATCTCCTCCGAGAGCCGCAGCAGCTCCTCCGCCGCCGCCTTCACGTCGGCTTGCGCGAACAGGGCGGAGACCACCGCCACGCCGTCCAGACCGCAGTTCTTCAACTCCAGAATATTGTCATGGCTGATGCCGCCGATGGCCACCACCGGGATGTCCACCGCCGCTGTGATGGCCCGGATGGTCTCCCGGGAGATGGGCTTGGCGTCCGTCTTGGTGCCGGTGACGAAAGCCGCGCCCACGCCCAGGTAGTCCGCCCCCGCCGCCTGGGCGGCCAGGGCCTCTTCCACGGAGTGGGCGGAAACGCCGATCAGCTTGTCCGGCCCCAGCAGCTCCCTAGCCCGGCCCGCCTCCAGATCCTCCTGGCCCACATGAACGCCGTCCGCCCCGGTCTGGGCGGCGATCTCCACATTGTCGTTGATGATGCTGACAGCGCCCTTTTCCCGGCACAGGGCCACGAACCGCTCCGCCTCCGCCAGGAAATCCGCCTGTCCCATGTGCTTTTCCCGCAGCTGGACGATGCCCGCCCCGCCGTCGACGGCTGCCGCCACCTGACGGAGCAGGCCCTCCGCGTCATGAGTCCAGGCCCGGTCCGTCACGGCATACAGCCGCAGCCGCTTGGGGTCGATCTTCATATCACTCCATCCTCTCTGTCAAAAAAACCGCGGACATACCAAGAGCGGTCGTCCGCGGCTGTGCGCCTCATGATTTCCCTACGTTGGCATGATCCACATCAGGTAAAGGGTCAAGACCTGGCTGGCCTCCTCTCAGCCCGCGCCAGCGGGCTCCCCATTTTCTCGCCTCTCATCATACGCCTTTTTCCCGGGAAATGCAAGCAAAACCGCCTGCTGGGCAAATCTTTACACAAGATACTGCTTGACAAATTCCCGCGGGCGGTGTCATAATAAATGCGACAAAAACAGGGGAGCCCTCACGGGCTGAGAGGAAGCGGACCGCTTCGACCCTTTACCTGATGTGGGTAATGCCACCGTAGGAAGTTATGTATGAGCATCCGGCACGGCGGGCACCCTCTCAGGCGCCCGCTGTTTTTTACTTTGAGACGGAAGGGATGTGCATCGGCGAAAACAACATCCGGCGCCCCGGGGACCACCGGGAGCGGGCTGAGGGGGAGCGCCCTGGGCCCGGGCCGGCAAAACAGCGATGGGAAGCCGTGTTCCGGCGTGAGAGGAGGCCAGAAAGCCTCGACCGATTTTCCACAGCAGGCGGATGCCCGCCTGCCGACCTTGCATGGCAAGGGGAAAACGCTGTTTCGCACGCTGTTTTCTCCCTGCAAATTCTGATGGATCAAAGGAGCGATCTCTATGAAAACCAATTCCAAGAAGCTGGCCCTGGCAGGCGTGCTGTGCGCCGTGGCCGTAGTGGGCAGTATGCTTCAGTTTCCCGTATTCGGCAGCCAGTGCGCGCCAGTGCAGCACATGGTGAATGTCATCTGCGCCGTGTTCCTGGGCCCGGGTTACGGCGTGGCCGTGGCCTTCCTGGCCAGCCTGCTGCGCAACATCTTCGGCTTAGGCAGCCTCCTGGCCTTCCCAGGCAGCATGTGCGGCGCCCTGCTGTGCGGCCTGGTCTACTGGAACACCAGGAATCTGCCCGCGACCCTGGCGGGCGAGGTGTTCGGCACCGGCATCATCGGCGGCCTGCTGTCCTATCCTGTGGCGGTGGCCTTTATGGGCGTAGTGGCCGGCTCCATCGCCTTTTACGCCTATGTGGTGCCCTTCCTGGTCTCCACCGTGGGCGGCTCCATTCTGGCCGGCATCCTGGTATTCACCCTCCAGAAGAGCGGCGCCCTCAAATCCATGCGGGCCGCATTGGAGCATTGATCCCAACTGAGAAAGGGTCCTTCCATGCTTGATTTCACCCGTCTGGACATAGTCCGCCGCCAGCGGCCCCTGATCCACTGCGTCAGCAATATCGTCACCGCCAACGACTGCGCCAATCTGGCCCTGGCCGTTGGCGCCAGTCCCATGATGGCCCAGGCACCGGAAGAGATGGAAGCCATCTCCGCCGTCAGCGACGCCACGGTGCTGAACACCGGCACCCCGGATGCGGAGAAATTCCGGGCCTGCCGGATCTGCGCCGTCTCCGCCCGTCATCCGGTGGTGCTAGACCCGGTAGGGGTGGGCGCAAGTCCCTGGCGGCTGGGACAGGTCCGGGCGCTGCTGGACCTGTTCACCCCGTCCATCCTGCGAGTGAATCTGGGGGAGGCCCGGGCCCTGCTGGGGTCGGATGGGCAGGAACAAGGGGTGGATAGCCCGCTGCCCGCCAGCCGGGAAGCCCGGAGGGATACCGCCATGGACCTGGCCCGGCGCCGCGGAACGGCGGTGCTGCTCTCTGGTCCGGAGGATCTCATCACCGATGGGGCGCGGGTCTGGTGCGTCACCGGCGGCAGCGGCCGGATGTCTCTCGTCACCGGCACGGGCTGTATGCTGTCGGTGCTGTGCGGTGTGTTCGCCACCGTGGAGCCGGACGCCGCCGCGGCGGCTGCCCTGGCCTCCGCCTTCTGGAAGATCTGCGCCCGCCGGGCGGAGCACCTGGCCGCAGACCGGGGCAGCAGCAGTTTCCGCACGGCGCTGCTGGACGCCGCCAATACGCTGACGGCATCTGACGCCGCCCGCGAGGCGGAGATCCTGACTCTCTGACAAAGAAGCCCGCCCGGTCCTGACGGACCGGACGGGCCTTCTGTTTTGCGGGGCAGGCGATCACTCCAGCTCCCGGGTCTCAAACATCTCCTCAAAGGAACGGATATAGTAGTCCGCCAGCCCGCGGATCTCCTCCTGGTGTGCCTCCTCGGACGCGTCGTACACCGCCGCCACCCGGAACCCGGCGGCCTTGGCGGTCTGGATGGCGTGGAAGGCGTCCTCAAACACCACCGTGTCCTTCTTGTTGGACTGAAGGCGGCGCATGGCCCGCTCGTAGATCTCGGCGCTCTCCTTTTTGCCGACCCCCACCTCCGCCACAGTGATAAGTCCCCGGAAGTAGTGGTCGATCCCTGCATGGCGGAGGGCTGCTTCCGCCAGAGGGCGGTCCGTGGCAGTGGCCACATACATCCACACGCCCTCCATCTTCAGAAGGGACAGAAACTTGTCCACGCCGGGCTTTGCCTGGACCTCATGCTGATAGAAATCCGCGACCCGGTCCACTACCCGGCCGATCAGCTCCTCCTCCGTCTGGGGGAGGTGGTAGTGCTCCTTGCAGTAGGCGATCCCGTGCCGGAGGGAGAGGGTCTTCAGCATCTCGTCGGTCTCCGGCTCGGGCTCGATGCCAAGGCCCCGCAGGACGCTGGTGCCCAGGTCCCGCCAGATAGGCATGGAGTCCAGCAGGGTGCCGTCCATATCAAAAATCGCGCTTTGCAGTCTCATGGGAACTCCTTTCGTCTGTTGCCGATGGTCCCTATTGTACCACCGGAGCAGGCAAAAGCGCAATGAAAACCCCGTGAAAAGGAGGAAAAATTCATGCGTCTCTTTCTGGCCATCCAGCTGTCCCCCGCGGTGCGGGAAGCACTGCTGACCGCTCAGGACGCCCTGCGCCGCCAGGGCAGGGGCTCTTTCCCGCCGCCGGAGAACCTGCACCTGACCCTGGCCTTCCTGGGGGAGGCAGAGGACCCGACCAGGGCCCGGGCCGCCCTGTCGGAGGTATCCTGCCGACCTTTCTCCCTGGCGGTGGGCGGCCCGCCGGGGCACTTCGGCGACCTGTTGTGGGCCGTGTTCGAGCAGATCCGGCCCTGGAGGAGCTGGCCGTGTCCCTGCAGGCGGACCTTCGCTCCCAGGGCTTCTGCCAGGAGGACCGCCCCTGGCTGCCCCACATCACCCTGGTCCGCCGCTGGCGGGGCGAGGCCCCGCAGGTGACCGTCCCCCACGCCAGCATGGTGGTCCGGCAGATCTCCCTCCTGCGGTCAGACCAGATTGACGGCAAACGGATCTACACAGAACTCTCCCACAAATCACTGCGTTAAAAAACAGCCGGCACCTAACGGTGCCGGCTGTTTTTACAAAGGAAAGGGGATCTAGGGGAAAACCGTTGGTTTTCCCCAGTTCGTTCGCCGTTGGCGAACGAAAAAATTTCAATCATTTTCGGCAGGACATGCGCCTGCCGAAAATCCCTTGACCCGTGCGCCCTGGGCGCACACACCAGTCCGCAGACTGGTGGTGGGGGAGGTCGAGGGGAAACAGCCGAAATGTCGCCAGCGGCGGAAAAAGTGAGTCTGTTTCGAGGCAGCGGCGCGATTGGCGGCCCGAACAGGGCCGGGAATTGCAATGCCGCAACGGTGTCAGCCTGCTCCCCCTCGAAGCCCTCAGCACAGCTTCGCGCCCGCCGGGATGGAATCATCCACCATGATGAGGTGCAGGCACTCCTCACCGTGCTCGGTGTGGACGGCGGAGATCAGCATGCCGTTGCTCTCCAGGCCCATCATCTTCCGGGGCGGCAGGTTCACAATGGCGATCAGGGTCTTGCCCACCAGATCCTCCGGCTCATACCACTTGTGGATGCCGGAGAGGATCTGCCGGTCCACGCCGGTGCCGTCATCCAGAGTGAATCTCAGCAGCTTCTCACTCTTCTTCACGGCATCGCAGGCCTTCACCTTCACCGCCCGGAAATCGGACTTGCAGAAGGTGTCAAAGTCCACCTTCTCCGTCAGCTGGGGCTCCACCTCGACGGCGGGCAGGGCGGCCTTTTTGGCCGCGGCCTCCGCGGCCTCCAGCTCCTCCAGGGCCTTGTCCATGTCCAGCCGGGGGAACAGGTTCTCGCCCTTGGTGACGGCAGCGGTCTCAGGCAGAGCGCCCCACTCCGCCGCGGCGTCCCAGGTCCGGCTCTCCGCAGGGGCGCCGATCTGGGCAAAGAGCTTTTCACAGCTCTCCGGCATGAAGGGCGTCAGCAGGATGCCGCAGATGCGGGTGGCCTCCAGCAGGTTGTACAGCACATGGGCCAGCCGCTTGCCGTTGGTCTCCATATCCTTTGCCAGGGCCCAGGGGGCGTTCTCGTCGATATACTTGTTGGCCCGCTGGATGACCTTGAAGATCTCGTCCAGAGCCTTGTGGGGGGCGAAGGTCTCCATGTCCTCTTCATAGACGCTCCGCAGGCCCTCCGCCAGTGTCCGCAGCTCCTGGTCAAAAGGCTGGGGCTCGGCGCAGGTCCGGCACCCGGCGGGCAGCGCTCCGCCAAAGTACTTGCCCACCATGGCGGTGGTGCGGGAGACCAGGTTGCCCAGGTCGTTGGCCAGGTCGGTGTTGATGGTCTGGATCAGCAGTTCGTTGGAGAAGTTTCCGTCGGAGCCGAAGGGGAACGTCCGCATCAGGAAGAACCGCAGGGCGTCCACGCCGAACTTCTCCGCCAGGATATAGGGGTCCACCACGTTGCCCTTGGACTTGGACATCTTGCCGCCGTCCAGCAGCAGCCAGCCGTGGCCGAACACGTGCTTGGGCACCGGCTCGCCCAGGCTCATCAGCATGGCGGGCCAGATGATGGAGTGGAACCGGACGATCTCCTTGCCCACGATGTTGACGCCGGGCCACCAGCCCTTGTCGTAGTCGTGGTAGCGGTCGTTGTCATAGCCCAGGGCGGTGATATAGTTGCTGAGGGCGTCCACCCACACATAGACTACGTGCTTGGGATCGAAGTCCACCGGAATGCCCCAGGAGAAGCTGGTGCGGGAGACGCACAGATCCTCCAGGCCGGGGTCCAGGAAGTTCTTCACCATCTCGTGGACGCGGCTGCGGGGCTGGAGGAAGTCGGTGTTCTCCAGCAGATCCCGGACCTGGTCGGCGTACTTGCTCAGGCGGAAGAAGTAGGCCTCCTCCTCCGCGTCCTGCACCTCCCGGCCGCAGTCGGGGCACTTGCCGTCCACCAGCTGGCTCTCGGTCCAGAAGGACTCGCAGGGGGTGCAGTATTTGCCCTTGTAGGTGCCCTTGTAGATGTCGCCCTTGTCGTACATCTTCTTGAAAATCTTCTGGACGCTCTCCACATGGTAGTCGTCGGTGGTGCGGATGAACCGGTCGTTGGAGATGTTCATCAGCTTCCACAGGTCCTTCACGCCCCGGTCTCCCTCTACGATGTTGTCCACGAACTCCTTGGGAGTGACGCCGGCCTCCCTGGCCTTGGTCTCGATCTTCTGGCCGTGCTCGTCCGTGCCGGTGAGGAACATGACGTCCTCGCCCCGCAGGCGGTGATACCGGGCCAGCGTGTCCGTGGCCACCGTACAGTAGGTGTGGCCGATGTGGAGCTTGTCCGAGGGATAGTAGATGGGCGTTGTGATATAGAATTTTTTCTTTTCCATGGGATTCTCTCCTTTAAAACGGCAGCTCCGAATGGAAGAGCGCCGGTATTTGCCTGAATTATTATTATAGTTTGAAAATCCAAAAAATACAAGGGAAGATGCGAAAAACGGGCCGTCACACAAGCCGCCTCTCCTCGTGGGGATTGTATTTTTCGCAAAATTCCGATACAATAGGAACGCTGTATGATTTTCACAAGGGAGGATGCGCCCATGAAACTGGTATCCTGGAACGTCAACGGCCTGCGGGCCTGCCTGGGCAAGGGCTTTCTGGACTTCTGTGCCGTGGCCGACGCGGACATCATCTGCCTGCAGGAGACGAAGATGCGCCCGGAGCAGGCAGAATTTGATCTGCCCGGCTATCACCGCTACTGGAACAGCGCCGACAAGGCGGGCTATTCCGGCACCGCAGTGTTCACCCGGCGCCAGCCGCTCTCCGTGACCTATGACTTCGGTATTGATGAGCACCGCCACGAGGGGCGGGTCATCACGGCGGAGTACCCGGACTTCTACCTGGTGTGCTGCTACACTCCAAACTCCAAGGATCAGTTGGCCCGGCTGGACTACCGCATGGCCTGGGAGGACGACATCCGGGACTACCTGCTGGATCTGGACGCCAAAAAGCCTGTGGTGTACTGCGGGGACCTGAACGTGGCCCACCAGGAGATCGATATCAAAAATCCCGGTCCCAACCGCCGCAACCCCGGCTTTACCGACGAGGAGCGGGAGAAGATGACGAAGCTCCTCTCCAGCGGCTTTGTGGACACGTTCCGGTATCTGTACCCGGACAAGACCGGGGCCTACTCCTGGTGGAGCTACCGCTTCAATGCCCGGAAGAACAACGCCGGGTGGCGGATCGACTACTTCATCGTGTCGGAGCGTCTGAAGGACAAAATCCGGAACGCCGATATTTGGAGCGAGGTGCTGGGCAGCGACCACTGCCCGGTGGTACTGGATCTGGATGTATAAACTTCATGCGCGTTCGATGCGCCACGAACATCGGCAAATCCTGCACATGAAGTCTTTTTGCATCATTTCCGGCTGCCCTGAAGAGTGCGGGGAAACGGCACATTTCAAAGGTTTGTGATGCTTTGCATCGGAAAACAGGACCGGACCTGCTGGGTCCGGTCCTGTTTCAGCTCAACAGGGCGTTCATCTCCTCGATCTCCAGATCCTGGAGGGCCCAGTTGATGCCGTAGCCCACCACCTTGCTCAGATCCCGCACCTGCTGGTCGATGTCCCGGGTAGTGACCATGAAGGCATCATGCTCCCCGCGCAGCCGTTCCTCATCCACCTTTTCCACGCCGGACTCCTCCAGAATGTCCGCCGCCAGGGTGGCGGAGTCCACCACCGTGGGCACGCCGATGGCGAACACCGGCACCCCCAGCGTCTCCCGGTTCAGCGCCGCCCGGTGGTTGCCCACGCCGGAGCCGGGGATGATCCCCGTGTCGCTGAGCTGCACCGTGGCGCACACCCGCCCGCACCGGCGGGAGGCCAGGGCGTCGATGGCCAGGACCATGGCGGGCTGGACTTCCGCCACCAGGCCCCGCACCGCCTCCGCGGACTCCACGCCGGTGGTGCCCAGCACGCCGGTGCGGAAGGCCGACACCGGCCGGAACCCGGCAAACTGCTTCGGCATGGCGGAGAGCAGGTGCCGGGTGATCAGCACGCTGTCCAATGCCAGGGGGCCAACGGCGTCCGGCGTCATGGCTGCGTTGCCCAGGCCCACCACCAGGGCGGAGCCCTCCACCGGCAGCAGGGCCTTCAGCTCCGTGCCCACGGCCCGGACCGCCCGCTCGAAAAAGTCCGCCTTCCGCTGCCAGAAGGTGGTGAGGTCAATGGTGAAATAGCTGCCCTGGGGCTTGCCCAGGGCCTCCTCGCCCCGGTGGTCCAGGATGTCCACCCGGGTGACTGGGTATCCCTCCAGCTTGCTCTTGGTCGCCTTCACCCCCATGAGGCGGGTGGTCCGCTCCGCGGACTCCTGCCAGAGCTCCCGGGCCTCCAGGGCCAGGTCGGTACGTTTTATGAACAATGCGAACCGCCTCCCAAACACAAAATCTAGTGGTCTGCTCACTAGGTTTTGCGGTAGGCGGCACGATATACAATTTTAGCCCGAAAAATATAAAAAAAGGCTTGCTTTTTGCGCCGTTCCCTGTTAAAATATCATTCTGCATGGTGGGAACTGGTTCCCACAGTCAAATTTTCTGCCTAAGGAGGTGTTTGGTTTGCCGAATATCAAGTCTGCCAAGAAGCGCGTTCTGATCGCCGAAGTGCGCAACGCCCGCAACAAGGCCGCGAAGTCCGAACTGAAGACCGCCATCAAGAAGTTCGAGGCTGCTGCCGCAGAAGGCAATCGCACCGAGGCCGATGGCGCGTACAAGGTTGCAGTGAAGAAAGTCGATCAGGCTGTTGCCAAGGGCATTCTGCACAAGAATACGGCCGCTCATCGCAAGAGCGCCATGACCCTGAAGCTCAACAAGATCGGCTGATCATATCGGGCCAAAAGGACATCCGTTCGGATGTCCTTTTTTGTTTTCTGGCCAGGGGGCTTTTCCCGATTCTGGCCCTTTTCTTTTCCGCAGGGCGTGTTATAATCGTCCGTAGGATCAGAATTCCGCTGAAGAGGTGACTGCCATGCCGCTGTTCGACACCCACGCCCACTACAACGACGACGCCTTTGACCAGAACCGGAAGGGGCTGCTGGACGCCCTGCCGGACGCCGGAGTGGGGGCTGTGGTGATCCCCGGGGTGGACGTGGAGAGCTCCCGCTCCGCCCTGGCCCTGGCGGAGAGCCGCCCCTGGCTGTTCGCCGCCGCAGGCATCCATCCGGAGGACTGCGCCGGCTGCACGGCCGCGGATTTTTCCGCCATCCGGGACCTGTGCCGGGAGAAAAAAGTGGTCGCCATCGGAGAGATCGGCTTGGACTACTACTGGGCGGAGAATCCGCCAAAGGAATTCCAGCAGATGGTGTTCCGCCGCCAGCTGGAGCTGGCGCTGGAGCTGGAGCTGCCGGTGATCGTCCACGACCGGGAGGCCCACGGAGACAGCCTGGAGATCGTAAAGGAGTTCCCCGGGGTGCGGGGCGTATTCCACTGCTTCTCCGGCAGTCCCGAAATGGCGGAGGAGCTGCTGAAGCGGGGCTGGTATCTGGGCTTTGACGGTCCGGTGACCTACAAAAACGCTCGCCGGGCGCCGGAGGTCGTGGCCGTCACGCCCCTGGACCGGATCGTGGTGGAGACGGACGCGCCCTACATGAGCCCGGTGCCCAACCGGGGCAGGCGGAACGACAGCCGGAATCTCCCCTACATTGTGGAAAAACTGGCGGAGTGGAAGGGCATCTCCCCGGAGGAGATGGCGGCGCACACCTGGAACAATGGCCTGCGGCTGTTTGGGCTGGAGGGGAAGGTATGAAAAAAGCGTTTCTGATGGTCCTGGCCTGCCTGTTGCTGGCGGGCTGCGGCGCGCCGTCAGAGACAGTGACGCCAACGGACTCCTGGCCGGATTCCGCTCTGGCGGAAACCAATGAAGCGGCTGCTGAATCCCCGCCGGAGCCTATTTCAACCGCGCCTGCCGAATCCCCGCCGGCAACCGCCCCGGCGGAACCCCTCTCCGCCCCCGCCGTGGTAACGGCGGGGCAGGCGCCGGAGGAACCCTATGATTTGCCCACGGAGGTGATCGGGCTGAAGGACTGGATCGGTGAAAGCCGCTGGAACCATGACCCGGTGGGCCTTTTGGCAGAACTGCCGGAGCGGGAGCTCTCCCTCTACGGCGTGACAAAGTGGCTTGACAGCTCAGCCCTGCTGCGCTGGGGTGACAGTCTGGCGGAGTTTTCCTGGTCCTTCGGCGGCCCGTTGATTGTGGAGCCGCAGCTTTGGTGCTGGGATGTGGACTCCGACGGGCAGGAGGAGGTCGTTGTCATCAATCATGTGGGCAGCGGCACCGGGACTTCTATTGAGGAGCTTCACGTGGTCAAAAAAGACGGGGACGGCACCCTGACGGACTACTGCTTTCCAGAGTCACTGTGGCAGGAGGACCTCTCCGGCCTGCTGTCGGTGGTGTCGGACGGGGGCCAGACCTACACCGTCTTGGGCGCGGATCTGGTGGACCTCACAGACGAGATCCAGACACAGTTTCCGGACCTCAATCCGGCCATGATCGAGGACGCCTCTACCGGAAGATGGGCCAATTTTTCCGTGCAATCCGGTACGGATGGGGACGGCAGCGATCTTTTCTTTACGGGTTCTGCGATGTTGGAGGGGAGGGAAATCCCCTATGACTGGTATGCGGCGGAGATTACCGCTGCCATCTCCTATGAAAACGGCATCTTCACGCTGTCGGACTTTCATCTGAACAGCTTATCCTGATTACGCAAGGAGCGATATTTATGGAAAAGGGCTTTACCATCACCTATGAATACGGGGACAACCTGTATGTGAACCCCACCAACCGGTGCAACTTCAATTGCGCGTTCTGCCTGCGGCACAACCAGGGGTCCGGCGGCAGCATCTACACCCATAACCTGTGGCTAAAGCGGGAGCCCACGAAGGAGGAGATCCTTTCCTCCATCGAGAGCCACGACCTCTCCCAATACAAGCAGCTGGTGTTCGTGGGCTTCGGTGAGCCTACCTACCGCTTCGACGACATCTGCTGGGTCATCGACCAGATGAAGGCCCACGGCACCAAGATCTTCACCCGGATGGACACCAACGGCACCGGTTCCCTCATCAACGGCCGGGACATCGCCCCGGAGTTCGCGGGCCGGTTCGATATGGTGTCTGTCTCCCTGAACACCGACACGGCGGAGAAGTACAACGCCCTGTGCCACCCCCAGCAGGAAAACGCCTACCAGGCCATGAAGGACTTCACGAAAGAGGTCCGCAAGTATGTGCCCACCGTGATGATGACCGTGGTGGACACCATCCCGAAAGAGGAGATCGAGAACTGCCGGAAGATCTGCGAGGAGGAGATCGGCGCCACCTACCGGGTGCGGGAGTACATTGCGGACTGACAAATGCAGATATGAAGAGACGCCCGCAGAGGCGTCTCTTTTTCCTGAGCTTATGTATGGAATACCACGGACTTCACGATGATGCTGACGCCGCCCAGGAGGAAGAGGACGATGGCGCCCTTTTGGAGCTTTTCCTCTTCCAGCCGGGGCCCCAGCCACGCCGCCAGGCCCATGGCCAGCACCGCCGCGGGAACAGACGCCAGGGCGAACAGCAGCACCGGGCCGGTGAACAGGTCGGTGACTAGATAAGTCACTACCCGCACTGCATTCTCCCCAAAGAAGAGAAAGCACATGCTGCCCTTGAACTCGCTGTAATCTCTGGCTGTTCGCTGGAGGTAGGCCACGATGAACATGTTGATGCCGAAGAGGCCCGCGCACACGCCGGAGAACGCGGACACCGCCAGCCGCAGCCAGGGCCGGTCCTTCCGGTCCGGCTTCACCGGCCGCAGGGAGCGGGTGGCCATCTCCAGCCCTAAAAGCACCACGACGACGCCCAGCACGGTTTTGATGACCCAGGGCATGGAAAAGCGCAGCAGCAGCGTGCCGGGGATCACGCCGCAGAAGTTGGCCGCCAGCAACGGCAGGATCTTCCGCCACTGGAAGCTGTGCCGGTTTTTCCAGGTGATCCAGGCGTTCACCGGGCAGTCCAGCAGCAGCGTACCCGGGGTGATGACCACATTGTCCAGGCCCATGGACAAAATCGGCGCAGAGATCAGGGGGTTGCCGAAGCCGATCAGCCCTTTGACCAGATAGGCCAGCAGCTGCGCGGCAAAGATAAACAGTGCGGTTGAAAGCGTCATTGTATGTTCCCTCCCAGATTTTCACCCCTCATTATATACCATATTTTCAGCGGAAAGGAAACGGCATTCTGCCTCCGGCGGAAAAAATGGACTCCCTGTTCCAGGTTTGTGTCGGTAGAGGCATCCCCGGCAAATCGATAAACGATTTGCCGGGGAATTCCAATAAGTGCAGTATTTAAATATAAAGATACCATATCGTCATGATTGCAAAATCCGCAAACATATGGATAACCCATGAATGATAGATATTTTCATTTTTGCTATCTACATAGTCAAAAAGCAGCCCGCCAATCGCCAATCCTATTAAAGCCAAAAGCAACATCAACGGCGGAAATGACATTCCAATCATTGCAATATGATAAACTGCAAACATGCCTGAACTGAATATATATGCTATTTTTCGGGCTGTGTATTTGGATAATCTGATAAATGCAACGAAACGAAAGAAAAATTCCTCCAGAAAGGAATTACAAAAGGAAATATAGAGAGCCACCCCAATAAAGCTGCCGCTGTTGACTTTTTGATCCGCTGAAAGCGACTGAACCAACGACGCATAGTCGAAGAAGTTTTTTGTCAAAGTATACGCACCCAGAATCACCGCATAGATAAAAGAGCCCAGCACAAATAATTTCATCATGCCCCTCTTGTCGATTTTAAAGAATTCATCCAGTAATTTTGTATGGGTTATTTTTGCATATACCAATGGCAATAATAAAAATACCACGACTTTAAGCGCGGATTTGACAATATATGCCGGTTCAATGATTGTTTCAATGAGTGCCATAAAAACACAACATATTATAACAAGAACAATAATACCCGACGCTTTTTCTTTATTCATAGCCATCAGTATTATCTGCCTCCCAAATATAAATCTGCTGCCTTTATATTGCCTATGTCTCATTTTTACCATTATAGAATAGAAAAAAGTTTTGCGCAAGGCAGCAGGTGAATTTGCCGGGGTTGTCTAGAGCCGGGAGAAAAATTCCTTGACATTTCCAGAAATTCCGATATAATAATATGGCTTGCAGTCTGCAGGCATATCCTTGCTCCCATCCCGAATGGGGGCCATTTGTCCAGAAGGAGGTGCAAATATGGCAAAGGTTTCTGCCAATTATGAGGTCGTGTATATCATCGACCCTGCACAGGGTGAGGAGAACACCGCCGCGCTGGTGGCCAAGTTCAAGACCCTGGCTGAGCAGAATGGTTCCGCTGTGGAAGTGGAAGAGTGGGGCAGCCGCAAGCTGGCTTATCCCATCAACTACAAGACCGAGGGTTATTACGTCCTGATGACCTTCACCAGCGAGCCTTCTTTCCCGAAGGAGCTGGACCGTGTTCTGCGGATCACGGACGGCATCATGCGTTCCCTGATCGTCTGCAAGGGCGAGTAAGGGGGCATTGATATGCTCAACAAGATCATCATCATGGGTCGTCTGACCCGGGACCCCGAGCTGCGCCGCACCGGAAGCGGCACCGCCGTCACGTCCTTCTCCCTGGCTGTGGACCGGGACTTTAAGTCCCAGAGCGGCGAAAAGGAGACCGATTTTATCGACGTGGTGGCTTGGCGCAGCACCGCGGAGTTTGTCAGCAAATACTTCACCAAGGGCCGCATGGCCGTGGTGGAGGGCCGGCTGCAGATCCGCGATTGGACGGACAAGGACGGCGGCAAGCGCAGAAGCGCCGAGATCGTCGCCGACAATGTCTACTTCGGGGATTCCAAACGGGACGGCGCCGGCGATTTCGGCGGCGCACCCGCTTCTTACAGCGCCCCCATGGGCGGCCGCAACGCCGCACCGATGGGCGGACAATCCGATTTCGCCGAGATCGGCGAAGAGGACGGCGAACTGCCGTTCTGACTTTTGATAAAGGAGGAACCATTTCATGGCTTTTGATCGTGAAGCGAGACCCGCTCGCCCCAACCGCGGCAAGCGCCGCAAGGTCTGCCAGTTCTGCGCGGACAAATGCGAGTATATCGATTACAAAGACGCCGCCAAGCTGCGCCGCTTTGTCTCTGAGCGTTCCAAGATCCTGCCCCGCCGGACCACCGGCACCTGCGCCATGCATCAGCGTCAGCTGACCGAGGCCATCAAGCGCGCCCGGCAGATCGCCCTGCTGCCCTACGTCACCGACTGAGGCAGACCGTGACTGAACAAAGGCTCCCCCATCCGCTGGATGGGGGAGCCTTTTTACTGCAGTCCCAGTTTTTTACGCTATATAAACTTTCTGGTTGTTTTTCCTCTTTTGGCGTGGTACGATTAAACTCACACCTGTGTGTGGATGGAGGAACGTTTTCATGGTATTGATGCTGCTTGAACAGATCGTACAGCTTTTTCTGTGTATCGTCCTGGGCTGGCTCCTGGTCCGCCTGCATCTGCTGAAGCCGGAGGACAGCCGGGTTCTGTCCAAAGTCTGTCTGTATCTGGTCACTCCCTGCGTCATCATCAACGCCTTCCAGCTCCAGCGTACGCCGGAGCTGCTTCAGGGTCTGGCCCTCTCCCTCGGGGCCGCCATTGGCATCCACGCTCTGTTTTTCATTGCCACAGCCTTACTCCGCCCCCTGCGTCTGACGCCGGTGGAACAGGCCTCCCTGATTTACACCAATTCCGGTAACCTCATCATCCCCCTGGTGACTGCGGTCCTGGGGCCGGAGTGGGTCATCTATTGCAGCATGTTTCAGTTGGTGCAGCAGTTTCCCATGTGGAGTCACTGCCGGATTATTCTGAGTGGTGACCGGAATGTCTCGCTGAAAAAAATTCTCCTGAATGTCAACATCATTTCCGTGTTTGTGGGTGTGCTGCTGTTTCTGCTGAACCTGCCCCTGCCTACGGTAATCGCCGGTACCATGAAGTCCATTGCCTCCACCATCGGCCCCCTCAGCATGTTTGTCGCCGGCATGCTCATGGGAGAGCAGAACCTGTTGGCGGTCCTGCGCATCCGCAGCATCTGGAAGGTGGCCTTCCTGCGGCTGATCGCCCTGCCGCTGGTGGTCCTGTGTATTTTCAAATACTCTGGCCTTGCGGCCCTGGTGCCGGACGGCCAGTCCATCCTGATGATCAGCCTGCTGGCAGCAAGTGCCCCTGCGGCGGCTAACGTCACTCAGATCGCTCAAGTCTACGGTCATGAAGGAGACTACGCCGGCGCCATTAATGTAATCACCACGCTTCTCTGTATCGGGACCATGCCGCTGATGGTTCTTCTGTACCAAATGTAAGCGGAACCGTAGCTTTTCCGGAAAACGCACAAAGCGGGCCACCCTTTTGGGTGGCCCGCTTTCTTGCTTTAGCGGTTATTCCTCCACGTCTTTCAGACGGTCCACATAGGGGCTGGCGGTGCTGCTGACCTCCGCGGCCTCCTTCTTGAACTTCTCAACATTCAGGGTGCTCTCCCGCACGGGGGTGATGGTGCCGGCGCCGGCCACGCAGCCGCCGGGGCAGCCCATGCCCTCCAGCAGATAGCCGTTGCGCTTTCCGGCCTTGGCCATCATCAGCATCTTCTTGCACTCCCGCAGGCCGTCGCCGTACTCGATCTGTACCTCCCGGGTGGGGTCGATGTGCTTGATGGCCTCTACCACGGCCGCGGCCACGCCGTCGCCCACCGCGAAGCCGCGGCCCATGGAGGTGCCCTCGTTCAGGCCGTCCTCCGGGTCCGCCTCCAGGGTGGTGAAGTCGATGTTCTTGGCATCGAACATGCCCTGCAGCTCCTCAAAGGTCAGCACGTAGTCCACATCCGACCGGACAGATTTCCGGTTGGCCTCCAGCTTCTTGGCTGCGCAGGGCCCAATGAAGCAGATCCGGGCATCCGGATGGTCCTTCTTCACCATGCGGGCGGTGATCACCATGGGGGTGAGGGCCATGGAGATGCAGTCCTTGAACTCCGGGAACAGCTTCTTGGCCATGACGGACCAGGCGGGGCAGCAGCTGGTGCCCATGAAGGGCAGCTTCTCCGGCACCTCCGCCAGGAAATCCTTGGCCTCCTCCACGGTGCACAGGTCCGCGCCGATGGCCACCTCCACCACATCGTCAAAGCCCAGGATCCGCATGGCGGCCTTCAGCTTGGCAGGCGTGGCGGCCTTGCCGAACTGGCCCACAAAGGCGGGGGCCACGCAGGCGATGACCTTGGATCCGCGGTTCATGGCGTTGATGACCTGGAAGATCTGGCTCTTGTCCGCGATGGCGGCAAAGGGGCAGTTCACCAGGCACATGCCGCAGGAGACGCACTTGTCGTAGTTGATCTTGGCCCGGCCCAGCTCGTCGGATTCGATGGCGTCCATGCCGCAGGCTGCGGCGCAGGGGCGCTCAATCTTGCTGATGGCGTGGTAGGGGCACTGGTTGAAGCACCGGCCGCATTTGATGCACTTGTCCTGGTCAATGTGGCAATGCTTGTCCTTGTCCAGATAAATGGCATCCTTGGGGCACACATTCATGCAGGGATGGGACAGGCAGCCCTGGCAGCTGTCCGTAATCCGGATCTGCTTGGGGGGGCAGGCATTGCAGGCAAAGGAGATGATATTGACCAGGGGCTCCTCAAAATATTTGTCGTCGGCCGCGGCCGCCTCCTGGATACCGGCGCTGACGGGCGTCTGCTCGCCAGCGGGCTGCAGGCTCATGCCAAGGGCCAGCCGCACCCGCTCCTGGACAATGGCCCGCTCCAGAAACACGTCGTGGCGGTGGCGGGCCACCTCTCCGGGAACGATGGTGTAGGGGATCATGTCCACCCGCTTCAAATCCCCGCCCTCATAGGCCAGGCGGGCCACTTCGGTGAAGACATTGCGGCGGATCTCATCCACCGCGCTGTGTACGCCTCTCATTCTTTTTTCCTCCATTGTTCACCGGGCAGTCGCATTCTGAACCCGGCTACTTAGAATTGCGGAATCATTATATCGGAAACACCGGCTGTTTGCAAGAACAAGTCGGCGGAAAGTCCTGGACCGGCCGGATCTTTCCATCTTTTTCGCCCTTTTCGCGCAAGACAGCGTGCGGCGGA